>Ga0308167_1000287_pt1 | contig 105322 bp, 88 predicted proteins | sample PhyCR1_2_FD_202138 | JGI IMG/M metagenome (GOLD analysis project Ga0308167, IMG submission 202138) | Phyllosphere microbial communities from UC Gill Tract Community Farm, Albany, California, United States - DLSLRC.R1 | ecosystem: Host-associated > Plants > Phyllosphere > Unclassified | place...
CAGCCTCAGGAGGCGAGTGCCTCAGTGGGCGGAGCCTGCGTCTCGAGCGCGATCACACCGTAGTCCCAGCCCTTGCGGCGGTAGACGACGCTCGGGTGATCGGTGCGCACGTCGACGAACAGGAAGAAGTCGTGCCCGACCAGCTCCATCCGGTCGACGGCCTCTTCGACGGTCATCCATTCCGCTCCGAAGTTCTTGGTGCGGATGACCACCGGCGAGTAGACCTCGTCGTCGTCGTTCTGGATCGGCACAGCGCCCGTCGCGACCGCGCGAAGGACCTCCACCGATGCCGGCTGGACGTCGATGCCCTCGAGCGCACCGCTCTCCTTCTCGAAGTGCGCCCCACGCGGATGCTGGCGTCCGTCGACTCGCTTCTCCTTGGCCCGACGAAGCTGTTCGGCCATCTTGTCGACGGCCATGTCGAGTGCGACGAACTTGTCTCCGTCCGTGGCCTCGGCGCGAACGACGGGCCCCTTGCTGATGAGCGTCAGCTCGACGGTCTCATCCGGCACACGACCGTTGCGATACACCCGGTGGGTGACTTTGACATCCAGCCGCTGCGCACGGGACGCGAACGTCTGGATCTTGGCGATCTTCTCTTCGACAACGGTGCGGAATCGGTCGGTGATACCCACCCCGACGCCAACGATGCTCGTTTCCATTGCTGCCTCCTTGTCCCGGTCCTCCCGGCCAAGGGCGGACCGTGGTCGCCTTGTGACCCCCAACGGTAGTCCGCCTGACCTCCGATGTCACGGGTCATTTGCTGCGTGTCTCCGATGCGTTCGCATTCCGTTCGCCGAGACGGGGTGTCGCGGCGAGCGCGACCGCCGAGACGACCCGGGCGCCGGCCTCTCTCAGCGTGCGAGCCGCTTCATCGAAAGTCGCTCCCGTGGTCACGACGTCGTCCACGAGCACGATCGCCCCGCCCCCGGTGGCCGGTCGTGATCGCATGCTCCCCCGCACGTTCTCCGCCCTGCTCGCCGAGTCGAGTCCGCGCTGATCCGCACGTCGCCCCCTCCGCACGAGCAGGCGATCCGGCGCCGCACCCGCCCGCCTGATCAGCAGATCGGGAACCCGGTACCCCCGTCGTCGGAACGCACTCTGCGACGTGGGGATCGGCACCAGACGCACCGGGTCATCGAGCTCGGCCTGCGCATCGACGACGCCCGCGAGAACCTCACCCAACGCCGCTCCGAGCGGGCGCGCGAGCATCGTCTCGCCGTCATCCTTGAGCCTGCGGATGCACCGGGACGCGATGGACTCGAACGGCATGGCGGCCCGGACGAGCAGGCCGCTCGGCGTGCGTCGCATCAAGGGCGCTGCTCGGATGCCCTCTCGACACGCGTCGCACAGCATCGTCTCAGGGCGACCGCAGCCTGCGCAGGTCGCTGCGAGCAGCAGAGCGAGCACCTCCACACCGATGGCACGGGCGAGCGGATCCGAGAGCATCCGTCGATCCTGCCGCACCGGCCGAGGCCTCTTGACCGCAGCCCTGTGCGGAACCCGCCGGCTGTGAGTGCTCAGCCCTCACAGGCCCGCCGTGCAGAGGCAGTCGCGCTCAGTGACCTGCTCGGGTGGCGAGAAGCGAGACTCCCGTGACCGATTCGCTCCACGCCGACCCGGTTCGCGCGAACACAGCACCCTCGGCGCCGAGGACCCGCAGGCCGGTGGCGGCTCGCGCACCCGCGATCGACACCGCGCCCGTCGGGCCGACCTCGGTCTCGCCCGGCCCTCCGACCACCTGCGTGACGACCATCCGGTCGCCCGGGTCGGTCAGCAGGCCCAGGCGGTCGGCCCCCAGCCAGACCAGCCCCACGGCGCTGCCGTCGAGCTGCGCGATCGGCTCGGTCGGGCCGAGTTCGGTGGGCAGTCCTGTCTCGTCGCGGATCACCGAGGAGACGACGATCCAGCGTTCTCCTCCGATCACGACGACTGCAGCCACTCGGGCGCCATCGGCGGAGACTCGGATGGCGGAGACCGTCGACGCCTCGGGCCACGCGCCCGCGATGGTCTGCGGGGCGACGTCGCTCCCGATCGCCTGCAGAGCGGCAGGCGCATTCGAGGGCACCGACCAGGTGTAGTCGTAGGGGTCCAGCGACGGCCGCACCAGCGACGGGCGCGCATCCAGTTCATCGAAGCCGCCGTCTCCAGCGAGCCACACATGCCCGTCGATCAGCTGCACGGCCGCGCGAGAGCTGTCGACCGACACGTCGATCGCTGTGACCGGCTGACCCGCGTTGAGGATCTGATCCGTGACACCCGGGATCGGGGTGATCTCGCCACCCACCAGCATCCCGAACGTCCCGTCCTTGATCACGAGACTGCCTGCATCCGCCGTATCGGTCACGACCTCGACGACACCGGCTTCCAACGCCCGCCCGTCGACCGTGAAACGCACCTGGTCGATCTGCACCCCCGCAGCGACGAGGGTGGCCTGAAGCTGCGTGCGCATGCGTGCGAGGGTCGTGGGGTCGAGACCGAGGGCCGCTCGGTTCAGTGCGACATCGGCGATCTGATCCGGGTCGATCGGAACGGCGTCGCGGGCGAGCTGCACTTCCTGTGGGAACGCGCTCTGCACGGCGGGGTCGAGCCACGGCCGCGGTGCCCCGCCGATCAGCGACTGCGCGATGGTCGTGGCGACCGTGGCGCGTCTGGGGAACCAGCGCACGTCGGGCACGAGACGCTCCCAGGTCTGGTCGAAGTACTGCAGTGCGTAGTCGTCATAGACCCGCGCGAACCTCGACTCGTCGATCACCACACCGTCCGGAGCCTCGGCGATCCGCCACTGGCCCTTCGTGCGCTCGACCACGAAGGCGGAGTTGGAGGCGCCGAAGGCCTCGGAGTAGGCCCCGGTCGCGTCGACGCTGGCTATCTGGTCGAAGGCGACTCGCACGTCGGCGGTGTCTCCGTCCTCCGCCTCGCTGTCGTCCTCGACGTTCGAGACGAACGAACGCGTCGCGGCGCTCACGTCGATCGACACCCCGGTGTTCGGACGCCAGGTCGACGCGAGTTCCGGGGTGAGGAATCTCCGAGCGGTGTCCCAGTTGTCAGCGGGAGTGATCGCCGCTTCCATGAAGCCCTCGACGATCTCCTCCGGGCCTGCGCCGTCGACGGGATCTGAGGCGAGCGGGAGGAAGTCCTGACCCTCCGGGGACGCCCCGAGCGGATTGCCCCTCTGTACGTCTCCGGTCGTCGGGAGTCCCGTGCACGCAGACAGGAGAAGCGCAGCTGTCGCGATAGCGAGCCCGCGCAGCGTGCGTCGGGTCCTGGCCGTCATTCGATGCTCCCTCGATCGAAGAGCTCGGCCGGAACGTCGGCGAGCTGGATCGGCTGCGTGGCGTCGCCGGGTTCTCCGAGACGCTCCTGAGGCTCGATGGGGATGGGCGAAGGGCCCTCCGTCGCGTCACCCCGACGAGGCAGTGTCAGCACGAAGTTCGTGCCGACCCCGAGCTCGGACCAGACATCGAGCGATCCACCGTGCAGAGTCGCGTCGCCGAGCGCGATCGACAGTCCGAGCCCCGTGCCCCCCAGCGTGCGCTGGCGAGAGGGGTCCGCCCGCCAGAATCTGTCGAACACCCGCTCCGCATCGGCCGGATCCATGCCGAGACCGAAGTCCCGGACACCGGCGGCCACGGCGTGCTGGTTGCTGTCGACGGTGACCACGATCGGCCTGCCCTCGCCGTGCTCGATCGCGTTGCCGATCAGGTTGCGAAGCACTCGGCGCACACGCCGCGGATCCATGTCGACCGGCGAGTACCCGCCCGGTGCCACGAGCCTCAGCTCGCTGCCCCGGTCGTCGGCGAGAGGCTGCATCTGCTCGATGATGTCCTCGGCGAGATGCGCGAGACTCGTGGCCTCGAGTTCGAGCTGCACGGAGCCCGCGTCGTAGCGACTGATCTCGAGCAGGTCCGACAGCAGAGTCTCGAACCGCTGCACCTGCGTGTGGAGGAGTTCGGTGGTGCGTGCGGTCGTCGGGTCGAAGGCACCCCGCTGGTCGTTCAGCATGTCGGCCGCGAGACGGATCGTGGTGAGCGGAGTCCGCAACTCGTGCGACACATCCGACACGAAGCGCTGCTGCACGAGCGACAGCTCGCCCAGTTCTTTGATCTGGGACTCGATGCTGTCGGCCATGGCGTTGAAGGAGCGTCCGAGCGTGGCGATCTCATCTTCGCCGTGCACGTCGATGCGGACTCCGAGGTCGCCCGAGGCCAGTCGCGCGCTCGTCTCGGCGGCCTCGACGATGGGGGTCGACACCGTGCGGAGAACGATGAAGGAGATCGCGGCGACGATGGCGACGAGGCCGATGCCGGCGACCCAGAGGGTGCGCTGCACGAACAGCAGGGTGTTGTCGGCATCGGCCAGGTCGTAGGCGAAGTAGATCGCGAACGGACCGGCCTCGGGCACTCGCAGCTGCTGGCCGACGATGATCCCTGGGACTTCCCGACCGCCGACCTCGAGCGACACGGACTGCCACGACTGCCAATCGTCGAACTCGACCACCCTGTTTCTCAGCCCGGAGCTGATCAGATTGTCGCTGAGCCCTGCGGTGAAGCCGTTGAGCGGGATGTCCGGGTCGACCTCCATGCGGAATCCGGCGAGGCCCTCGGCCGTCGAATTGCGTCCCAGGTCTTCCTGCACGCTGTCCCAGAGTTCGGGGAGGGCGGCCGGATCGTCGCCGAGCGCAGTGGCGTCGAGGGTCGCCTGAGCCTGATTCACCGAGCGCGCCGCATCTTCGAGCGCTTCGTTCTTGCGCGACTCGAAGAGATCGCTCTGGATCACGAGCGCCATGGTCACGCAGGTGATCAGGATCGCCGTCGACGTCAGCAGAAGCGTGATCGTCAGCGTTCGGAACCGCAGGGAACTGCGCCACAGCGCCCGGAGGACGGTCGGCCAACCACGCCAGTCGCGGATGACAGCGACCGCCGTGGTGGTCGCTGTGGTCGCGGCCATCGTGGTCCTAGCCCGCGCCCCCGGCACGGTAGCCGACGCCCCGCACCGTCATGACGATCTTGGGGTTGTCCGGGTCGAGCTCGACCTTCGCCCGCAGGCGCTGCACGTGCACGTTCACCAGGCGCGTGTCGGCCTTGTAGTGATAGCCCCAGACCTGCTCGAGCAGCATCTCTCGCGAGAACACCTGCTGCGGCTTCGAAGCCAGCGCGACGAGCAGCTGGAACTCCAGAGGTGTCAGGGCGATGGGAGCCGTGCCACGGCGCACCTCATGGGCATCGACGTCGACGGTGAGGTCTCCCACTCGCAGCTGCTCCCCCACGTTCTGCGACGTAGGCCTCAACCGCGTACGGATGCGCGCGACGAGCTCCTTCGGGTTGAAGGGCTTGACGATGTAGTCGTCGGCTCCGACCTCGAGCCCTCGCACCACATCTGCCGTGTCGCTGCGGGCGGTGAGCATGATCACAGGGACGCCGGATTCGGCGCGGATCCGGGAGCAGATCTCGATGCCGTCCATGCCTGGAAGCATCAGGTCGAGCAGCACGAGGTCCGGGCGCTGTGCGCGCCATTCATCGACCGCCCGCGCACCGTCGGCGCAGAACACCGGCTCGAAGCCCTCGGTGCGCAGCACGATGCCGATCATCTCGGCGAGCGCGGTGTCGTCGTCGACCACAAGAATGCGTGAGGTCATAACTGTTACCTTATGGCACTCAGTACCACAGCCCCCATGTCTACGCGCCGACGGGTCTTGTGACACGATGGGAGCGCACGACGGAGGGAGTGCCGGTGAGCGGCCAGACGTGGACCCCTGCCCCGAAGAAGGGCATCATCCCCCTGCATCCGCTGACATTCGGGATGCTGCTGAGCAAGTCGTTCGTCGCGCTGCGGCACAACCCCAAGGTCCTCTTCGGCTTCGGGGTCGTGATCCAGCTGGCGGTCGTCGTGCTGAGCGCCACGGTGATGGGCTTCGTGTTCGTCACCACGTTCACGCGACTCGAGTCGCTGTCGCCCTCCTCTGCGGACTTCGAGGCCGTGTTCGCAGGCACCATCGCGATGAACATCGTCGCGGGCATCGCCGTGGGCCTCGCATCCGTCGCCTTCACCGCCCTGATGCAGGGCGTCGTCGCAGCCGAGGTCGGCTTCGCCGCGATCGGGGTGAAGGCGAGCCTCAAGACCCTCTGGCGCAAGATGATCCCGTCGTTCTGGCGGCTCGCGGCGTTCGCGTCGCTCTCTGTCATCTTCGTCTTCGGCGTGATCGTGATCCTCTTCGTCATCATCGCCGGCTTCGTCGCGAGTGGGCTCGGCGGTTCCGTCGAAGCCATCGGCGGCATCGTCATCCTCATCGTGGTCCTGCTGCTCGCCATCGTTCCCCTCATGGTCTGGCTCACGACCAAACTGCTCCTCGTGCCGTCGATCCTCGTGCTCGAGCGAGCGAAGTTCCGCGATGCGCTCGTGCGCTCGTGGCGCCTCACCCGCGGGCGTTTCTGGATCGCCTGGGGAGTCACCTTCCTCATCGGCGCCATCATGGGTGTGGCGATGCAGCTCGTGAATCTGCCCGTCTCACTGGTGAGCTCGATGCTCGGGTCGACCATCGCTCCGACCGGCTCTGCCGACACCGCGGCGATCATGGGGTTCGTCTTCGCGCTCCTCGCCCCGCAGATCCTGCTGCTCGTGCTGCAGGCCATCACCCTCGTGGTGCAGAGCACCGCCGGGACCCTGGTGTATCTCGACAGCCGGATGCGGTACGAGGGTCTCGATCAGGCGCTGATCAGTCACGTCGAGAGACGCGATCTCGGATGGACGGACGAGCAGCTCGGCGATCCGTTCGCCGTCGATCCGGCACGCGCCGTCTCGAGCGCTCCGCCGCCGAAGCAGATCCCGGAATGGGCCACGATGACGGCCGCCGGTTATGAGATGCCGCAGTACCCGGCACAGCCATACCCCGCGCAGCAGTACTCAGGGCAGCCGCCCTACCCCCAGCAATACCCGGGGCCGCAATACCCGGCGCCGCAGTACCCGGCGCAGCCCTACCCGGCGCAGCAGAACTCAGGGCGGCCGCCCTACGCTCAGCAGTACCCGGCGCAGCAGTACCCAGCGCAGTCGCCGTATCCGGGAGCGGTCGCACCTGCCCCGCCTCAGTCGCCCGCGGGCGCCTCGGCGCCGCCCGCGTCCTCGCCCCCTGCTGCTCCCCCGGCTCCTGCGGCTTCGCCGGCTTCCCCCGACGAATCCACCTGGGCCGCGCCCGGAGCCGGCAGCGAAGGACCTGCATGATCCGCTCGCTCGACGACGTGTGGGTCCCCGACGGAGACGATGCGCGGCAATGGGCTGAGCAGGAGCTCTCCGATCCGCGCTACGCCGATGCGAAGCCCACCTGGTTCGACCTCGTCGCGCGTGACATCGGACGATTCCTCGCCGACCTGTTCAGCTCCGACAACGGCGCCAGCGTGGGGCCCTCCGCCTTGATCATCGTGAGCATCGTCGTCTTCAGCGCCCTCGTGGCGGCGCTCATCATCTGGGGCCGCCCGCGCCGCGCCCAGGCTGTCCGTCGGCCCGGGTCCGGCCTCCTCGGCGCGGACGACGACCGCTCGGCCGCGCAGCTGCGAGCCGATGCCGATCGCTGTGCACGCGGAGGCGACTGGGACGAGGCGACCATCCTGCGATTCCGCGCGCTCGCCCGAGGTCTTCTCGAGCGCGACCTCATCGATCCCTCCCCGGGAGCGACCGCGCAGGCGATCGCGCGCGAGGTCTCGGTCGTGTTCCCTGCGGAGACGACACCGGTGCGCCAGGCTGCGATCTCCTTCGACGACGTGCGCTACCTCCGGCATCCCGCGACTGCTGAGCGCTACGCCGAGCTCGCGGCCACCGACGACCGTCTGAGTGCGCTGCGCCCAGAGGCGGTGCCCGCGTGAGCGTGGTCGAGCAGCGCGATGCCCCGACGTCGACGGCCGAACGCGCGCCTCGCGGCAGAAGATCCCGGTCGCTGCTCGGGTGGGCGATCGTCGTGGCGCTCGTTCTCGGCGGCGTCTTCGTGGCGATACAGGTCGGCGTGCGCATGCCCGATCAACGCGGCTCACTCGATCCGGAGAGCGTGGGCGATTCCGGAGCCATGGCCATCGCCCGGATCCTGGAGGACAACGGCGTCGAGGTCTCGGTGTTCCGCTCGCGGAACGAGGCGCGAGCTGCGCTCGACGACGACGCCACACTCGTGATGGCCAATCCCTATACGCTCTCCGACGACGGGATCTCCGAGCTGATCGAACCGGCCCAGCGAGTCGTGTTCCTCTCGAGCAGCACTCATCTGCTGACCCTTCTGCGCATCGGCGAGAACGCCACGCCGGACTCGACTCCGGTGCCGGCCGACTGCGACGCCCCCGAGTTCGCGGATGTCGGCACCATCCGCCCTGATCGACTGTTCACGCCGGCAGACGGCGTGGAGGGCTGCTTCGGCGCGGGCGACGCGGCGGCCGTGCTCATCGACGAGACCGACGGCAAGACGCACGCCGTCGTCGAGGGCGCGCGTCTCTTCAGCAACGCCTACCTCGCGGAAGACGGGAACGCCGCCCTCGGACTCGCTCTGCTCGGTCAGACCGACCGGGTCGTCTGGTACGTGCCCAGCTTCGACGACACCGACATCGAAGGCGAGACCGACGACACGCTCGGCTCGCTCACGCCCGGGTGGGTGACGCCCGCCATCCTGCTGCTCATGATCGCCGGCGTCGCAGCAGCGCTGTGGCGCGGACAGCGCTTCGGACCTCTCGTCGCCGAGACTCTTCCGGTGACCGTGCGCGCCTCGGAGACGATGCACGGACGGGCGCGCTTGACAGCGAAGGCAGGCGACGCCGCGCATGCGGCCGAGGCGATCCGCGACGGCAGCAGGCGTCGGCTCGCGCGCAGGCTCGGACTCGCCGTGACCGCGGGCGCCGAGGAGGTCGCGGATGCCGCGGCCGATCGGCTGCGCATCCCCCGTGGATCTCTGCACGACCTGCTCGGGGGTGCGACGCCTTCCGATGATCCATCGCTGATCGACCTCGCGCGGCGCCTGCAAGAGCTCGAGAGCGCGGTCGACGCCTCCTCCTTCACGGAGCGGAGATCCGAATGATCCGCCGAACCCACCGAACCGCCGTCCATCCATCCGAACGGAAGCCGAGGACACCACGTGACCGCTGAGACATTCAACGACGCCGAACTGCGTCAGGCCATGCACCGTGTGCGCACGGAGGTCGACAAGGCTGTCGTCGGCCAGGCGGGCACCGTGACCGGCCTGCTGGTGTCGCTGCTGGCACGAGGACACGTGCTGCTCGAAGGCGTGCCGGGAGTGGCGAAGACGCTGGTCGTGCGCTCGTTCGCGCGAGCGCTGGGCCTCGACACGAAGCGCGTGCAGTTCACGCCCGACCTCATGCCCGGCGACGTCACCGGCTCGCTCGTGTACGACGCCAGGACGGGCGAGTTCGACTTCCGTGCGGGCCCGGTGTTCACGAACATCCTGCTCGCCGACGAGATCAACCGCACGCCCCCGAAGACGCAGGCCGCCCTGCTGGAGGCGATGGAGGAGCGGCAGGTGTCCGCCGACGGCGTCAGCCGCCCACTGCCCGATCCGTTCCTCGTCGCGGCGACGCAGAACCCGATCGAGCACGAGGGCACCTACTCGCTTCCGGAGGCGCAGCTCGACCGCTTCCTCATGAAGCTCGTCGTGGGAATGCCTGAGCGGGACGCCGAAGTGTCGGTGCTCCGCAAGCACGCGTCGGGCTTCTCGCCTCGCGAGCTCACCGGCGTCGAGGCCACCGTCTCCGCCGACGAGATCCGGGCGGCGCAGGATGCAGCCGGGCGCGTCGAGGTCACCGATGACGTCCTCGGCTACGTCGTCGATCTCGCCAGGGCGACGCGCCAGTCGCCATCGGTCGAGCTCGGCGCGAGTCCTCGCGCCTCGACGGGCCTGCTGGCCGCCGCGAAGGCGTGGGCGTGGCTCAACGCATCGACCGCGGTCACCCCTGATCACGTGCAGACCATGCTCGTGCCGGTCTGGCGACACCGACTGCAGCTGCGTCCGGACGCGCAGATGGAGGGCGTGTCGGCGGATGCCGTGCTCACGTCCGTCGTGCAGCAGACCAGGGTGCCGATCTAGGTGTTCGTCACCGGCCGTCTCGCGCTTGCCGTCGCCGTCGGCATCGTCCCGCTCGTCCTCGCCGGGCTCGCGGAGTTCCCGCCGTATGCCGCGCTGGGCATCTGGGTGCTGCTGTGCGTGCTGCTGGTGGTGCTGGACGTACTGCTGGCACCGAGCCCTCGGTCCGTCGTCGTGACGAGGCGCGTGCCGGCCCGCGCCCGGATCGGAGAACTGGTTCCGGTGAGCGTCGCGCTGCAGAATCAGGGCAGCCGCACCCTGCACGCGGTGATCCGTGATGCATGGCAGCCGACGGCGGGCGCGGGCGAGGCGCGTCAGCGACTCAGCATCCCACCGGGCGAACGGCGACGCGTCTCGATGCCGCTGCTTCCCCGGCGTCGAGGGGAGCTCGCAAGCGAGTTCGTGATGATCCGGTCGCGGGGTCCGCTCGGCCTCGCCGGACGGCAGGCCCGCCACACGGTGCGGGGAACCGTCCGGGTGCTCCCCGCCTTCTCGTCGCGCAAGCACCTGCCTTCGCGGCTGGCACGGCTGCGGGAGCTGGACGGCAACACGAGCATCCAGGTGCGCGGTCAGGGGACCGAGTTCGACTCTCTGCGGGAGTATGTCCGGGGCGACGACGTACGGTCCATCGACTGGCGGGCGACCGCCCGGGCGGGAACCACGATGCTGAGGACGTGGCGACCCGAGCGCGACCGCCACGTCGTGATCATCATCGATACGGGGCGCACCGCGGCTGCGCGCGTCGGCGACGGAACGAGAGTGGACGCTGCCCTCGAGGCATCGCTTCTGCTCGCTGCCCTCGCGGCGCGAGCGGGTGACCACGTGCATCTGCTCATGTACGACCGTGTCGTGCGGGCTCGAGTCACCGGCGTCGACGGCGCCGCGCTTCTGCCCGCCCTGACGGACGCGATGGCCCCGGTGCACGCCCGCCTCGTCGACACCGACTGGCCGGGCGCGTTCGCCGCGGTTCGCACCCTCACGACCCGCCCCGCGCTGATCGTCGTGCTGACCGCACAGGATGCCGCTGAGTCGGCACGCGGATTCCTCGGCGCCTTCCCCGATGCGAGCAGGGCGACGTCCATCCTCGTCGGATCCGTCACGGACGACGGCATCGCGGATCTCGCGATGCAGCGTGGTTCGCGCGAGGAGATCTACCTCGCGGCCGCCGCTGAACGCACCATGCGCGACGCGGAGAACGTGGCCGATGCGGTGCGTCGCGCCGGAGGCGAGGCCATCGCCGCCGATCCTGAGACGCTGCCGCCTCGGATCGCCGACCGATACCTCGAGCTGAAGGCCTCAGGGCGGCTGTGAGCCGCTGAGGCCTCAGCCGGCCAGAAGTCGCGGTGTCCCTGCCTCATACTCGACGAGGTCGCCGGTCTCGCCCCGGCGATACGCGCGACCGCCGATGACGAGCATGTAGATCAGGAACGCGGCGAGCGCGGCCACGCCGATGCCGATCTTGATCGGCCAGGGCAGAGACCACCCGGTCACGAAACCCTCGATCAGGCCCGAGACGAACAGCGCGAAGACGAGTCCGATCGCCACCGTCGCGAGCGAGCGTCCCTCGGCGGCGAGAGACTCGCCTCTCGATCGATGCCCCGGAGCGACCCACGACCAGAAGAGGTGGAGTCCGCCGGCCGCGGCGACGAAGATCGACGTCATCTCGAGAAGGCCGTGCGGGAGGATGTAGAGGATCATCACATCGACCTGATCGTGGGCGGCCATGACCGCGCCGGATACCCCGAGACCCATCGCATTCTGTACGAGCACGTTGATCGGCCAGAGGCCGGTGATGCCGAACAGAACGCACTGCAGGGCGATCCAGGCGTTGTTCCACCAGACCATGCCCATGAAGACCGCCGCGGGGTTCTCGGTGTAATAGCCGGTGAAGCTCTCGTCCGCATACTGCTCGAGCAGGTCGGGCGGGCCGAGGGTCGCCAGAAGCGCCGGGTCTGACGAGATCCATGCGGCGGTGCCGACCACGACCGCGATGAACGACACCGCGACCACGAGCGTCGTCCAGCGCAGTCGATAGAGGGCAGCCGGCAGCTGCAGGGAGAAGAAGCGGCCGGTCTGGGTGAGGATGTTGTCGGATGCGCCCGTGAGTCGCAGCCGTGCGCGCACGAGGATCGTCGAGAGATACGCGCCCTGAGGCGATTCGCCCACCGAGGTCTTCAGCTCCGCGAGGTCAGCGGATGCCGCACGGTATCGGACGATCAGCTCGTCGACGCCCGCCCCGTCGAGGCGGGCGCGGCTCAACTGGTCGAGTCGCTCCCACTCGGCGCGGCGCGCATCTGTCAACGCATCGGCATCCACCTGATTTACTGTACCCATGTCCGTCCCGCTCGATGCATCCGATGAGGTTCTCTCCGGCGAAGCCGTCGCGATCGACGTGCAGCCGATCGGATTCGTCCTGCGAGCCGCGGGGGCGATCATCGATCTCCTGGTCGGCATCGCCGTCTTCGTGCTCACCCTGTTCCTGCGAATCTGGCTGCTCGACATCGGAGTTCTCGACCAGGCGACCGACACGATCGCCTTCATCGCTTCGATCGTGATCAGCTTCGTGGTGCTGCCGATCACGATGGAGGTCGCTCTCAAGGGCCGCAGCCTCGGAAAGCTCGCGGTGGGTGGTCGCATCGTACGCCTCGACGGGGGCGCGACCGGATTCCGGCACGCCTTCATCCGGGCGCTTCTGGGCGTTCTCGAGATCTACATGACGCTGGGCAGCGTCGCGGTGCTCGCCGGGGCGTTCAGCGCCCGATCCCAGCGCCTCGGAGACATGGTCGCGGGCACCTACAGCCAGCGCGTGCGCACGCCGAAGCTGATCCCCAGCGTCCCGGTGCTGCCGCCGATGCTCGCCGGCTGGGCCCAGATCGCCGATGTGGCCCGCCTGCCCGACCGCCTCGCCCGTCGCATCTCCCAGTTCTTGCAGAGTGCTCCGCGAATGGTGCCGTCTGCACGAGCGAGGGTGGCGCAGGATCTGCTCTCCGAGGCCTCGCCGTTCGTCTCACCCCTGCCCCAGGCCGCGCCCGAGGTGGCGCTCATCGGCATCACCGTGCTCCGTCGCGAGCGGGAGCGCAGAGCGCTGCAGAACGCCGATCGCCGAGCGGAGAAGCTCACCGGTCGTCGCGTCGGCGTCTGAGCGCTCGTCCGGTCGGGAGGCCGCCGGGCGCACGTCAGAATCGGATCGCGTCGATCACCTTCACCCGCAATGCGACCAGGGCCGGGATGAAGCCGGCGACGGCACCGACCAGGATCGACGCCGCGAGACCGACGAAGGCCGCTCGCATCGGGAACGGCGGGATGTCCTGGATGCCGTAGAAGAGCGACGTCACCACCCAATCGGAGCGGAGCACCGCGACCACGATCGCGATGCCGACGAGCCCGGCCACCGTGGTCGCCACAAGACTCTCGAGGAACACCGAGAAGAAGACCCTGCCCGACGTCGCCCCGAACGCGCGACGCACGCCGATCTCACGCACCCGCTGCCGCATGGCGACCAGCTGGATGTTGATCAGGCTCAGCGCTCCGAGCGCGAGGATGACCGCCGCGATGCCGCCGGTGACCATCTCGAACGTCGCCTGCGCATCCAGCGCGCCGGGTTGGGCCGCCCAGTCCGAGCGGCTGACCGACACGGTCTGCCCTTCCGGAAGCCCCGCCCGCAGATCCATCGCGAGCACGGGTGCGATCTCGTCGACCTGACCCTGGCCCAGCCAGATCTCGTACTGCGGCCATGCTCCCTCCGGCAGGGCATCGACGCGAGCACGATACGCGTCGTAGAGGATGTCGACGCGCAGCTCCTCGTCGCCGAACCCCTGGCGAGGCACGACGCCCACGACCTGGTACGTGCCGCCTGCGGGCCCTGCGAGCGTCAGCGTCGGGTGCTGAGCGACGGGTGTCCGCCCGATGCGGTCCCACAGCGCCTCCGTGATCACGACGGGCGGTGAGAGCGCGTCGGAATCCGCATCGCGCATCCAGCGCCCCTCGAGCAGCTGCTCGCGGTGGATCTGCGAGTAGAGAGGGTCGATCAATCGCGAGTTCACGTCGACGATGCCGTCAGGGAGCTGCACGGGGACGACCATGCCCTGCGCGATCCGCGCGGTGTGGCTGAACTCGAATCGCTCAGCGACGCCGGTGAACCGCTCGTCGAAGGCGTCGAAGTCGACGGGTGCGCCGTCGTCGCTGCTGATCGTGACGACCAGCGTCGCTGCCCGACCACCCCAGCGGTCCGACTGCTCGGCCTGGAACTGGCGCTGATACTCGGAGATGGCCACGACCCCGGTGAGTGCCGCCACCGAGACCGCGATGCCGATCAGACTGAGCAGCACCCGCAGTTTGTGAACACGGATCTCCGACCAGGCGTCCGAGAGGGCGCCGAGGATGCCGGTCACGACACTGCTCCGCGACGCGAGGAAGGCATAGCCGGCATGGCTGGCACAGTGGCGGGCGCGGATGCCCCCGAGTCGGCCGATGCGGCGGAGGGGACGGAGGCGGCGAGCGTGGAGGCCTCGAAGGCGCGGCTGAGATCCGCCGTCTCGAGGAGTCCGGCGTCGAGCCGGTAGTGCCGCCTGGCACGGGCGGCCACATGGAGGTCGTGCGTGATCGTGACGAGTGCGGCGTCGGTCTCGGTCGCCACCTGGTCGAGCAACGACATGACGGACGCACCCGTGTCGATGTCGAGAGCTCCGGTCGGCTCGTCCGCGAGGATCAGCACGGGGCGGCGCACGAGGGCCCTCGCTATCGCGACCCGCTGCTGCTCGCCTCCGGAGAGGCGGTCGGCGACCTGCTCGATGCGGTGGCCGAGGCCGACCCGCTCGAGCATGTCGCCGGCGATCTGTCTCCTGTTCCAGAACATCCGCCCCCGTGCGTGCCCGAGCGGCATCATCACGTTGTCGAGAGCCGTGCGCCCAGGCAGCAGGTTGAACTGCTGGAAGACGAAGCCGACGTTGTCCCCGCGCAGCCTGTCCAGCCGCCCTGAGCGCATGCGCCGCACTTCGCGGTCTTCGAACGACACGGACCCGGTGGTCGGAGCGTCGAGCATCCCGAGGATGTTGAGCAGCGTCGATTTGCCCGAGCCCGACCTGCCGACGATCGACACGTGGTCACCGGCACTCACCTCTAACGAGATGCCCCGAAGGATCTCCAGTTCCGAGTCATCGGCGAGCCGGACGCTCTTGGTCACATCGTTGAGTGCGACGAGCGTCACCAGCTGACCCCGCTGTCGCACTGCTCCACGCCGGGCTCGATCTCGTAGCAGAACTCCTCCACCGGTGCGACGAATCCGGGAACGAACTGTCTGATCGACTCGCCCTCTTCGAGACCGGAGACGACCTCGACCATGGTTCCGTCGTTCACGCCGAGCTCGACAGGCCGCTCCTCGGGTTCGGCGCCGTCGCCGGCGTCGACCCACACGTTGCCGGTGCCGGCCCCGCCCTGCACGGCCGTGACCGGCACCACCAGGGCGTCGTCGACCTGTCCGAGCGCGAGATCCATCGTCGCAGGCAGGCCCGCGAAGACGACCTGGTCGCCCGGCACCGCGCATCTGACGCTCGCGGTGCCCTCGGCGCTCACCTGCACGCGGACTCCCGTGCAGGCGAACGGCGCCGGTCCGCCCGTGATGGTCACCGATGCCTCGGACGGCGCGTTCACCAGGCGGTACAGCTGCACCGGTTCCACCGTCGCGAGCAGGTGGTAGCGCGCCGGCGTGAGCGTGAAGATCTCCGTGCCCGCGGACGTCGCCTGTCCCTTGACCAGAGCGATCTCCGAGACGTCGCCCGCCTCGGAAGCGACGACATCCACATCCTTCTTCGGCTCGTCCTGCCTGATCGTGAAGAGCTTCTGGCCTGCCGCGACCGTCGCCCCTTCCGGCACGTGCACCGCGATGACCGTCCCGGTGATCTCTGCGCGCACCGGGAAGGCCTCGTCGCGGGCGACGTTGCCGCTCAGGGTGAGGGCATTCACGACGGAGCCTCGCTCGACCGGGATGACCGGGTCTCCGATCGACGCCTCAGGACTGACCGTCGCCTCGCTGCTGTCCGGGAAGAACGCGATCTTCACGAGAGCCGCGGCGCATGCTCCGAAGACGAGCACGAGAAGAAGAGGGAAGATCCAGCGTCGCCAGACGATCACAGCTGCCTTTCCGGCGGCGCCGCCCTGGCGCATCCGCGGTCAGCGTAGCCGGGTGCTCCCAGGACTCACCGCCGCGGGGCGGCGTGTCTCATCCACCGAAGTGAAGAACTCAGGCGCGAAGCGCCTCATGACGGATCACGAGCCACCCCGCGGGCACTGACAGCCGATCCGCGTGCTGCGCGCACAGATCGTGAGCGTTCGGATGCCGCGCTATCCCCAGTGGCCCGAGCGCCGCCATCTGATCGCCGTAGTCGTACGTGAGCGTCGCCACGGCTTCACGCGCGCAGCCGACCTTCGAGCAGAGTCTTCCGTCCATTCACGCCAGGCTACGGCCAGGTTCTCCGGTCGAGCGGATGCCGCGCCGCCCCGGCCGACAGACTCGGCCTAGACTTTCGCTATGCCCCGTCGTCCCCGAACCTCCGAAGCACCCCGACGCGGGGCGAGGCACGGAAGGCATGGGCGACTCGGACGCAGTGAGGTCGTGCGTCCGCCGCTGGCCCCTCTCGACGGGCGCGTCGACCGATTCGATCTGACCGTCGGCACGGCGGTGGAGTTCCTTCGCGGCACCTGGCCGGAGCTGCAGGAGGTCAGGTTCGAGATCGGCGCCATGCCGGCGTTCGAGGCGACCGATGAAGTGCCGCGCTGGCACCTCGACCATGAGAAGGCTCGGATCGTGCTCTTCCGTCTTCCGATCGAGCGCCTGCTGCCGCCAGGGCACGACGACGGCGCTCACCGGCGGATGGCTATCGAGAGCGCCGTGTTCCGAGCCGCGGCGGAGTACGTCGGCCGTGAGCCCTGGGACATGGGCGGTCACGACCACTGAGGTCGCGGATCGACCATCACCGCCCAGGTCGTCACGGGTAGACGGTGATGCTCTGCTGCGCCCCCGCCGCGGGCCAGATGGGCCACACCGCGAGCTCACCGGTCGCGGCCATCGTGACCGAGGCGTGCACGGGTGTCGGTGTCGAGATCGAGTAGACGGTGCGCGGCTTCACATCGACCGACACGGAGGAGCCCGCGGGTACGGTGACCGCGGTCGGCTCTCCCCCCGGTGCGGGTGCGACCTGCACCACTGCATCGGCTTCCTCACGATTGACGAGCACGAGGCGGGGATTCGGTCCGGAAGGAACAGCCATGTAGACGTCGTCTTCGAGCTCCGGGGCCGGTGTGACCCAGGCGAAGTCGTCCTGCGGGCCTGCGCCGTCCTGCTGTCTCACGCCGGCGAGCACAGGGTTGTCGGACTCGATGCTCATCGTGTAGCTGCCGGGCGAGAGCGCCGACAGCGAGAGCTCCGTCGGCAGATCAGCGGTGAGCGGCACCGTGAACTCGTCGACGACCGTCGACGACCCGACCTCGCTGACCCTCACCACGGCATCGGAGTCCACCTCGGGCGACATCAGACGCAGAACAGCCATGTCGGCGTTGTCGCCCTGGTTCTCGAACACCTCGATGCCCGGGAGCACCGGCTGACGCTGCGCGGCGGGAACCGCATCCTGCAGATCGATTCCCGCTGGGTCCAGCGTTCGGGTGAGCGAGGACTGCAGCACGGCACGCACCGGCGCGCCTGTCGCTGTCACCTTGACGATCGGGAAGTCGGAGCCGGCGGCGATCGATGTCAGCGGGAGCGCGACCTGCGACTCCGCGGGGACGATCACGGTGCTCGATGCCCGCACCGACCCGTAGACGCCGAGCGACACGGTCGAGGGCACGACGCCCGGATTCGTGAGGACGATGAGATCCTCGGTTCCTGTGGCGACCGTTCCCCCCACGAGCCACGACTCGATGCTCGGAGGGCGGCAGGGAGCCGCGGCGAGGCCGGACAGATCCGCCTCTGCCAGACTCGCGGACTCGGTCGCGCCGAGCAGGGGGGCTTGGCGTCCGTCGACGATGCCGACGAGGCGCAGGGCGGCTCCGCCGTCGGCGAGGTCCCTCGCAAGCAGGGGGCTCGACTCCGGTCTGCCCGACGAGCCCTCGACCGTCAGTTCGGGTGTTGCCGCCGACACCATCTCGAGTGGATTCGACGGATCGCGTCCGACGGCGCGGAGATCGCCGTTGCACACGAGCACGGTGTCACCCGGAAGAGGCGTCACCTGTGCCTGAGCGGGCTCGTGCACGACTGTCGGCCACGTCGCCGTGACGCCGAACGCGACGCCGACGACGCACGCCCCTGCCACGACCGCGCCAGTCAGGACTCGAGCGCCGGTGGCCGCCACCCGGAATGCACGGTTGCCGGTCATCGTCGCTCCCTCTCGTCCTGCTCGGAGTCCGGGCCGACATTACCCTTCGTGCCCGCGTCGTGGTCGGCATCGTCGACGACGTCGCCGGGATCGGTCTCCGCGTCCTGATGCGGACTGCTCGGGGAACCGGTCTCCGCGGACGCATCGGGTTCTGGTGTCTCGGAGGATCCATCGTCCGTCGTCCCGGCGACCGCAGAGGCCCCGCCATGCTCGCGCGACGTGCCGGGATCTTCACGATCATCGGAGTCTTCGCGGTCCTCGGGGTGTCGCGGCAGAACGAGCGGCTCTTCCGGTGCACGTCCCACGATTCGCGACCTGGCACGCGCCGCCCGTCGCGACGCACGCGTCGGCACCGACAGCAGCAGGGCGGCGAGAACGAGCACGAGCTGGATCGTGATCACGAGCCGGGCCGTCGCCTGCTCAGCTGACGAGAGCGGGGCACGCGGCGAGGCATCGGCCTCGAGCCGGTAGAGCACACCGCGGTCGGTGGAACCGGCCTGAACGAATCCCGCCCGCTGGTCGAGCGATGTCACGGCCGCCGTGCGCAGGGAGCGGGCACGATCGGACTCTTCGCCGGAGACCTGAGCGACGAGGACGTAGGAGATCCCGGTCATCCCCAGCTCGTCTGCGGCATCGAAATCGCGTGCCGAGAGCAGGTCGACCGCCAGCGTCGTGAGGTCGGCACCGCGCAGCTCCGTCGCTGTCGACAGGATCGTCGTCTGGGCGCTCAGCGTCTCACTTCCGCCCCACGCGACCTCGGTCGCGAGCCCTCCGTCGTTCTGGGGGGTGAGCACGAGCGTGCCGATCTGACGGTCAGCGCCCGCCTGTGCGGCGACGTACGCCGGCAGCGTCGACGCAGGGCCGTCGGTCAGTTCGGAGGAGTCCGAGTGGAATGCGGCGAGCGCCGGAACCGCGCACACCGCGATCGACAGTCCGGCGACCGCCGCGCTCAGGACTCGCACCCGTGGCATCGACAACGCGGTGTCGAGGGTCACGAGGGCGGCTCCCGTGACGCCGACCCAGGCGAGACTGAGACCGGAGCCCGGCCAGATCGCGACAGGCTCCCCCTGGGCGAAGGACACTGCGACGCCGACGGCGAGGAATGCGGTGGCGAGGCCGGACAGTGCGACGACCAGAAGGGTGATCCCCGCCCGCCAGCGAGGAGCGACCGACGATACGAGAGCGAGAAGTGCCAGAGGGGCCAGCAGCACCGCGACCCACGGCGCGAGTTCGACGCCGAGCCAGGAGGCCCATCCGGCCATGTCTCCGGTGGGGAACCCCGTGGCCAGGGCGAGCCTTCCTGCCGCATCGGCCGTCGCCTGCGGACCGTTCCAGACCGAACCGGGATCGGCGAGCACCGCGAGGATGTCACCGTGGCGAAGCTGCCAGAGCACGAGCGGAGCGAAGAGCGCGACGGCAGGAACAGGCACCCACAGGAGGCGGACGGCCCCGCGGATCCGCGCCCCGGCCAGAGTGATGCCGAGCGCCACGACCCACAGCAGCAGGAGCGCCGGGGCCAGCGACGGCGCGCACGCCGCCACCGCGGCGAAGAGGAGGGATGCGGCTCCCGCCGCGCCCCATGAACGGTGAGCCACGGCTGCTGCGTGGAAGAGCCACGGCAGCAGAAGGTGCACCAGCACTCCTGCTGGGCGACCGTCGACCAGCGCAGTGAGGAAGGTCGGCGCGAGCGCCCACACGATTCCGGCGAAGATGCGCAGGCCCGCTCGATCCGTCACACGCGTTGCGGCGAACCAGCCGCCGAGCACGGCAAGCGGCAGCGCCAGCACCCAGAGCAGCACGAGGGAGAACGACGGGGCACCCGGCCAGAGCGAGCCGAGCACGGCGAGCACACCGGCGAACGGATCGGCCGGACCCACCACATCGACTCCGAGACCTCGCAGCCCCCAGGCCGCGTCGTTCCAGAGCGCTCCGACCGTTTCGCGCAGCGGAAGCAGGGCCCCGCCACCGAGCACCGGCCACGCGAGGATCGTGGTGAAGGTGGCGAGGCTGACCACGAGCGCGGCGAGCACCGCCCAGGCGCCACCGCCCGAGAAGAATCGAAGTTCGCTGGCGGATCCGCCTTCGCTGCCATGGCCGTCGTCCAGCCGTCGACGCAGGTCGGAGCTGCTCACCCGCAGCGGTGCGATGCTCGACCAGCTCGATGTCCGGAACGAACGGATGCGCGCACGAGAGCGAGCGATCGCGCCGAAGCGGAACATCGCCGTGACTGCCGCTGCCCACTCGGGAGCGACCGCCTCCGGCCTCTTGCCGATCAGATCGGTCATCGATCGCCAGAGTGCGAGCGGGAGCAGGCTCAACCAGTGCAGCGGCACGGCGATCGCCGGGGCGTAGGCGAGCCGGCGGTGCAGCTGCGCAAGTCTGGTCGCGAAGGCGCGCCTGCCTCGTGCGGTCGGCAGTGCCGCTGGCCCATCGGGCGAGACCGACACTCTCGCCGACGGCGCGAGCACGACACGTCCGCCGCCGAGTCGGGCGCGGACTCCGAGATCGAGTCCCAGATCCGCTCCGGCGAGGGCCGGATCCGGCCGAAGCGCGTCACGGACCTCGCCGCGGATCAGCATGCCGCGGATGTCTGCCCCCAGCGCGTCGTCGCTGCCGTCGTGCTGTCCCTGATCCAGCTCACCGGCTGCCAGCTCTACAGCGCGTCCGAGAGTCGTCATGCTGACACCGAGGGAGACGATCTCGCGCTCGTTGTCCGTGTGCACGAGCTTGGGCGCCACGATCGCCGCAGACGGCGAGCGCTCGAGGGTTCCGACCAGGCGCTCGAGAGCGCGCTCGTGCGGCGCGGTGTCATGCGCGAGCAGCCAGACGGCACTCCCCTCGAGGATGCGAGGTCTGGCCAGCTCGACCGCATCGGCGAAGGACGTACCGCCGCGTGCCTGGATGATGCCTTCGACAGCGCCGGCGATGGCCCCGCTCTCACGAGCCGAGGCCGCATCGCCGCACATCACCAGGGTGATCGCGGCTGGGGGTGTGGTCTGGGAGCGCAACGCATCGAGTGTGCGGAGCAGCTGCGCGCGGGCGGAAGAACCGGGGCGCGCGACGATGATTGCATGAACTCGGGCTGGCATGACCTGGTCAGCCTATGCGCGCGGCAGGACTCCGAGGCATACCTGCTTCGGCGTGGCCGCGAAGCTATGAGAATCGCGAGTCGCCTCGGGTGACGTGTCCCTGGGAGCGGCTCGGAGCGCGCCTCCCGACGGCCGTCGCATACCGGATCAGCTGGCGCGACGCTTGAGCTTGCGGCGCTCGCGCTCCGAGAGGCCGCCCCAGATCCCGAAGCGCTCGTCGTTGTTGAGCGCGTACTCGAGGCATTCGCCGCGGACGTCGCACGATGTGCAGATCCGCTTGGCGTCGCGGGTGGACCCGCCCTTCTCGGGGAAGAAGGCCTCGGGATCGGTCTGCGAGCAGAGCGCATCGCTCTGCCATGCCAGAGCATTGTCGTCGTCGGTCTCGATCTTCCGAACCCCGGGGACACCGAGGTTGATCGGATCGACGAACCAGTTCTCCGGTACGTCTGAACGGTAACCCGTCATCTCGCTCTCCAACCCCTAAATTCCGCCCCCTCGGCGGGCCGTGCTCAACTAATTACACCCGTGTCATTCGCATCGGTCAAGTCGCGGATCGTAAACCCTCAATCCGGTCTTGAAGGTTCTTGACCGCCGCACGGCGTGTCGCACGCCCGCGCCGAGGGTCACCCTTCTGCGGCAGGATCGCCGGGAGCGGCGACGAACACTTCGCCTCGACCGTTGATCGTCAGGCGCTCCTCCTCGGGCGTCGCGAACGCGACCGTGCCGACCGGGACTTCACGCCGCTCGCCGTCTGCGCCGCTCACCACGACACGACCCACCGTGGCGAGGACCATGGTGGGTCCGTCCACGTCGATCACGACACTCGCATCGTCGAGCTCGATCCGTCTGAGCGAGAAGTCGGCGACGGGCACCGGGTACACGGTGACGGCATCCGCCGCCGCCGGACGCAGCACGGGCACTTCACCCGTCGTCGTATCGAGGATCGAGAGCAGCTCAGGCACATCGATGCGCTTGGGAGTGAGGCCTCCGCGCAGCACGTTGTCGCTGGCCGCCATGATCTCCACCCCGAGCCCCGAGATGTAGGCGTGCAGCAGACCGGCCTTCAGGAAGACGCCCTCTCCCCTGCGCAGCACCACGTGGTTCATGAGGAGTGCGACGACCACGCCCGGGTCACCCCGGTAGGTCTCCGCGATCGCAGCCACTCCACGAAGGGTGGCGGCCCACTCGCCCGACGCGGAGCCTGCCGCCGTGTGCACCGCGTCCACGACGTCATCCACCACCGCCTGCGCCTCACCCGACAGCAGCCAGCCGATCGTGTCGCGCAGCACGTCACCCTGGCCGTCGAGACGAGAGGCGAGCTCCGCGACCCCCGCGCTCTCTCCCAGCACGTCGAGCAGGCGCAGCGTATCCTCGACGGGCCGCAGCCCGCTCAGCGACTCGAAGCGATCGCTCAAGGCGACGAGCAGCTCCGGCTTGTGATTGTCGTCGCGATAGTTGCGGTTCGGGTCTGTGCCAGCGAGCGCCGACTCCCGCGCCCACCCGGCTCTCGCCTGCTCGATGGTGGGGTGCACCTGGATCGACAGGGGCGATGCGGCCGCGAGCAGTTTCAGCAGGTAGGGCAGGGATCCGCCGGTGACGTCGTCGAGCGTCCCGTCGCCCTGCACATCCGCAGGGTCTCCAGGGTGGTCGCCGAACCACACCTCGGCCTCGGGACCGCCCGTGGGGGTGCGGCCCTCCAGGTCGGCGAGAAGCGTAGGCGACCCCCAGGCGTAGTCGCGGGGCACGTTCGAGAGGCTGAGAAGCATGTCACCAGGGTATTGGCATGCGAACTCGCCGTGCCACGACGTACCGCATCAGGTTCGTCGCGATGTCCGCGCTGTAGCCTGAACGCGATGGCGCAATACACGAAGCACCCGGTCGCCGCCCCGCCCACCGCTCCAGAGCGCGAGTCGACGGGGCATCTTCTGCTGCGCGGATACATCGGGCTCGTCCTCTTCGCGACCTTTGCTCACTCGGCGGTCTACAACCTCGTCGGCGAGATCGGCGCCTTCGTCACCCTCATCGTCTTCTTGATCTCCACGCTCGCCATCGGCGTTCCGATGGTCGCCCGCCGCCGTCCTGCCGCGTTCGCCTGGCGGCGACTGCCATGGGCGGCCATCGCCTACACCGCCTTGGCTCTGCTCTCGGTCGCGTGGTCGCAGTGGCGAGGGGCGACGATCATCACCTGGTTCCTGCTCGCGACCGTCACAGTGAACGCCCTGTTCATCGTGCACGTGCTGTCGTGGCAGGAGATCGTGCGAGCACTGGCCTCCGCCTTCAAGTGGATCCTCGGACTGTCCCTCGCGCTCGAGTTGTGGGTCGCGCTCGTGGTGCGCGCTCCGATCCTGCCGAACTTCTTCGTCCGGCCCGACGGCGAGACGAATGCGCATTGGTACTGGGTCAGGGGCAACCTGCTCGACGGCGGCCGCATCCAGGGGATCGTGGGCAATTCCAACGTGCTCGCCATCGTCTGCCTGTTCGCGATCCTCACGTTCGGTGTGCTGTTCGCCGCCCGTGCGCGGTGGCGCACGACTCTGGCCCTCTGGACTCTGCTGGCCGGGTACTTCTTCCTCCGAGCCGGATCCGCCACAGCGTACGCATGCGCGGCGGCCGCGGTCCTGGTGCTCGTCGTCGCACTGCTGATGCGTCGCACGAAGACGCCGGGCGCGCGAACGAGGCTCTACGTGGTGTCCATCGGCGGCGTCGCGATCGCAGGAGCCGCAGCCTGGCTGCTTCGTGAACCGCTCTTCGCCCTCCTCGGGCGCAGTGCAGACCTCACCGGTCGCTCCGACACGATCTGGGACAAGGTCCTCGCGCGGGCCGCCGAGCACCCGATCTTCGGCAACGGCTTCTCCAGCCCCTGGGTGCCTTTCGACCCCGCCTTCGCCGGGTGGATCGAGGATCACGGCATCACCGTCTTCCACGCGCACAACATGTGGCTCGACGTCCTGATGCAGCTCGGCGTCGTCGGTGTCGTCCTGGTGGCGCTCGCCTATCTCAGCCTGCTCTGGCGTTCGTGGTTCTTCGCGGTCGACAGACCTCGATGGGACCTGAAGTCCGACCGCACCTTCTCGGCGATCACACTGCTTCCGAGTCTCTTCACCGTCGTGCTGCTCGTGCAGGGCCTCACTGAGTCGACGCCCATCATGCTCTGGGGCTGGATGCTGCTGGTGATGCTGACGTTCAAGATCAAGGTGGTGCCCCTGGTCGGCGTGGGCGAACGGGAGCGCGTGATCGAGCGCGGCGAGCGAAGCCGGCGGGTTCCGTGACGACGCGACGTCGTCTGAGCGATCTGCTCGGCTCGGCCGAATTCGCTCGCGCGTACACGGTGGTGGCCCTCACCGCGGTCTTCTCGTCGTTCACGATCGAACACGCGGCCTCCCACGTCACCCTCGCCACGATCATCGCCGTCCTCTGCGTGCTCGGCGCCTGGGTCCTGTGGGTGCGTCGAGAAGAGCTCTCGCTGCTGCGCATCGCTCCGTCATCGCTCCTGGCCTTCCTCGCCTGGGCGCTCGTCAGCATCGTGTGGACGACCGACAAGTCGTCCACCGCTTTCGGGTGGATGGAGCTCTTCGGATTCGCGTTCCTGGCGGTCACGGTCGGCCACATCCGTGACACGCTCCAGACGGTCCGCGCCCTCGGCGATTCGCTGAGGTTCCTCCTGCTCGTGTCGCTCGGCCTGGAGATCCTGTCCGGCGTGCTGCTCGACACCCCCTTCACCTTCCTCGGAATCCAGGGCGACCTGGCCGTCGGCGGCCCCGTGCAGGGGATCTTCGGCAGCAGGAACATGCTCGGATTCGTCACGGTGATCGCACTGATCACGTTCGTGGTCGAGTGGCGCTCCCAGTCGCTGACGGCTCGCATCGCGATCCCGTCGATCGCTCTCGCGTCGCTGCTGGCGTTCTTCTCGTCCTCCCCCACCGTGCTGGTGCTCGCGGCCGCGGTCGGCGTCGTCGCCGTCGCTCTCGCGATCGTCCGTCATGCACCTGCGGAGAGACGGACCATCGTGCAATGGGTGCTCGGCGTTCTCGTCGCCCTCGCCCTCGCTGCGGCCTTCGCTCTGCGCCACGTGATCATCGCCCTGCTCGACGCGGGGTCCGACTTCTCGATCAGGGCGACCCTGTGGAACACGATCCTCGATTTCGTCGCTCTCAAGCCGGTGGAGGGATGGGGGTGGTTCGGGTCCTGGGCCCGCGGCGAGTTCCCCTTCACCTACATCAACTTCCTGCTCGACGACCACCATCAGAGCGCGCTGAACGCCTACTTCGACGTCCTGCTGCAGCTGGGCACGGCAGGACTCGTGCTCTTCCTCCTGTTCGGAGGCATCGCCACCGTCCGATCGTGGCTCGTCGCGAGCGTACGACGTTCGGTGGTCTACGCCTGGACGCCTCTCATGCTCGTCACTCTCGCTGTGGAGTCGATGTTCGAGAGCTTCACCCTGGTCGGTGCCGGGTGGTTCATGCTGGTCCTGTGCGCTCTGCGGGCCGGCCAGACGAGGTCGTGGCGCGAGAGCATAGATGCCGCGCACACCGGTGCGATCCCGACCCTGCGCCCCGAACGCTGACCACTCGCCGCGCCCTCGGCGGATTCCGAACTGCTCCAGGTAGGGTGGAGCTGCTCGCGGCGCCCTGCGGGCCCCCAGCCACCGGAGATTGCACCTCGTGACCCACGCCCCCTTCGACCCGGCGTCCGCGACGATCGTCATCGTCACGTACAACCGGTCTCACCTCCTGACCGGTCTCCTCGAGAGCATCAGCGCGATGGACCCGAAGCCTGGCCATGTCGTGATCATCGACAATGCCTCGTCCGACGACACCACCGACGTCGTGGAGTCCTTCCGGCCGAAGCTCGGCACGGAGGTCGTGTACCGCCGACTCGAGACGAACACCGGCGGCTCGGGAGGTTTCAGCGAGGGCATGCGCACCGCGTACGAACTCGGCTCCGAGTGGATCTGGATGATGGACGACGACGTCGAGGTCGTCACCGACGGCCTGGCCAAGATGGGCAAGTGGGCTCCGCGCTTCAAGAGCATCCAGGGCCGCCGCTACGACTACGACGGCAGTGAGTTCTACTGGCAGTACCGGATCGCCGAGCGAATGGGCATCCCGATCCCGTTCGCTCCGTCCGGCTTCGACGCCTCCGGCTTCAAGGAGATGAACAGCGGATGCTTCGAGGGGATGTTCATCCATCGGTCCATCGTCAGGCAGATCGGTCTGCCCGACCACCGCTTCTTCATCTACTGGGATGACCAGATGTACGGGTGGCTCGCCTCGCGCAAGACCACCGCGGTGATCGTCGACGAGTTCGTCCTGCGACGCACCCGCGAGATCAAGCAATGGGACATGGGCATCCGTCACATGAACGCCTCGAGCAACGCCTACCGCTTCTACATCATGCGCAACCGGGCGTACATCAAGAACTACTACCGCGTGCACGGCAACTACAACCCTGTGCTGTTCGGACTCGGGACGTCGATGACGTTCGTGAAGGAGCTCATCAGGCTGCTGTTCGTCGAGCGCACGGTGCGAGGAACGAGCAATCTGTTCCGGGGACTCAAGGAGGGCGGCAAGCTCGGCCGCGATCGCTCCTGGACGCCCATGCCCGCTCTGGAGGATTGACAGCATGACCGACGAACCGCAGCCGGACCTCCGCTGGGCCCCTCTGGAGCCGAAGCCGCGCAATCGTGGTCGAGTCTGGCTCATCGTCGGACTCGTCGTCGCCGCGCTCGTCATCGTGGGAGTGCTGCTGTTCTTCCTTCTGCCGCGCGGAGAATCTCCGACCCCCGGCGCCAGCGGGTCACCGTCCCCTACCGCGTCACCGTCGGCGTCCCCGTCGATGTCGCCCTCGGCCTCGCCGACGCCGGCCCAGACCGAGGTCCCACAGCCGACGGCGGAGCCTGAGCCGACGCCGATCACGACCCCGCCACCCGCCGCAGACCCCTCGGTCGATGCCTTCCGCGGGCAGGTGCAGGGGTGGCTCGACGACGCTCTGACGGGGCTTCAGATCGCGAGTGAGACCAGCGGTCAGGACGCCACGTCCGTGATCGAGAGCCTCCAGGCCGACGCGCAGCGGCTCGGAGAGACCGCAGCTCCTGCGTCGATCGACTCCGCCTGGGGCACCGCGGTGAACGACTACATCCAGCGGCTCAGCGCGTTGCGCTCGGAGCTCGCCTCGGGCGGACCTGCGTCAGTCGACAGTGCACGCTCTGCCGTGAACGAGCTCCGCGGCCTCGTCGGACTCTGACCGCGAGCGAGTCCTGCTCCGAGCGAGCTCAGTCGACGCCGGATTCGAGGCGGCGCAGGCGCTCCTCGTAGTGGGCGGCGAGTTCGAGTCGGATTCGCGCGCGCTCGTGTTCTGCCTGAGCACGGCTCAGCGCGCCGTCGGGATCCAGGTCTCCCGCATCGAGCCGCACACGAAGCCACTCGAAGCGCTGCTCGAGCGCCGCCACCTGGGGGGCGATGCGATCGAACTCGGATCTGATGTACGAGAAGTCCGCCTGGGTGCCGGCGAGGCGCGCCTCGTAATCGCGCTGTGCGTTCTCGAACTGCTCGACGGCGCGGCCGAGCCTGGCGTCCACTCTCGCGTCCACACGGCGTTCGACGACGGCGTCCAGTCTGCGACGGAGTCGGTTCAGCATTCAGTCCTCAATCATTCGGGTGATTGTCGATGGTCTGTGAAGTTCAGCGGTGATAGCCGACGCGGCCGGATTCGATCCAGCCTCGCACGAGCTCCGATTCCAGGTCGATCCGGTGCTCCGCGCCCACAGCCGAGGGATCGCCGTAGGCGTGGTTCCAGGAAGTCTGATCCGGGGCGTCGACGAATGAGAATCCGGCGGCATCGACCTGAGCTTCAGGGAACAGACGCGTCGCGATCCACAGCATCACGGTTCCCGTCGTCGCCCACTGGCCGCCGCTGCGCGGATCAGCGCCCATCGCCTCACCGAGGGGCAGCACCACCTCGCGGTTCGGCATCGTCACGATCCCGAGATCAGCAGGCCAGAAAGCGGGAAGCTTCGGATTCTCCCAGAGCAGGCGCCCCGGTTCGATCATGAGATAGAGGCGCTCGGAATACCCGTCGAAGAACCAGGGGGTCGGCCGCACACCGCGGTTGAACACCACGACGTCGGCACGGCGCCCGACCGACGGTGCTCCGTCGATGTCATCCACGCGGAAGCCGTTGACTCGGAACACGACGTCCGCCGTATCGATCATCTCGGCCCGGTGGTCGGACGGCTCGAGTGGCTGATTGCCGACGACGGCGATCCGGCGCACCGGGGCCGTCCTGGCGTACGCGCTGACGAGAGGACGGAGGCGGTCGTAGAACCCCGCCTCACCGGCCATCGCCGTGTCATCACCGACAAGCTCCGTCACACGCCCCATGAGACCTCAGCTTAGGGCACGCCGACAGCGACCCCCGCGGCACGGCGGTGAGTCCTCGACAGGACCCGTCTAGAGTTGTCGGCGTGACTTCTTCGCAGACCATCCAGCTCTCCACGGCGAGCATCGGCCCCGGCTCGCCGGTGTTCACGATCGCTGAGATGTCGGGAAACCACAACGGCGACCTCGATCGCGCGCTCGCGATCGTCGACGCCGTCGCCGCCACGGGTGCCGATGCCCTCAAGATCCAGACGTACACGGCCGACACCCTCACGATCGATTCGGACAAGCCCGCCTTCCAGGTCGCGAGCGACCACGGTCTGTGGGGCGGCCGCAACCTGTACTCCCTGTATCAGGAGGCGCACACGCCGTGGGAGTGGCACGCGCCGATCTTCGAGCGCGCACGGAGCCACGGACTCATCCCGTTCTCCACCCCGTTCGACCCGAGCTCGGTCTCGTTCCTCGAGGAGCTGGGCGTGGAGATGTACAAGACGGCGTCCGCCGAGATCATCGACCTGCCGCTTCTCCGCGAGGTCGCCCGCACCGGCAAGCCGATGATCGTGTCCACCGGCATGGCGACGCTGTCGGAGATCGACGCGGCCGTCACCGCGATCCGCGGCGCCGGCGGCACGGAGCTGGTGCTCCTGGCCTGCACCGCCGCCTACCCCGCGGTTCCCGAGGAGGCGCGGTTGGGCAACATCGAGGCGCTGCGGAACGCATTCGATCTCCCGGTGGGGCTCTCGGACCACACGCTCGGCATCGGAGTCGCAGTCGCGTCTGCAGCCCTCGGTGCGGTCGTGATCGAGAAGCACGTCACGCTCGACCGCACGGATGGCGGCGTCGACGCGGACTTCTCTCTCACGCCCGACGAGTTCCACGCCCTCGTCATCGCCTCCGAGCAGGCGCGTGTCGCGTCGGCGAGCGGCGTATCGTTCGGACCGACAGCACAGGAGGAAGCGGTTCTCGCCCTCCGCCGGTCTCTGTTCGTCGTCGCCGACGTGCGTGCCGGCGACAGCGTGGGTCCCGAGAACGTGCGCTCGATCCGCCCGGCCGGAGGACTCCGCCCCGATGACTTCGCCCTCGTGAGCGGACGCACGTTCACGAGAGACGTCGAACGCGGCACGCCGCTGACCTGGGACGTGCTCTAGGTCACGCCGTTACGACAGCCGCCATCGCGCCACCGTGAGGAAGCCGTCCTCATCCGCAGGCAGATGCGGAAGATAGCCGGCGCGCTCGAACAGCCGACGAGACGCCGCGTTGTCGCGGTGCACGACAGCGACCAGCCGGATCGGGGGCAGCTCAGAGAGCGCGCTCTCCGCCGCCTGGACCGCCGATGCAGCGACACCGCGACCACGCATCTCGGGGGCGACCGTGATCGAGATCTCCCATGCGTCTGCCGACCTCCTGTCCCAGCGGCACGTGGCGACCGGCATCCCTTCTGACTCGATCATGAGCAGCAGACGATCGGGATCCTCGAGGCTTCTCGCGAGCCACTCATCGTGCGATCCTCGGTCGATCTCGCCGCGCGAGCGGGAGTTCAGGCGGACTGTGGGGTCGTTGCGCCACTCGAAGAGCTTCTGGCCATCGTCGATCATCGCCGGACGAGCGCTCAGCGCAGTCCGAGGTCCGACCTGAGGAGGCGTGCTCAGCAGCTGCTCCCAGGAGGTCACGATGCGCCAGCTGCCGAGGCCGTCGACGATGCGTTTCAGGGCGGCAGCCGTCTCGGCGAGCGATTCCGGCGATTCGAGAAGATCGGCGAGCAGGCCGATACGCTCCTCGAGGCTCTGATGGGGCGGCTCTCCCAGCCCGATGGCGAGCCCCCGCTCGACGACCTGGCGGTAGCCGACGCGCTGGTTGTCCGCCACGCATACCAGTGCCATCGGAAGACCCATGCACGCGAAGTCCCAGACGGAGGTTCCCGCCGCGGTCACGGCCAGATCGTGATCTCGGGCGATCGCGGGGAGGTCGTCGACGAAACCCAGGACCTCGACGGCGTGGCGCGAAGATTCGGCGGCTGAGACGACTTCCTCGCGGCGTCGGGGGTCGATCACGGTGATCTGCACCTCGGAGGGCAGACGATCGAAGGCGGTGACGACACGAGCGGTCACTCCGTGGGGATCCGTGCCGCCCATCACGACGAGCACCCGAGGCACGGCCGAGGGTGTCGTCCGCACATCGCGCTGCGCCAGCACCTGCGCGCGCACGACCGCGGCGTCGATGCCCGCCAGATGGCTCAGGCTGCGCTCCGGGTCCACGAAAGTGCGCTCGGATGCCAGGTTGGCATCGATCGCGAGATCGGCGTCGCGCACGCCGAACGGACCGTCCTGCATGTTGCTGATCAGCGGTCCGACGGACGAGAGATCCGGGATCTCCCGGTAGCTGTCCAGATGGATCACGTCGACGCCACGCGCGAGATCGGCGAAGTCGCCGATGCTCACCTCGGCCCCCTGCGTCGTGACGAGCGGCAGGTCTGGATCCATCCGGCGCAGGGTGTCCGCACCTGCCTCGTCGACATCGCCGAACACCGTCGCCGACCACCCGCGGTCGCGCGCGATGCGAGCCACCGTGAGCGTGCGCATGAGGTGTCCCATGCCCGACTCGACACCGGCGTTGCAGTGCAGCAGGACCCGTCGCCCGCTCATCGCTCGTCCCTCTCCTCCGGGGCGCGCCTGCGCCCACCCGATAGGATAGGCCGGGCATGGAACAACCCGAGCATCCATGCGATCACGACAACGCTGAGGAGACAGAGTGTCGGTTCTCGAGGGCGCGAGCATCCTCATCACAGGCGGCACCGGGTCGTTCGGCAAGGCGTTCATACGGCATGCCCTGGCCCACCTCAACCCCCGGCGTCTGGTCATCTTCTCGCGTGACGAGCTCAAGCAGTACGAGGTGCGACAGCAGTTCGGCGACGACCCCCGGCTGCGATGGTTCATCGGCGACATCCGCGACGAACGACGTCTCGTTCGTGCGCTGCACGGCGTCGACTACGTGGTGCATGCCGCGGCGCTCAAGCAGGTGGACACCGCCGAGTACAACCCGTTCGAGTTCGTGAAGACGAACATCCTGGGCAGCCAGAACGTGATCGAGGCATCGATCGACGCCGGAGTGAAGCGCGTCGTGGCGCTCTCGACCGACAAGGCCTCGAGCCCGATCAACCTGTACGGCGCGACGAAGCTCACCGCCGACAAGCTCTTCATCACGGGCAACCACTACGCCGCCGCCTACGACACGCGATTCGCGGTGGTGCGCTACGGCAACGTCATGGGATCACGCGGCTCGGTCATCCCGTTCTTCTCCCGTCTGGGCGCCGAGGGCAAGCCGCTGCCGATCACCGATCTGCGGTGCACCCGGTTCTTCATCACACTCCCCCAGGCCGTCGAGATGGTGGTCGACACGTTCGAGCTCATGCAGGGCGGCGAGCTGCTCGTCCCCCGCATCCCCTCGATGAAGGTCACGGACCTCGCCCACGCCGTCGTGCCGGGAGCCGAGCTCGTCGACGTGGGTCTGCGCCCGGGCGAGAAGCTGCACGAGGAGATGATCAGCCCGGAGGAGGGCCGCCGCGCGGTGACGGTCAGCGACGGCAAGTACTTCATCATCCAGCCCGACCTCGCCTCGTGGGGCTATCAGATGCCCGCCGGCGCCGTGCCTGTGCCCGAGGGCTTCGCCTATCGCTCGGACAGCAACGACCGCTGGTACTCGCAGGCGGAGATCGCGGAGATCATCGAGGCGGGGATCTGACCGTGCTGCCGTACGGACGTCAGTCGATCTCGGAGGACGACATCCAGGCCGTCGTCGACGTGCTCCGCGGCGACTGGCTCACGACGGGTCCGGCGGTCGCCGCCTTCGAAGCGCGACTCGGCGAGGTCGCCGGAGGGCACCGGGCGATCACCGCGACCTCGGGCACAGCAGCGCTCCACATGGCGTACGGCGCCGCAGGGGTCACCCGCGGTGACACCGTGATCTCGACGCCCATGACCTTCATCGCCACGACGGCGATGGCGTCGGTCCTCGGTGCGAACATCGTCTTCGCCGATGTCGAGGAAGACACGGCGCTGATCGACCCGGATGCGGTCGACGCGCTCATCGATGAGCGCACCAAGGTGATCGCCGCCGTCGACTACGCCGGCCATCCTGCGGATTACGACCGGCTCTCCGCTGCGGCCGCACGGGTCGACGCGCTCGTCCTCGATGACGCCGCGCATTCGATCGGCAGCACGTACAAGGGCCGACCGGTCGGTGATCTCGCGGATCTGACGACCTTCTCGTTCTTCCCCACCAAGAACCTCACGACCGGCGAGGGCGGCGCCCTCGTCGCCAAAGATCCGCTGATCGCACAGCGCGCGCACGAGTTCCATTTCATCGGGCTCGTGCGCGACGCGGACCGCTTCGCGGTGACGACCGAAGGCGCCTGGCATCAGGAGGTGCACGAGTTCGGCTTCAACTATCGCCTCGACGACATCGCCTGCGCACTCGGCCTCTCCCAGCTCGCACGGCTCGACACGTTCAGACGGCGACGCGCCGAGATCACTCGTCGCTACGACGCGGCCCTCGCGGGCATCGACGGGGTTCGCACGCCGATCCAGCGCGACGACGTCGAACTGATCCGGCATCTCTACCCGGTGCGCATCCTCGATCAGCGCCGTCGAGAGGTCTTCGACCGGATGCGTGCAGACGGCATCGGTGTGCAGGTCAACTACATGCCCGTGTACTGGCACCCCGTCTATACGGATGCCGGCTACCGCCGCGGCATGTGCCCCAATGCCGAAGCGTTCTACGCCGAGGAGCTCTCGCTCCCCATCCACCCGGAACTGACCGACGACCAGGTCGACCAGGTCGTCGAGTCGCTGGTCAGGGCTCTGCATTGACACGCATCGGGATCATCACCCAGGCGCGGATGACCAGCAGTCGCCTTCCGGGAAAGGTGCTGATCCCGGCTGGCGGCCGCTCGATGCTCGATCACCACATCGACAGGCTCAGCAGCGCCGATCTGCCCGTCGTCCTCGCCACGACGACGAACGCCGCTGACGACCCTCTCGCGGATCTGGGGCATCGGCGAGGGATCGAGGTCTTCCGCGGCAGCGAGGGTGACGTCCTGAGCAGGTTCGCGGGGGCGGCCTCTTCCGCAGGGCTCGATGTCGTCGTCAGAGTGACGTCGGACTGCCCTCTGATCGATGCCGCGTTGATCTCCGATGGCGTCCGCCGGTTCGTCGAGCTGGATGATCCTCACGCCCACGTCTCCAACGTCCTCGAACGGACGTACCCGCGCGGGTTCGACTTCGAGGTCTTCGCTGCGTCCGCCCTCGCCGAGGCCGACAGGAACGCCACCGAGCCGGCCGAGCGCGAACACGTCACCCCGTACCTCTACACAGGACGATCGCCGCGTTCGAGCATCCACTCGATCACCCAGCAGGTCGATGCCTCGCACTATCGGGTGACCCTGGACACTCCGGAGGACCTCACCGTCATCCGGGCGCTCATCGAGGACCACGGCGCTGCCGGGCTGGACGTCTCCGAGATCGTGGCCGTCCTCGACTCTCATCCGGAGCTCGCCGCGATCAACTCCCACGTCGAGCAGAAGAAACTCGGCGAATGACCGTGAGGACGGCCGCCCGCCCGCGTCAGCCGCGGTTGTAGTCGGCGTTGTACCTGTCGAGGACGTCTGCAATCGGACCGTCGAGCACGAGCCCGCCCTTGTCGAGGTAGAGACCGCGGGTGCAGAAGCGGCGGAGGTCGCGCTCGCTGTGGCTGACGAAGAAGAGCGTTCGCCCCTCGGCGAGGAGCTCGTCGATCCGCTTGTAGCACTTGTCGCGGAAGGCCTTGTCTCCGACCGCGAGCACCTCGTCGACGAGCAGGATCGGCTCGTCGAGCTGCGACACCACCGAGAAAGCCAGTCGGACCTTCATACCGTTCGACAGGTGCTTGTACGGGGTGTCCTCGAAGCCCGCCAGCTCTGCGAAGGCGATCATGCCGTCGTAGCGCTCTGCGACCGCTTCCCGAGGCATTCCGTGCAGTCCGGCCATCAATGCGACGTTCTCGCGTACGGTCAGGTCGCCGACGAACCCGCCGGTGATCTCGATCAGCGGAGCGACTCCGCCCTTCACCTTCACCGCACCCTCATCGGGGAGCAGCACCTTCGCGACGAGACGGAGCAGAGTGGACTTGCCCTGGCCGTTGCGCCCGACGACGCCGATCGACTCCCCCTGCTGCACCGTGAACGAGACGTCGCGCAACGCCCAGAACTCTCCGGAGCGCGACCGCCGCGCCGCAGGGGCGAACAGGTCTTTGAAGTTCTGGCGCCCACGGCGGTTGCGGCGGAAGCGGACGCCCAGCCCGCTGGCCTCGATCGCGACGGTCATCCCAACTCCTTCAGCACGGTGCGCTCGAGGGACCGGAACGTCCATACGCCGAGCGCCAGAATGACGAGGGTCATCCCCACGCTGACGAGCAGCGTGAAGAGGTTCCACTGGTCGGGGAAGAACGGCATCCGGTAGAGCATGAAGATCCCGGCGAGTGGATTGAACGCACCGAGAGTCTGAAAGATGCCAGGAAGATCCGTGACGTTGTAGATGATCGGAGTCGCGTAGAACATGGCGCGCAGGATCAGCGCGGTCGTGCGCTCCAGATCGACGAACAGGACGCAGAGCGGAGCGATGAGGAGCCCCAGGCCCACGAGCAGAACGGTCTGCAGGAACACCGCGACGGGAACCCAGAGGATTCCCCAGCCGACCTGGACCGTGTGCGCCGGGTCCTGTTCCACCAGCAGGTTGATGATCACGAATGCCGCGAGCACCGGGAGCGAGAACAGGAACTCGACGCCCTTGCTCAACACGATGCGGTTCACCCAGATCGAGCGAGGGATCGCAGTCGAGCGCACCAGCTTCGCGTCCTTCTTGAATGCGCGAGTGAAATCCGTGACCGACGTGTTGAACCACACCCAGGGCAGCAGGGCGCTGATGAGGAACACGATGTACGGATCCTCACCGACATCACGGTTGAAGATCTGCGTGAAGACGAACCAGTAGATCACGCTCATCACGAGCGGATCGAGCACCGACCACAGGTAGCCGAGCAGGCTCGTCGAGTACCGCACCTTCAGGTCCCTGGCTGACAGCAGCCACAGGGAATGGAGATAGCGCCGGGGCGTTCCGGGGGCCCCGGCAGCAGTGTGACTCACAGTGCCGAGTCTACGAGAGCGAGTTGTTCCACAGCGACAGCGCCGAGCCGATGGCCATGTGCATGTCGAGGTACTGATAGGTGCCGAGGCGTCCGCCGAAGTGCACGTCCCGCTCCCCCTTCGCGAGCTCACGGTATGCGAGCAGGCCGTCGCGGTCCGTCGGGGTGTTCACGGGGTAGTACGGCTCGTCCTCGCGGTTCGCGAAACGAGAGAACTCGCGCATGATGACGGTCTTGTCGGACTCGTAGACGTCCTTGCGCTCCGGGTGGAAGTGCTTGAACTCGTGGATGCGCGTGTAGGGCACGTCCATGTCCGGGTAGTTCATCACGCTGGTGCCCTGGAAGTCGCCGATGTTCAGCACCTCCTGCTCGAAGTCGAGCGTGCGCCAGCTGAGGGCGCCCGCCGTGTAGTCGAAGTAGCGGTCCACGGGACCCGTGTAGATGATGGGCAGCTGCCCGACCGTCGCCTTCTTGTTCAGCGGCTGACTCTCGTCGAAGTAGTCGACGTTCAGCTTCACCTCGATGTTGGGGTGATCGGCCATCCGCTCGATCCACGCGGTGTAGCCGTCTGTCGGCAGGCCCTCCCACGTGTCGTTGAAGTAGCGGTTGTCGTAGGTGTAGCGCACGGGGAGCCGGCTGATGATGTCGCCCGAGAGCTTCTGCGGGTCGGTCTGCCACTGCTTGGCGGTGTAGTCCCTGAAGAACGCCTCGAACAGCGGCCGCCCGACGAGGGCGATGCCCTTCTCTTCGAAGTTGGCGGCCGTCTTGACGTCGAACTCCCCCGCCTGCTCGCGCACGAGGGCCCGCGCCTGGTCGGGCGTGTAGGCCGACTGGAAGAACTGGTTGATGGTGCCGAGGTTCACCGGCATCGGGAAGACCGTTCCCTTGTGCGTCGTGTAGACCCGATGCACGTAGTTCGTGAAGCTCGTGAACCGGTTCACGTACTCCCACACCGTGGCGTTCGAGGTGTGGAAGAGGTGGGCGCCGTAGCGATGGACCTCGATGCCCGTCTCAGGCTCCGCCTCACTGTAGGCGTTCCCGCCGATGTGGTGGCGACGGTCGATGACCGTGACCTTGCGGCCGGCGTTGGCGGCACGTTCTGCGATGGTGAGGCCGAAGAAGCCCGACCCGACGACAAGAAGATCCATGTTGCTGCTTTCTGCCCACGAGGCTCAGATCCGCACGGCATCGCGCGGCACACAGCAGACAACTCTACCGGCAGCGGACTCGACGCAACCTGTCAGCGCGCCTCGGCACCGAGGGGCCCTCCGACCTCCAGCATCTCCTGCAGCATCGGAGCGAGAGTGCGCCCGTATGAGTCGGAGATGTGATTGTCGTCGATGTACACGGCGATGTTGCCGATGGATCCTCGACACACGCCCTCGGGGCAGAGCCAAGGGCGGAAGTCCACAGCGGTGACCCCCTCGGCCGCCGCGAGATCGTCGAGATCCTCCCCGACGGCGAACCCGGGCTCGGGAACGTCGCACGATGCTGTGTCAGCGCCGGGAGCGATCTCCGACTCCTCCAGCGCGCACTCGTACATGTCGAAGTCGAAGCGGGGATTGTCTCGTACGGCGATCACCTGGATGCCGTTCGCGGTGAGCTCGTCTGCGATCTCACTGATCCCCTCCACGAGCACCTCTCGAGCGGCGGGAGTCGCCCGAGTCACGACGAGGTACACGGCATCGGGCTGCACCCTCGTCGCGTACTCGATCGCAGCGGCACGCCACTCCTCGCACGGCGGGCCGGCGGCCGACCACGTCGGCGCTCCGATGCCGATCGCGCATCCTCCCTTCAACAGGGCGACGATGCCCCACCCCTGCTGATCGGCGAGAACCGTGAGTGGCGACATGAGCTGTTGCGCGTGCGAGTCCCCCATCACGAGCACCCGCCATGCATCCGAGTCAGCTGCATTCGCGGTCTGAGCACAGCTGCCTTGCAGCACCGGCTCCACGGGCTCGAGTTCGCCCGCGCAGCTTCCTTTCAGATCCACCCATTCCTCATCGAGCGCGGTGGCCAGCGGGATCAGCGGCAGATCGGCGCCCGAGAGGTCGATCGGCGTGTCGATCTGCGCCGCCCCCGGGTATCCGCCGCTGTCGCTGGCACGCAGCGCCGCCTCACGCTGCTCGATCGTGAGCTGCCATGCGCCGAGCGGTGCGGAGACGACGAGGACGGACGCGGCGAGAACGAGCGCACCGAGCCGATGCGATCGATCGAGGACGGCGGAGTCTCTGATCGGTCGCTCGACCAGCATCGACACGAGTCTCGCCAGCACGAATGACAGGAGGACGATTCCGATGCCGGCGAGCCATCCCGGCTCGGTACGACCGCTCAGCATCATCCACGTCACGAGCACGGGCCAGTGCACGAGATAGAGCGCGTACGCGTCGCGTGAGACGTAGCGCAACGGCGCCGACTCGAGGATCATCGCGGGGCCGCCTCGCGGGCGGTCACGCCCGGCGATGATGACGAGCGCCGTGCAGATCACCGGCCACAGAGCGAGATATCCGGGGAATCCGCCCTGCACGTCGAGCACGATTCCGCACATCACGATGCCGACGATGCCGATCCATCCGAGGATCGCCCCGATCGTCGGACGGACACGGACGTGGGGAAGAGCGAGTGCGACGAGCGAGCCGGCCGCGAACTCCCACAGTCGCGTCCGCGTGTCGAAGTAGGCGAACGACTGGGCCCGCATCGTCTCGACGACCGAGAACCCGAGCGAGGCGATGAAGATGGCGCCGAACACCAATGCCAAGGCGGGGACGATCATGCGCCGTCGCCTGCGGAGCACCACCCACACCGCCGCGATGATCAGCGGCCAGAGGATGAAGACCTGCCCTTGGACCGAGAGCGACCAGAAGTGCTGGAACGGACTGGGCGTGACGGACTCGCGCGCGTAGTAGTCGACCTCCGACAGCGCCAGCGTCCAGTTCTCGACGTAGAAGAGGCTCGACCATGCCTCACGCCAGACGCGCGGCCACTCGGTCTGCGGATACGCCGCGAGCGCGACGCCGAGCACACCGACGATCGTCACGGCGGCTGCGGGCAGCAGCCGTCGGAAGCGGCGCAGCCAGAACGACCCGAGCGCGAGCGGGCGCTGGGTCTCTACCCGCCGCACGAACGACGCGGTGAGGAAGAACGCCGACACCATCAGGAAGACGTCGACTCCGCCCGAGACGCGACCCAGCCACACGTGGTACGCCACGACGAGCAGGATCGCGAGCGCACGGAGACCGTCGATGTCCGCGCGGTGCGTCGCGGGGCGCACGAAGCCAGCGTCGGGAGGCCGAAGCCATATCGGTCGCGTCGGGTTCATGAAGAGTGGGCGTATCGGCGGTGGGTGTCGCCGCAGTCGTCTCGGGTCGACGGTCTGCCGCTTTCAGCCTATCTGCTCTGCGCCAGCAGTGCCTCGGCAGCCGCTTCGATGTCGGGTCCGAGCAGTCTGGCGTACTCGAGGTTGAGGTGATCCGCGTCGTAGTACACGGGGATGCCGCCCACCACGGCGTAGCAAGAGGTCGCGTCGCAGAAGCGATCCGTCAGATCCAGCACGCTGACCGACTCCGAGCCGGCCGACGCTCCGGCGACGACCATCGGGTCGGCGGGGTGCGCCTCGGCGCGAGGACGTGCGCACGACTGCGGCTCGTCGGCGTTGTGGAGCACGCAGTCGGGGCTCCTGACCTCTGCGTTGAAAGGAGGGTCCGCGAGCGCGAGCACCTTGATACCCGCATCGTTCCAGCGTTTCCAGTAGTCCAACAGCCCTTGCGACATCTGATCGATCTGCGGCCTGTCAGTCCCGTCGTCCACGAGCTGAAGCCGAGCCGCCATCGCGGTGATGACGAGGTCGGGGTCGTCTTCGGTGACGGTTTCGGCGAGGTCCCTCGACCACTCGCGACACCTCTCGACATCAGCGGCACCCCACGCGCTGCGGAATCCGATGAACTCGACGTCCGCCACGGGACACCCTCCGTAGTAGCTCGTATCGACGATCCAGCCGTTCTTCTCGGCGATGTCGAACACGGCTCCCTGCCACTGCTGCGCGTGAGAGTCACCGATCAACCAGACCCGAGTCGGATCCTCTGCTCCGCGCGAGAAGTCGCACTCGTGCGTGGTCTTCAGATCCCCATAGGTGAGGAGCGGCAGGAACTCGCCGCACTCCCCTGGGGTGTAGAAGTACTCGTTCTTCTTCGTCATCACCGAGTAGTCCGCGGCCCCGAAAGGGTCTGCGCAGTCTGCGCCCGGTGCGAGCGCCGAGGGCCCCTCGCAGGTCGATGCGACGAGGTCGTCCGGTGGGCCGTCGGCCGCGACACGTGCACTGTAGGTCGCGAGAACGCCTGCCACGAGAGCAGCGATGACGATCATCCCTGTGATCATGAGACCGAACGCCCGGCGCGAGGAGCCACGCCAGTACCCCCATGACTGGCCGGCATCCTCGACGAACCTCTTCGTCAGCGCCGCCAGCACCAGCGCGATCGCCAACACCATGAGCTTCGACAGGGTGGTCGCCTCGCCGCCGATGACGAACGGCGCGACGACGATGAGCGGCCAATGCCACAGATACAGCGAGTACGAGACGCCGCCGAGCCACTGCACGGGACGCAGGGCCGTCACCTTCGCATGCCAGAGCGACGCGAATCTCTCGCCGGCGAGGATCACCGCCGCGGTGCCGAGCACGGGCACCAGCGCGGTGTATCCGGGAAAAGCGGTCGTGTGATCGTAGACGAGCGCGGCGAAGACGATGAGGGCGAACCCGAGCAGGCTGACGATGTCAGCGGCGGTGCGCCCGAGGGGTACCCGACTTCCGAAGAGCGCGATCGCGCCGCCGACCGCGAATTCCCATCCGCGCGTGAAGGTCGCGAAGTACGCCTGAGGCGGCGCGACGATCGTGTAGATGACACTCGCGGCGAAGGAGAGCACGCCCACCACCGCCACGACCGCGACGAGCGCGGTGGTCGTCCTCGCCCTCGCTCCGCGGCGCGTCGTCGGGCCTCCGGTGCGCCGAGCCACGGCGAGCGCCGCCAAGAGCAGCAGAGGCCAGACGATGTAGAACTGCTCCTCGACCGACAGCGACCAATAGTGCTGGACGACGCTCGCCGCGTCGTTGAGCGCCGAGTAGTTGACCGACATCGATGCCAGGAACCAGTTCTCGACGTACCCCGCACTCGCCGCGACCTCCCAGGCGCCCCGCTCCCACCGAGGGTAGGGAAGCAGCACGACCATGAGCACCAGCGACACTGCGAGTACGAGAAGCGCGGCCGGAAGCAGTCGCCTGATCCGTCGCGCGTAGAACGCCCCGAGTCGCACTCCCCCGGTCCGCCGCATCTCCCCCACGAGGTGTCCTGTGATGAGGAAGCCGGAGATCACGAAGAAGACGTCGACACCGACGTAGCCGCCAGGGAGGCGAACCGGCCAGAGGTGGTTGAGCACGACCAAGCCGATGGCCACGGCGCGAAGCGCCTGGATGTCGGTTCGGAAGACCCGCGCCTTCGGAGCCGCGATGAGAGTATCCGCGGTCCGCAACGACGCGCTCACGGCGAGAGATACTCCCGAAGAAGATCGTCTCCCGCGCGTGGACGGAAGCCGATGCCGTGCACTCGCGTCAGATCGAGCACGCTGTTCAGCGGGCGCGGGGCGACAGGCGATGTCGCGGAGGCGAAGTACTGCTCCGTCGAGACACCCGTGACCCGTGCCGGATCATGGCCGGCGAGCTCGAACACACGGCGGGCGACGTCGGCCCAGGTGACGACCTCGCCCTCGGAGGTCAGGTTGTAGACGCCGAACGACGGACGGGTCTCGACCAGCGTGCGGATGAGGCGGGCGATCTCGGTCGCGAACGTGAGGCGCCCGCGCTGGTCGTCGACGACCTTCGGGTCCACGCCCTTCTCTGCCAGCGAGGCCATGGTGCGGACGAAGTTGTTTCCGCTCCCGATCACCCAGGAGGTGCGGACGATGTAGTGACGAGGGGCCGTCGAGACCGCGAGATCACCGGCGGCCTTGGTCTGGCCGTAGACGCCGAGAGGACACACGAGGTCGTCCTCGGCGTACGGCCGATCGGCTGATCCATCGAACACGTAGTCGCTCGACACATGCACGAGCGTGATTCCGTGCTCTGCGGCGATGCGAGCCAGAGCGGCCGGCCCTGCGGCGTTGACCGCCCAGGCGTCGCGCCTGCCGTCCGACGTCTCCGCATGATCGACGGCCGTGTATGCGGCCGCGTTGATGATCGTGTCGTAGTCGCGCCAGCGGCGCGCCTCGGCCAGCGTCGTCGACCCGAGATCGAAATCGTCACGCGTCGTCCATTCGACGCTCTGCACGCCGTCGAACTCGGCCCGCAGCGCCGTTCCCAGCTGTCCTGCCGAGCCGATCACGAGAGTCTTCCGCGGAGCGACCGGTTCCACATCTGCGAGGCGCGGGTGCGCGAGATCCTTCGCAGACACCTCGGCATCCGCAAGCGGGATGGGCCACTCGATCGCGGCGGTCTCGTCTGCGAGGTTCAGGAAGGAATAGGACGCGTCGGGTGACCAGTGGTCGTTCACGAGATACGTGTAGGCCGTATCGGGCTCGAGGGTCTGATACGAGTTGCCGACACCTCGTGGCACGAAGATGGCCTTGGAGGGATCGAGCTCGGCGGTGAAGACCGCGCCGAACGTCGGGCCTTCGCGCAGGTCGACCCATGCGCCGAAGATACGGCCGGTCGCGATCGACACCCACTTGTCCCACGGCTCGGCGTGGATACCGCGAGTCGTCCCGACGGCGTCGTTGAAGGAGACGTTGTTCTGGACCGGGCCGAAATCGGCGAGGCCGAGCGCGGTCATCTTCTCGCGCTGCCAGTTCTCCTTGAACCACCCACGCGAATCGCCGTGGACCGGCAGATCGAAGATCTCCAGTCCCGGAATCGTCGTCTCGGTGCGATTCAGGGACTTGCCGAAGTCGATCTCACTCATCGGGTCACTGTCCCTTGGAGGCGTAGAACGCCTCGGTCTGATCCTTGGAAGGCGCCCACCATGACTCGTTGTCGCGGTACCACGCGATGGTCGCCGCCAGTCCGGACTCGAAGTCGGCGAACTCCGGCTTCCATCCCAGCTCCGTGCGCAGCTTCGTGGAGTCGATCGCGTACCGCAGATCGTGACCGGCCCGGTCCGTGACGTGGTCGTACGCGTCTCGCGGCTGGCCCATCTCCTCGAGGATCAGCTCGACGACGTCCTTGTTGTTGCGCTCGCCGTCAGCGCCGATCAGATACGTCTCGCCGATCTGACCCTTCTCGAGGATCGTCAGCACCGCGGACGAGTGGTCGTTCGCGTGGATCCAGTCCCTGACGTTCTCGCCTGCCCCGTAGAGCTTGGGCCGGATGCCGCGGATCACGTTGGTGATCTGACGCGGGATGAACTTCTCGACGTGCTGGTACGGACCGTAGTTGTTCGAGCAGTTCGAGATCGTCGCCTGCACGCCGAACGAGCGGACCCAGGCGCGGACGAGCAGATCGCTGCCGGCCTTGGTCGACGAGTACGGCGACGACGGGTTGTACGGAGTCTGCTCGGTGAACCGCTCGGGGTCGTCGAGCTCGAGGTCGCCGTAGACCTCGTCGGTCGAGATGTGGTGGAACCGCGTCTCGTGCTTGCGCGCGGCTTCGAGCAGCGTGTACGTGCCGATGATGTTGGTGTCCAGGAAGGGACGGGGGCTGTGCAGGGAGTTGTCGTTGTGCGACTCCGCCGCATAGTGCACCACGGCGTCCGCCTCGGCGGTGAGCCGGTCGACCAGCTCGGCGTCGGTGATGTCGCCGTGCACGAACCGCACACGATCGTCGGGAAGTCCCGCGAGTGAGGCCCGGTTGCCGGCGTAGGTCAGCGCGTCGAGGACGGTGACCGTGTGGTCGGTGTGCTCGACCGCGTAGTGGACGAAGTTCGAGCCGATGAAACCGGCGCCTCCGGTGACGAGGATGTTCGACATCAACGACCTCTTTCCAGGGTCTCGAGCAGGTAGGTTCCGTAGCCGGACTTCACGAGCTTGGTGGCCCGCTCACGCAGGTCGTCGTCGGTGAGGAAGTCCTGACGCCAGGCCACCTCTTCCGGGACTCCGATGCGCAGACCGGTGCGGCGTTCCATCGTGCGCACGTAGTCGCCGGCGTCCGACATCTGGTCGAACGTCCCAGTGTCGAGCCACGCCGTTCCGCGAGGAAGCACTTCGACCTGCAGGTCACCGCGCTCGAGGTAGGCGCGGTTGATGTCGGTGATCTCGTACTCGCCGCGAGCACTCGGCTCGAGGTTGCGTGCGATCTCGACCACGTCGTTGTCGTAGAAGTAGAGTCCGGGCACGGCGTAGTTGCTCTTGGGGTGCTCCGGCTTCTCCTCGAGCGAGACGGCGCGACCGTCGGCATCGAACTCGACGACGCCGTAGGCGTTGGGCTCTGCCACCCAGTAGGCGAAGACGGCACCGCCCTCGACGTCCGTGTAGCGCTTGAGCTGGGTGCCGAGCCCCGGACCGTACAGCAGGTTGTCGCCGAGCACGAGGGCGACCTTGTCGTCGCCGATGAAGTCCGCGCCGATGACGAAGGCCTGGGCGAGGCCGTCCGGCGACGGCTGCTGCGCGAACGTGAGCTTCACCCCGAACTGCGAACCGTCGCCGAGCAGACGCTCGAACTGCTCCGCGTCATGAGGCGTGGTGATGATCAGGATGTCCCGGATCCCCGCCAGCATCAGCGTCGACAGCGGGTAGTAGACCATCGGCTTGTCGTACACGGGAATCAGCTGCTTGGAGATGCCGATCGTAATCGGGTGCAGTCGAGTGCCTGAGCCGCCAGCGAGAATTATGCCTTTCACCCCAATATCGTGCCACATCCCAGCTGGGACTCAGATTGACACGATTTACTTGCGTCACATCGTTCACACTGGCATCGTGGGTACATTTCCGTCACAATGAGCAGGTGACCGGCTCAAAATCCCCCCACCTGCTCGGCCTCCTCGCCAGTGCAGCGGCTGTCGTCCTCGCCGCATCCCTGCTCGTGGCGACGCCGGCCAGTGCCGTCTCGCCCTCATCCTCCGGTGGCCTGTCGGCCGCCGCATCAGCGCAGACATCGTCGACGGCGACGGCGACCGGTTCAGTGGACGCATCCATACGCGACACCGCGAACCTGGCGCAGTTCAAGTCGGGGAACATCATCTCCGATGCCGTGTTCTTCCAGAGCGACACGATGTCTGCGGGCCAGATCGACTCGTTCTTCCGCGGAAAAGTCGCATCGTGCCGCAGCGGATACGTCTGCCTCAAGGACTACCGCCAGAACACGCCGAACCGTCCGGCAGACAGCTATTGCCGTGGCTACACCGGGGCGGCGAACGAGTCGGCGGCCACGATCATCGCGCGGGTCGCGCAGTCCTGCGGCATCAACCCTCGGGTGCTCATCGTGATGCTCGAGAAGGAGCAGAGCCTCGTCACGCACACGTGGCCGAGCAGCTGGCGCTTCGACATGGCACTCGGTCAGGGCTGCCCTGACACGGCGCCGTGCGATCCGGCATATGCAGGCTTCTTCTACCAGATCTACGGTGCGGCCAGGCAGATGCAGATCTATGCCGAGGGACGCTGGTTCACGTACTACGCGCCGGGAAAGACCTGGAACATCCTCTATCACCCGAACAGGGCCTGCGGCTCGGCACCGGTTCGCGTCGAGAACAAGGCGACTGCCGCGCTCTACTACTACACCCCGTATCAGCCGAATCGAGCGGCGCTCAATGCCGGCTACGGCAGCGGGGACGGGTGCTCCAGCTACGGCAATCGCAACTTCTACCAGTTCTTCACCGATTGGTTCGGCAGCACGCAGACGGCGGGCGGCGCTGCGGCCACCCTCGCGCAGGTCCCGGGTCGCGCGGAGATATATCTGGTGCAGTCAGGCATGCGTCACCATGTCGTCGCGGGCGAGGACTACGCCGCGCTTCGAGCGAGGCTCGGTGGGGCCGTGTCCGTGGCCGCGACGTACCTCGATCCCCTGCCCGAGGGCAAGCCGGTCACGCGTTACGTGCACGACCCTCGGACGGGCACGCTCTACCTTCTGGAACCGGATGGCACCCGGCATCGATTCGTCGACGCGGCGCAGGTCGCCCTGTTCGGATACTCGTTCAGCTCGTACGTGAACCTCACCGGCGCCACGGCGGACCGGTTCTCCGAGGGCGCTCCCGTCGGGTCGTTCTTCCGCTCGGGAACGGAGCCGGAGGTGTACCTCTATCAGTCAGGTCTACGCAGGCATGTCGCCAACCAGCAGACCTGGGCCGAGGTCTCCCGGGGCACGCCGGGATACGTCGCCTCGATGAAACCGTCGGCGGCCGCGGCGATCGGCAATGGCCTCCTCGTGATCAAGGCGAACAGCCTGATCCGCTCCGTGGGCTCGAAGGACGCGTACCTCACGCTTCTCGGCGACCGTCTGCTGCGCGTCCCCAACACCGCGCTCGCCGCTGAGTTCGGGGCCACGGGCCTCACCGTGGTGCCGAGCAGTTCGGTCGCAGCCAACACGAAGACCGGGTTGACGCTCACTCCCGTCGTCTCGTGCGGCAGCACCAACATGATCGCCGCGGGGGGCAAGCTCTACCCGGTGACGGGCAGTCAGTTCGGGGGGATCAAGCCGACGAAGCTCGGCAGCGGCGAGTGCGGCGCGATGCCTCGCGCGAAGACGACGGTCTCTGCGCCGCTGTTCATACAGCCGCAGGGAGCACCCGAGATCTACGTCATCTCGGGAGGAACGCTGCGCCATGTCCCGTCCCCCGCCGATCTGCTGGCCATCAACGGGTCCAGACCGTTGCAGGTGCTGCCTTGGTCACAGGCCACCGTCCAGTGGTTCGGCACCGGCGCAGCGAATCTCCCCGCGAACTCCTTCGTGCGCTTCACCGGACGCGCGGAGATCTACCGATATGAGAACGGGTTGCTGCGTCACGTCCGCAGCATCAAGACCCTCCTCCAGCTGAACGGAGGAACGCCGCCACGCGAGTACGTGCTCCCGGGCGACCAGCTCTCGCGCTACAAGGTCGGGTCGCCCCTGCTCACCAGCGGAGTCGACTTCGTGCAGTTCACCGGCGCGCCCGAGATCTACTTCTACGAGAACGGCAAGCTGAGGCACGTGAGCTCGCCCTCGGTCCTGCTCAGACTCGGCGGCGGGCGCGCACCCGAGGTGCTCCAGCTCGCGCCCGCGTTCAAAGCGGACTACGCGGTGGGCACTCCGATCACGTGACAGGTCGATCCGATAGGATCGGGGAACTATGAGCTTGTCGTCGGACCGTGTCCTCGTGATTGTCCCCGCATGGAACGAGGCCCGCAACGTCGGACGCACCGTGCACGAGGTCCGCGCCGCGAACGCCGACTTCGATCTTCTCGTCGTCGACGACGGATCCACGGATGACACAGGTGCGGTCGCCCGAGAAGCCGGTGCGACGGTCATCTCCCTTCCCTTCAACCTCGGAGTCGGCGGAGCGATGCGCACCGGCTTCACGTATGCGAAACGTCACGGCTACACCCGCGCGATCCAGGTCGACGCCGATGGGCAGCACAACCCGCTCGACATCGCCCGCGTCCTCGCCGGTCTCGACACCGCGGACATCTCGATCGGCGCTCGGTTCGCGGACGTCGGCGACTATTCGGTTCGGGGCCCTCGCCACTGGGCGATGCTGTTCCTGGCGAAGACGGTGTCCAGGGTCGCCAAGACCCGTCTCACCGATGTGACGAGCGGCTTCCGCGCCGCCAACAGCCGAGCCATCGAGCAGTATGTCCGCTACTACCCCGCCGAGTACCTCGGCGACACCATCGATTCCCTCGTCGCAGCCTGTCACGCGGGTTTGACGGTGACGCAGGTTCCCGTGGCCATGCGGCCGCGAGTCCACGGCACGCCGAGCCAGGGTCCGGTCGGAGCATCGATCTATCTGCTGCGTTCGGTGTTCACGCTCGGCCTGGCCATGCTGCGTCGCACCGGCTCGACGAGCCAATCCACCGGTGTCCGCGAACAGGAGGACGCAAAGTGATCGTCGTCGTCGGGATCGCCCTCTCGCTGTTCATCCTCGTGCTGGTCTTCTGGATGCTTCTGACGCGACGCCTTCGCGAGAAGTACGCGGTGATGTGGATCGTCATCGCGCTGAGCGTCCTGCTGCTCGGGATCTTCCCGCAGCTTCTGCTCTGGGCGACCTCGCTTCTCGGTGTTCAGGTGCCGGCCAACCTCCTGTTCGCTCTCGCGATCACCCTGCTCCTCGGTGTCTCGCTGCATCTCTCCTGGGAGCTCTCCCAGGCGGAGGACGAGATCCGTCGCGTTGCGGAGGAGGCGGCGCTGTCGCGCGCAGAGGTGGACAGGTTGGACAGCCGCATCGCGGCCCTGGAGGCTCAGCACCGGGGCGGCGGCGCCGACAGCGCTCCCCCGGCATGACGTCGCGACACTCGAGCGACGGCGTCTGGGGCGTCGTCACCGTTCATCGCCCCGCGCAGGTGCCTCCGCTGCTCGCTGATCTCGCTCCCCAAGTCAGCGGGATCATCGTGGTCGACGACGGCAGCGGCTCCGAGTTCGATTCGATCCGCGCGGAGATCGCGGCGAGCGGAGCGCTGGTGCTCGCCTTGGAGCGCAACTCCGGCATCGGCGCCGCGCTCAATCGCGGCATCCGCTGCGCCCTCGACAAGGGCGCGAGCGCGATCGTGACGTTCGATCAGGACTCGACCATCGCTCCCGGGTTCGTCGACGCTCTGAGCGCGGCGTGGGAACATGCTCGCGCTCACGGCGTCCCCGCCGGCCCCGTGGTTCCGGAGTTCTTCGCCGACGTCTCCCAGGCCGGACCGCCGGCAGGACACGGAGTGGTCCATGCTGCTCACGCGATCCAGTCCGGCATGTATCTCCCCGCGGGAGTGGTCGACCAGGTCGGGCTGATGGACGAAGCCCTCTTCATCGACCTCGTGGACACCGATTTCGAGCTCCGCTGCCTTGACGCGGACCTGCCGTGCATCGTCGCCCCCGGCCTCCGACTGCCGCACCGCTTGGGTGCGCGCTACCGGTTCCCGGGGCCGCTCGGGGCGCTCCTTCCCACCCTCACGCTGAGCACTCCGTTCCGGTACTACTACAGGGCCAGGAATCGCATCGTGCTGGCGCGGCGCCACCCGCGGCATCGCGCGCGCCTGCGCCGCGACGCACGAGCCGACTACGCGTACTTCCTGATCGCGTGGATGCTGGCGAGGCCCCGCTCGACCATGCGGAAGCTGCTCGTCGCGGGATTCCGCGACGGACGAGCCGAACGCATGGGGAGGATGGGGCTTGCGCTCATGACTGAGGCTGCCCGTGTCACGTGGCGGGCTCGCCCCCTCCCTGACGCGGAATCTGCCTGAGGCCGTCTACGGCGCCACGGTGGGTGTCCGTCGACGCCCCCGGATCAGCCACCCCGACGCCCAGCTCCCCAGGTACGCGATGACGAACGGCGTCGGCACGACCTGTGCGCGCCGGACTCGACGCAGCATCCCCAGCGTGTCGCGCAGCCGCCGGCCCGCACCGAAGCGCCGATCCGCCTCGATCGCGGATGGCGAGCGAGGATCACGTTCCACGAGGGTCTGGGCCATGAGCTGGCGCCACCCCACGTAGATCCAGAACAGCATCCGTGCCATCGCCCACGGCGACGCGGCGCCCTCGTACCGCACCGAGAACTCGACGGCGTTCCCCCAGGCTCGTCGCAGTGTCGCGATCGGGCCGAGACGCAGCCGACTCGGATCACCGAACACGTTCGCGGAGTGCTGCACGTAGTCCTGCACGACGTCCTCGACGACGCGGCCGCCTCCCCGAGCCATCCCGACGACGGCGAGCCAGTGATCGTGCGCGACGGTGTGGGAGGAGAGACGTGGAAAGGGCAGCGCGGTCGACAGCAGTTCGGCGCGGAACACGCACAACGAGCCGGTGAACTGATTCACGATCATCGTCGACGCGGCATCGAGCTGCCGTCGCTCGGTTAATCCGAGCACCTCGTCACCGGGGTGGGCCACCAGCCGGGCTTGGCCCGACACGATCGCAGACTCGGAGAGATGCGGAAGCAGGGTCTCGAGCTTGTGCGGGTACCAGAAGTCGTCCTGGTCGCTCAGCGCCACCCACTCCGCCGCTGCGGGAACTGCCGCGAGACCCCTCTCGAAGTTCAGGTAGAAGCCCAGTCGACGGCCGTCTGCGAGGATCCGGAAGCGTTCGTCTCCGGCCGCGACATCGGCGAGCACCTCCTCGACGGTCTCGAGTTCTCCGTCGACGGAGATGATGCACTCCCAGTCGGTCACCGTCTGATCGCGTATCGAGGCGAGCTGACGGGCGAACAGTTCCTTGGAGGGTCGATAGGCGGCGAGCACGATAACTCCAACCATTGGTCCCTGACCTCTCCGTAAAGCCGACTCAAGTAGTCTAGGGTCGCACGCGTTCACGTCCCCGCCATCCCGAATGGTGTTGGGCCGCAATGGTCCGAGGAGTCCCATCGATGAAGGTTCTACTGTCACGCTTCGCGGGCTTTAGCGCCGTTCCTCTGATCTCCTTCATCGCCCCTCTGTTCCTGCTGCCCATCATCCCGAACGTCTTCGGCTTGGCGGCATGGGGCTCCGTGGGCACGGCTCAGGCGGTGGGAACCGTCTGCGCGATCGTCGCGGGGTTCGGCTGGAACATCTCCGGCGGTGCGCGCATCGCGCTCAGCGCCGACGATGCCGCCCGGCGTCAGATCTTCGGTGATTCGTTCTGGTGCCGCGGCCTGCTCGTCGTGGCGGCGGGATCGGTCGGCGCCGCGCTCAGCTCGGTCCTCGTCCCCGCCGAGTTCCGCCTCGTCGCCGCACTCGTCACCCTGGCGACCACGGCTGCGGCCATGACCGTCGTCTGGTACGCGGTCGGCGTGGGCAATGCGCGAGTGGTTCTGCTGTTCGAGACCCTCCCGGTGAGCATCAGCGTGGCTCTGGCGATCCCCCTCCTCCTGCTCACGGAGCAATTGCTGTGGTACCCGATCCTCACGCTGATCGGATTCCTCACCGGCCCTCTGCTTCTGAACCTCCGCCTCTATCGTCGGCCGCTGCCCCCGTTCGCAGGGCGGCGGATCCTGCGCGCATACCGCGCGAACCTCTCGGTCGCCGCGGCTGAGACGATCGGCGGCTCCTACACCTCTGCACCCATCCCGCTCGCGCAGGGCATACTCGGCGCGACGGCCAGCGGTCAGGCCACGTCTGCGGACAAGTTCTTCCGCATCGCCCTCTTCGCCGTCACCGTTCTGTCGAACACCCTTCAGAAATGGGTGCTCGAGGTCTCCTACGCTCATGGTCGGCTGCGGCGCCATTTCGTGGCCTTCGCGCTCCATGCCGCCCTCGCCCTGATCGGAGGCGCAGCGCTGACGGTGCTCGGACCGGTGTTCTCCTCATTGTTGTTCGGCGAGAGGGCGACGCCCGAGATCGCCGTGTTCCTCGGGTTCGGCGCAACCTTCGCGCTCACCAGTCTGACGACGCCTTTCATCCGCAATGTCCTGGTCCCGGCAGGCCTGAACCGCTACGTGCTCTTCGGCACTCTCGGCGCTGCTCTCGTCGGGGTCCCCCTCATGGTCTTCGGCGCCCAGTGGGGCCTCAGCGGGATCATCGCCGGGCTCGCGGCCTCTGAGCTCGTGATCCTCGCCGTCGTCGTGACAGCCGGAACACATCATCTGCTCCTGGAGAGGCGATCGGCTTTCGCCCTCGTCGCCCCGGCTGAGGGAGACATCGCATGACGACGACCGTGAGCGTGTGCATGGCGACCTACAACGGTGCACGATTCGTCAGGCACCAGCTCGAATCGATCCTCGACGGACTCAACCCCGGCGACGAGGTGGTGGTGGTCGACGATGCGAGCACGGACGACACCGCAGACGTCGTGGCCGCTGTCGGAGACGATCGCATCCGGTTGATCCGCTCCGAGACCAACCGCGGATACGTGAAGGCCTTCGAGGCCGCGATAGCCGAGGCGACCGGCGAGATCATCTTCCTCTCCGACCAGGACGACGAGTGGGTTCCTGGCCGCCGTGCGCTGCTGGTCGAGGCACTTCGCGACCGGTCGATCGCGGCCGGCGACCTCGTGCTGCTGCCTGACGACGCACCGCTGCGTTCTCCGCTCACCGGACGCCCCTGGCACCTCGATGCGCTGCCCTCAGGCGGCTCTCTGGCCAATGAGCTGCGTCTGCTCGCCGGCGATGCGCCCTACTACGGGTGCGCGATGGCGTTCCGCCGCGAGGCCAGAGACCTCATCCTGCCCTTTCCCGAGTTCCTCGTCGAGTCCCATGATCTGTGGATCGCGACCGTCGGCAACACGGCTCGCGGGCTCGCCCACGTCCAGAGCCCGGTGCTGCGGCGTCGGTTGCACGACGCCAACGCGTCGGCCCCGAAGCCGCGAGGACTCCGCAAGGCACTGCAGTCGCGGTGGATGCTCCTCCGCGCATGGCGCGAAGCAGCGCGTCGCGTCCGCTCCGCGCGCTGACGCCACCGCGCGGTTCCGCTGAGCCGCCGCTCGGGTTCCCCGGACTCAGCTCAGATCGGCCACGTGCGCCAGCGACGATCGCAGGCCCCGCGCCGTCCCGTGCCTCAGCACGAGGGGCAGTGCGGCGATCCCGTGCAGGCGGGACATGAGGCGCACCCGAGCGGTCCGCGCTGTGCGACTCCACCCTCGCTCAGCGGCCGATCGGCGCGCGATGCGGTAATACCGCCGCTCATCGAGAAAACGGCTGCCGTCCAGCAGCGTCTTCTGGGATGCGCTCTCGAGATGGCGGCGATATGAGAACGCGAGCGTCGGCGTGTAGGCCAACGTGCCGCCGTCGAAGGCGATGTCCATCAGCAATGCCAGGTCTTGGATGACGGGAAGGTCGTCCGTGAAGTCGATACGACGAAGTGTCTCGACTCGAAGCGAGAGCGACGGCCAATAGAGCCAGTTCCCACGGATCAGCGTGGTGGCCATGTCAGGGCCGCTGAAGACCGTCACGCCCCGTCCCTTCGGAGCCAGGTGGCGCTGCTTGATCCGATCGACGAGGGGAAGGACGACAGCCCCGTCCTCGTCGATGACCTGAACCGCCGGCTGGATGACGTCGGCGTGCGGCACAGCGCGGGCCGCCGCGCGGACCACCTCCACATAGTTCGGGTGCAGAAGGTCGTCGCACCCGAGGATCGTGACGAAGTCCCCCGACGCGCGCCGAACGGACTCCCGGAAGTTCTCGGTGATCCCGACGTTGTGCTCGTTCCGGGTGTAGACGATCCGCTCGTCCCGCTCTTCACTGAAGTGAGCTGCGACCGAGTCATCGGGATAGCAGTCGTCGATGATCGTCAACCGCCAGTCCGGGTCCGTCTGAGCGCGCACGGACTCGACGGTCTCATAGAGCTGATCCGGGTCTCCCCAGAACGGCACGAAGATCTCGTAGGTCATGACCCGAGCCCACACGAGACGATCTTGAAGAGCTTCGCGTCGCCGCGCTGCTCGACCAGCTCGACGTAGGGCGAGCTGTCGAGGTCATCGAGTCCCGAGTAGTCTCCGTCGTTCTCCTGGAAGTCCCCGTCCGCGCTGAAGTCGAGGACGTATCCGACACCGGTGTCCTCGAGCGCGGCGCAGACCTCCGGCGAGTCGCCCTCTGTGCTGAGCATCGTGTTGATGGCTTCGGCATCGTCAGTGAGGTCCATCAGAAGGTGGGGCATGAGCACCCGGCGTCCGCTCACACCGTAGGCGAACGAGGCTCCCGTCCACGGGTCTCCTGCGATGACCGCATCCTCCGGCACGAGCTCCGCGAGATCTTCCATGAGGTCGAGTTCGTCCGGGGACAGGATCGGCCCGCCGGGTCGGAGTTCATAGGTGAACTCGATGTCGGCGGCCGCCTGGCGAATGGCGGCGTTCTGGGTGACTCCGACGAGCGCGATCACGACGATGGCGATCAGGACGATGGGCAGGCGCTCGAAGAACCGCCGCACCGGCACGAGCAGTCGCTGCCGGAGAAGCCACGTGACGAGGACGATTCCGCCCAGCGCTGCGAGGGGCAGGACACCGATCGCCCAGAAGGCGGCGATACGGGGCGGATTGTTGTACCACGGTGCCGTGAACCAGAAGCGGAGCGTCTCATACGGCGACGCCGAGACGATGATGTAGAGCACCGCCGAGATGACGGCCATCGCGAGGATCGACCAGCGCGCATAGGTGCCTCGACGGATCACGCTGTACGCGCCGATGATCATCAGGGCGGTGATTCCGAGCGAGCTCGGGTAGCCGTACACGCTCGCCGCGACGACCTCGCCTATCGAGTCGGGAACGGTGTTGATGATGGGCCAGTAGATCTGGCTCGCCGGGGGCCGCACCACCTGCAGGAGGACGACTCCCGCCGCGGCGTATGCGACCAGCAGGCCGATCCCGATCAGTCGCGGTCGACCGGGAGTTCTCATCTGATGCAGGAGCCTCGCGAGGACGAAGGGCACCGTGAGCGCGACGACGGCCATGAGCGCACCAGGGTGTGCGACTCCCAGGCCGGGCACGACGAGCACCAGCAGAAGCGCCCAGTCCTGACGACGCGGAACCCGCCCGGGCCTGAGCAGCCACCACGCGACGACGATGGCGGCGGGGGCGACGGCGAGGCCGAGGAACAGCGGGTACAGCACGCCGTAGTGCAGGAGCAGGAAGGGGAAGGCCGGGAAGGCGGCAGCCAGAGCTCCCGCGATCACCGTCAGGATCTGATTGCGCCCCAGGAGCTCGCGCACGAGGAACACGGCGCCGATCGGCCAGACGACCGCCGCGACGACGATGATCATGGCGTTGCTGGCAAGCGGTACGGAGGCTCCGCTCAGCGCGACGATGATCGAGACCATCGCATGCCAGCCGGACGGGTAGAAGGGCACGCCCGCCGGCGATGTCATGCTGCCCAGCCACAGAGGCGACGCGTTCCCGGTGTCGAGGACGTACTGGACCGCGTTCAGGTGGAAGAAGTTGTCGTAGCGCTGCGAGAAGAACTCGGGGTCGTGCATGCTTCTGACCAGCACGAACGCGATGAGCAGGGCGGGCACGACGATCGAGACGATCACGGCGACCAGCTGTCTGGCGTTCGAGCTCTGACGGAGCAGGGCCGGCTTTCCGACGTGCTTCGACCAGAAGTATGCGGCGACCGCAGCGACCGCCGTGAGGATGAGCACGGGCAGGATGCTCCATCGGATCCCCACGAACGGAGCCGCGAGAGCGGCGACCGCGACGAGGGAGACGCTGAGCGCGGGGGCCAGCGCGAGAAGCCTCATTCCGCGCAGGCGGAGGAGGAAGCCCAGCAGCAGCCCCGGAAGGAAGAGGAGAGCGCCGGTGACGATCAGCGCGGGCAGGATCGAGACCCAGCTCACGCCGCCTCCGCCTCTGGATACTTGATCTTCGGGTTGAAGGTGATGCCCTTCACCCACTTGCCGAGCAGCTTGGCGCGCAGATCCAGCGGAACGCGGCCGCGGTGAAGGCTCACGAAGAGTCGCGCACCGAACTCCATGAAGTAGAGGAACCCGCGGTGGTGCAGCTGCCAGGAAGCCTCGTTGCGCACACCGTACGAGAACTTCCACAGGCTCTTGCGATCGACCATGGCGAAGTTCACGCCTCGGTTGTCACCCATGTCATGGACGACGACGCTGTCGAGCACCTGCACACCGGGGCAACGCGCGGTGAGGCGAAGCGTGTACTCGCGGTCGTCGAACCAGATGAAGTACTCCGAATAGGGAAGCCCGTACTCCGCGATGGCCCACCGCGGGATCAGCACCGAGACGAACGAGCACGCGGTCACCATGACGTTCTTCTGCCCCTTGACGAGCAGGCGTCCCCAGTCCCACGTCGTCACCGGGTTGTTCATCTCGCAGATGCTGCCGTCGGTGAACTCGACCACCGAGCACGCGAAGGGCACGTCGCCGCCGAGCTCCTGGACCGCCCCGTCGAAACCGGCGATGAGGCTCGCGAGGGCTTCCGGCTTCGGATAGCAGTCGTCGTCCATGATCCAGACATGATCCGCACCGGACGCGTATCCGCGCAGCATTCCCTCCGAGAACCCGCCCGCTCCCCCGGAGTTGGTCGACATGGTCACGACTTCGAGGGGCACCGCTGTCTCGAGCGCGGCAAGGTACTCCGCCGTGCCGTCGGTCGAGGCGTTGTCGATCACGAACAGCGTCTCGACGGGGTGCGTCTGCGCCTCTATCGATGCGATCACGGTCTTCAGCTTCTCGAGCCGATTGAACGTGACGACCACTCCAGCGACACTCACCACGAGCCCACCTCTTCCTTGAACCATGAACTCGCGGACTGCTGAGACAGCAGCTTCTTCTCAGCCTTGCGCTCCTTGCGCCACAGCGCTTCCCTCGCCTCTTCGTCGTCGACGAGCGGGGCCACAGCCTCGGCGAGCCGACGAGCGGCCAGACGAGCGTGACGCGGAACCAGCGCGGACGCCGGGATGATGTCGCTCTGGGCGCCGACATCGGTCGAGATCACCGGCACGCCGTGCGCGATCGCCTCGAGGGTCGTGAGTGTGAGGCCCTCGTTGTGAGACGACACGACGAGAACGTGCGCCTCGTCGAGAGTCTCCGCGACCGGAGTGTCCGAGGTTCGCCGAACGATGTCGGCGGTCAGGCCCTCAGCCTCGATGATGTCATCCACCCAGCTGGACAACTCGCCGCCACCGTGGAGGATGAAACGCAGCGAGTAGCCCTGACGCTTCAGCCTTCGCGCCATCGTGATGAAGACCTCCGGCGCCTTCTGCCGTGCCATCCGGCCGATGAACGCGACGGTGAACTGCTCCCCCGCGCCCCGCGGGCGGAACACGGCATCCTTCGGCTTCACGGTGAGTCCGCCGAGCGGTGCCATGACCACGCGATCGGCGGGGATCCGCTGCACGTCCGTCATCCAGCGCGCGAGGCTCGGAGAGATCACGTGGTGCGTGGTGATCGACTTCGATGCGATCGCACTGCTCAGTGGATAGCCGCCGCCCGTGTACTCGACGATGTGCGTGCTGTCGATGATCGGGATGCCGGGACGCGAGGCCGCGATCCACGCCACCCGGTCGTACAGCCACTGATTGTGATGGATGACGACACCGCGCACGTCGAAGGTGCGCAGCAGCGATCGGAGAAGTGGTTCGACGCCGGCCGTCTGCGACTGGACGGTGGGCTCCGAGAAGGGGATGAGCAGCGCCCCGTCGAGCTCGGGACGAGTGACCCACGGCTGGTGGGAGTCCCGATTCGTCAGCACGATCGGGAGCAGACCCGCCTCGCGCACGAGACGCACGGTCTCGAATGCCCAGAGCTCGGCGCCGCCGAGCTCGAACCAGTGGAGGCCGATGATCACGGCCTTCTGCGCCCCTTCGGGGGCGGGGCCGGCCGGCACGATCACCTCGTCCTCGTGCGCACCCCCACGGCGGAACTCCGCCTCATAGTCGCGAGGCTCGATCGCGGTCGTGAGCTTGCGTCGGAATCTGAGCAGCGAGAGATCGCGCGCATCGTCATAGAGGAGCGGAGCGCGCGACTTGACACTCCGTGCGATCCCGCCGACGAGGCCAGGGCGCTGCGGGCGGTACGGATCGGAGTCGAGAACGCCGTCGGACGACACGTGCAGATGCCTGGCGGGCGACGCCACGAGTCGGGCTGAGGCAGCCTCCGTGAGTTCGGGCTCACGCTCTTCGACGGAGACGGAGCTGACGATGTCGAAGCTCTCGATCCGGTGACGGTTGTTCCGAGAGAGTCCGTCGAACGTGCTGTCGTCGGTCAGTCGAGGCGTCGTCTCCACCGAGCCGTCGTAGAGATGGATCCGAAGCGTCCGCTGAGGCGCCATCAGCGCGTGGAAGTTCAGCGCACCGACGAGAAGGCGACGTTCGCGCTCCGACAGATTCGCACCCGTCTGCGGGTCCTCGAATCGGAAGAGTGCAGGCTGATCGAGAGCTTGAAGAGGTGTCACGGATACAGTTTGCTTTCGGATCGACGGACGCACGAGACCTCCGCGATCCTACCAGCGACCGCCCCTGCGACCCTGGGTTGAGCCTGTGCTGTGCGTTCGCGGCTTCCCCATCGATCTGCCAGGGACGATGCGTCAGGGATCGTATGATTGCTCTCGGTGCGCCCGAGACCGTCGGCGCCTCGGAAGGTGGAATCGCGGTGCAACAGGCTCGCACAGCCGACGACCAGAGAATGACGACTCCTGGCGCGAATCGAGGGCTCCTCGAGGTCTTCCGGCAAAGGCATCTGCTCTCGCTCATCGTGCGCAAGGAGGTGCAGATCCGCTATCGGGGATCCATCTTCGGGTGGCTCTGGTCGTACGTGAAGCCCCTCGTGCAGTTCGTCGTCTTCTTCGTCGCGATCGGTGTCTTCCTCGGTCTGAACGACCGGGTCGACTTCTTCCCGATCTACCTGCTCTCGGGCATCACGGTCGTGACATTCTTCAACGAGGCGTTCTCCAACGGCACCCGCTCGCTGGTCGACAATGCGGCGCTCATCAAGAAGATCTATCTCCCCCGCGAGATGTTCCCCATCGCGAGCATGATGATCGCCGCCGTGAACACGGTGCCGCAGATCATCGTCGTGATCGCGATCTCGCTGTTCTTCGGCTGGGCCCCCTCGTTCGCCTCCCTGGGCGCGATCCTGCTGGCTCTCGTGATCATCGCCGTTCTGGCCAGCGGCCTCGGCCTCTTCTTCGGCTCCATCAACGTGACCTTCCGCGACGCGCAGAGCTTCGTCGAGATCATCGTGATGGTCGCGATCTGGGCCTCTCCGGTGATGTACGAGTGGACCCAGGTCGCCAGAGTCGTGCCCGAGTGGCTCTTCGTCCTCTATCGGCTGAACCCGATCACCGCCGCCGTCGAGCTGTTCCACTATGGAGTCTGGTTCCCACTCGGACCCGATGCCTCCCCGATCCCCGACATCTGGCTGTACGGGCTCATCGCACTCGTGACGTCACTCATCGCGCTGGTCATCGGCCAGCTCGTCTTCCGCCGACTGGAGGGCCGCTTTGCCCAAGATCTCTGATGCGCAGCCTCTCCCGCGGATCATCATCGACGACGTCCACAAGACCTTCAAGCTCCGGCACACGCATTCGATCAAGGAGACGGCTCTCGCCGCGATCCGCCGCAAGCCGCTGACGACGGACTTCCACGCGCTCGACGGCGTCTCGTTCGATATCCAGCAGGGCGAATCCGTCGCTCTTCTCGGGTTCAACGGATCCGGCAAGTCGACGATGCTCAAGCTGATCTCGGGGGTGCTCGAACCGGATGAGGGCACCGTGCTCACTCGCGGCCGCGTCGCCGGCCTCATCGAGGTCGGCGCAGGGTTCCACCCCGACCTGTCCGGACGCGAGAACATCTTCCTCAACGCCGCGATCCTGGGCATGACCAAGAAGGAGACCGAGGCGCGGTACGACGAGATCGTCGCGTTCAGCGAGATTGAGCAGTTCATCGACACCGAGGTGAAGCACTATTCGTCCGGCATGTTCCTCAGACTGGCGTTCTCCGTGGCGATCCACACCGAGATGGACGTCCTGCTGATCGACGAGATCCTTTCCGTGGGCGACGAGCCGTTCCAGAAGAAGTGCCTCGCCCGCGTGCGCGAGCTGCACGCCCAGGGCAAGACGCTCGTCGTCGTCAGCCACGATCTCAACATGGTCTCGAACCTCTGCGATCGCGGCATCCTGCTTCAGAAGGGCAAGGTGCGCTTCGACGGCCCCAGCGCGGAGGCCGTAGCGGTCATGCGCTCCTGAGCGGGCCCCGACGCCCGAGGCCGAAGGTCTCGGGGCTCACAGGTCTGCGTGCAGTCCCCACACGCGTTCGGCCGCGCCGAGCCACGAGAAAGAGCGAGACCGGTCGGCGCCGAGCACGCTCAGGCGGCGCGAGCCGTCACCGACCGCGTCAGCCACGGCCTCGGCGATCTCCGTCGGCTCGGCGATCACTCCCCCGTCGGCGATCACGTCATGGTGCACTCCGCTCTCGACGGCGACCACGGGCACACCGAGGGTCATCGCCTCGACAGCACGCCAGGGCCACGCGGCGCGAGGACTCGTCGCCACCAGCGCGGACGCGCCTGCGAGGACGGCTGCCCGATCTTCGACCGACAGCGACCCGCGGATGTGCGCTTTCGATTCGGACAGTCCTGCGGCCGCTGCGACCTCGGCCAGCCTCGGCTCGGAGCCTTCTGGCGCGTCGAGCACGACGGCTTCCTTGCCTGCTGCGATCGCCGCCCGGAAACCGTGCTCGAGCGAATCGGCGGAGCCAGTGAGCACCAGATAGCCCGCGGGCAGAGAAAGGGAGGCTCTTCGCGCGGTCGCGTCGAACGGGACCACGAGGCCGCACGGGGCAGCACCGGGGATGACGCGGATCCGTCCGCTCAGCTTCGCTATCTCCGCCAGGCGCGCGCCGACGGCGTGCGAGGGCACGACGACGGCATCCGCGTGCTTGACGGCTCGCTTCAGCATCGCCCGCTGCCAGGCGACGGCGGTCTTCGAGAGAGAGTCCGGCTCTTCCCACGCCTGCAGATCCCACAGCGTCACGGTCGTCTGGTCGTGGTCGTGCAGGCGATCGTGCCGCACCAGCGGGGCCATCAGCGTCGGCGAATGGATGAGACCTCCGCCGACACCCCGCACGATCCCCAGCTGCCACGACGCCGCGAGCTCGCGGCGCGCGAGCGACAGTCTGCGCACATCCGCGAGACCGGGGATCGGCACCTCGACGCCGGAGGGGACGATCGCCTCGACATCGCACCCGGAGGGGGCTGTCGAGATCAGCGCCGCGGTGAGGTCGGATGCCGCCGATGCGTGATCCGCGTGCACGACATGCGTCAGCTGATCCAGAACCACACGCAGCCGAGCACCCATGCGACAACAGTAATCGCCCGACCACCCTGAACCTGGGAGCGTGACCGCGAGCGACGAGGATCGGACAGCTCCGCACCCCCGATATGTCGCTTCGTGCTTGAATGCAGGGGTGAGTGACGGACGCCTGCCTGTACGTCGTCGGTGGTTGCGGTGGACCATCGGCGTGATCGTGATCTTCCTCGTGCTCGCGGTCGGCTGGGTCGCCATCCGCGGCATCGGCGCGGTGAACAACCTGCAGGAGGTCGCGGCGTCGTCATCGAAGCTCAAGCAGGCGATCGGCCAGGGCGACCTCGAGAAGGCAGCATCGCTGTCCTCCCGCATCGCCCACCATGCGGAGTCGGCCCACGACCTGACGTCCGACCCGATCTGGCTCGGATTCGGACTGCTGCCGTGGCTCGGTCCGAACTTCTCGGCGGTGAGCGAGGTCGCCGAGATCGCCGACGACGTCGCCTCGGATGCTCTCGTCCCGGTTCTGGAAGCCGCTGATGCACTCGACCTCGCGAGTCTCGGGCTCTCGAGCGGCGCCATCGATCTGACGCCTTTCGCGCAGATCGAGCCCTCTCTCGCCGAGGCCAGCGCGACGCTGACCTCGGCCGAGACACGCGCCCTCGGCATCGACGCGGACGCGACCCTGCCCCCGCTCGCCGATGCAGTGCGAGAGATGAGGACGACCGTCACGCAGGCCGCCACGGTGGTCGGAGCGCTGCACGGCGCATCCGCGCTGCTGCCGAGCATGCTCGGCGCGGAAGGACCCCGGAACTACGTGCTCGCGATGCAGAACAACGCCGAGCTGCGATCGTCCGGTGGCATCATCGGTGCGATCGCGCTTCTTCACGCCGAGAACGGCCGGATCACCCTCGTGCAACAGGCCTCCGTCCCGGATTTCCCCGCCCTCGAGACGCCGATCCCGCTCAGCGAGTCGACCGTCGCCCTCTTCGAGGATCGTCCGGGTCGCTACATGCAGAACCTGACGAGCATCCCCGACTTCACCGAGGCGGGACCCGCGATCGCGAAGCGATGGCAGGACCGCTTCGGGCAGCCCGTCGACGGTGTCATCGCGGTCGACGCCGTGATGACCGAGAACCTCGTCGCAGCCACGGGACCGCTGACGTTCGGGCCGTTCACCGCCACCGAAGACACCGTGGTCGACCTGCTGCTCTCCGAGATCTACGCCGCGGTGCCCGATCCTCTCGCACAGGACGAGATCTTCTCGCAAGCGGCAGGAGCGCTTCTCTCCGCCGCGCTGACCGAGGCGGATCCGAAGGATCTCGTCGCCGCTCTCTCGGCGTCAGCCGACGAGCGGCGCATCCGCATCTGGAGCGTGCATGAGGACGAGGAGGCGATCCTGTCGGCTTCTTCTCTCGGCGGGGCGCTGCCGGAAGACGACACTCAGACCCACGTGGGCGTCCTGTTGAACGACACCACCGGCGGCAAGATGGACTTCTATGCCGATGCCACCATCACGACCTCGATCGGCACCTGCGATGGCGAGCAGACCACGCAGGTGACTGTGACCTGGACGAACGATGCACCTGCCGACGCCGGGACATCTCTGCCGCCCTACGTGACCGCTGACGGGTTCTACGGAGTACCTGCCGGGTCGACCCGGACGCTCGTGACCGTGTACGGCCCCGAAGGTGCGACTCCGTCTCACATCGACCGCGACGGAGAAGAGGTGGGCGTGCAGACCGCTCTGCTCGGCTCCCGATCGGCGGTTCAGCAGGAGGTCCTCCTGGCCCCGGGGGAATCGTCGAAGATCACCGTCGAATTCCAGGGAACCGGGGCTGGAGAACGACTGACGGTGGTCGACCACACGCCCATGGTGAACACTCCGGAGACATCTCGCGAGCAACTGCGCTGCGCCTCGTGACTTTCCCGATTCCATGATGTAGTGTCAATCCCACTGGGGAATATCTGAGTTCTGCAATTCTGTCGTGGGGACAGGAAGAACTCACGCAGTCGGATGCAGGGGTGTATTCGAAGGCGATTCCGCGTGTATTTCTGGGGAGAATCATGCTGAAGAAACTGGCTGCCATCAGCCTTACCGCTGGCGTACTCGTGCTCATGGCACCTGCTGTCGCCTCTGCCGCGCCGGTCGTTCCGACCGAGTCTGACTCGTACGCGGGCACACCGCGCGTGAGCGTCGATGATCCGATCATCGACATCTGCGAAGTGTCCACTGTCGCGTTCGGCGCAGGCTACTTCCTGCCGTCCGAGAACGTCGGCGTGTCCGTCTCCGGCCTCAACGCCGGCGACTCGGCCGTCTCGGGCAACACTGCGGCCGCCGACGGCAGCCTCGTGGTCACGTTCCGCCCGCCGTCCGACGGAGAGGGCTCCTACGCCCTGGCCTTCAGCGGTTCGCGGTCGTACACGGCGACCATCACGGTCTCGCACGGCCATGACTCCGCCGTGAGCTGCGACCACGACCCCGGGGTCGCCTCCGCGGGCACAGAGCTTCCGCTCACCGGCGGTGGGCTCGAGCTCGCGCTCACGGGCGGCAGCGTGTCGCCGTGGGTCCTCGGAGGTGGGGCAGCCGCACTCGTGGCCGGTGGAGTGCTCGTCGCGACAGGCGTCACCCGTCGCAAGCGCGCCTAGATCAGATTCCCGCTCTCAGCGGGAGTCGACTGGACGACGGTGATCCCTCCCCCTCCGATCACCGTCGTCTGGTGAATCCGGTCATGCACCGGAGGCCCACGGCCACCACTTTCACTCTCAGGTGGTGGCCGTGGGCTCACTCATGCGTTCATGATGGTCGAACCACGCCGCTCCGCGGCATCGCGACCGGCGACCACCGACCACGGGTCGACGATCGCGGCACGGTCGATCACGGCGTCGGGGTCGGGGTCTCCGTCGGAGGATGCAGCGTCTGCTGCATCATCTCGTGGATGAACCCGTAGTCCGGAGCGTGCTCGTCTACACCCTGCTCGGGGGTGAGCTCGACCGTGGTGACAGGCTGCTCACGAGCCTTGGTCATCAGGTCGAAGAACTCGGGCAGCTTGTCCTGGGGCAGATCGGTGCTGATCAGCGCTGTTCCCGCGGAAGCCACCTCGTTGAACCGCGTGAGCACGGTCTGCGGTGTGAACTGCGCGAGAATCGCCTCCTGCAGTTCGCGCTGGCGCTTCATGCGGTCCCAGTCGCTCGTCGTGTAGCGCGATCGCGCGTACCACTGGGCGGTGTCGCCGTCCATGTGCTGCTGACCGACCTCGATCCAGCCGATCGCCCACGCATCCACGTCGTAGGGGTCCGTGCCCTCGGGCGGACCGCCCTTGGGAAGCCGTTCCGTGACATTGATGTCCACGCCGCCGAGCGCGTCGACGAGCGCCGCGAAACCGTGCATGTCGACGAAGACGTAGTACGGGATCTCGATGCCGAGAACGCCCTCGGCCGCATCCTTGGTGGCCTCGATGCCCGCATCGGAACCGTGCGCCGCGGCGTCCGGATACAGCGAGGCGCCGTTGTCGTCGCGGCAGATCTCCGCGGCGTTGCGCACGTGGTTCATCCAGCCGTTCCATCCGCATGAGCTCGAGCTGTGACCCTCGAAGCCGTTCGGGTACAGCGCCTGCATCGGGCTTCCCTCGCTGAAGGGCGCATTGGGAAGCTCACGCGGGATGCCGGTGATCGTGACGGCGCCGGTGGTCGCGTTCACCGAGACCACCGAGATGCTGTCGAACCTCATCGAGTCGCGGCCCTCACCGCTGTCCGCACCGAGCAGCAGGATGTTGTAGTACCCCTCGCTCGGCGGCAGACTCGGCCCGCTCTGGCCGAAGATCGTGTTGATCGTGCCCCGCGCGGTGCCGACATAGGACGCGGCGTATCCGGTGCCCGTTCCGACGAGACCGAGCAGAAGAAGGGCGACGAGAGGGATCGCGAATTTCGAGGGACCGGGGACTCTGATCAGTCTGACGTGACGCAGCACGTCGAAGGTGAGCACCACCCACAGCACGAGGTAGGCGATCAGCAGCACCTGAACGAGCGTGAGGACGACCGCCGAGAACCAGCCGCCACCGACGGTGAGCCACAGCAGCACCGGCCGCGCGAACAGCGCCAAACCCGCACCCACGATCACGAGGAACCACGCGAGCAGCGTCGCTCCGAGACCGATGCGCCCGAGCCGGCGATTGCCGGCCAGCACCTGAGCAGAACCGGGCACGAGCAGGTTCAACAGCACCAGCCACCAGCCGCGCTTGGTCATCATCCCTGGATCCGCGGTGTTCGGATGCCGCAGGGGGCGGGTCTCGATCAGCGGTCGCGCCGACCCTCGCGGCGGCGCAAGGGTCACAGGGACCCCTTCAGCCGATCGTTCTTCTCCTCGACCTGCGCTTCGAGATCGAGCGCGTACGCCTCGATGCGATCGGCGAGGTCGTCGTCGGAGGTGCCGAGAATACGTGCGGCGAGGATACCCGCGTTGCGCGCTCCCGCGATCGACACCGTCGCGACAGGGATGCCGGCGGGCATCTGCACGATCGACAGGAGCGAGTCCATCCCGTCGAGGTAGGCGAGAGGCACGGGGACGCCGATGACCGGCAGCGCCGTCATCGAGGCGAGCATCCCGGGAAGATGTGCGGCACCACCGGCGCCTGCGATGATCACTCGGATGCCGCGACCGCGCGCTTCCCTCGCGTACTGCATGAGCTTGTCAGGGGTGCGGTGCGCCGAGACGACCTCCACCTCGTGCGGGATCGCGAAGTCCGTCAGCGACTGAGAGGCGTCGCTCATCACGCGCCAGTCGGAGTCGGATCCCATGACGACGCCGACGAGGGGCGCGGTGGAGGAGTGCAATGGCTCAGTCACCCACTCAGGCTACGGTCTGGTGCTGGGAGAAACCCCGAACGGCACACCCCTCGACGCACCCTCAGTCGAAGTGAGCCGCTGCCGCACGGGCCACGTACACCGCATCGTCGAGGTCGTCGCCTGTCACGTTCACGTGTCCGACCTTGCGGCCAGGACGCGGGGCCTTTCCGTAGGTGTGGATCTTGGCCGACGGATGCGCCTCCATCGCTCCCGCGAAGCGTTCGCCGAGCGAGCCGCTCTGCGGCCCTCCGAGGATGTTCACCATCACGGACCAGGCGGCGTGAGGCGCGGTGTCGCCGAGGGGCAGATCGGCGACTGCACGCAGATGCTGCTCGAACTGTCCGGTCACGGCGCCGTCCTGGCTCCAGTGGCCGCTGTTGTGCGGGCGCATCGCCAGCTCGTTCACGAGGATCCGCTCGTCGTCGGTCTCGAAGAGCTCGACCGCGAGCATGCCCGTGACCCCGAGTCCTTCGGCGATCGACCGCCCGATCTCTTCGGCGACCTGCGCGAGACGTTCGGTCGCATGCGGCGCCGGCGCGATCACCTCGGCGCACACGCCCTCGCGCTGCACGGTCTCGACGACCGGATAGGCGACGATCTGGCCGCTGGGACGGCGGGCCACCTGCTGCGCGAGCTCGCGAACGAATCCGACCAGCTCCTCGACCAGCAGGGCCTCGCCGTCGGCGAGCCCGTCGAGCCAGTCCTGAGCCTCGCTCGCCGCTCGGACGACGCGCACGCCCTTGCCGTCGTAGCCACCGCGCGGCGTCTTCACGACGCCCTGCCCGTCGTGCTCATCGAGGAACGCCTGCAGCTCGGACGCATCGCGAACCGGCGCCCAGTCGGGCTGAGGAACGCCGAGTTCTTCGAGCCGCGCCCGCATGAGGAGCTTGTCCTGGGCGAACTGCAGAGCATCGGGCCCGGGGTGCACCGCGACGCCCTCGGCGACGAGAGCCCGCAGCACCTGCTGAGGGACGTGCTCGTGGTCGAAGGTGACGACGTCGACGTCTGCGACGAACGCGCGGACGACCTCGAGGTCGTGATAGTCGCCGACCTCGGTCGCGGCGAGTTGCGCCGCCATCCCCTCGTCTTCAGCGAGCACCCTCAGGTCGAGTCCGAGCTCGACCGCCGGAGCGATCATCATCCGAGCCAGCTGGCCTCCACCGATCACACCAACGCGCAGCGCCATGGGCCGCCTCCATTCGTCCTGACCATTCTCGCGCATCGGCGCGCACGCCGTTCACTCGTCGCGCCGACCACGGCCAAGCGAGGCTCTGCTCAGAACCCCGCGGTCCCGTCGTTGCCCGCCTGCGCATCGCGGTGCGCCAGGATCTGACTGACCTCGATCTGATCGGCCAGCGTCTCGTGCACGAGCGTCACGTTCGGGACGTTGGCGAGGCGCAGCGGCGCGTCGACCCCGTTGGACAGGGTGATCGTGCCGACTCCCCACATCCGCTGGATCACGCCGCGGCGGACGCCGATCGTATAGCCGCGAGCGTGCGACATCTCCTGCCTGTTGCGCGCACCGATGCCGTGGTTCACGATGACCCGCCGCGTGGTGAGCGTCACCGAACGCGAGTACCAGACGACCCAGGGCACGACCACCAGCAGGAGGACGATCGCTGCGGCCGCGCTCAGCAGCATCCAATTCTCGAACGGCGCCGGGAGATTGTCATAGAAGAAGGTCGTGGCCCCGAACACCGCGACCAGCACCAGCGCGGACCAGAACAGCCTCCGGGCATGTGCGCGGAACCGAGCGATGAGCAGTTCTTCGGCGGGCGCACCCGGCGGTGGCATCGTCGGCCTTCCGCCGAGAGTCACGGGCTGAGTCACCCCTCCATTGTGCCCGTAACCGCCGACATCGCCGCTCGCACGCCGGGCGTGTCAGGGTCACGCCGGCCGGACGTGCACCACATCGCCCGCGGAGATCGGCCGCTCAGCGCCCTCCGCCAGCACCAGCAGTCGACCGTCGGCATCGAGTCCTGTGGCTGTTCCGACGAGCACGGAGTCGCCGGGGAGCAAGACCTTCACGTCGAGACCGATCGTCGCGCAGCGCTCGCTCGCCGCGGCATGAAGGCCGCTCGAGACGGCATCGCCCGCTGCGGCGAGGTCGGCGACCAGCTGGTCGAGCGCTCGCAGATAGGTGGCGAGCAGGCGATCGGCGTCGACCTCGACGCCGATCACGGCGAAGGAGGTCGCCGTCGGCACCGGCAGCTGAGACGCTGTCATCGCCGTGTTCACACCCGTTCCCACGACCACGGCATCCTGTGTCGCCTGCGCCAGGATCCCGCAGATCTTGCGACCGTCGACCAGCACATCGTTCGGCCACTTGACTGCCACCGCGTGGTCGGGAAGCTGCTCGGCGATCGCATCCGCCATCGCCACCCCGGCGGCGAGCGGGATCCAGCCGCGCGCATCGGCCCACGGCAACCTCCGCAGCAGAACGGAGACGGCGAGCGACGCGCCCGGCGCGGCCGTCCAGGAGCGGCCGAGTCGACCGCGACCCGCCGTCTGGTTGTCGGTGAGGAGCACCGACAGGTGCGGGCTCGAGAACGACTCGCGCGCGCGTTCGCTCAGGATCTCATTGGTCGAGCCCGCGTCGGTCAGCACCTCGAGATGCGAGGCGACTGCAGCGGTGAGCGGAAGGTCCATCGTCAGACCTCCTCTTCGTCGGCCTCTTCGTCGTCGTCGTCCTCGTCGCCGCGCACCGCCCCGACCTCGTGCGCCTGCCACTGATCCCACTCCTTCATGAGGCGCTCGATCGCGGCGTGGAACTTCTCGGTCGCGGCACCCGGCGTCGTGTCGCCGAAATAGTGCTGCACCCACATGCGCAACCTGGCGATGGCCACCTCGTCGGCACGGACGCGTTCGACCTCGGCGACGATGTCCCCCGCAGCGTCCGCGCTGAGCCACTCGCAGTCCGACAGGTAGCCGTTGGTGTCGATCGACGCACGCTCGTCTGCCGGTCGCGTGATCATCAGCGGCTTGCCCACGGCCAGGCGGTCGTAGACCATCGCCGAGATGTCGACGACTGCGACATCGGCGGCAGCCAGCTGCCATCCGAGCTCCGCCCCGTTGTCGTACACGTGCTGGGCCGTGGGGTCGGCGGCGTTCGCCGCCGCGATGGCCGCGATGATGCGACGGTGCGCTGCGCCGTACTCGTCGTCGAGGACCCCGCTTCGCGGGTGCGGCCGGTAGATCACGCGGTGTCCGCGGGACGCGAGCAGCGTCGTGACCAGGGTCTCGCCATGCGTGGCGATCGACCCGTAGTGCGCGCTCGGGCGGTCGCCTTCCCACGTCGGGGCATAGAGCACGACCGTGCGCTCGTCGGGCACGTACGGGAGCGTCCCCGAGTAGTGGTCCGCCTGCGGGCGGCCGATCTCGATCGTGCGCCGATCGATGTCCCAGTCCCAGAGCGTCCGCGACAGACGGTCGCGTGCGGCCTGCCCGGCGACAAGCGCATAGTCATACGCCTTGTACTGATTCGTGGTCATGTACATCTTGTCGGACTCGCCGTGGTTGATGAACACGTGCCAGCGCCTGCCGTAGCGGAACATCTGGAAGTTGCGGGTGTTCTGGTTCACGTACAGGACGACGCGGATGTCCTGCGACGAGATGAACCTCTCGAGGTCACGGATCGTGGGGACGAAGGCGACCGGGGGGCCGTCCTCGTCGAGCAGCTTGTCGGCACCCGTCGCCGAACGGGACAGCACGACGACCGGCCACCGCTTCGACAGCTCGGCGAGCGGGCGGTACCACTGCCGCATCTGGTACATGTTCACGTCGCCGTCGGCGAAGTACACCGCCACCTGGTAGTGCTCCGGCTGGTGCGGTTCGCGTTCGGCGAGGCGCCGTCGCACTCGCTGTACAGCCTTGCGCGAGGCGAGCGCCCGCTTCAGCAGACGGTAGGCCTTCTTCACGTCGGACACTGCACCCATCCCTCCAGGATACCGAGTACGAGGGATCGAGCCGACGGCTTCCCCGAGACCCTCGCTGTCTCGAATCAGCGAACGTCCGAGCAGTGCATGCCATGATCGTCATGTGCCTGACAACGACATCGCCACCCCCGAGAACGGAGTGTCGTTCGTCATGCCCGTGCTCAACGAACGCGCCTACCTGGAGCACGCGATCGCCTCCGTGCTGGCGCAGGAGCTGAGCGTTCCGGCCGAGCTCGTGCTCGCGCTCGGGCCGTCCACCGATGGCACGACGGAGCTCGCTCAGCGTCTCGCAGCGGAGGACGACCGGATCCGGCTCGTCGACAACCCCGCCGCGCACATCCCGGTCGGATTGAACGCGGCGATCCGGGCCAGCCGCTTCGCGACGATCGTCCGCGTCGACGCGCATTCCGAGCTCGCTCCCGGGTACGCGGCGCTCGCGCTCCAGACCCTCGAGCGCACGGGCGCTGCCAACGTCGGCGGCGTGATGCGCGCTGACGGCCGCACACCGTTCCAGACGTCGGTGGCGCGCCTCTACAACTCGCCGGTCGGTCTCGGTGGCGGCGCGTATCACGGTGGCACTCACGAGGGTGAAGCCGAATCCGCGTACCTCGGCGTCATGCGCCGGACGGTGCTCGAAGAAGTGGGGCTCTTCGACGAGTCGATCCGCCGCGGCGAGGACTGGGAGCTCAATCTCCGTATCCGCCAGGCAGGGCACCTCGTCTGGTTCGACCCGAATCTCTCCGTGACCTACTGGCCACGCGAGAGCTGGCTGCGCCTCGCGCGTCAGTTCCGGGCGACCGGAGCGTGGCGCGGCGAGCTCGTGCGCCGATACGGGCGCCGCAACGGCATCCGCTTCTTCGCTCCCCCTGCGCTGGTGGTCCTCGTCGCCGTCGCCGTCGTCACCGGGATCCTTCAGCTCACCGGCGTCCTCACCGGAGTGCTGTCGCTGATCGTCTCGGCCGTCGTCTATCTGCCGCTGGTGGCGTACCTCATGCTGGTGATCGTCGTCGCCTGCCTGCCCGGCGGGGGCGGCCCACGGCAGAGGCTCTGGACGCTGCTCGTGCTGCCGACCATGCACCTCTCGTGGGGCCTCGGCTTCCTCGGCGGCGTGCTGCGCGGTGCTCGCGACACCGTCGACGCATCGCGTCTCGGCACCCGCAACACGCCACTCCCCTAGCGCACCGCCGGCGGCGCGGGGCGAATCACCTGGTGACGTACCCCTGGTCGAGGATGCGCGCGACGACCCGCTCCGCCGCGTGCCCGTCGTCCCGCGAGTTGAACTGCGCCCGCCAGGCGGCGTAGCGCTCGGCGTAGACGCTCTCATGCGTGCTGTCGGCGAGCGCGGTGACGAGTTCGTCCTGGGAATGCACGAGCGGCCCCGGCGCGCGGGTCGCGAGATCGAAGTAGAACCCTCGGAGCTCTCCTCGGTAGTGATCGAGGTCCGGCACGAGGAAGTACATCGGCTTTCCCGTGACGCTGAAATCGAACATCACCGACGAGTAGTCGGTGATCAGGACGTCGGCCGCGAGCAGGAGCTTCGAGGTCTCGGGATACCCGGTGACATCGATGACACGGGCACCGGCTCGATCCCGCCCGGTGTCGATCGTGCGCGAGTGACCACGCACGAGCACGACGGAGTCCGTCTGCCTGGCGAGCTCCTCCGGGTCGATGAAGTCGACCATCTCGGTCAGATCATCGCGCCACGTCGGGGCGTACAGAAGCACCCGCTCGCCGTCGGCGATGCCGAGGTCGCCGCGGATGCCGGCGGCGTCACCGGTGACGAGTGCGTCGTTCCGCGGATATCCCTCGACCCAGATCGGTCGTCCGAAGAACGCGTATGCCTTGCGCAGAATGCGCTCGGAGTAGGTGTTCTGCGCCAGAAGCACGTCCCAGCGGCGGGACTCCTTGACGACGGCCGCCATGCGGCGAGGGTCGAATCCGGGTCGGTGCAGCGCGAGCCGTTTCAGCGGAGTGCCGTGCCAGGTCTGCAGCACCTTCTGCCCCGGCTTGCGGACGAACCTGCGACGCAGCCAATCGTTGACGACCAGCAGCCGCGACGCTGCACGGGCCCGCCACCACTCCGGGCTGCCCTCGACGACCGCGATCGCCCCGTCCGGAACCGCCACGGACAGGTCGACGACACTCCAGTAGCGCACGACATCCGGTGCCTGCGCGAAGAGGGCGCGGTCGATCGCCTGAGGGTTGCAGCCGACGGTGCGGCCGTAGAAGCTCTCGAAGAAGACCGCGTTCTCGGTGGCTCCGGGATGCGCGACATAGCGCCCCTCGAGGGTCGCCTGCCCCTCACTCGTCTCATACGCAGGGTCGATCGGTGCAGCGATCCGCACTGTCGCGCCGTCGACGGCGATCCGCACGCCCGCCAGCACCTCCGGGGCGATGAGGAGATCACCGAACTCTGCACCCGCGATGCGCAGCTCGTAGTCCCCCGTGGGAAGCGGCAGCTCCGGGCCGCCCCACCGCGACGCGCGCAGCGGGAACGTCGCCTTCCAGGTCTTCCCTCCGCCGGTGACCCGAGCGTCGACACGGGCCCGCGGCCCGATCAGCTCCGCCGTGGTCGGGCGCTGACCGGCGCCTGCGATGACCAGCGTCTCTGCCGCCTCATCGATCCTGGCCGTGGTCATGCTGCTCCCTTCGGCGCGGGGATCCCCCGCGCACGGATTTTCTCGTAGACGCGCCGGGTGTTGCCTCCGTCGCGGAAGGCGTGCATCTCCGCGCTGAGCGTACCGGAACGCTCGGACTGCGCGGCGAAGACGTCGTCATCGTCCAGCAGCGCCGACAGCTGCGGCAGAAGCGCGTCCCAACTCGTCGGGGCGTCCTCGCCCGCGACGTCCTGGAATCGGCCGTAGAAGCCTCTCGTGCGGGCATAGTCCTCGGCGTCAGGGGCGAGGAAGAGCACCGGCATCCGCAGAAGGCCCACGTCATAGGCGAGCGACGAGTAGTCGGTGACCAGGACGTCGACCGCCGGCAGCACGGGCGTGACATCGGAGAGCACTCCGGATCCGAGCATCCTGACCCGTCGGCTGGGCAGCGGAGGCGCGTACCCGCCCTCGCCGAGCGGGTGGGAGCGAACGAGCAGCACAGCGTCACTCTCTTCGAGCACCCGGATGATCTGCACCCACTGGGCAGCCGTCGGGACCGCCGGGTCGTCAGCTCCGTCACGCCATGTCGGCGCATAGAGGATGATCCGAGAGCCGGTCGGCAGTCCGCCGATCGCACGGTCCAGAACGTCGGATGCCTTCGCCCGACGCTCGATCGGGTCACCCGACGACAGCACGTCGACACGCGGCTCGCCGGTGACGACCACTCGGCCGTCACCGAGCGCGAAGGCCGACTCGAGACGCCCCCTCGAACGGTGCGACGCGGCCGGCAGCACTCGGATGCGCTGAGCCGCACGCCGGTAGAGGATGCCGATGAGGCGGCGCAGGACCGGAGCCCCGGGGATGTCCGGGACCTGAGTGGTCGCGGGCGAGTCCAGACCGATGCGCTTGAGCGGGATGCCGTGCCACAGCTGCACGACGAAGGCACCGGACACCGCATAGCGGTTCACGTCGCCGAGTCCATGCGTCACCACGACGACGCCGGCGCGCGCCGTGGCCCACCAGCCTCGCAAGCTGTCCTTGCGCGTCGTGCGGATGCCGAGCGCCGCGGCGTCGCTGTCCTCCCGCTCGGAGGACGTCAGCCACACGGTGTCGTGCCCTTCTGCCGCGACGAGGCGCTGCAGGGCGAGAGCCCCGTCTCCGACGCCGGCCCCGCACCCGAACACCCAGCGCGTGCCACGAGGGATGACGAGCGTGCCGGCGCGCCCTGCGAGGTAGAGCGGTATCCGAAGCAGCTTGGCCGCATTGCCGGAGCCGAAAGAGAAGGACGCCACCCCGCGAGCCTATCGCGGGGTGACGCCCTTCTCGGTGAGCGGGATCGCCCGAGTCAGCCGGCGAGCTCGCCCAGGGTGACCTCGATCTCGTATTCCTTGCCTCCACGGATGTAGGTGACCTTCGCGTCGCTGCCCGCGGCGGCCGCGCGCACCTGCGCCGTGAGGTCGCTGGCGCTCGTGATGGGCACTCCGTTGAAGGCGGTCACGACATCGTCGGCCTTGAGCCCGCCGGCCGCGGCAGCGCCGCCCCCGGTGACCTCGGCGATGTACGCCCCCGAGACGTCGGCGTTCTCGACGCTGGCGGCGTCTCTGACGGACGCTCCGAGCAGGCCGTGGCTGGCCGCACCATCGGCGATGATCTCCTCCGACACGCGCTGGGCGATGTTGGCGGGAATCGCGAACCCGATTCCGATCGAACCCGACTCCTCCGAGCTCCCGGAACTCGCGATCGCGACGTTGATGCCGATCAGCTCGCCCTTGGCGTTCACGAGCGCACCGCCGGAGTTCCCGTGGTTGATCGCCGCATCGGTCTGGATCACGGCGATCGAGATCGATTCCGAGCTCTGCTGCGAGGTGTTGCCAGGCAGATCGAACTGGAAGGGGCCTTCGCCCTCTTCGGGCGTCTCCTGCTCGTTCTGCGGAGCATCCTCCGACGACGAGTCGGGGAGAGCGGACGACGCGATCTGGATGCTGCGGTTCAGGGCGCTGACGATGCCGGTCGTGACCGAGTTCGACAGACCGAGCGGCGCTCCCAGAGCCACCGCGGTGTCACCGACGTTGAGCTTCGACGAGTCGGCGAAGTCGATCGGAGTGAGATCCGTCGCATCCTCGAGCTTGATCACGGCGAGGTCGTAGATCGGGTCGGTCCCGACGACGGTCGCCGAGAAGATGCGGCCGTCAGAGGTGGTGACCCGGATCGTCGGATCGGCCACGGCACCGCCGAGGGTCACCACGTGGGTGTTCGTGAGCACGTAGCCGTCGTCGCTGATGATGACGCCCGACCCGCTGCCACCCTGGTCGGAGCCCGCCACCTCGATCGTGACGACCGACGGGAGTGCCTCGGTCGCGACGGCGGTGGTCTCGTTGACCGACCCGGGGTTGTTGACGGTGATGGTCTCGGGGCCCTGGGCGACGCCCGTCGACCCCTGATCCGAGATCCCGTTGAGGATCGCTCCGCCGCCGAACCCCGCGACGCCGCCGACGAGGGCGGCCGCGAGCACGATCGCGGCGAACTTCACTCCGGCGCGGGGCTTCGTCTCCTTGACCTTGGTGGAGCCATCGACCGGCTGGCCGGGCTCGGCCGCGGTGTGGAGACCGAATGCCGCACCGGGCGACGTCGCGGTCGGGCCGCCGACGGGTGCCTGGTGCTGTCCGGCCTGGGGTCCTGGCTGGTGCTGTCCTGCCTGATGTCCGGGAGCTCCGAAGTAGGGCTGGGGCACCGTCTGGGCCACGGGTGCGACCGGGGCGCTCGGAGCCTCGAATGCCGGTGCCGGCGACGACGCGAACGTCGGGGGGACGTGGTGTCCCTGGTACGGCCCCGGAGCGGCGACGGTGCCTGGGGTCTCAGCGGCGGCATCCGTCGTCGAACGGTCGACGACCTCTGCTGCCTCGGTGGACGGCGCTGCGTCATTCGACGCAGGTGCCGAGTGGTCCTGGGTGCTGTCTTCGTTCATGGTGTGTGCTCCTTCAACAACGCCCTCTTAGAGTGACGCCTGTATCTGTGCGTTTCGTATGGCGAAGATGAGTTTCACCTATGGCCTTAGCCTGTTCTTCATGAGTGTCATCCCCGGAGCATGGCGGCGCACGGCAGCGGGAGCCGGTCTGCTCGCACCAGACGGAAGCGTCGCGCCCACCATCTTCGCAGAGATGTCCGCTGCTGCGGCTCGAACCGGTGCGATCAATCTCGGGCAGGGGTTTCCTGACGAGGACGGCCCCGCGGAGGTGCTCGCGGCTGCCAGGGAGGCGATCTCCCGCGGGATGAATCAGTACCCGCCCGGCAGAGGGACCCCCGATCTGCTCGACGCCATCAGCGAGCACCAGCGTCGCTTCTACGGACTGGACGTGGACCCCTCGCGCGAGGTCATCGTGACGGCCGGCGCGACAGAGGCGCTGACCGCGACTCTGCTCGCCCTCATCGAGAGTGCGGACGACGAGGTCGTCGTCTTCGAGCCGTACTACGACTCCTATGCGGCCGCGGTCGCTCTCGCAGGTGCACGACTGCGCACGGTGCCGTTGAGAGCCCCCGACTTCCAGCCGGATCTCGAGCGCCTGGCGGCCACGGTCTCCGACCGCACACGCATCATCCTGATCAATGATCCCCACAATCCCACGGGTGCCGTCTTCGATCGCGAGGTGCTCGCGGAGGTCGTCCGTCTCGCGGAGCTGCACGACGCGATCATCGTCACGGACGAGGTCTACGAGCATCTTGCGTTCACAGGTCCGCACACCCCGATCGCGACGCTCCCCGGCGCCGCAGAGCGCACGCTCACGATCTCGTCTGCGGGCAAGACGTTCTCGGCCACCGGCTGGAAGATCGGATGGGTGCACGGCCCCGCGGAGCTCATCACCGCGGTGCTGACGGTCAAGCAGTACCTGACGTATGTGAACGGCTCGCCCTTCCAGCCGGCCATCGCGGTGGGCCTGCGGCTCGGAGACGACTTCTTCGCGGGTGCAGCGGCGACGCTGGCGCACAAGCACGAGATCCTCGGCGAGGGACTCCGTGATGCGGGGTTCACCGTGTTCGCGCCGCAGGGCGGCTACTTCACCGTCGCCGACGCGTCAGCGCTCGGCGGAGCGGATGCGGCCGAATTCTGCCGCGCGCTCCCCGAGCGCGCGGGAGTGGTGGCTATCCCGCTGACTGCCTTCGTGTCGGAGGCGCACCGAGAGGACTACGCCGGACTGGTGCGCTTCGCGGCGTGCAAACGCGTGGAGATCCTCGAGGAGGCGGCGACGAGGCTCGTGTCGAGCTTCTGACCTCTCGGCCGAGTCAGCGCGGTCCGACGGCGTATCGGCGCACCCGCAGCGAGGGGTTCACAGCGCGCACGCGCTCGATGGTCGCCCGCTCGACGGCCGCGACCGCGATGCCCTCGGTCGTTCCCACCCCGGCGAGCACGACCCCCTGCGGATCGACGATCTGCGAGTGACCGACGCCGATCGGGGTCGGATGGTCGGCGGCGATCACATACGCGGTGTTCTCGATCGCTCGCGCTGCCAGGAGCGTCGTCCAGTGATGCTCCTTGAGCGGACCGCGCACCCATTCGGCCGGCACCACGAGGGCGTCAGCGCCGGCGTCGATCAGGGTGCGCGACACCTCGGGGAAGCGCAGGTCGTAGCAGGTCATCAGCCCGAAGCGGATGCCGGCGAGCTCGAAGGTGGCAGCCCCCAGATCGCCTGCTTCGATCCAGTCCGACTCAGTCTGGCCGAACGCGTCGTACAGGTGCTGCTTTCGGTAGCTCGCGAGCATCCCGTCGCCGCGCACGGCGACCACGGTGTTGTGGACATGCTGGGCGTCCGAGGCGGTCTCGACGAGACCCGCCACGATCACGACGCCGTGGTCCGCCGCGAGCGCCGTCAGGGTCGACACGAAATCACCGTCGAGACTCTCCGCATTCGCCGCAAGGGACTCGTCCATCGGATCCACGAAGTAACTCGAGTACTCGGGGAAGACGATCAGCCGCGCACCCCGCGCCGCGGCATCCGCCGTCAACTCCGCGATGCGGTCGCGATTGCCCTCTCGCGACGACGTCGGCGCGAACTGGCAGACGGCGACGGGAACGGCGGCGGAAGCGGTCTCGGTCATGCTCACATCCTCCCCCATCGCGCCTGCCGCGCCTCGATTCGCGGACTCCTGATTCCCGTGTTAGGCTATAAAACGTGCCGCGGGGTGGAGCAGTTCGGTAGCTCGCCGGGCTCATAACCCGGAGGTCGCAGGTTCAAATCCTGTCCCCGCAACGAGAATGCGACACACGAAAGGCCCCTGATCGGGAGAAATCCTGATCAGGGGCCTTTTCGCATGCATCCGCCTGCTGCTCGGCGACCGAGCGACTCCGGAGCGGTCATCCGGCCTAGGACGCGAACCACCCAGCCACCTTCGCCGGCGGCGTCCCCGATACCGCTCGTGATCCTGCCGGATACGACGGATGCCGCCCCTCAAGAGGAGCGGCATCCGGCACTGCAGAGGGTTACTCCCCCGCGCCCTGTTCCAATCCGAGCAGCGTGTTCACAGCATCCGTGAGCCGCTTGTCGGCCTCGGCGAACTTGGTCAGGTCGCCTTCCTTGAGCGCTGCCTCGCGGTCTAGCAGCGCCTGCTGCGCGGCCGCCAGGGCCTCGGCCTCGGCGTCGGTCGGCACGGTCGGCTCGGTCGGGACCTCTCCGGTGTCCGGATCGGGTTCGGTCGGCTCGACCTGATCGTCTCCACCGGCCGCGCCCGCGTCACCCCCGAAGAGGGTGTCGAGCGCCGCGGTCAGCGTGTCCTCGAAAGCGACCTTGTCTCCGAAGGCCACGAGGACCTTCTGCAGACGAGGAAGCTTCGTGCCCTCGGAGGACTGCACATAGACCGGCTGCACATAGAGCAGACCGCCACCCACGGGAAGCGTCAGCAGGTTGCCGTAGAGCACCTCGGACTCTCCCTGCTGCAGCAGGTTGAGCTGCGGCACCACGGCGGTGTCGGAGTTGTAGGTGTTCTGCACCTGGCCGGGGCCGGGCACCGTCGTATCGGTGTCGATCTCGAGCATCCGCAGCTGACCGTAGCCTTCGGCCTTGACGCCCGCCTCGGATCCTGCGTCCGAGTCGACGGCGAGGTAGCCCATCAGCACGTCGCGGTTGCCACCGCTTCCCGTCGCCGACGGGATGAACGTCGAGAACATCGAGAACCGCGGGGAGTCCTGCCCCGGCATCTGCATCGTCAGGTAGTACGGCGGCTGCAGGACCGCGTCGCTGCGCGGGTCGTTGGGCGTCTGCCAGCGGTTGTCCTGCTGCGCGAACGAGCCGGCGGTGTCGATGTGGTAGATGCCGAGGATGTCGCGCTGGACCTTGAAGAGGTCGGTCGGGTAGCGCACGTGGCTCATGAGATCAGCCGACATGTCGCTCACCGGCTTCAGCGTCGACGGGTAGATGTTCTGCCATGTCTGCAGCACCGGATCCTCGTCGTCCCAGGCATACAGCGTCACCGAGCCGTCGTACGCGTCGACCGTGGCCTTGACCGAGTTGCGGATGTAGTTGATGTCGTCGATCGCGAGCGTGGGCGACGGGAGGTTCGAGTCGGCGATCGCCTCCGACAGGCTCACGTTCGTCGAATACGGGTAGGTCGCGCTCGTCGTGTAGCCGTCGACGATCCAGACCACGCGTCCGTCGACCACGCTGGGGTACGGGTCGCTGTCGAGCTCGAGATACGGTGCGACCTTCTGCACACGCGTCTTGGGGTCGCGGTCGTAGAGGATCTGGGAGTCCTCGTTCACCAGGTTGGAGAACAGGATCTGCTCCGACTGGAACTTCAGAGCGTAGAGCAGCTTCGTGAAGGTGCTGCCGATCTGCGGTCCGCCGTCGCCTTCGAACGTGGTCTTGGTCTCGGTCGAGCCGTCCTTGCCGCGCGGGTAGTCGATCTCGACGGGGTCGGTGCCGTCCGGCGAGCCGACGATCGAGTACTCGGGCGAGTTCTCGCCGAAGTACACGCGCGGCTCGAACTTCTCCTGCTCGGTGAGGAAGCCCGCGGACGGGATGCCGCGCTCGAGGAACACCGGCTCGCCGTCGGACGTGCGCTGGTTGCCCGCTGCGACCACCAGGCCGTAGCCGTGCGTGTAGACGGCGGCGCGGTTGTTCCAGTTGCTGACATCGACGCCTTCCATGTCGAGGTCACGGACGGACACCACGGTGTCCTGCATCTCGCCGTCGATCTCGTAGCGGTCGACGTCGAGGTTCTGCTGGAACTGGTAGTACCCGCGGTACTGCTCGAGCTGGCGCACGGCCGGGCTGATCACGGCGGGGTCGACGATGCGGATGGATGCCGTCGTCTCGGCGTCCTCACGCAGCTGGCCGGCCTCGGCGTCGGTCTCGGCCTCGAAAGGCGTCGTCTCGAGGTCGGCGACCCCGTACGCCTCCTTCGTGCCGTCGATGTTCCGCTGGTAGAACTCCGCCTGGTACGCGTTCTGGTTCGGCGCCACCTGGAAGGTGGTCACCGCCCACGGGAAGCCGACGCCCACGACGAGCGAGGCGACGATCAGCAGCGCCGTCGCGGCGAGGGGGAAGCGCCAGCGACCGATGATCGCCGTGACGAAGAAGAGGATCGCGACGATCGCCGCGATGATCGTGAGGATCGCGAGACCGGGGATCGTCGCGTTGACACCGGTGTACGCAGGACCGACGATGCGGTCGTCCTGGGCGACGAGGGTCTTGTAGCGGTCGAGCCACAGGCTCGCCGCCTGCACGAGCAGGTACAGACCCGCGATGATCGCGAGCTGGATGCGGGCGGGCTTCGAGATGCGCAGCTCGCCCTGGCCGATCCGGACGGAACCGTAGAGGTACGACACGAGGGCGGTCACGATGAGGGTGAGCAGCAGGACCGCCGACACGAAGGCCAGGAGGATCGAGTAGAAGGGCATCGCGAACATGTAGAAGCCGGTGTCGACACCGAACTGCGGGTCGACGGTGTCGGTGGCGACGCCGTTCACCCAGAGCCAGACGGTCTTCCACTGGCTGGCCGCGGAGAAGCCCGCGAACAGACCGAAGAAGATCGGCATGCCCCACATCGCGAGGCGGCGCAGCGGCTCGATAACCTCCTGGTATCTGTCCAGCTGCGAGCTGAGCCGCACGTAGACGGGGCGCAGCCGGTACGCGAGCTGGATGGCCACGAACAGGGGCACTGCCATGCCGAGGAATCCGACGACGAACATCACCGCCGTGGCGATCCACTGGGTGGTGAGAACTCCCTCGAAGCCCACCTGGTCGAACCAGAGGTATTCGGTGTAGAGCGACGCGAAGACGAAGAAGCCGGCGATCAGCGCGGCGATGATCGCCAACGAGATGCCGAAGATTCGTCGCGAGGTTCGGGGAGTGGCCGGGTTCGGTGCAGAAGTCGAGGTCACCGTCCCATCCTAGGCACGCCTTACTGTGCTGCGGCTGTCATCCCTGTCACGGGGAGGTCACGACGTCGCATGACGGCAGGGATCCGACGTCACCGTCCTCGGCGATCACATCGAGCGCGGCGAGCGATTCCTCCAGGCTCGACGTGCTGATCACGGTCAGGCCGTCGGGGATATGGCCGGTGACCTCGTCGCAGTTCGTCGACGGTGCGAGGAAGTACTCCGCCCCCGCATCTCGAGCGCCGTAGAGCTTCTGCCGGATGCCGCCGATCGGTCCGACGGTGCCGTCGGCTTCGATCGTGCCGGTGCCCGCGACATTCTTCCCGCCGTTGAGCTCTCCCTCGGTGACGGTGTCGATGATGCCGAGTGCGAACATCATCCCGGCACTCGGGCCGCCGACGTTGTCGAGCTGGAGCGTCACATCGATCTCGAAGTCGTAATCCGTGCGCAGGGTCACGCCGATCAGCCACGTCGTCACGTCGCCGTCGGTCTGCTTCGCCGGCGTCACCTCGACGACCTGCTCTTCGCCGCCGCGCTGCACGGTGAGCTCGACCGGCGCACCGGCAGCATCCTGGATCGCCTGACGCAGCTGCTTGGCCGAGGCCACTGCGGTGCCGTCGACGGCCGTGATGACGTCTTCCGCCTCGAGAGCGCCCTCGGCCGGCGCATCCTCGACGACCTCCTGCACGACGACCTCGGCTCCGGTGTCGTAGCCGAGCTCGTTGAGCGCCGCGGCTGTCGCCTCGTGCTGCGAGTCGACCATGAGCGTCGCGTTGCGTTCGTCCCGCTGCTCTGTCGTGACGCCCTCGGGGAACACCGAGTCGAGAGGGACCACCGCTCGGGAGGAGTCCATCCAGGCCAACGCGAGTTCGAACCAGCTCGGCGTGCGCTCGCGGTTGCCGACGACCTGCACCGTCGTGAGGTCGAGCGATCCGGCGGTCTCGAACGTCTCGGTGCCTTCGACCTGGATGAGCGGAACCTGCTCGCCGTCTGCGCCCGCCGCAGTGCCGAGGGTGTCGTAGACCGGGCCGGGACGCTGGATGACGTACGGCGTCGGGAGGAAGGTCAGCACGACGAGCGCGATCAACGCGACGACCAGCGCCCAGACGCCAAGTCCGAGCTTCACAGGCCGGGTTCGATCCACAGGTTCCTCCGTCGTTCGCGGGCGGCGTACAGCGATCTGCCCGCTTCGGGGTCTCGCGGCCGATCCTGTGACTAGCGTAGATGCCACGGCTTTAGGCGTGCTGAGAGGCGAGCGACATGTCAGACAACGACCCGACCCCCGAGGACTTCCAGGAGTTCCTCCGACGAATGATGTCCGGCCAGGGTGCCGGCGACATCGACCCCGAGGCGCTGCAGAACGCCTTCGCGGGCATGGATGGAATCCAGTTCGACCCGGCGATGATGCAGACCATCATGTCGCAGCTGCAGGGCGCGTTCGGCGGCGACGCCTGGGAGAACGCGCTGCGTCAGGCGCTGCACATCGCCAACCGCGACGGCCTCGGCATCACCGACGGTTCGCGGAGCTCGCTCGTCGACTCGTTCGCACTCGCCGACCTGTGGCTCGGCGAAGCGACGACGATCTCCGAGCTCAGCGAGTCGCCCAAGGCGATGACACGCGGCGAATGGGTCGAAGCGACCCTCCCGGTGTGGAAGGAGATCGCCGGCCCGGTGTCGACGAGCATCGCCGATGCGCTCACCAGCGCCCTCGACACGCAGGTGCCCGAGGAGATGCGCGACGTCGTGCAAGGCGCCGGCAAGCTCATGCGCGGTCTCGGCGGCTCGGTGTTCGCCGCCCAGTTCGGGCAGGTGCTCGGCAACCTCGCGCTCGAGGTGGTGTCGGGCGGAGACGTCGGCATCCCCGTGCTTCCGGCCGGAACCGCGGCTGTCATCCCGCAGAACCTGACGGCGTTCGGCGACGGTCTCGAGATCCCCGAAGACCAGATCACCCTCTACCTCGCGACCCGCGAACTCGCCTACGCCCGGCTGTATCGCCATTCGAAGTGGCTGCACCTGCACGTCATGGCCCAGATCACCGACTTCGCACGCGGAGTCACGGTCGATGTCGATGCACTCGAAGACGTCGCGAGCCGCCTCGACCCCTCGAATCCCGAGGAACTCCGCGCGGCCATCGAGGGCGGTGCTCTGCTGCCCACGCAGACGGAGGCGCAGCGCGAGGCCCTCGCGCGTCTCGAGAACCTCGTGGCGACGATCGACGGCTGGGTCGACGTGGTGACGGCTCAGGCGACGTCTCGCCTCCCCGATGGGGCACGGATCGCCGAGGCGGCCCGCCGTCGCCGCGCGGTCGGCGGTCCGGCCGAGGACGCTCTCGGCGCGCTCGTCGGCCTCAAGCTGCGGCCTCGTCGTCTGCGCGAGGCCTCGGCCATGTGGCAGGCGGTGACCGACGCCGCCGGCATCGCAGGACGCGACGCGCTCTGGGACTACCCCGACCTCATGCCCACCTCGGAGGACATCGACGACCCGTCTGCGCTCATCGCACGACTTCAGGCGAGCGCACGAGGCGAGCAGCCCGTCGCAGATGAGTTCGACGAGGCCCTGGCCCGTCTGCTGGACGGCGACGACTTCTCGAGCGAGCAGCCGGAGAGATCTGACGCCTCGGAGGATGAGCAGGACTCCGACGGCGGTGACGGCCCGGGAGGCGATCGCCCGGTGTGAGCGGGGCGGGAGCGGGGTGCGCTGACTTTTCCACGGATGCCCGAGACTCCCCCACCGGAAGTTCGGCTTTGCGCAGAATCGAGGGATGTCTCCTCTGACACCCAAGACCATCACCCGCCTGGATCCCGCCGTTCCGCTGCTCTGGCGAGACGGTGAGACACTGCAGATCGGCATCGAAGGCACGCTGCGCATCGCGGCGTCCGAGCCGTGGGTCGAGCGACTGATCGGTCGGATGGCTGCCGGGTTCCGGCGCACGGCCTTCGATGTGGTCGCGCACGCCGCAGGGGCACCGCGCGCGGAGGCACGGATGCTCCTTTCACGACTCGAACCGCTGCTCGTCGACGACGCCCCGGCGCCGAGGGCCGCATGGGTGGAGAGCATCGACGTCGCCGACGCGCGCTGCGACTACCGCATGCGCGAAGCACTTCTCGACGAGGGGATCGCCGCCGGGGCGCGGGAGAACCCCGCCGACATCGGAGTCGTGCTCGTCGAAGGCGCAGCAGCCGCCCTGCACTTCGCCCGCTACCTTCGCGACGACACCTCGCATCTCCCCGTGGCACTCGAGCGAGGGCGGACGACCGTCGGCCCCCTGGTGGTGCCCGGCGAGACCCCCTGTCTCACCTGCCGCGACGAGCACGAACGCGAGCGCGACGACGCCTGGCCGCGGATGCACGCGCAGCTCATCGGGCGAGCGTCGGGTCCGATCAGCGTCGCTCGGATCGCGGACGCGGCGACGCTCGTCGCGCGGCTCCTTGCGGAGACGTCATCAGCGGGCTCGTTCGTCGACGTCAGCGGCGATGGCCGGCGCGAGTGGCGTTCGGTGACGTTTCATGCAGAATGCCGGTGCCGCGCGCAGTCGTTCCCATCTCTGCCAGGAACCGCGACGGCGCCCGCTCCCCTCGCCCCGCTGAGCGTGACCACGACAGCGAGAGAGTACGCGCGGCCCGCGTGACGCCGACGTAGGCGAGGCGGCGTTCTTCGTCGATCGCCTCGAAGCCGGTGGCGTACGAGATCGGAAGCGCGCCTTCTGCCCACCCGGCCAGGTGGACGTGCGGCCATTCGAGACCCTTGGCGGCGTGCAGTGTCGAGAGCGTCACGGTGCGCATCGTGGGCTCGTGCTGGTCTTTCGCCCGTGCCATGAGCGCATCGCTGAAGGTGCGCAGGTTCTCGTCCGGCCCCGCATCCTCGGCGAGACGCAGAATCGCGCGCCGAGCCTCCCACCCGTCGCGCTGCGCGCCACCGGCCGCGGGTGGCTCGTCGGAGAGCCCCAGCTCGCGGAGGACTCGCTGAACACCCGGGAGGAACCCCTGCTCCGTCGGGGCGACGGCGGCGGCCCTCAGCGCCAGGATCGCCTGACGCACCTCCGGCATGGCGAAGAACCGCGTTCCGCCCAGCACCGAGGTCGGGATCCCCTCTGCGGCGAGCGCCTGCTGCAGCACCGCCGACTGGGCATGGGCGCGATAGAGCACCGCGATCTCCGAAGGCGATGCCCCGGATTCGATCCGCGCCGCCACGGCAGCGGCGATCCCCTCGGCCTCGTCGCGCTCGGAGTCGTAGGCCGTGACCGTGGGTGATTCCGCGTTGAACGTCTCTCTCGCCGGGATGAGCTCGAGCGCGCCCGGCCGACCCTTCATGAGCGCATTGGCCGCTTCGAGGATGGGCGACTGCGAACGGTAGTTCGTCTCGAGCCGCACGACCGTGGCATCCGGATGACGCCGCTCGAACTCGAGCAGGAAGCGCTGTTCCGCGCCGGCGAACGAGTAGATGGTCTGGCTCGCATCGCCGACGACGCAGATGTCCTTACGGTCTCCCAGCCAGAGTTCGAGCAGTCGGTTCTGGAGCGGAGAGACGTCCTGATACTCGTCGACCGTGAAGTGGCGATACTGCTCGTGCACGGAGGCGGCGACGCGCGGCTCCGCTTCGAGCATCCCGGCGCATGCGAGCAGCACGTCCTCGAAATCGAGTTGGCGCCGCTCGTCCTTCAGCGCCTCGTAGCGCTGCTGCAGCTCGACGAACTGCGCGGAGTCGATCCCGCTCACCGTGCGACCGAGCAGCGAGTGCTGTTCGACCGAGAGCATCGACACCTTGCGCCATTCGATCTCGGACGCGATGTCGCGGAGGGTCGCAGTGCTCGGGCGCAGACGCATCGAGTCCGCAGCCTGGCCGAGCAGTCTCACCTTGTTGTCGATGATCGACGGCGCGGGCGAGCCGGCCAACGTCGGCCAGAAGAAGTTGAGCTGGGCGAGCGCGGCGGCATGGAAAGTGCGCGCGGCGACCCCCTCGACACCGAGAGCGCGCAGGCGTCCCCTGAGCTCTCCCGCGGCCTTCGCGGTGAAGGTGACCGCCATGACCCGAGACGGCGAGTACGCCCCGGTGTCGACGCCGTGGGCGATCCGATGGGTGATCACACGCGTCTTGCCCGTTCCCGCGCCGGCCAGCACGGCGACGGGACCACGCAGAACGGATGCCGCCTCCCGCTGTCGATCGTCGAGGGCTTCGAGCGCGCTCACGCGCGCTCCTCGAACCACTCGAGGATGAGTGCGCGCGCGATCGATGCGGGCCCAGGCAGACCGACCGGTCCGTCGCCTGCGAGAGCGGACCCGATCTCGTCGCGAGAGAACCAGCGCACGTCGATGATCTCCTCGCCGTCCGGACGCAGCACGTGATCGTCCAGCGCCACCGCACGGAAGCCGAGCATGAGCGAGCGGGGGAAAGGCCAGGGCTGAGACGAGACGTAGCGCAGTGAGGCCAGTCGTACGCCCGATTCCTCCTCGAGCTCCCGATGCACCGTCGATTCCAGCGACTCGCCCGCCTCGGTGAATCCGGCGAAGCAGGAGTACATCCGTCCGCCCCAGTTCGCGTTCGCTCCGAGCAGGAGCCGTTCGCCGTCCGAGCTCTCGACCGCGACGATGACCGCAGGGTCCGTGCGGGGGAAGTGCTCGCGACCGCAGACGAGGCATCGGCGCGACCATCCGGCCTGCCGCAGCTCGGTCGCTCCCCCGCAGCGGGGGCAGAACGGCGCGTCGCGCAACCAGCCGCCGAGCGCGAGGGCCTCGATGAGCAGCTCTGTGTCGCCGGAGCCGAGACGCGCGCCCAGGTCGCGAAGGCCCAGCCAGACCTCATCCGGGGCGGTGTCGACGGTGTCGCCCTCCGGCGGCAGTACCGCGAGAAGCACAGCGGTTCCGTCACCGTCGCGCCCGAGGAGCGCCCAGGTGGCGTCGACGATCTCGGAGGCCGGCACCCGCAGCAGAGTGGCCGGATCGAGATCGGCGCCCGAGATGCGCACCCGACCATCGCGCACGGCGATCACCCTCGTCGCCTCCTCTGCGCGGAGTCGATCGAGGATCCCTGGCTCGATGCGCAGATCGGCTGCGCGGTCGAGGGAAGTGCTGCTGTCGGCGATCATCGGCTCCTCTCTCACGGGCGTGGCGGAAGCGGGACCGCCCCTACGTCCACCTACCCTGGAGGCATGGGACGCTCTCCATTCACTCTAGCCGCGGCGGTGACTGCCGCACTGCCCGGCGCCGAGGTGACCGGGGCGCGCGCGCTCAGTGCCGACGGCGACGGCCGCTTCGACTCCGCCGTCGCCACGCTCGCCGACGGACGCGAGCTCGCGATCCGCGTGGCAGACGACGACGAGACCTCTCGGGAGCTCGCCGCCGAGGCCCTCGCCCTCAGAGCGCTGACGGCCGGTGCGCGGGCGATGCTGCCCTTCAGAGCTCCCGAGTACATCGGCGAGACCCGGCTGGCGGACGCACACGCACTGGTGACCGAGCTGCTTCCCGGTTTCCAGATCGAAGCCGCGATGGTGCCAGCGGGCCGGGGCGCCGCCGAATCGATGGGCGCGGCGATCGCCGCCGTCCACGCGCTCCCCACGTCGGTCGTGCGCGGCGCCGGTCTGACCACACGGTCTGCTCAGGAGAGTCGCGACGAACTCGCTCGACTCGTCGACGCCGCCGCATCGACCGGGCGCGTCCCCGCTCGACTCACGGTGAGGTGGCGCGACGCCATCGCCGACGACGACCTCTGGCGTTTCGAATCGACGGTCGTGCTGGGTGGAGTGCAGTCCACCTCGTTCATCTTCCGCGACGACCCGGAGCTCGGCCCCGAGGTCACCGGACTCGTCGGGTGGCATTCGCTGGCTGTGGGCGACCCGGCGATCGACCTCTCGTGGCTGTCGACCGCCCCTGATGCCGCAGATGACGTCCACGCGTCGTATGCTCGTGCCGCCGATCGCGGCCCGGACGCAGCACTCGAGGTGCGCGCTCGGCTGCTCGCCGAGCTCGAGTTCGCCCGCTGGCTGGTGCATGGGGACTCGCTGCACCGACCCGACATCGTCGACGATGCCGCCGCTCTCCTCGAGGCGCTCGCAGACGGACTGCACAGCGACGATCTCGGCGTGATCGCATCGCGCAACGAGGGTGTCGAGTCTGCTCTCGATGCGCTCGACCGGGTTCCGTCGAGCGCCGTCTCCGGGGTCGACACATCGATGCAGACCGACGCGTACAACCCGGACGACCTCTGGCGCGACGACAGCGACGCCCAGAGCACGAGCGATCTCAGTGAGACGGCGGATGCCGCCCATCGCCTCCAGGTGGGTGGCCTCGAGACCGAGGACCTGTCCGGGGTGCGCGACCAGCTCTCGGAAGACCGCGGTGCGGAGCAGCGCACGACCGGCGATGCTCATCATGCCGACAAGCCCGAGAAGGCGGATGGCTCCGACGAGGGGTCGCCGGAAGATGAAGCTCAGCGGGCCGCCCGAGCAGCGCTCCAGCGCTGGAAGAGCTCCGGCTCGGAGTAGACCCGGTCACCGCGGATGACGAGGTCGTCTGCGACGTAGTAGAGCGCGACATCGATCTCGTCGAGCGGCACGCCGAATCGGCGATGGTAGGCGAGGCGATACAGCGCGAGCTGCAGCATCCGCTCTTCCCGCTCCTGGGGTGTGCGCGGGGCCTTGCCCGTCTTCCAGTCCACGATCTCGATGCGCCCGCCCCGGTCCTCGCGTCGGTAGACCGCATCGAGCTTGCAGATGACGATATGGCCCTCATCGCCCGGCAGCGCGCCGCCACCCAGCGCGAAGTCGATCTCGATCTCGACCGCGATGGGCTTGAGGGATCCCCACTCGCTGGCCTCGAAGATCTCCTGCAGAGTCGAGAGGTCTGCGGCGTCGGCTGACGACACCTCCGCTCCGCCTGCGCTCTCGCCGAAGGAGAGGTCGTCTTCGTCTACCTCCCAGAGTGCCTCGTCGACGCGCTGGCCCACGCCGACCAGTTCGCTGCGCCGCTCGACCCAGGCATGGAACAGCGTGCCCAGGCGAGTCTGCCGATAGGGTCGCTCGGGCATCGGGCGGACGAGGGAAGACACCGTGCCGGCGAAGTCGGTGACGTAGTCCTTGAAGCGGGAAGCGGGCACGCGAGTCGGGGGTGGCGCATCGACGCCGTGCAGTCGAGCGGCACGCTCGGCGAGCAGACGGACCAGCTCCGGGGAGGCCACAGGGTCGCCCTCGGCGGCAGCGCGCACAGCTGCGGCCGCGGACTCGACGATGCCTCGCCGAGCACCGAGTGGGTCGAGCGGCCAGGTGAGCGTGGCGCCCGGACCTTCATAGGGGTTCTCGTCAGGATCCACGGGCTCGATCGGCCTGCGACCGAGCACCTCCATGGCCTCGATCAGGTACGGGCTCGGCGCCTTCGGCTGCTTCTGCCCCGCCCAGTGCGCTCCGGTCAGGAGCAGGTGGCTGCGCGCCCTGGTGACGGCGACGTAGGCCAGTCGGCGCTCCTCCTCTTGCTGATACTCGCGATAGGAGTCCTTGAAGACGGTGATCGCGCCCGGCGCCGTCTTGCTCTTGCTCGTCAGAGATGCGATCCCGGCCTTCAGCCGCTTGGCCGGATCGAGCTCCTCGTCAGAGGGGGCGATCCAACTGAACGTCGGCAGCGCCGCGCTGTCGCCGCGCAACGCGAAGGGCAGCACCCCGAAGCCGAACCACCCCGAGGTGTCCGTCGGTCGCGACGGCAGTTCCCCCTCGACCATGCGCACCACGGCGACCGCATCCCATTCCAGGCCTTTGGAACCGTGGACGGTCAGAAGCTGAACCACTCCCGGCTCCGGCGGCTCCGGGCGCGGCACCAGTTCATCCGTGCTCTCGGCCTTCTCGAGCCAGGCGAGGAGGCTCGAGATCGTCCCGCGCTCGTCGGCGGCGAGGAACGACCTGACCTCGTCGGTGAACGCACGCAGCTGGGTGGCGGCGATACGAGCCGGCCCCCTCGTCTCGTTCGCAGCGAGCTCGATGTCCAGACGCAGTTCGAGCTCGATGAGCCTCAGCATGTCGGGAAGCGGCAGCGACGAGGCTCTGCGAAGACGTTCGAGCATCTCCCCCGCTGCGCGTATGCGAGAGCGACCCTCCGGTGTGATGCCCGACAGAAGGCGGTAGTCATCGCTGAGGCCGCGGAGCACATCGACGGCGTCGATGATGGACAGCGCCTCGTCCGCGCCTCGTGACGCGCGGATGCGCTTTCGGAGTTCGTCGTCCAACGGCAGCAGACCGCTGTCTCTCCGCGAGAGCTCCGCTGCAAGCCCCTGCAGCGCGGCCATGTCGGCGACCCCGACCGAGAAGCGAGGGCCGACGAGGAGTCTGATCAGAGCTGAGCCGGCGGTGGGATCGTGCAGCACCCGCAGTGTCGAGACGACATCGACCACCTCGGGCGTGGCCAGGAGACCACCGAGGCCGAGGATCCGGTGGGGAATGCCCTGCGCGGCCAGGGCTGCCGCGAAGGTCTGCATGTGGCGCTTCGACCTGAACAGCACCGCCCCGGTGTGCGGCTTGGCTGGGTCGTCGTGTGCTGCACGACGCGCGGCGAACCACTCGGCGACCGCGCGCGCTTCCTCATCGACCGTGAGCGGGAAATCCACCTCGACCGCCCCGGGGCCCGCACCCGGGCGGGTCTCGAGGGGCGGCACGTCCAGCCCAGGTCTGCGAAGCGGACCGAGGATGCGGTTGGCGACGCCGAGGATGCTCCGGTCGTTGCGCCAGCTCGTCATCAGACTGTAGTTCCCGACGGTCTCCTGCTCGGAGAAGGTCCGCGCGAAGGCGTGCAGGTTGTCGGCGCTGGCGCCTCGCCATCCGTAGATCGACTGGTGGGGATCGCCCACCGCCATCACGGCGGAGTCTCGGAAGAGCCGTGCGAGGAACTGCGTCTGGATCACAGAGGTGTCCTGGTACTCGTCGAGCAGCACGACCTGATGCTGCTGTCGGAGATCTTCGCGCACATCGGGTGACGACTCGACGATGTCGTAGGCGCCGCTCACCTGGTCGGCGAAGTCCAGCACACCACGTCGTTCCTTCTCGGCGATGTAGTCGCGGACCAGCACCGACAGAGCGGGAAGAGCGCGAAGATTCGCCACCGCGGTCGCGACATCCGCATTGCTCGAGTACGGCTCGAACGCCTCGGCCTGACGCAGCGCGATCCGGTCCGCGCGGTCGAGGTCGACCCTGTGGTCGAGCGAGTCACCGGCCAGCCTCTGCACCGCATCGACCACTCCCGCCACAGATCGGTCTATCTGTTCCAGCTCGGGGAGGTCGGCGCGCAGCACGACGTCGCGCACCAGCATCCAGGACGCCGCCTGACTGAGCATCGCGACGTCGGACTCGCGGCCGATGCGCGCCGCGTGCTCGCGCACGATGCCGTCTGCGAATGCGTTGTACGTCGATACCTTCGGACGGATCAGCAGGTCCTCGGCCGACAGGGGGGCCGAGTCGCCCGCGGTGCCGAAGCGCTGGGCGAGTTCATCGAGCACCTGCGATCGGACGACCTCGCGCTGACGGCCGTTCGCTGCTTTCGACACGCGATCGAGAGCGTGGCTCGCCACGATCTCGGGAAGGTGCGGCAGCAGCCCCCTTCTTCCGTATTCGTCGATGAGCGCCAGCCTGGCGCCGATCCGCTCGGCGAGCTCACCGGCGGCCTTGCGGGTGAAGGTCAGCCCGAGAATCTGATCGCGGCGCACGTGCCCGTTCGCGACGAGCCAGACGACGCGACCGGCCATCGTCTCGGTCTTGCCGCTGCCCGCTCCCGCGACCACGAGCGCAGGTGCGGGTGGCGATTCGATCACCCTCTGCTGCGCCTCCGTGGGCGCCGGGAGGCCGAGAGCGGCGGCGACGTCCAGTGCAGAGATCCCGTGCCCCGCTCCCGTCCACGCAGTCACGCGCTCACCGCGGCGACGGTGTGGATGCGGCACGGCTGGACCCGCCATTGGGTGTCTGCGCAGTGCGCCTCGACGTGCGCGGTGAAGCTGGACGCCGACATGCCTCGCGCGGCCTCGGCGATGCGTCCGAGGAACTGCACCCGCTCTTCGCCGGCGAGGGTGTGCTGGTGTGCGACGCGGAAATCGCTCCCGGCAAGGGTCTTGGCGACCAGCACGAGCCGCGCTCCGGCCAGCGCCGCCGGATCCGCTCCCTCGATGAGCCCCTCTTGCACAGCCACCTGGTATGCGGCGAGCTGCGCGTGGTCTGCGACCTTCTGCTCGCTCTCCGGCTCGTACTTGCCGGTCTTCAGATCGACCACCACGACGCGTTCTCCTCCCTGCGCATCGGCCATACGCGTCCATCTCTGCCCTCGGGCCTTCGCATGCTCCCCGCCCCCGGCGGTGTACGCCTCGACCCTGTCGATGAAACCGTGGACGATCGCGTGGTGCGGGTGGGGGTCGTCCGGTTCGGTGCTCACCGGGCGGACAGCAGGCGGGACGCCGATCTCCTCCGGAACCTCGACCGCGAATCGGAACTCGACCTCCCCGGCGATCACGCGACCGCCTTCCTCTGCCACGTCCGAGAGATAGCTGTGCAGTCGATCGATGTACAGGTCGGCTCGACGACGCTCTTTCCTGCCGATCCAGGCCGTCTCGAAGTCGAGCTCGGGCCAGTGCTCGGCCAGAACGTCGCGAAGGCGATCCAGTTCCCCGTCGGGCACCTGCTCCATCGCTTCATGGATGATGGTGCCGATACCCGCCGACGGCGGCATCACGGTGTCGCCGCCGAGCGCGGAGACCGCCCAGTTCAGCTCGCATTCCTCGAACGATTCCATGCGTGACGGCGACACCCGAGCGGCATCGACCGCGAGGTCGTGCAGTGGGGCGTCGGTCGTCGGCGGAGCCACGCCGTACCACTCGGACGGGTCCGCGCCCGGCACGCCCTCTCTCGCGAGCACCGCCAGCTGCGCGGACGCGTGCTCTCGCGCGGCCGGGGAGGTCGAGGTCGTCAGCACCCGGCGATGACGGGCGACGAGCCCGCGCAACGTGAGCGGATGCTCCGCCGATGCATGCAGCTCGGGCGGATCGGGCGGCGGGAGGAAACCGAAGAACGGGCTGGGCATCAGGTCGTCGTCGTCGACCGCGGTGACCAGGAGCCGGCGGCGCGAGCGAGAGATCGCGCGCACGAAGAGCCGCAGTTCGTCGTGGAGTGCCGCGCGGCGCCGGTCGAGGGTCTCGGGCGGGTGCTCGACGGTTCCGGTGCGGGCGGCGAGCAGCGCATCGGCGAGGCGCCAGGTCTGCAGCATCCCGCCGCGCAGACGCACGTTCGGCCAGATGCCGTCCTGCACTCCGGCCACCACGACGGCGTCGAACTCGGTGCCGAGCGCTGTCGCAGGTGTGAGCAGGGTCACCCGTCCCGGCCGATCGGGACTCGACAGGGAGTCTTCGGGCACCTCACTGTCGAGGATGTCGCGCACGAACACCTCGGGCTTCTCATTCGGGGTGCGTTCGACGAACCGCTTCGCCGCACCGAACAGGGAGACGAGGGCGTCGAGGGCTCTCGCGGTCTCCGCACCGCTGGGCTGCAGCGACATCTCGCGCCACGCGACCTGGAGCTTGCGCCCGTCGACTGCCCTGGACTGATCCCAGACCCGCCACAGAAGATCGTGGATCGTCTCGCCGTCAGCCGCCGCGGAGGCCACCTCGGCGATGGTCGAGGCGAAGCGCGCGGCCAGGCGGGATTCCTGCGCATCGATGAGAGTGAAGTGGTCGGGCGCGGCCAGCGCCTGGCGCAGCAGCTCCCGAGCCGGCGTGGACCCGCCGAGGTCGAGCTCGATATGACGCAGACGTGCCCGCAGACGCCGGAGACCGATCGCATCCATGCCGCCGAAAGGAGTGCGGAGCGCCTCCTCCCAGTCCTGGGAGGTCCGGTCGTCAGGTGCGGTGAGGGCCAGGCGCACGATGCCGACGATGTCGCGCACGATCGGCTCGGAGCCGAGGGGCCGCTGCACACCCGCGGCTCTCGTCGGGATCTCGCGTGCCGCGAGCTCGGACTCGAGGTGCGTCACCTGCCGGGTGTCGTGCGCGATCACCGCGATGCGATCCCACGGAACACCGTCTGTGAGATGCCATTCGCGCATGACGCCGGCGATGCGGTCGAGCTCTTCGTGCGGCGACGGCGCGATGAAGGTGCTGACGTCGGTGGGGGCGCCTGATTCCTGTGCGTCGAGCGGTTGGGGGGCGCGTCGGTGGTCGATGCGGCCCGACGCCCCGATCGCCTGAGTGACGGTGCGGGTGAGCGCGGTGAGAGCGGGCGCCTGCCGATGGGGCCTGTCGAGGACGTGCACCTCGCCGAGCGCGGCGGCGAGCTGAGCGAACAGCTCCGGGCTCGCACCGCGGAAGGCTCCGGAGGAGATGTCAGGGTCGCCGAACGCGAGCACTGCCGTGCCTCGCGCGCGCAGCGCCTCGACCATCGCGATCCCGCCACGTGTCAGCTCCTGCGCGTCGTCGATCAGCACCACCCTGAGATCCGCGAGGGGCCCCAGGACAGTCGACTCGGCCGTCTGCAGGATCGTGCGCGCCTCGGCGAGCAGATCTGCGGCGTCACGGTGGGATGCCCGCGCCAGATCGAGCACCGCGCGGTACTCGACGAGGAAGTCGGCGACGGCCGACCAGGCCGCATCGTCGGCCGCGCGCAGCTCCACGGGCTGCGCGCCGAGCTCGACGCACTCGGCGAGGAACGCACGAAGCTCGGAACGGAAGCCCTTCGATGCGCGAACCGCGGGGCTCAGCGCCTGCGGCCATACGATGCGCTCGTCTTCCGCATCGCCCGCGAGCAGCTCGGCGATCAGACGGTCCTGGTCCGCCCCTGTCAGCAGGGCCGGCGGCTCTGCTCCTGCGCGCACCATCGCTCCGCGCACGACCTGGAAGGCGAACGATCCGAGCGACCTGGCCAGCGGGCCGGGGGTGGCCTGACCGATTCTGACTCCGATGCGGTCGCGCAACGCGGTGGCCGCCTGCCTGCTCGGCGTGAGGACGAGGAGCTGCTCGGGGCGCATCCCGACGGTGTCGAGCAGATGCACCACACGCTCGGTGAGGGTGCGGGTCTTGCCCGTTCCGGGCGCCCCGATGATGACACCGGATGCCGACACCTCTGCGCCGATCACGGCGTTCTGCGCGGCGTCCTCTGTCATGTCCTCCACGCTACTGCGGCGCACGGACATCGCCGCCCGCCGCCGTCTCACGACGCTGTGCGCTCAGGGCGAAACCCACCCGATCGGCGGATCCCGTCGTCTCGCCGCCCGGTAGAGTTGGGCGCAGTCGTCGACCTCCGAGGTCGACTCGACCACAGCATCGTCGACTGGAATACAGGAGTACGCGTGGAAATCCGCATCGGCATCATCAACACCGGCCGCGAGCTCAGCTTCGAGACCGCTTCGAGCGCGGACGAGGTTCGCGCACAGGTCTCCTCGGCTCTCGAGCAGAACACCTCTCACCTGAGCTTCGCCGATGTGAAGGGCAACTCCTACCTGGTTCCGACCGCGAACCTCGCGTACATCGAGCTCGGCACCGAGGAGTCTCGTCGCGTCGGCTTCTTCGCCTGACGCCACGATGTACATCCTCCTCGCTCTCGTCGGAGCGTGCGCGCTCGGCATCGCGGCCCACTACATGATCGGTGGCCGGGAGCTGCGCGGGGTCGCACTGACGCCCGCGATGGCCACGGCCCTCGCCGCGCTCTTCTATACGGGCATGCAGTGGCTGGGCGTCGGAGAGGACAGCATCTGGCTGTGGCTCGCAAGCGTCGTCGGATCCGTCGCGGTCGCCGCAGGCCTCACGGTCGCGATCGTCGCGTCGCGCCGTCGGTCGGACGCATCGGCCAGGGCCGCGCTCGGCATCTGAGCATTCATGATCGAGCGTCGCACGCTGCGGTGGATCCGCGTCAGCGTCGGCGTGCTGATGCTCGGCCTCGTGGTCAGCGGTGTCATGTCGTGCAGCTCGCGCTCATCGCCGGCAGCATCCGGGGCATCCCGCTCGGCTGGCAGTTCATCGACATCTCGTTCGGCGTGGTGGGCGCAGTCCCCGCCGTCGTCGCCTGCCGTCTGACCCGGCGGCTCGAGCGGATGCGCGCGCAGACCGCTGCGGTCTAGGAGGCCAGCCCCATCGCGTCCATGCGACGCGCGTGCGCGCCCATCAGCTCGGTGTAGACCAGCTCGACGCGGTCTTCGCTCATGGCCGCGAGTTCGGGCTGACGCAGGGCTGAACGGCACACCAGGATCGTGTCGCCGACCAGGCGGCGCGCCCACATCGACAGGAGCGATCGCCACTCCCCGTCGCCGTCGATGGTCTCCTGGATGATCGCGACGATCTCGTGACGGGCGTCGTCCTCGCCCAGGATGGCCGCCACCCGCTCGCCGGTCTCTCCGTAGCTCGAGGCGAGCGCGAAGTAGAAGTCGTCGAGCATCCCTGCGGTGATGTAGACGGCCAGCAGCGTCTCACGTGGACGCGCCCCGATCGTCTTGCGACGGAATGCATCGAGATTCTCGCGGAACGGGAGCATGAGCTGCGTCGGATCGTCACCGCGCTCGGCGATCAGGTCGACGATGGCCCGATGCTTCGTGAGAGCGGCGCCGGCCGCGCGAGACAGGGATTCCTTCTCGGAGAGCTCGGGCGTCGCCCTGATCAGTCGGGTGAGCGTCTCGAAGTAGCCCAGCTGCAGGTACGCGGCCTGTCCGAGGAATCGTGGCAGCTCCGGCGCGAGTTCGGCGAAGTCGACGCGCGTCGCCGCGCCTTGATCCCCTCGACTGCGCAACGTCAGTGTGCGCCGGGGCGTCCTTCGCTTCCAGAACCAGTTCACCACGGGGTTCACAATACTCGGACGAGAGGGGCCTTCCGGGCGCCGCCACCCCCTCGGGTAGGCTGTCGGTGTCCCCGCCGTCGGAGCGGGGCCCGCGCCTGTGGCACAAAGACGGCGTGGATCCGTGAACGTGGCGATCCTCGCAGGTCGCCGGACAGGCACTCTGAACATTGACAACCTTCGCTGATCTCGGAATCGATCAGGACATCATCGACGCACTCGCCGCCAAGGGCATCGTCGACGCCTTCCCCATTCAGGAGCAGACCATCCCCCTCGGCCTCCCCGGCCAGGACATCATCGGCCAGGCCAAGACCGGCACCGGCAAGACCTTCGGATTCGGCATCCCTGTCGTGCAGCGACTGGGGCTCAACCCCGAGCACGGCGTCAAGGCGCTCATCGTCGTTCCCACCCGCGAGCTCGCGGTGCAGGTGTACGAAGACATCGACCTGCTCACGAGCAACCGCTCGACCAGCGTCGTCGCGATCTACGGCGGCAAGGCCTACGAGGGTCAGATCGACCAGCTCAAGGCCGGCGCGCAGATCGTCGTCGGCACGCCGGGTCGTCTGATCGACCTCGCCGGCCAGCGCCTTCTCGATCTGTCGAACGCGACCGAGGTCGTGCTCGATGAGGCCGACAAGATGCTCGACCTCGGCTTCCTCGCCGACATCGAGAAGATCTTCCAGAAGGTCCCCGCGGTGCGGCACACGCAGCTGTTCTCGGCGACCATGCCCGGCCCGATCGTCGCGCTCGCTCGTCGGTTCATGTCGAACCCGATCCACATCCGTGCCAGCGACCCCGACGAGGGCCTCACCCAGGCGAACATCAAGCACCTCGTCTACCGGGCTCACTCGCTCGACAAGGACGAGATCATCGCGCGCATCCTGCAGGCCGAGGGCCGCGGCAAGACCGTCATCTTCACGCGCACCAAGCGTGCCGCGCAGCGTCTGGTCGACGAGCTCTCCGACCGCGGATTCAACGTCGGCGGCGTGCACGGCGACATGGGCCAGGATCAGCGCGAGCGCTCGATGGCGGCCTTCAAGGCCGGCAAGCGTGATGTGCTGGTCGCGACCGACGTCGCCGCCCGCGGCATCGACGTCGATGACGTCACCCACGTGATCAACCACACGATCCCCGACGAGGACAAGACGTACCTGCACCGCGTCGGCCGCACCGGTCGGGCGGGCAAGACCGGTATCGCCGTGACGTTCGTCGACTGGGAGGACCTGCACAAGTGGGCGCTGATCAACCGCGCCCTCGAGTTCGGCCAGCCCGAACCCACCGAGACGTACTCGTCCAGCCCGCACCTGTTCGAAGACCTCGACATCCCCGCCGGCACGAAGGGCCGTCTGGTCTCTGCGCCGAAGACGCAGTCGGTGAAGACCGAACGGGCTCCGCGCCCCGAGCGTGCGGCAGACGTGGCTGCAGAGGGCACCGACGAGGGCGGCACCCGTCGCCGTCGGCGTCGTCGGGGCGGTTCGACCCCGGTGGGTTCCACGTTCGCAGAAGGCGCCTCCGAGGCGCCCGCCGACGACTCGCAGTCCACGACGTCAGCCGACCGCAGTGCCGAAGGCGCCGGCACCCACGACGGCGCAGGCAAGGAGCACCACGACGGCAAGCCGGCTCCTGCGCGCCGTCGCCGTCGTCGTCGCGGCGGTTCGGGCGGAGCGGGAGCGGCTCCGGTCTCCGGCGCCTGATCGACCTCAGAGGGGGCGGATGCTGCAGCAGCGGCATCCGCCCCCTCTGCCGTCTCCCCGGGCACACCGCACCGAGCGGTCGACGGAACGCCCGGCGTCAGGCGTACCGCGGCGCGGTTCCGCTCGCGCGCTCGATGAGCCGCTGCACCATCTCGTCGGAGGTCGTGTTCTCGCCCGGCAGGTTCGGTTTTCCGGTGCCGTGGTAGTCGCTCGAGCCCGTGATGATCAGGTCGTGCTTCGCCGCGATCGCATGCAGCGCCTTCTTGCCCGACGCGGTGTTCTCGCGGTGGTCGATCTCGAAACCGCCCAGACCGGCGGCGATCAGCTGCTCGATGAAGTGCAGGGGCATCATATGGTCGCGACCGACGGTCGCGGGGTGCGCGATGATCGCCACTCCCCCGGCATCCGTGATCAGACGCACCGCGGTGAGCGGATCCGGAGCGTAGTGCGGCTCGTAGTAGCCCTCACGCGGATGCAGGATCCCGTCGAACGCCTCGGTGCGATCGCGGACGATTCCCCGAGCGACGAGAGCGTCGGCGATGTGCGGGCGGCCGACCGTCGCGTCGAGCGTGGTCTGGGCGAGGACGTCGTCCCAGTCGAGGTCGTAGTCGCGACCGATGCTGCGGACGATCCTCTCTGCTCGGCCGATCCGATCGCCCCGGATCCGATCGGTCTCGGCTGTGAGCGCCTCGTCGAGCGGGTCGAACAGGTAGCCGAGCACGTGCACGCTGCGCCATTCGTGCTTCGCCGAGAGCTCCATGCCGGGGATGAACGTCATCCCCAGTCCTGCGGTGGCCGCTGCCGCCTCGTCCCACCCGGTGCTGCGGTCGTGGTCGGTCAGCGCCACGGTGCGCAAGCCGTACGCGTGCGCCTGGCGCACGACCTCAGCGGGCGTCTCTGTACCGTCCGAGTGATTGGAGTGCATGTGCAGGTCGGACGGACCGGCGAAACGGCGTGAGGGAGCGGAGGCCATGCTCCGAGCGTACCGACGACCGCGGACGCCGGTCGCGCATGCCGTCGCTCTAGGGACTTCACAGGGGGGACTTCTAGGCTGGTGGGGATGTTTCGACTACTGGGGATCCTCTTCACCGTGCTGTTCGCGATCGCGACGGCAGTCGTGGTGTGGCCTCAGTTCTTCCATCTCGAGCAGACGTTCCCCTTCGCTCAGATCGTCGCCGCCCGTGGAGTCGTGCTCGCAGCATTCCTCGTCATCGCCGCGCTGTCACTGCTTCTCCTCCTCGCCAAGCCGTTGCGTGGCTTCGCGGCATCGGTCCTGATCGTCGCGCTGCTCGGAGCCGGGGCGACCGGAGCCATCGGCTTCCTGCGCGGATTCGGCGCAGACACGCTCCCCGCCCCCACCGAGTCGAGCCTCCGCGTGCTCACCTGGAACACCGCCGGCGACGAGGTGTCAGCCGAGGAGATCGCCCGCGAGATCCTCGATCGAGGCGCCGATATCGTCGCGCTCCCCGAGACCACGGAGGAGGTCGGCGAACAGGTCGCTGTGCTGCTGCGTGATCAGGACCACCCGATGTGGGTGCACCACGTGCAGTTCAAACCCGACGTCGTCGACGGCCCGAAATCGTGGCACACGACCGTTCTGGTATCCCCCGACCTCGGCGAGTACTCCGTGATCGCGTCGTCGGAAGACGGTTCGAACAACACCGGCTCGGTTCCCAGTGCGGTGCTGATGCCGGTCGATGGCGCAGGTCCGACCATCGTCGCCGTGCATGCCGTCGCACCGCGCATGGACGACATGGCGCAGTGGCAGAGCGATCTGCGCTGGATCGCCGATCAGTGCCCCGCGGGCGACTTCATCCTCGCCGGAGATTTCAACGCGACGATCGACCACATGGCGGGCCTCGGGGTCGACGGCGGCGACATGGGCTACTGCCGCGACGCAGCGACCCGATCGGGCAACGGCTTCAGCGGAACCTGGCCGAGCTCGCTGCCGGCTCTGCTGAGCACGCCGATCGACCACGTCATGGCATCGCCGAGCTGGACGGCGACCGGATCGGTCGTGATCGGAGGCGGGGGTGGCAGCGATCACCGCGGCCTGGTCGTGCAGCTCGAGCCCGCAGGCTGACATCCCGCAGTCGTCACGCAGGTGACAGACTGGAGGGATGAGCACCGCAGAACGCGACACGATCGCAGAGCCGACGACCGAGACTCCCGTCGAAGCCACCACCACGAACCGGAAGCAGCCCTTCCCCCGCGGGTTCCTCGACACGATCTCGACCGGATGGGCCGAGCGCCCCGAGTCGATCCCCGCGCCCCGCGCACAGGCGCCGTTCGCTGCCGTGCGCCGCGCAGCCGTCTCGGCAGCATTCCCCGGCAAGCGCGTGGTCATTCCTGCCGGGTCGCTCAAGCAGCGCAGCAACGACACCGACTATCCGTACCGCGCCCACTCGGCCTTCGCACACCTCACCGGCTGGGCATCGGACGCCGAGCCCGACTCGATCCTCGTGTTCGATCCCACCGACTCGGGCCACGACGTCACGCTGTATTTCCGCGAGCGCGCGGACCGCACCACGACCGAGTTCTACGCGGATGCCACCGTCGGGGAGTTCTGGATCGGCCCGCGCCCCTCGCTCGCCGGGGTCGCCGCAGACCTCGATGTCGCGACCGAGCACCTCGCGGAGTTCACGAGCGCTGACGGCGAACTCGTGCTCGACGAGGACGCCGACCTCACCCGGTTCGTCTCGGAGCTTCGTCTCGTCAAGGACGAGTACGAGATCGCCGAGATGCGCCGTGCCGTCGACATCACCGCCCAGGGCTTCGAAGACGTCATCCGTTCGCTCCCCGACGCGATCGCGCACGCTCGGGGCGAACGGGTCGTCGAGGGCGTCTTCCATCGCCGCGCCCGCGAAGACGGCAACGGCGAGGGGTACGACACGATCGCCGCATCGGGTCCCCACGCCTGCTACCTGCATTGGACCCGCAACGACGGCACCGTGGTCCCCGGCGATCTGATCCTCGTCGACGCGGGCGTCGAAGCCGACAGCCTCTACACCGCGGACATCACCCGCACTCTCCCCGTCTCCGGCACCTTCAGCGAGGTCCAGCGCCGGGTCTATGAGACCGTGCGCGAGGCTGCGGACGCCGCCTTCGCCGCGGCACGGATCGGCGTGCGGTTCCGCGAGGTGCACGAGGCCGCCATGCGCGTGATCGCCGCCCGCGTCGCCGAATGGGGCCTGCTGCCGGTGACCGCGCAGGAGGCGCTGGACGCAGATGCCGGCGGACAGCACCGTCGCTACATGGTGCACGGCACGTCGCACCATCTGGGCATCGATGTGCACGATTGCGCTCAGGCCCGTCGAGAGATGTACTACGACGGCATCCTCGCGCCCGGCATGGTGTTCACGATCGAGCCCGGCCTGTACTTCCAGATCGACGACCTCACCGTGCCCGCGGAGTACCGCGGCATCGGCGTGCGCCTCGAGGACGACATCCTGATGACGCAGGACGGTCCGATCAATCTGTCCGCCGACATCCCCCGCACCGCCGACGAGGTCGAGGCCTGGATCGCTCGCATCCAGAGCTGAGCCCGCTGCATGCACGAGGGCGAGCTCGCACTCACGGAGGAGACCGCTGCGCGACTGATCGCGCAGCGGTTTCCCGCGCTCGCCCACCTGCCGGTCGAGCGCATACGCACCGCGGGCACCGTGAACACGATCACCCGGATCGGCGACGAGTTCGCGGCGCGGTTCCCCCTCGTCGTCGAATCGGCAGAGGCACTCGCTGCTGAGGCCGCGGCGATGGAGGAGCTCGCAGACGTCTGCGCGGTGCCTTCGCCTCGCTCTCTCGGCATCGGCATGCCGACGGCAGAGTATCCATCCGCATGGTCGGTGCAGACATGGGTGCCTGGCGACACAGCGTGCCGAGACCTTCACGCGACTTCTGATGCCCTGGCGCTCGACGTCGCCGCGCTGATCGCGTCGCTACGGGCCGCCGATGTGCGCGGGCGCGAGTTCGACGGTCAGGGGCGTGGTGGCGTCCTCACATATCACGACGAGTGGGTCGCACTTTGCATCGAGAGAAGCGCTCATCTGGTCGATCCGGCCCGGGTGCGACGACTGTGGCGGGCTCTGCGCGATCTGCCGCGCTCCGGTCAGGATGTGATGAGCCACCGCGATCTCACCCCGTTCAACCTGCTGGTCGTGGGCGATCGCGTTGTGGGCGTCCTCGACGGCGGCGGATTCGGCCCTGCTGATCGCGCTCTCGATCTGGTCGCCGCCTGGCATCTGTTCGACGCGTCTCGCCGATGCATGGTGCGCGAGCGCGTCGGAGCGTCGGATGTCGAATGGCAGCGGGGCGCCGGGTGGGCGCTGCAGCAGGCGATGGGACTCGGCTGGTACTACGAGGACTCGAGTCCCGCGATGAGTGCTCTCGGACTCTCCACGGTGCGCCGTCTGCTCGACGACGCAGAGCTGATGTCGCTCACGTGATGCCTACGCCGGCGGATCCGCAACGATCTCGACCTTGAATCCCTGGTCGTTCTCGACCCACCCGGCGTAGTGATCCGGGCCGCCTGCAACCCCAATCGAGTCAGCAGCCAGTGCCAGCTTCGCTAAGCCTCGTCGAGATCGGGCACCCAGATCTCGACATGGTGCAGACCCCTCATCAGGGGTGCACGAACTCCGCGACGAAGGGTGCGAGCGACGCGCCGATCTCCGATGCGGGGCGCTTGCGTCCCTTCACCTCGAAGGTGTGACCGCCGCCGTCGATCCAGATGATGCGCGCGTCCTGGCAGGTCGCGACGACCTCTTCGAACTGCGCCAGCGGCTGGATGAACGGATCGTTCGCGCCCTCGATGAACAGCTGCGGAACGCTGATGGCCGGAAGGTGCTCGGCGCGCGGCTTCTCGGGCTTGCCCGGCGCGTGCAGCGGGTATCCCAGGTACGCGAGACCGTCGACGGAGAGTCCCTGCGCGACGGCCATCGACGCCATCCGCCCGCCGTACGACTTGCCGGTCGCCCAGATGGCCGCATCCGGGTCCTGCTCACGCGCGAACGCGACCACGGCGTTCCAGGTCGCGATCGCATGGGTCGCCGGCCCTGGCATCCGGCGCCCCTGCTCGACGTACGGGAAGTTGAAGCGCAGCGTGGCGTGTCCACGGGAGGCGAGCTCTTCGGCGAAGCCGGTGAGGAAGGGGTGGTCTTTGCCGGTGCCTGCACCGTGCGCGACGATCACGGTCGATCCGCTGTCCCCTGCCGACCAGTCAGCCGAGATGGCGACCGGTCCGGCGGGCAGATCGACGAGGATCTCGACCATCAGGCGCGAAGGTAGGGAATCGCGAACGGTACGCGCATGACTCTGCCGCCGGACGCCTTCACCATGCCCATGATGACCAGGACGACGTGGAAGACCGACAGCGCGAAGTAGATCGTGATCGGGATGCCGATGGGGTAGAACCCGCTCGACGGAGAATCGGCCGTGAGTGAGAACAGGATCACGAAGTGCGAGATGAGCAGAACCGTCGACACTAGCAGGTATGTGAGCCCCCAGTTCGCGGCCGCCCGAGCGTTCTCGCCGGCCACGCCTCCGAAGCGACGCGATGTCCCGCCGCTGACGGCCATGGCGATCCCCGATGCGAGTCCGCCGACGAACGGGAACGGGATCAGGATCAGAAGGCCGAGAGCCCATGGAAGAAGCCCGCGCGGCGGTACCGCTGCGGGATAGGTCCGCCCTGTGCCGGATAGCCGGGTGCCGGATGCCCCTGGGAAGGAGGCATCTGCGGCGGGGCGTAGCCGACGGGCTGCTGAGGCGTCGGAGCCTGGCCGGGAGCGGCGGGCGGCGCGTACCCCGGTGACTGCGACGCGGGCTGCTGCGCATATCCCGGAGGCTGCGGCGGCGCGTAGCCGTACACAGGCGCCGGTGCAATCGGGCCCTGCGCGGGAGGCGCGGAAGGCACGGGAGGCACGGGAGGCACGGGAGGTACTGCGGGGTGTGCGGGTGTCGCCGACGGGTCGGACGCGCGGTCTGCGTCGGACATCAGACGGTTCCCGCCGAGGTGGGCGGGAGGCCGGGCTTGCCGGGGTCGGGCGTGTCGATCGGCGGTGCGGCCGGCGGTGCGGCCGGATCTGCGGGGCGCGGCGGAACAGTCGGCTCTTCGGGAGCGGCTTCAGGTCCACCGAGCGGCGGGGTCGGGCCGGGAGTCGGGTCCTCTGGCGAGACGGGAGGCGCTGCCGGAGGCGCAGGCGCAGGAGCGGGCTGGCCACCCGGAGCGATGCGCTCGCCGTACCTCGGCGGCTCGTCCAGATCGACGGGCGCACGCACCGGTGCAGGCTTGGCCGCCCCCAGGGCGAGACGCGCCTTCGCGAGTGACGTGGCCTGCACCCGCACCTCGTAATGGTCTGCGGCGAACTGCGTGACGCTCGCGAAGTCGCGGCGTCGGCGCACGATCGCATAGGTGACGAGGCTGAGGAGCATTCCGAGCGCGACGCCGATGAAGACGAACCCGACGAAGAGCTGGATCGGCACCTCGGGGTTGCCGATCACGAGGATCGCGGAGAGGAAGAGACCGATGAGCACGCCGTTGATGGCCCCCGATCGTGCCGCGGCGGCATAGCCGAGTCGCCCCGTGATGCGCTCGACCGTCCGGACGCTCTGCCCGATGATCGCGATGTCTCGGGCCGGCACCTCCTGGGCGATCAGTTTCGACACCGTCTTCTGGGCGCCTTCGTAATCGCGGGTGGAGGCGACGATCTCGCCCTCATCGCGGCTGTCGGCTGGACGGTTCAGCATGCTCATCCCGCCATTGTTCCATGCCTTGTGGTGACAGGGCCGGGAGTGTGTCGTGCTGCGGCCCCGCGGGGGCCGCGGGAGGGCCCTGCGCACTACGCTGGACGAGTGAGCACACAACGGGTATTCGCCGCGCGCCTGGCAGGCTGCGCCGTCTTCGATCCCGTCGGCGACCGGCTCGGCAAAGTCCGAGATGTCGTCATCGTGTACCGAAGTACGGCTGCTCCGCGTGTCATCGGCCTCGTCGTCGAGATCCCCGGGCGACGACACGTCTTCCTGTCGATAGGACGAGTGACGTCGATCCGTGCAGGCCAGGTCATCAGCACCGGACTCATCAACGTGCGCCGCTTCTCGCCGCGCGCCGGAGAGGTGCGGGTTCTCGCAGAGCTCTTGGGTCGACGGGTCAGCCTCGTCGACGGCACCGGCACTGCTGTCATCGAAGACGTCGCCATCGAGCCGAACCGCCTGGGCGAGTGGGCCGTCAGCCAGCTCTTCCTCCGTCGCCCGAAGACCAGCGCCTCGCCGTTCGCCAAGGGCCCGACGACGTTCGCCGCCTGG
>Ga0308167_1000290_pt1 | contig 105098 bp, 104 predicted proteins | sample PhyCR1_2_FD_202138 | JGI IMG/M metagenome (GOLD analysis project Ga0308167, IMG submission 202138) | Phyllosphere microbial communities from UC Gill Tract Community Farm, Albany, California, United States - DLSLRC.R1 | ecosystem: Host-associated > Plants > Phyllosphere > Unclassified | place...
TGCACGCCGTCGCGCACGACGGAATCCTGGGTCTCGGTAGTCACTTCTCGTATGCCTTCTCTTCTACTTGCCCAGCGTCTGGCACTGTTCCCACAGTGTGCTCGACTCGGTCACGCCGAGGCACGGGTCGAAGGTGAAGACGACCAGGGTGCCGAGGATGATGAGCAGCGCCGCGGCCAGGCCGAGGGCCCAGGTCAGCGCCTTGCGAGCGGTGTTGTTCGTCACGTAGTCGTTGACGATCGTGCGCATGCCGTTGGCGCCGTGGATCAGTGCCAGCCACAGCATCAGGACGTCCCACCACTGCCAGAACGGCGTGGCGAACTTGCCCGCGATGAACGCGAAGTCGAGGGCATGGATGCCCTCGCCGACCATCAGGTTGATGAAGAGGTGGCCGAAGATCAGCACGACGAGCACGACGCCCGAGGCGCGCATGAACACCCAGCCCCACTTCTCGAGGTTGAAGCCGCGCTGACGGCGGATGGGCGCGGCGACGGTCTGAGCGGCCATCAGTGTCCTCCTCCGAAGCCGGCGAACGCGAGCATCAGGTGACGCGGCACGAAGCCGGCCATGATGATGCCCCAGACGAGGAGCACGCCCCAGAACAGCTGACGCTGGTACTTCGCGCCCTTCGACCAGAAGTCGACGGCGATGATGCGGAGGCCGTTCATCGCGTGGAACACGATGCCTGCGACCAGCACGACCTCGCCGAGGGCCATGATCGGGTTCTTGTAGGTTCCGATGACCGCGTTGTAGGCCTCGGGCGACACCCTGATGAGTGCAGTGTCGAGCACATGCACCAACAGGAAGAAGAAGATGGCGACTCCGGTGATGCGGTGAAGCACCCACGACCACATGCCCTCGCGACCCCGGTAGAGGGTGCCGCGCGGCGTCTTGGAAGTGGTTTCCGAAATCGACGGTGTCAAGCGAGCGCTTGTGGACACGGTCGTCCTCCCTGGATCGATGTGACTCGGTCGCGTGCGATGCGTCTTCCAAGCGTGAGCCTGCTGTCGTCAGGCACGGCCGATCGGACACCATCCTATTCCCGTGTGACGGGTGCGGGCGACGAAGGCGAGCCTAAGTGTCTCGATGTCGAGAGGTTTCGTCGGGATACCCTGACTCTGTGAGCGAACCTATCGAGGACTTCTACGCCGTCATTCCCGCCGGCGGCATCGGCAGCAGGCTGTGGCCTCTGTCCCGCGCGGACGCGCCGAAATTCCTGCACGACCTGACCGGCTCGGGGCACTCGCTGCTCAGGGACACCTGGGACCGGCTCGAGCCACTGGCCGGCGCCGATCGCATCGCCGTCGTCACCGGCCGGGCTCACCGGGCGGCGGTAGAGGCCGAACTGCCCGGAATACCGGATCTGAACGTCTTCCTCGAGTCCGAGCCGCGGGAGTCCGCCGCTGCGATCGGCCTCGCCGCGGCGATCCTGCACCGCCGTGATCCCGACGTCATCATCGGATCCTTCAGCGCCGACCATGTGATCCGCGGCACGCGGGTGTTCGAGTTCGCCGTGCGCGACGCCGTGGAGGTCGCGCGCGAGGGGTACATCTGCACGATCGGCATCTCGCCGACCGAGCCGGCCGTCGGCTTCGGCTACATCAAGAAGGGGCCGGAGCTGGTCGTCGACGGCGCGCGCGAGGCAGCCCTCGTCGAGAGCTTCGTGGAGAAGCCCGACCTCGCCACGGCTCAGGCGTACATCGCGGATCGCGGCTACCTCTGGAACGCGGGCATGTTCATCGCGAAGGCGAGCGTCCTCCTCGACGAACTCGCGGCCAACGAGCCGGAACTCCACGCCGGCCTGATCGAACTCGCCGAAGCCTGGGATGATCGCGATCGTCGGGGGTCTGCGGTCGATCGCATCTGGCCGGGACTGAAGAAGATCGCGATCGACTATGCGGTGGCCGAGCCGGCGGCACGTCGCGGACGCCTCGCGGTCGTGCCAGGACACTTCGACTGGGACGACGTCGGGGACTTCGCCTCCCTCACCAAGCTCATCACGAACGGGCGCAAGAACGATCTGGCCGTGCTCGGCCCGAACGCCAGGGTGCTCTCCGACGCGGCCAGCGGCATCCTGGTCAGTCAGACATCGAGGGTGATCAGCCTCGTGGGCGTGCAGGACATCGTCGTGGTCGACACACCGGACGCTCTGCTCGTGACGACGGTGCAGCACGCGCAGCGCGTGAAGGGCGTGGTGGAGTCCCTGAAGCTGACCGGACGGGGCGACGTGCTCTGATGAGCAGGGGTCGCCGCTCATCGGCTGTCTTGGTTTCAGGTTTGTAACCATTCGTCAGCGCCTCGCCCTCGCACGTGCACAAAAGTCGAAACACTAGGTAACTTTGAGCGATCCGCGAGGGCCGCGGCACCGTTCAGGAGGCATGAGTTGACCATCTCCACCACCAAGAAGCTGCTCGGCGCAACCATCGCCGCTGGCGTCGTCTTCGCACTCGCCGGCTGCGGCCAGGCTCCGACCGAATCGGGCGGCACCGGCGGCGGCGAGGCTGAGTCCGACTTCCTTCCCTGCCTCGTCTCGGACGCGGGCGGCTGGAACGACAAGTCGTTCAACCAGTCCGCCAAGGAGGGCATGGATCGTGCCGCTGACGAGCTCGGCGTCAAGCCGCTCGAGTTCGAGTCGGCCAACGACAACGACTACGCGCCCAACCTCGAGACCGCCGTCTCGGAAGGCTGCTCGCTCATCGTCGCCGTCGGCTTCAAGCTGTCGGCCGCGACCGTCGAGTCGGCGCTGGCGAACCCCGAGATCAACTACGCGATCATCGACGACTACGCGGACAACGACTTCGACGGCACCACCGATGCCCCGAACATCAAGCCCCTCGTCTTCGACACCGCTCAGGCCGCCTACCTCGGCGGATACGCCGCTGCCGGCTGGTCGGCTGAGTCCGGCGTGAACAAGGTCGGCACCTTCGGCGGAATGCAGATCCCGTCGGTCGCCGTGTTCATGGACGGCTTCCAGCTCGGTGTCGAGAAGTACAACGAGGACAAGTCGGGCGCCGTCGAGGTCTTCGGCTGGGACACCGCCACGCAGAAGGGCTCGTTCACCGGTGGCTTCGACGCCAACGACACGGCCAAGCAGACCGCTCAGGGCGTGCTCGACCAGGGCGTCGACGTCATCCTTCCCGTCGGCGGACCGATCTACCAGAGCGCGGCGGCCGCTATCGCGGACAGCGGCAAGGACACGCTCCTCGTCGGTGTCGACAGCGACCTCGCCGTCGCCGATGAGAGCGTGGCGGACGTCACCCTCTTCTCGATCATGAAGGCCATCGACGTCGCGGTCGAGGATGCGACGATCGCCGCGTCCGAGGGCGACTTCGACCCGGCTCCCTACGTCGGCACGCTCGAGAACGAGGGTGTGAAGCTCTCGGGCTTCGGTTCCTTCGAGGGTGACCTGCCCGACGGACTGCTCGACGAGATCTCGGCTCTGCAGGAGCAGATCATCGCCGGCGACATCACGGTGGAGTCCCCGAACTCCCCGTAATTCATCGAGTTCCAGCGCGGGGCGAGTGGTGCACGTGGCCACTCGCCCCGCGCCGTGGACGGACCATGACGACTGTTCACGGCGCATCCGGGTGATCCCCGTGCGATGCGCCGGAGATTCTTCGGACTCCTCTGGATGACACTTCTGGATAAGGTGCAGATATGAAGCTCGAACTTCGCGGTATCACCAAGCGGTTCGGAACCCTGGTGGCCAACGACCACATCGACCTGGTGGTCGAACCGGGTCAGATCCATGCGCTGCTCGGCGAGAACGGCGCAGGCAAGTCCACGCTGATGAACGTGCTCTACGGCCTCTATCAGGCCGACGAGGGCGAGATCCTCCTGGACGACGTCGTCCAGCGGTTCCGGGGCCCCGGCGACGCCATGAACGCCGGCATCGGGATGGTGCACCAGCACTTCATGCTCGTCCCCGTCTTCACGGTCGCCGAGAACGTGATGCTCGGCCACGAGCAGACCAAGGGAGTCGGCACCCTCGACATCACGAAGGCGCGTGAGCACGTCCGCGCCGTCGCCGCCCGCTTCGGCTTCGACATCGACCCCGACGCGATCGTGGGCGATCTGCCCGTCGGCGTGCAGCAGCGGGTCGAGATCATCAAGGCGCTCTCGCGCGACGCGAAGGTCCTGGTCTTCGACGAGCCCACCGCCGTGCTCACGCCGCAGGAGACCGACGAGCTGATGGGCATCATGCGTCAGCTCCGCGACGAGGGCACGGCCATCGTCTTCATCACCCACAAGCTCCGCGAGGTGCGCGAGGTCGCCGACACCATCACGATCGTCCGCCTCGGCAAGATCGTCGGCGAGGCGTCGCCGTCCGCGACCAACGCGGAGCTCGCCTCCCTCATGGTCGGACGCGCCGTCGAGCTGACGGTGCACAAGGATCCGCCGCGGCTCGGCGAAGGCGGCCTCGAGGTCTCGGGGCTCCGGGTGCTCACCGCCGCGGGAGCGATCGTCGTCGACGGCGTCGACTTCTCCGTGCGACCCGGCGAGGTGCTCGCGATCGCCGGCGTGCAGGGCAACGGTCAGACCGAGCTGGTCGAGGCCATTGTCGGCCTCGCGGCGAGGGTCGAGGGATCGATCACCCTCGGCGGCGCGGAACTGGTCGGCAAGAGCGTGCGGGGCATCCTCGACGCCGGTGTCGGCTTCGTCCCGGAGGACCGCACGGAGGACGGGCTCGTGGCCGGGTTCTCGGTGGCGGAGAACCTGATCCTCGATCGCACGGGCGACGCCGACTTCAGCCGTGGTGGAACCATCCGCCGTGCCGCGCTCGACGACTTCGCCCGGGCGCGGATCAGCGAGTACGACATCCGGACCCAGGGACCGCACACGCCGGCCGGCACGCTCTCGGGCGGAAACCAGCAGAAGGTCGTGATCGCCCGCGAGATGAGTCGCGAGCTGAAGCTGCTCGTGGCTGCGCAGCCGACCCGCGGAGTCGATGTCGGCTCCATCGAGTTCATCCACAAGCGGATCATCGAGACCAGGGATGCGGGAATCCCCGTGGTCGTCGTCTCGACCGAGCTCGACGAGGTCGCGGCTCTCGCCGACCGCATCGCGGTCATGTACAGAGGCACCATCGTCGGGATCGTTCCCGGCGACACCCCGCGCGAGACGCTGGGACTGATGATGGCGGGCGCCGCCGAGGGAGAGGTGGCCGCATGAGCGGTATCACGCCACAGGGGAGTGGACCGGCGGGCGACGTGTCCGGCGACCAGCTCTCGCTGAACACGACCACGACGCAGCGCGACACGGGTGACGTCCCGCCGCCGCCGCGCGGCAACGTGATCCTCAAGGAGATGCTCCGCGGCAGCGCCGTCACGACGATCCTCGCGATCTTCCTCGCGCTGGTGGTCGGCGGCATCCTCATCGCCTTCACCAACGAAGACGTGATCGAGGCCTCCGGGTACTTCTTCTCGCGTCCGACCGACACGATCGCCGCCGCATGGAACGCCGTCTACAACGGCTATGAGGCGCTGTTCCGCGGAGCGATCTTCAACGCACGAGGTGCGGACTTCGCCGCTCAGATCCGTCCGCTGACCAATACTCTCGGATTCGCCGCGCCGCTGATCGCCGCCGGTCTCGGTGTCGCCCTCGCGTTCCGCGTCGGTCTGTTCAACATCGGTGCCCGCGGCCAGATGCTGATCGGCGTCGCCGCGGCAGGACTCCTCACGTTCCAGCTCGACCTGCCGTTCTGGCTGCACATCCCCGTGACGCTGATCGCCGGCATCGCCGGTGGTGCGCTGTGGGGGGCGATCGCCGGTCTGCTGAAGGCGCGCACGGGCGCCCACGAGGTCATCCTCACGATCATGCTCAACTATGTGGCGTACTACCTGCTGCTGTGGATGATCCGCACCCCCGGACTGCTCCAGAAGCCCGGAACGAACCAGGCGCTCGGCTATGCCACTCCTGAGAGCGCGCAGTTCCCCTCGCTCCTCGGCCCGCAGTTCCCTCTGCTCGACCTCGGATTCGTGATCGTCATCATCGCGACCCTGTTCGTCTGGTGGCTGATCGAGCGCTCCTCCCTCGGCATGCGGATGCGCGCCGTGGGCGAGAACCCGCACGCCGCGCGTGCGGCAGGCATCAGCGTCCAGCGCGTCTACGTCTACGCCATGCTCCTCGCCGGTGGTCTCGCCGGTCTCGCGGGCATGAACCAGGTGCAGGGCGCCGTCACGACCGGCATCACCGAGACGATCGACGCCGGCATCGGCTTCGACGCCATCACGGTCGCACTGCTCGGCCGCAGTCGCGCCTGGGGCACGTTCGCCGCCGGCATCCTGTTCGGCGCACTGAAGGCAGGCTCGTTCTCGATGCAGGCTCAGGACATCCCGGTCGACATCGTGCTCGTCGTGCAGTCGCTCGTCGTGCTGTTCATCGCCGCGCCCCCGCTGCTGCGCACGGTGTTCTTCCTTCCCAAGACCGACGCGGAGAAGGCGGCCAAGGCGAGAGCCAAAGCCGCGAAGAAGGCGGTGACCGCATGACCTCCCTCGTCCAGAGCGAAGCCGCCGACGGAACCGTGCAGCTCGCCACCGTGCGCGAGCGGCACCTGAAGGCGCCGATCGTCCTCGCCGCAGCCACGGTGCTGCTGGCGCTCCTCTTCCTGCTCGTGCCTCGCAGCGGCACCAGCAGCTTCCGGCTGAACGACCCGTCGTCGCCGTTCGCACTGCCCGATATCGCTCTGCCGACCGGGCCGACCAGCTGGGTCGTGATCGTGATCCTCGCGCTGCTGTCGGTGCTCGCGTTCCTTCGGGCGTGGTCGTATCGCAAGCCGTCGATCTGGCTGGTGATCGCGTTCAGCGTGCTCGCCGTCTTCGGGTTCCTCGTCTGGGCGGGCGCGGGTGGACTCGTGCCCGTCAGCAGCCTGCTCTTCGGAGCCGTCTCGCTCTCCGTCCCGCTCGTGTTCGGCGCGCTCGGCGGCGTCATCGGCGAGCGCGCGGGTGTGGTCAACGTCGCGATCGAGGGTCAGCTCCTGCTCGGAGCGTTCGCGGCCGCTCTGCTCTCGAGCGTCACGGGCAGCCCGTTCATCGGACTCCTCGGAGCGATGCTGGGCGGCGTGCTCGTCGCCGCGGTGCTGGCCGCATTCGCGATCAAGTACCTCGTCGAGCAGGTCATCGTCGGAGTCGTGCTCAACGTGCTCGTCAGCGGCCTCACCGGATTCCTCTACGGCGCACTGCTCGCGCCGAACGAGGCCGCCCTCAACACGCCGGTGCGCTTCAGCCGCATCGAGATCCCGCTGCTGAGCGACATCCCCATCATCGGCCCGGTGCTCTTCAATCAGACCTTCATCGTGTACCTGATGTTCATCACCGTCGCGATCGTCGCCTGGGGGCTCTACCGCACCAAGTGGGGACTCCGCGTCCGTGCGGTCGGCGAGCACCCGCAGGCCGCGGACACGGTCGGCATCAAGGTCAATGCGACCCGGTTCTGGAATGTGCTGCTCGCGGGCGCGATCGCCGGAATCGGTGGAGCGTACTTCACGCTGGTCTCGGTGCCGCAGTTCGGCAAGGACATGACCGCTGGCCTCGGCTTCATCGCCCTCGCCGCGGTGATCTTCGGACGGTGGGATCCGATCCGCGCGACGCTCGCGGCGCTGCTGTTCGGCTTCGCCACGAACCTGCAGAACCTGCTGTCGATCCTCAAGACCCCCATCCCCGGCGAGTTCATGCTGATGCTCCCGTATGTCGTGACGCTGCTCGCGGTCGCCGGCTTCGCCGGTCAGATCCGCGGTCCGGCAGCCAGCGGCAAGCCGTACATCAAGTCCTAGGAGAGACATGACAGACATCGACTGGGACGAGCTCCGTCAGGTCGCGACCGACGCCATGACCAAGGCCTATGCGCCGTACTCCCGCTACCGCGTCGGAGCCGCCGCGCTCGTCGGCGACGGCCGCATCGTGGCCGGCTGCAACGTCGAGAACGCCTCGTACGGGGTGACGCTGTGCGCCGAGTGCGCGCTGGTGGGCGACCTGCACATGTCGGGCGGCGGCCAGCTCGTCGCCTTCGTGTGCGTCAACAACGACGGGCAGACCATCATGCCGTGCGGCCGTTGCCGTCAGCTGCTCTACGAACACGCGATGCCCGGAATGCTGCTGGAGACCGTCTCCGGCATCCGGACCATCGACGAAGTGCTGCCGGACGCCTTCGGCCCCCGAGACCTGGAGGACGCCCGATGAGCGTTGAGCCCTTCGACGCCGTCGATGTGATCCGTGCCAAGCGCGACGGCGGTGCGGTGCCCGAGAAGGCGCTGCGCTGGATGGTCGACGCCTACACCCGCGGCTACGTCTCGGACGCGCAGATGGCGTCGTTCGCGATGGCGATCTTCCAGCGGGGCATGGAGCGCGACGAGATCCGCGTGCTGACCGACGCGATGATCGCGTCGGGGGAGCGGATGAGCTTCGCGACCCTCGGCAAGAAGACGGTCGACAAGCACTCCACGGGCGGCGTCGGCGACAAGATCACACTTCCGCTCGCTCCGCTCGTCGCGGTCTTCGGGGTGGCGGTCCCGCAGCTCTCCGGTCGCGGTCTCGGCCACACCGGCGGAACGCTCGACAAGCTCGAGTCGATCCCCGGCTGGCGCGCCGCGCTCAGCAACGAGGAGATGTTCGCCCAGATGCAGGGCGATGTGGGCGCCGTCATCTGCGCGGCAGGCTCAGGCCTCGCGCCCGCCGACAAGAAGCTCTACGCGCTGCGCGACGTCACCGGCACCGTCGAGGCGATCCCGCTGATCGCCTCGAGCATCATGTCGAAGAAGATCGCCGAGGGCACCGACGCTCTCGTGCTCGACGTGAAGTTCGGCTCCGGTGCGTTCATGCAGGACATCGACCGGGCACGAGAGCTCGCGCGGACCATGGTCGCACTCGGCACGGACTCCGGCGTCGCCACCACCGCCCTCCTCACGGACATGAACGTGCCGCTCGGTCGCGCGATCGGCAACGCGAACGAGGTCCGCGAATCCGTCGAGGTGCTCGCCGGAGGAGGACCCGCCGACGTCCGCGAACTGACGATCGCCCTGGCGCGCGAGATGCTCTCGCTCGCAGGACAGCCGGATGCCGACGTGGAGGCCGCTCTCGACGACGGACGTGCGATGGACGGGTGGAAGGCCATGATCCGCGCTCAGGACGGCGACCCCGACGCACCGCTGCCCACGGCCCGCGAGACCCATGTGGTCACGGCTCCCCGCGACGGCGTGGTGTCGCAGATGGACGCGCTGCCGTTCGGCATCGCGGCGTGGCGTCTCGGTGCGGGGCGCGCGCGGGCTGAGGACCCGGTGATCTTCGAGGCCGGTATCGACCTGCACGCCAAGCCCGGTGATCGCGTCGCGGCCGGACAGCCCCTGTTCACGCTCTCGGCAGCCGACGAGGCTCGGTTCCCCCGCGCTCTCGAGGCGCTCGAGGGGTCCTGGGCGATCGGCGACGAGGCTCCGGCCGCAGGGCCGATCGTGCGGGAGCGCATCACGGCCTGATCCGCCGACCGCTAGCCTGAACAGAGCGAATCCGCGACCGAGAGGAATCCCCATGTCGATCGACGCGAACGGCGATGTCACCATCCAGGGGGCATCCCTGCGCAGCCTTCCCAAGGTGTCGCTGCACGACCATCTCGACGGCGCGGTGCGACCCTCGACGATCATCGAGCTGGCGGATGTCATCGGGCTCGAGGTTCCCGAATCGAAGCCGGCCGCTCTCGGCAGGTGGATCGCGAAGCAGGGCGACTCGGGGTCGCTGGTGGAGTACCTCAAGACCTTCGATCTGACCACGGCTGTGATGCAGACGCAGGAGGGCCTGACCCGTGTCGCTCGCGAGTTCGTGCAGGATCTCGCGCACGACGGCGTGATCTACGGCGAGGTGCGCTGGGCGCCCGAGCAGCATCTCACGCGTGGGCTCACCCTCGAGCAGACCGTCGAGGCTGTGCAGCAGGGGATCGAGGAGGGTGAGGACGCCGCGGATCGCGAGGGCCACAGCATCCGCGTCGGTCAGCTGATCACCGCCATGCGCCACACAGACCGCTCGCGCGAGATCGCCGAGCTCGCCGTCGGCTTCCGCGGACGAGGGGTCGTCGGCTTCGACATCGCCGGTCCCGAGGACGGATTCCCGGCGTCGAACCATCGCGCCGCCTTCGACTACCTCGCGGAGAACTTCTTCCCCGTGACCGTCCACGCGGGGGAGGCTGCCGGGCCGGACTCGATCCGCTCGGCGCTCATCGACGGGCGAGCGCTGCGACTCGGCCACGGCGTGCGCATCGCCGAGGACCTGCAGGTCATCACGCAGGAGGGCGACGAGGTGCAGGTCCAGTTCGGCGACCTCGCCCGCTGGGTGCGAGACCGAGAGATCCCGCTCGAGCTGTCCCCGTCCTCGAACCTGCAGACCGGCGCGATCGCGTCGTGGGGCAACACGCTCGCCGACCATCCCTTCGACCTGCTCTACCAGCTCGGCTTCGCCGTGACGGTCAACGTCGACAACCGCACCATGAGCGCGACCTCGCTCACCCGGGAGCTGTCGCTCCTGGTCGAGGCGTTCGAGTACGATCTCGACGATCTCGAGACCTTCCAGTTCAACGCGGCGGCCGGAGCCTTTCTGCCCGTCGAGGAGCGCGAGGAGCTTGTCGAGATGATCGCCGACGGATTCGACATCTAGATCATGGCTTCCGGGGGGAAGCGACGCCGTGTCGGCGTCGCAGTGATCGTCAGCGCCGTCGTCATCGTCGTCGGCGGTGCAATCGCGGCCTTCTCATGGTCGACCCGAGTGCCCGAGGTGCTCGTGCCGCGAGCGGGCGGCGACGCCATCGAGCGTCCGCTGACACCCGCGCAGCAGCTCGTCGCGGATGCCGGCGACCCGCTCGCGTGCGCGGTGAGCTTCATCGGCGACGGTGCGCCGCAGGAACCGATGCTGCAGCGGCAGGATGCACTGTACGTGGCGCTTCCGATACCGGCGCAGGACGGTCGGGTGTTCGCCGGCTGGTACTCGACCGCAGCGGATGCCGCCGGGGGCACGGTCGCCGCGCGGATCAACGGAGCCGACCCCGTCGTGTGCGTCGATCAGCAGATCGAGCTCTTCGCGGCGTGGACGACGCCCGAGGCGAATGCCGCGGCGGACGTGCAGGTCCCGATCCTGATGTACCACCAGTTCACCTCGAACCCCGAGGGCGAGACCGGCTGGCTCCGCGGCAACTACGCGTACATCGGCGACTTCGAGGCGCAGATGAACCACATCGCGACGACGGGCTTCTACCTGCCGACCTGGGATGAGCTCAGCGCGTTCATCGACGGTCGACTGTCGCTGCCTGCTCGTTCGGTGATCATCACCGACGACGACGCCGACCAGAGTTGGTTCGACCTCGCGGTTCCGGTGATCGATGCGCACAGGCTGCTGTCGACCTCGTTCATGATCACCGCCGACCGCCAGGACCCCGCGCCGTCGATGTACGTCCTTCGCAGATCTCACACGCACGACATGCATCAGGCCGGCGACAACGGCAAGGGCCGGATGGTGAACTGGACGGCGGACGAGATCGCGGCCGATCTGAACGCATCCGCCGACGTGCTCGGGGTGCGCGAGGTGATCGCGTATCCGTTCGGTCACTTCGACGACACGTCGAAGCAGGGCGTCGCTCAGGCCGGGTTCGAGATGGCGCGGACCATCGAGCCCGGGTATGTCGAGATCGGCACGGACAAGCTCGCCCTGCCCGTCGTGCGGATCGACTACGGCATGGGGTTGGACTCGCTCATCAAGCGGATCGGCTGAACCGGGGTCTCGGACGGCAGGATGTACTCATGACCGCCACCGTCTTCATAGCCGGACCGGCATCGTGGAACTCGATCGTCGTGCTCGATCGATTGCCTGAGCCGGTGCCGCACATGCAGTTCGCCGAGGAGACCTGGGAGACCGTCGGCGGCACGAGCGCGGGGAAGGCCCTCACGCTCGCCTCGCTCGGGCGCTCCGCTCTGCTGTACGCCCTCACCGCGGCGGATGAACCGGGACACCGCGTGCGCGATGCGCTCGCACATGCCGGTGTGCGTGCGCGGTGGGGAACGGGCGACGCCACCGAGCGCCATCTGAACCTCATGACCCGCGAGGGCAAGCGAGTCTCGCTGTATCTCGCGTCCCCCTCGGCGACGGACGGGAGAGATGACTCTGCTCTGCACACGGCGATGAGCGGCGCTGAGGTGATCGTGCTCGACCTCGCGGCCGAGCCGCTGCGACTCCTCCCCGCGGCCGTCGCGACCGGGCGCCCGATCTGGGTCGACGTGCACGACTACGACGGCGAATCCGAGTTCCACCGGCCCTTCCTCGCTGCAGCGCAGGCCGTGTTCTGCAACGCCGACCGTCTGGCCGATCCGGTGCGCTTCCTCCGGTCATGCGTCGCTGGCGGCGCCTCGCTCGCCGTGTGCACCCTGGGCGCCGACGGGGCGGTCGCGATCGACGCAGACGGCACCGAACACCGTGTCGCAGCCGTGCCGGTCGATGTCGTCGACACCAATGGCGCGGGCGACGCGTTCCTGGCCGGCGTCCTCGATGCCCGGCTCTCGGGGGCCTGCGTTCCGGACGCCCTCGCTGCGGGCTCACGCGCGGCGGCATCCGTGCTGGGCACACGGCACCTGCATCCGCTGCTCGACCCCGTCATCGGCTGAGCGGAGCAGTCGACGCTGCTCAGCGCGCGGCGACGTCCGCCATGAAGGCATCGAGGATCTCAGAGACCTGTGCGTGCATCTCGTCGCTCGAGATCGTCGGCTCGCCGTCACCGGCCTGGGGCCCGTAGTCGCCGAACGACGCGTGCGACGCTCCCTCGATCTCGACCATCTCGGCGTCGGCCGGCAGGAGGTCACGAGCATCGGCGATCTTCTCGGGCGTCGACAGTCCGTCCTCGCTGCCCGAGATGCTGAGAACGGCGAGATCGGTGTCCGACACGTCCGTCGCGCAGTAGGAGCCGAACAGCACGAGTGCCTCGGCATCCGCGGCGAGCTGGCACGCGCGCACGCCGCCCAGCGAGTGTCCGCCGACCGCCCAGTCATCGATGTCGGGGGCCGCAGAGGTGAAGGAGTCGAGACCGCGCAGATCGAAGAACGCGAGGTTCAGCCACGGGCGGGTGATCACCACCGTGACGCCCTCTTCGGCGAGGCTCTGCAGGATCGGTGCGTACGCCCACGGATCGACCTTCGCACCGGGCACGAACACCAGGCCGAGGTCTGATTCGCCGTCGGCCGGGGTGAGCACGATCCCCTGCTCTGTATCCTCGACATGGATGGCGGAGTTGTCCTCGACGCTGGCGAGCGGATCCTTCTCGGCCGACATGACGCCGATCTGGCTCCAGGCGAGTATTCCGACGATGCCGATCACGAGGACGCCGACGACTCCCCAGAGGATCACTTTCAGGACACGACGACCACGCTTCTTCTGCACTCGCCCCACGTTACGGGGTGCGGATGTGAGCGAGCTCGGGGTGCGGCCGCTCGAGCGCCGACCGCTCGCGTCGCACCGCACCCCGATATGCGTCCTTGTTCACGTAGTAGGCCATGCGGTCGAGGCGCAGGTATCGGTAGCCGCCGGTCAGATCGGGCCACGGCTCGGAGGTCACCCGATCGCGGAATCGCACCGCCCGAGGCGGATCGTTCTCCGCCGCGTCCAGGTATGCGGCCAGCAGCTCCGCCTGCTCGTACCGCCCCTGCCAGCCGATGCCGGACGCCTCGATCATGCCCATCACGAAGAGACCGTTGAACGATGCGGGGAAGACGTGGAGGAACAGCCGTGGTGCCGCGCCGCTCCAGTGCAGGTGCTGTGGGTCGACGAACGGGTAGTCGAGCCGGTATCCGGTCGCGAGCAGGAGCAGATCGTAGTCGTCGGACGTCCCGTCCCGGAAGCGCACGGTCGTGCCGTCGAGGCGCTCCACATCGGGGCGGATACGCAGGTCCCCCTGCCCGAGGTGATTGAGGATCATCGTGTTGACGATCGGATGAGCCTCGTAGATGCGGTAGTCGGGCTTCGGGAAGCCGAAGCGCGCAGGGTCGCCGGTGAACGCCCGGAGCACCCGGCTGTCGACCGCCTGCTTGACGCGCGCGGGCAGGGGACGGCCCTGATTCAGGGTGTCGCTCGGCCTGCCGAACAGATAGCGCGGGACGAAGTAATAGCCGCGGCGGACGCTCATGTCGACCGAGGAGGCGTGGTGCACGGCATCCACCGCGATGTCGCACCCCGAGTTCCCCGCCCCGATCAGCAGCACACGCCGGCCGGTGAGCTGTGCGGCCGACCTGTACTCGCTCGTGTGCATGATCTCGCCGTTGAACTCTCCGACGAAGGTCGGCACGTTCGGTTCGGCGAGCGTGCCGTTCGCGAGCACGACGCCGGCGTACCACCGGGTCTCTTCGCCGTCGGGCCCCGAGCTCGTGAGATCCCAGCCGTCGTCCCGCGGCTCGAGCCGCGTGACGGTCGTCTCGAACCGGAAGAGCCCGGTGAGACCGAAGTGCTCGGCATAGTCCTCGAAGTACTGTCGCAGCGTCCGATGGCCGGGGTAGTCGACGGTCGAACGCATGGGGTACTCGGCGAACTCGGTCGTCGTGCGCGACGAGATCAGATGCGCGGACTCGTACATCGTGCTGCGGGCGTTGTCGATGTCCCACAGGCCGCCCACGCCGGTCGAGGCCTCGTATCCGTCGATCCCGATACCGCGCTTCGTCAGCGCCCGAGCAGCGGCGAGGCCCGACGGACCTGCACCGATGACGGCGTATCTGTTCATGCTGCTCCCGCACCTCGCTGTGCTCGCCACTGCGCCCTCCGCCGATCGTATCGGCAGAGGGCGCAGAACACGGCGTGCGACGTCGTCAGGAGGCGTTCAGTGCTGTCTGACGGGAGACGACTGCGTCGCGGACCGCCGGGAACAGCGGATGCTCGGGGTCGAGCCCCGTTGCGGACGAGGTGAACGCCAGCGCATCCTCCGTGCGCAGGAGCTGCTGCAGCTCGACCGCCTGCTCGTCATCGGGATCCTCGAACTCGAGGGCTGCGGTGACCGCGCCGACCAGCGCGATCGTGGAGAGCCCTCTCTCGGCAGCCATCGCCGCCGGTCCGATGAAGCGCTCGTGTCGGGAGATCTTGCGCAACGGCTGACGGCCGACCCGCTGCACGGTGTCGACGAGCGCCGGATTGCGGAATCGCTCGAGGATCGTCGCTCGGTACGCGGCCAGTTCGGCCGGGTCTAGCCCGTGTTCGGCGACCAGCACCGCGGAGGTCTCCTCGAGAGCGGCCGAGACGCGTGCGGCGATGTCGGGGTCGGCCAGGGCGTCGGAGATGCGCTCGATGCCGGCCCGTGCGCCGAAGTACGCCGTGGCGGCGTGGCCGGTGTTCACCGTGAAGAGCTTGCGCTCGATGTACGGGGCGAGATCGTCGACGAAATGAGCGCCGGGAATGTTCGGCAGCGCGCCGCCGAAGGCCTGGGATTCGATCGCCCACTCGAAGTACGGCTCGACCGTGACGTCGACGCCGCCGTCTGCGGGCTGACCGGGCACGATGCGGTCGACGGCGGTGTTCGCGAACACCGCACGCGACAGCAGCTCCTCGGCGTCCGCGCCCGCCGCCTTCTCGATCTCCGCCCGGAGGGTGTCCGTCGCCCCGATCGCGTTCTCGCAGGCCATGACCTGCAGGGGAGCGGCTCCGGCAGGGCGTAGGGCGAGGCCCGCGACGATCGTGGGGGCGACGAAGCGCAGCACGGTCGGTCCGACCGCCGTCGTGACCACATCGGCGGTCGCGACCTCGTCGGCCACGGCATCCGGATCGGTCCTGCTGTTGACCGCCCGGAAGCCGGTCACCACGTGGTCGGTGCCGCCGGGTCCGGCCTCGTGCACCGTGTACGAATCGACGGCGTTGATGGCGTCGACGAGAGCGTCGGCGACATCGGAGAACACGACCTCGTATCCGCCCTCGTGCAGGAGCAGCCCCACGAATCCGCGGCCGATGTTGCCCGCGCCGAAGTGCACGGCCTTCATCAGTCGTTCACCGCCGAGAGCAGGGCGTACAGCTCGTCGGGCGTCTGCGCCGCGTTGAGCTTCGCGACGTCGTCCTCATCGGAGAACAGGATCGCGATCTGCGAGAGGATCTCGAGGTGCTCGTCGCCACGGCCGGCGATGCCGACGACGAACGTCGCGGCCTCCCCGTCCCAGTCGACTCCGCCGTCGTAGCGGACGACAGACAGCGCGGATCCGAGGATCGCATCCTTGGCGTCGTTCGTGCCGTGCGGAATCGCCAGACCGTTGCCCATGTACGTCGAGACCGTCTGCTCGCGCTGACGCATCGCGTCGACATAGGCGGGGGTGACGGCGCCTGCCGCGACGAGGATGTCGGTCGCCTCCTGGAGGGCTTCCTCCTGCGTGCTGCTTCCGGAGTGGATGCGGACCTGGTCGAGGGTGAGAACGCTCATGGTGATTCCTTCTTTCTGAGTATGTGGAGGCGGGGCGGATGCCGCAGCACCCGCCCCGCCTGGTCTGTCACGCGTCGGTGTCGCGCTGTTCGCGCACCATCTCGACGACCTCTTCGTACTTCGGAGAGTTCATGAAGTTGTCGACGGACACGTGCACCGAGTTCGGCGACTGCGCCTTCGCCCGGTCGGTCAGCTGCTGCTGGGTGATGACCAGGTCGGCGCTGCCGTCGAGGTTCGCGATGGCCTGGTTCGTGACGGTGACGCCCTCGACCCCTGCCTTCTTGAACTTGTTGCGCAGCACGCTCGCGCCCATTGCCGATGAGCCCATTCCGGCGTCGCAGGCGAACACGATGTTCTCGATGCGACGGTCCGTGGCGACGCCCGTGCCAGCCGCAGCGGCTGCTCCGGCTGCTCCCGTACCCGACGAGGCGCGTAGGGCGTCCATCGCGGCGGACGACTTGCCCTTGTTCGCCTCGGTCTGTGCGATCGCGTCGCCGAAGCTGTCGCCCTCGGCCTCGAGGTCGCGCTTGCGGGAGGCCCGCAGGATGACGCCGGTGATGAGGAACGTGACGACCGCAGCGATGATCACCGAGAGGTAGACCACGAGCAGGTTCGGGACGCCGGGGCCGACGGCGGCCGCGGTCACGGCGATGATGCTGCCGGGGGCCGCCGGGAACGCCAGGCCGCCTCCGAGCACCATGTTGGTCGTGACGCCGGCCGCGCCACCCGCGAGCAGGGCGAGGATGGTGGTCGGCTTGCTCAGCGCGTACGGGAAGTAGATCTCGTGGATGCCGCCGAAGAACTGGATGATCGCCGCTCCGGGCGCAGACGCCTTGGCCGCACCGACGCCGAAGAACGAGAACGCGAGCAGCAGACCGAGGCCCGGACCGGGGTTCGCCTCGATCAGGAAGAGGATCGACTTGCCGGTCTCGGCCGCCTGCTCGATGCCGAGCGGAGTGAACACGCCGTGGTTGATGGCGTTGTTCAGGAACAGCACCTTCGCGGGCTCCACGATGATCGACACGAGGGGCAGCAGGTTCAGCGCGACCAGCCAGTCGACGGCACCGCCGAGAACCGCGCTGATGCCGAGCATCACGGGACCGAAGGCGAAGAATCCCACGATCGCGAGGATCATGCCCAGGATGCCGGCCGAGAAGTTGTTCACCAGCATCTCGAAGCCGGGGCGGATCTTGCCGTCCCACATCCGGTCCATCTGCTTGGTGATCCAGGCCGCGAGCGGCCCCATGATCATCGCGCCGAGGAACATCGGGATGTTGGTGCCGACGATGACACCCATCGTCGCGATCGTCGCGACGACTCCACCGCGCTCGCCGTAGACCATGCGGCCCGCGGTGTTGGCGATGAGGAGCGGCAGCAGGTACGTGACCATCGGTCCGACGAGGCCCACGTACGCGAAGATGTTGCCGTCGGCGCCTTCGGCCACCGCGGTCATGGCGCCCTGCCAGCCGACCACTGCGGAATCGCCGCCGCCGCCGATGGTCTCGGCGACACCGGCCCAGTGCCAGCCGAACGGGCTCTCGGACCCGAAGAATCCGGCCGGGATGAAGAGCATCGTGATGAATCCCCACGCGATGAACGCGGCGATGTTGGGCATGATCATGCCCGAGAGGAACGTGCCGAAGCGCTGCACGCCCGTTCGGAGGCCGCCTGCCTTCGTGGCGGCGGGTGACGTCGTCGTCATGATGTCGTCTCTTTCTGGTGAGGGGGGAGGGGTGCCGCGGCGTCAGCCACGGCGAGGCGAGCACCGGCGGCGTCGTCCGCCGCCAGTGCGAGTTCGGCGAAGTTGCGGGCTTCGTCGAGAGTGTGCTGCGACAGGGTGTGACGCACGTCCGCCAGGGCGGACGGCGCCATGGAGAGGCTCGTCGCGCCGAGCCCGACGAGCACGACGGCGAGCATCGGATCGGCGGCGGCCTCACCGCAGATCCCGACCGGCTTGCCGAGCCGGGCACCTGCCGTGCCGACCTCACGGATGAGACGGAGCACGGCGGGGTGCCACGGATCCTGGAACGCCGCGACGGAGCCGAGTAGACGGTCGGCGGCCATCGTGTACTGCGTGAGGTCGTTCGTGCCGATCGAGGCGAAGTCGGCGTGCGCGAGGATCCGGTCGGCGAGCAGCGCACTGGACGGGATCTCGACCATGACACCGGCGGTCTTCAGGCCGTACTCCCGGGCGAGCGAGGTGAAGTACTGCGTCTCCTCGACGGTCGCCACCATCGGCGCCATGACCCAGAGGTCCGCCTCGGTCGCGGCATCCGCTTCGGCGAGGGCCGTCAGCTGCTCGCGCAGGATGTCCTCGCTCGCCCGCAGAGCACGCAGCCCCCGCAGGCCCAGGGCCGGGTTCTCCTCGTGCGCGTCGTTGAGGAACGCCAGCGGCTTGTCGGCGCCGGCATCCAGCATCCTCACGACGACTTTCTTGCCGGGGAAGGCCGCGAGCAGCTCCCGATAGGACTCTCGCTGCTGCTGCACCGTCGGCGCCTGCGCCGACGAGAGGAACAGGAACTCGGTGCGGAACAGCCCGACGCCCTCGGCCCCGCGTTCGACGGCATCGGATGCGTCTGCAGGCTTCCCCAGGTTCGCCAGCAGCGGGATCGGCGTGCCGTCGGCGAGGGCGCCGGGAGTGAGTGGTGCGGCGTCCGCCGAACGGCGGGCGGCGGCGCGCTGCTCGGCGCGCGCCTTCTCGTCGTCGGTCGGATCGACGGTGACGATTCCGGCTGCGGCGTCGACGATGACCGGGCTGCCGGTCGCGAGCTCCGAGGCTGATGCCGCTCCGACGATCGCGACGATGCCCTTCTCGCGGGCGAGGATCGCGGTGTGCGAGGTGGGTCCGCCGTCGAAGGTGACGAGGGCGAGCACCTGATCGAGGTTCAGCAGCGCGGTGTCGGCTGGTGCGAGGTCGCGAGCGACGAGGACGAACGGATGCCCGGGGTCGGGGACCCCTGGCGCATCCACGCCGCGAAGCCGGGCGAGCACCCGCTGCGCGATGTCGTCGAGATCGGCGGCGCGCTCGCCGAGGTAGCCCCCGACGGCCTCGAGCGTCGCCCGGAAACCGGCGAACGCGTCATGCACGGCCCATTCGGCCGTCGCGCCGTCGTCGATGCGTGCGTCGACCTCGTCCTGCAGCGTCGGGTCCTCGGCGATCATCGCCTGCGCCTCGAGCACCTCCTGGGCCGAGCCGCCGGCGGCCTCGCCGCGGGCCGTCAGCTCCTGTGCGACGGCCGTCACGGCCTCGCGGACACGTGCGCGCTCCGTGTCGGCTCCCTGACCGCTGGGGGTGTTCTCCGGGGCGGGCAGCGCCTCGGTCATCCGGACGACGACGCCCTGGGCGACTCCGAGACCGATGCCGACTCCACGCAGTTCGCTCATACTCCGGCGTCCTGATCATGGTCGGTCGTGAGCAGCTCGGTGAGCGTGTCGAGCACGCCTTCCGCGCTGTCGCCGTCGGCCGTCAGCGTGACGTAGTCGCCGTGCTCGATCGCCAGTGCGATCACGCCGAGGATGCTGGCCGCGTTGACCGCCTTCCCCGAGTCCTTCGCGATGGTCACGGGAATCCCCGAGTCCTTCGCCGCCTGTGCGAACAGCTTCGCCGGACGGGCGTGGAGTCCATGGGATGAGCCGATGCGGACGGTGCGAGAGACGGTCATGATGTTCCTTTCGGGGTGTTCCTGGCGCTGGAGACGATCGACTGTGCGAGTGCCAGCGTGCGGGTGCCGTCCCGATCGGCGAAGACGTCGTCGGGGAGCACGGCCACCTGAGCGGGCGCCGCCTGGCGGATCGCCTCGAGGCGATCGGCGAGATGAGGGCCGATGAGGATGAGGTCGTGGTCGCTGCCGGCGACGGACTGCTCCATGCCGGCTGCGGCGTCCCAGTCGAGGCCGGCTTCGGAAGCCGCCCGGCGGAGTCGTTGCGCGACGAACGTGCTCGACGCGCCAGCGCCGCACACCACGAGGATCTTCATCGATGCTCACCTTTCCTGAGAACAGTCTGGGAACAAGGGGGGTGTGCTCGCCAACAGGTTCCTTTCCGCCCCTGCGGAACCTCGGTTTCGGAGCACCGCTCCCCGCTTGCTGACATCATGGAAGTCACGTCAGGACAGTGCGGTCGGCACGGAGGAGGGAGCATCATGTCGCGACAGCGTCAGGATCAGCTCCTGTCGTCCCTGCTCCGTCAGGGCGAGTGGGTGACGGCCGCCAGTCTCGCCGATCAGCTCGGGGTCACCCCGCGCAGCATCCGCTCGTACGTCGCCGCGCTGAACGCGAGAACCGGTGGAGCGGATGCCGTCGAGTCGGGCCCGGCGGGATACCGCGCCGGGTCGGGGGCTCGCGACGCACTGCGCACGCGTCAGAGCGGCGACTCCGCCCCGCGTGACCGACTGCACGGTCTCGTCCGCACCCTGCTCGATGTGCCGGAAGGTGTCGACGTCTTCGCCACGGCCAGTGCGTTCCATGTGAGCGAAGCCACTCTCGAGGCGGACCTCGCCCGCGTCCGCACACTGCTCGACGGCACCGATCTCGCACTCGAGAGAGACCGCGAGATCGTGCGACTGCGAGGCAACGAGGCGGCACAGCGTCGTCTGCTGTCGCGACTCGCACATGACGAGATGGATGCCGCGTCGTTCCACCCCGAGACGTTCCGCCGAGCGCTCGCCGGAGGAGTCATCGCCGCCGACGCCGTCGGGCCTTTCAAGTCCGAGCTCGTGCGCGAACTCGGAGAACAGGGCTACTACGTCAACGAGCTCGCGATCTCCGATGTCCTTCTGCACATCGCGATCGCCGCCGAGAGGGTTGCGGCCGGCCACGCGCTCGAAGCCGGTCCTGCCGGTGCGCGGGAGGAGATCCCGCGGGTCGGAGCTGTGATCGCCCGGCTCGCCCAGCAGCACTTCTCGGTCGCGCTGGGCGACGGGGACAGCGGGCATCTCGCGTCCCTCGTCCTCACGCGCATCGTGGCTCCGGGGGAGGACGCTGCGGGCGATGTCGCCCGCAGCGGCGTGGACCCGGGTGTCGAGGCGGCCGTGCGTGCGGAGATCGCGAGGGCGGCGGAGGATTTCCAAGTCGACCTGGTCGACGAGACCTTCGTGCTGCGCCTCGCCCTGCACGTGCAGAACCTGATGCGTCGCGCCGAGGAGAGCGCGCTGACCCGCAATCCGCTCACCCGCTCGCTCAAGACCTCGTATCCGATGATCTTCGAGGTCGCGGTCTCGATCGCCAGCGGACTGCACGATCGCCTCGGCACGCCGATCCACGACGACGAGATCGCCTACATCGCGATGCACGTCGGCGGACGACTCGAGCGCAGCCGCAAGGCCGAGTCGATCCTCACCGCGACCATCGTGTGCCCCGGGTATTACGAGCTGCACGAGCTGCTCCGATCGAGCGTCGACCGCTCGCTCGGGTCCGCGATCGAGGTGACCAGCGTCATCACCAAGGTCGACCCGGACTGGGCGTCGTTCGACACCGACCTGGTGCTCAGCACGATCGAGCCGGGCGCTGCCGGCGATCGCTTCGTCCGCATCCAGCCGTTCCTCACGGATGCCGATGTCGACCGGATCCAGCAGGCCGCGGCACGCGTCCGGCGGGGCCGACGCCTCACCAGGCTCCGTGGCGAGCTCGCACGATACTTCGATGCCGACGCCTTCGTCTATCCGCTGCCCGATGCGGGGGAGGAGGCGATCATCCGGCGACTGGGCGGTCTCCTCGTGGATGCGGGGCTGATCGGCGACGACTACGTCGAGAACACCATCCTCCGCGAACGGATGTCGTCGACGGCGTTCACAGACGCGCTCGCGGTGCCGCACGCGCTCCAGATGACCGCCACGCGCACCGCGATCGCGATCGGCGTGACGGACGGGTCGGCAGCGTGGGGTGAGGGACGCGTGCAGGTGGTCGCTCTCGCCGCCTTCAGCGAGAGCGACCGCGCCGCGTTCCAGACGGTGTTCGAGCAGCTCGTCGAGGTGTTCAGCGAACGGGAGAGCGTGCAGCGAATTCTCCGCCGGGGCACCACCTTCGAGGCGTTCCTCGACGAGCTCGTCGCCGTCATCGACGGGTGACGGCCGGGTCAGCCCCGAGGGTCGAGGACGCCGGCGAGGGTGTCGAGCACGGCGTCGGCGCCGGCCGAGTCCGCCGTCTCGAGCACCACGGCATCGCCGGGCGCGAGTGCGAGGTCCATCAGCGCGAGAACGCTGCTGAGGTCCACGACCGCGCCCGACGACGTCCGCAGGGTCACCGCGTGCGAATGCGCCTGCACGAGCCGCACGAGCTCGGCCACGGGGCGCGCGTGCCCCCCGTTGTGCGCGCTGATCACGACATGTCTTCTCGGCATGCGGCCTACGAGCGTTCTTCCAGGAGCAGGCGCACCGCGGCCTCGAGCTCGGCGACCGTCGCGGTGGCGCGCTCTGCGGAGTCCGCGGCCGCGTCGATGTAGACCTTGAGCTTCGGCTCGGTGCCGCTCGGACGGACGATGATGCGCGAGCCGTCCGTGAGCCGGTACCGCAGCACGTCGCCCGAGGGCTGCCCTGCGTCCGCGTGCAGCAGATCCTCCGCGGAGGCGATCGCGTGGCTGCCGAAGTGCGTCGGCGGCAGCGTGCGCAGCGAGAGCATCACGGTGCCGATGACCGAGAGGTCCTGCACGCGGACCGACACCTGACCGCTGGCGAAGTGGCCGTACGTGTCACCGAGCTCGGACAGCAGGTCGGCGAGAGAGCGTCCGCGCTCGTGCGCCTCGGCGGCGAGTCCGAGGATCGCCACGGTCGCCGAGATGCCGTCCTTGTCGCGCACGGTCTCGGGATTCACGAGGTAGCCGAGTGCCTCCTCGAAGCCGAAGACGATGCCGGGGGCGCGGGAGATCCATTTGAAGCCCGTGAGCGTCTCGTGGAAGTCGAGCCCGTGATGGGCGGCGACGGCACCGAGGCCGGGCGATGAGACCAGGGAGCACGCGAGCGATGCACCCGGCGTGCCCTCGGCGGCCCTGGCGGCGCGAGCGCCCAGGAGGAGCCCGACCTCGTTGCCGGTGAGTCGCCGCCATCCGCCCTCCGACGACGCGTCCGGGATCGCCACGGCGAGTCGGTCGGCATCCGGATCATTGGCGATGATGAAGTCCGCCTGCACGCGGCGGGCCCGGGCGAAGGACAGGTCCATCGCCCCCGGCTCCTCCGGGTTGGGGAACGACACGGTGCGGAACGTCGCGTCGGGTTCGAGCTGCTCTCCGACGACCATCGGCTGAGGGTATCCGGCGGCCGCGACGATCTTCGACAGCGTCTCCCAGCCGACCCCGTGCATAGCGGTGTAGACCCAGCGCAGATCGGACGCGCCGGCTGGTGCGGGAGCGACCGCCGCTGTCGCGGCGACGTACGCGTCGACCACGGCTTCGCCGGCCGTCTCATAGTCGGTGGAGCGAGGCGACGACGTGACGTCGTCCGCATCGGCGACCCGCTGGATGTGCGCGGCGATCTCGGCATCGGCGGGTGCGACGATCTGCGAGCCCTGATCGGCGCCGCCCAGATAGACCTTGTATCCGTTGTCGTTCGGCGGGTTGTGCGACGCGGTCACCATGACACCGGCATCCGCACCCAGGTGACGCACCGCGAACGCGAGCACGGGCGTGGGCAGCAGTCTCGGCAGCAGGATCGCGCGCAGCCCTGCTCCGGCGAACAGCTCGGCGGAGTCGGTCGCGAACACGCGGGAGTTGCGGCGTCCGTCATAGCCGATCACCACGGTCGGCGTGCGGCCGTGCGACTTCTCGCGCCGGTACGAGGCGAACCCGGCGGCCGCCTGCGCGACGAGCACGCGGTTCATGCGGTTGCTGCCGGCCCCCAGGGCTCCGCGGAGACCGGCGGTGCCGAACGCGAGTCGGGTGCTGAAGCGATCATCGAGGTCGGCGGCGGCCGACTCGTCGCCATCGGCTGCCCGCGTGATGACCACGGCCAGCTCGTCGCGGGTCTCGTGATCGGGGTCCTGTCTCATCCACGCGCGCGCCTGCGCGAGACGCTCGTCGTTCACAGCGCCTCGACCACTCGGGCCAGCAGCGCCGAGATGACCGGTTCGGCCTCTCGACCGGCCTCGATGACCTCAGCGTGGCTGAGCGGTGTCTTCTGGATGCCGGCGGCGAGGTTGGTGATGAGCGAGAACCCGAGGATCTCCATACCGGCCTCGCGAGCGGCGATCGCCTCGAGCGCTGTCGACATTCCCACGATGTGTCCGCCGATGTGCTTGGCCATCTGCACCTCGGCCGGCGTCTCGTAGTGCGGGCCGCGGAACTGCGTGTACACGCCCTCGTCGAGCGTGGGGTCGACGCTCCGGGCGATGTCGCGCAGACGTGTCGAATAGAGGTCGGTCAGGTCGATGAACGTCGCGCCCTCGAGAGGGGAGTCGGCCGTGAGGTTGATGTGGTCGCTGATCAGCACGGGCTGGCCGGGAGTCCACGTCTCGCGCACTCCGCCGGCGCCGTTCGTCAGCACCATGATCTTGGCGCCCGTGGCCGCGGCGGTGCGCACCGAGTGCACGACACGGCGCACGCCGTGGCCCTCGTAGTAGTGGGTGCGAGCACCGATGACGAGGACGTTCTTGCCATCGGGAGTGCGGATGCTGCGCAGGGTGCCCACGTGGCCCTCGAGAGCGGGCTTCGAGAAGCCGGTGACCTCGGTGGCGGGGATGGTCGCCGTGGTCTCGCCGATGATGTCGGCGGCCTTGCCCCAGCCGCTGCCGAGGGTCAGGGCGATGTCGTGCTTCTCGACTCCGGTCAGGCGCGCGATGTCGGCGGCTGCGTCGGCTGCGACCTCGAACGGGTTCGCATTCGGGTCGTCGAGGGGGTTGCTGTGTGTTTCAGACATGGATCCACTCTAGGAAGGTGCAGGCTCCGGGGCCAGGATTGCGGAAGAATGGAGATCATGTCTTCCACCCCTTTTGAGCGCACACAGCGCGTCGCCGTCCTCGGCGGCGGTCCCGGCGGTTATGAGGCGGCCCTCGCGGCCGCTCAGCTCGGAGCCGAGGTGACCCTGGTCGAGCGTGTGGGCGTGGGCGGAGCGGCAGTGCTCACCGATGTCGTTCCCTCGAAGAGCCTGATCGCCACGGCGGATGCCGCGGTCGCGATCTCGGAGGCCTCCGACCTCGGAGTGCAGTTCTACGCCAAGGGCGAGCACGGCAAGCCGCTCAAGCCCGAGATCGCCATCAACCTCGCCGCGGTGAACAAACGTCTGATCGCGCTCGCGGGCCAGCAGTCCGAGGACATGCGCACGACGCTGCTCGAGGCCGGCGTGCGCATCCTGTCCGGCCACGGCCGTCTGGAGGGACCGACGGCGATCGTGGTCTCGACCGGGCAGAAGGGCACCGACTTCGACCGCGTCGAGGCCGACACGATCATCGTGGCGGTGGGCGCGTCGCCGCGCGAGCTGGATTCGGCCAAGCCCGACGGCAAGCGGATCCTCACGTGGACGCAGCTGTACGACATGAAGGCGCTTCCCGAGCACCTGATCGTGGTCGGCTCCGGTGTGACGGGCGCCGAGTTCGCGTCCGCCTACATGAACCTCGGCGCCAAGGTCACGCTGATCTCCAGCCGCGAGCAGGTGCTGCCGGGTGAGGACCAGGATGCCGCGCACGTTCTCGAGAAGGTCTTCAAGCGCGGGGGGATGACGGTGCTCTCCAAGGCCCGCGCCGAGAAGGTCGAGGTCACCGAGGACGGCGTGCGTGCGACGCTCTCCGATGGCCGCACGGTCGAGGGGAGCCACTGCCTCATGGCGGTCGGCTCGATCCCGAACACCGCTGGCATCGGTCTCGAAGACGCGGGAGTCGAGCTCGACGAGACCGGGCACGTGCGGGTCAACCGCGTCGCGCGCACCTCTGTGCCCAACGTCTACGCCGTCGGCGACTGCACGAACTTCTTCCCGCTCGCCTCCGTCGCGTCTATGCAGGGCCGCACGGCCGTGTTCCACGCGCTGGGCGACATCGTGATCCCTCTGGAGCTGATCAAGATCACCTCCAACATCTTCACGGCGCCCGAGATCGCCACGGTCGGCTATTCCGAGAAGGACGTCGAAAACGGCGTCGCGGACGGCCTCGTCTACAAGCTGCCCCTCGCCGCGAACCCTCGGGCCAAGATGATGGGCATCAAGGACGGTTTCGTGAAGCTGATCGCACGCAAGGGATCCGGCACCGTGATCGGCGGCGTGATCGTCGCGCCCAAGGCCTCCGAGCTGATCTACCCGATCGCGGTCGCCGTGGAGCGTCGTCTGACGGTCGACCAGGTCTCCCGCGTCTTCGCGGCATACCCGTCGCTGTCGAGCAGCATCACCGACGCGAGCAGGGCGATGCACCTCGTCAACGCGAACATCTCGTAGATCGCCCCGGCGCGGATCAGACGAGAAAGGCGCCCCGCAGCAGCGGGGCGCCTTTCTCGTGTGCGAGGGCGGTCAGCTGATCGTGAGCAGCTGGTGTCCGGCCGAGACCGTCGCACCGGCGACGGCGCCGATGTTGCCGATCGTGCCGTCCTTGTGAGCCTGCAGCGGCTGCTCCATCTTCATCGCCTCGAGGACGATGACCAGATCGCCCTTGACGACCTGCTGCCCCTCTTCGACGGCGACCTTGACGACGGTGGCCTGCATCGGCGACTTGACGGCGTCTCCCGATGCGCCGGCGCTGACCGAGGTCGCGTGGCTGCGGCGGGACGGCGGAACCGCGGCCGGTCGTCCTGCCGTGCCGGCCGCCACCGCGACGCGATCGGGAAGGCTGACCTCGAGGCGCTTGCCGCCGACCTCGACCACGACGGTGTGCCGGTTCTCGCCGGCGGAGGGCGACTCGAGCTCGCCGTCCCAGGCGGGGATGTCGTTCTCGAACTCGGTCTCGATCCAGCGGGTGAAGATGCCGAACTCGCCGTTCTCCGCGGTGAACGCGGGGTCGTTCACGACCTTGCGGTGGAACGGGAGCACGGTGGGCAGACCTGCGACCTCGAACTCCTCGAGGGCGCGGCGCGAGCGCTCCAGGGCCTCGGCGCGGTCCTTGCCGGTGACGATGATCTTCGCGAGCAGCGAGTCGAAGGCGCCCGAGACCGAGTCGCCCGCGGTGACGCCGGAGTCGAGGCGGATGCCGGGTCCGCCGAAGGTCTTGAAGACGTGGATCGGACCCGGCTGCGGGAGGAACCCTCGACCGGGGTCCTCGCCGTTGATGCGGAACTCGATCGAGTGTCCGGTCGGCTTCGGGTCGTCGTAGTCGATCGTGCCGCCGGCGGCGATGCGGAACTGCTCGCGCACCAGGTCGATGCCGGTGACCTCCTCGGAGACGGGGTGCTCGACCTGCAGACGGGTGTTGACCTCGAGGAAGGAGACGGTGCCGTCGGCGCCGATCAGGAACTCGCAGGTGCCTGCGCCCACGTAGCCGACCTCCTTGAGGATGGCCTTCGACGCGGAATAGAGCAGGTCGTTCTGCTCGTCCGTGAGGAACGGCGCGGGTGCCTCCTCGACGAGCTTCTGGTGGCGGCGCTGCAGCGAGCAGTCGCGCGTCGAGATGACGACGACGTTGCCCTCGGCATCCGCCAGGCACTGGGTCTCGACGTGCCGCGGCTTGTCGAGGTACTTCTCGACGAAGCACTCGCCGCGGCCGAAGGCGGTGACCGCCTCGCGGGTGGCGGATTCGAAGAGCTCCGCGACCTCGTCGAGCTCGCGGGCGACCTTCAGGCCGCGACCGCCGCCGCCGTACGCGGCTTTGATCGCGATCGGCAGACCGAACTCCTTCGCGAAGGCGACGACCTCGTCGGCCCCGGAGACGGGTCCCGGCGTTCCGGGAGCGAGCGGCGCGCCGACCTTCTCGGCGACGTGGCGGGCGGTGACCTTGTCGCCGAGCGCCTCGATGGCGTCGGGGGAAGGCCCGATCCAGGTCATCCCCGCACCGATGACGGCGCGGGCGAATTCGGCGTTCTCGGCGAGGAAGCCGTACCCGGGGTGCACGGCGTCGGCGCCGGCGCGGCGGGCGACCGAGAGGATCTTCTCGATCTGCAGGTAGGTCTCGGCGCTCGTGGCGCCGCCGAGGGCATAGGCCTCGTCGGCGAGGCGGGTGTGCAGAGCGTCGCGGTCCTGGTCGGCGTACACGGCGACGGAGGCGATCCCCGAGTCGCGAGCGGCACGGATGATGCGGACGGCGATCTCGCCGCGGTTGGCGATGAGCACCTTGGCGATATCAGGCATGCTTGCCAGCCTAGCGAGAAGGCTCCCGTTCGCTTTGACGACTCTCCACAAGAAAGAGGCGGAAACGTCGACGAGACTCTACGACCAGAGGTCGGTCCACGTGACGCCGAGATCGGCGGCGAGGCGGCGCAAGGTCGACAGCGACATCCCGACCACCGTCGACGGGTCGCCGTCGACGCGGGTGATGAAGGCGCCGCCCAGACTGTCGACCGTGAACGCACCGGCGACGAGCAGGGGCTCACCCGAGGCGACGTAGGCGGCGATCTCGGCATCCGTGACGTCATCGGCGAAGGTCACCGAAGCCTCGGCCGTGGCGGTGGCCTCGACCGGGTCGGTGCCCGGCGAGACGCGGAAGACCGAGTGCCCCGAATGCAGGATCCCGGTGGCCCCGCGCATCTCCTGCCAGCGTCTGGTCGCCTCCTCGGGCGTGTAGGGCTTGCCGTACACGCGCCCGCCTAGTTCGAACATCGAGTCTCCGCCGATCACGATGCCGTCGAACTCGCCGTCCGCAGAGAGGCGCTGCGCGACGTCCGCCGCCTTCGCCCGGGCGAGCAGGAGCACGAGGTCCGCCGGAGTCAGCTCCGCGCCCCGTTCGGCCGCGGCAGCGGCGGCGACCGCATCCTCATCCACTCCCGGCGACTGGGTCAGAGGCTCGATACCCGCCTGACGCAGCAGCATGAGGCGGGCGGGAGAGGTGGAGGCCAGGCAGACGCGCATGTTCACCACCGTATCCTCGAAGGATGACTTCCTCCCCAGTCCTGCTCGATCTGGACATCACCGGCATCGCGCACGGCGGCACGTTCATCGCCCGACACGAAGGCCGGGTCGTCTTCGTCTCCGACGCCATCCCCGGTGAGCGGGTCCGCGCGCGGCTCACCGAGGACTCCACGGGTGGGTCCAAGAGCTTCTGGCGTGCCGAGACTGTCGAGGTCCTGGACGCCTCGCCGCATCGTCGCCCCCACATCTGGGCGGAGGCCGACGTCTCCCGCGCGCCCGAGAACCGGCCGGGGGGCGCCGACCTGGGGCACATCGATCTCGCGCATCAGCGCGTGCTCAAGCGTCAGGTGCTCACCGAGGCGCTCGATCGTTTCGCCGGACCCGGTCTCGAGGCTCCCGAGATCGAGGCCGTGGACTCGACCGACGGAACCGGCTGGCGCTCCCGGGTGACCCTGCACGTCGACGACCAGGGGCGCGTGGGTCCCTACGCCGCTCGCAGCCACCGGGTGATCCCGGTCAGCTCCCACCCGCTCGCGCGTCCGGCGGTCGCACAGGCGGCCCTCCGTCTCGCGGGCGGCGAGGCGGGCAGCGTCGACCTGGTCGAACCGGGCGACGGCCAGGTGCGGGTCATCCGACGAGATCGCCTCGACGAGCGACCGGCCAGGGGGCAGCACCGCCGCCCGGCGCCCGAAGTCGTCTACGAGCAGGTGGGCGATCGCCGGTTCCAGGTCGACGCCGGTGGATTCTGGCAGGTGCACCCGCGAGCCGCATCGGTGCTCGACGGCGCCGTCTACGGCATCCTCGACGGGCACGTCGATCCGGAGGCGACGCACTTCGACCTCTACGGAGGAGTCGGGCTCTTCGCCGCATCGCTCGCAGACCTCGGTGGCACCGACATCGTCACCGTCGAGTCCAGCAGGCGGGCGACGACTCACGCGCAGCAGAACCTCGCGCCCCTCGCCGTGAATGCCGTCACAGCACGGGTCGACCGCTATCTCGCCGGTCTCCCCTCCGACACGCGAGCAGGAGCGGTCGTACTCGATCCGCCTCGTGCCGGTGCTGGACGCGCGGTGGTCGATGCACTGAACTCTCTCGCCCCCGAGGCGATCGCCTACGTCGCCTGCGACCCTGTGGCGTTGGCGCGGGACCTCGGAACCTTCCGCGAACACGGGTGGAACGTGGGGACGCTGCGCGGTTTCGACCTGTTCCCGCACTCGCATCACTTCGAGGTCGTCGCGCTGCTCACCCGGTGATCGTGATCTGCGGGGGCTGAGTACTCAGTAGGCTGGGCGGATGAGCAGGGTCGCACTCATCGACGATCACGAATCCGTCCGCCTCGGTCTCGAGGCGGCGTGCGCTCGTGACGGAGAGCAGACCGTCGTCTTCTCCGGCAGCACCGTCGTGTCCTACCTCGAGTGGAGGTCGACGACGTCGTCGCAGCCTGCCGACGTGGTGGTGCTCGACCTCACCCTGGGAGACGGCACCACGGTGACCGAGAACGTCCGGTCTCTCGTCGCCGACGGCGCGAGCGTCGTGATCCACAGCGTCGCCGATCGACCGGCGGCTGTGCGCGAGGCGCTCGCTGCCGGTGCAGCCGGCGTCGTGAGCAAATCCTCTGCGCTGGACGACGTGCTCGACGCCATCCGCACTGTCGCGCAGGGCGAAGCCCTCAACAACGTCGAGTGGGCGAGCGCTGTCGACGGGGATCGCGACTTCGCGGACGCCCAGCTGTCGACACGCGAGCGGGAGGTGCTCCGGCTGTATGCGACCGGCCTGCCGCTGAAGGCCGTGGCCGAGCGCCTCGGCGTCGCGTACTCGACCGCCAAGGAGAACATCACCCGGATCCGGGTCAAGTACGTGGAGGTCGGGCGACCGGCCCCGACGAAGGTCGACCTTCTGCGGCGAGCGATGGAGGATGGGATCGTCGCCGCAGACGGGGCGCCGAGTGGCCGCTGACCCGCTCAGCATCCGGGAGGCATGGAGCAAGATCCCTTCGCCCGGCAGCGTGGAGACCGAGTTCGAGCGCTTCACCGGCAAACGCATGGAGCGCATCCTCGCCACGGTCGTCGCGATCGGATCGGGTGTTCTCGGCGCACAGGCACTGATCGCGGGGGTCACGACGACGGGATCGGATGCCGCGCGCATCACGATGCTGCTCGTGGTCTTCGTGCCGCTGATCGTCATGCTCGTCGCGTGCGTCATCGGACGTGGCGTCAGGACCGCGTCCGGCGCGTTCGCCATCGTGTACACACTCGCGCTCGCCGCCTGGCCGAGTCTGGTCGACCCTGTGGGCAGAGCCGCCGACCAGCCGTGGATCTTCTTCCTCGTCAACGTGGGCGTCGTGGCTGCGATGCTCGCCTTCCCTCTGTGGCTGCAGTTCGTCTGGGCGGTGTGCCTGCCGTTCGTCTACGGCTATGTCCGCCTCGTCGAAGGCGATTTCTCGCGAGACTTCTGGGTGACGACGGCGTTCGACGTGTCGTTCACCCTGATCCTCGGATGCGTCATCATCGCGTTGGGATGGATGTTCCGCTCGGTCGCCGCGGGTGTCGATGAGGCCCGGGCCCGAGCCGTCGCGTCGTACGCGGGCGCAGCGGCAGCCGCCGCAGCCGAGGAGGAGCGTGCGGCGATGTCGGCGCTCATGCACGACAGCGTCCTTGCAGCGCTGATCGCGGCGGAACGGGCCGAAGGCGATCGGGCGCAGGACCTCGCCGTGGGGATGGCCCGGGAGGCTCTCACCCGCCTGGCGAACACCGAGGCCGCGGTGGCCCAGGAGGGCAGCGACGAACCGGTGGGCGCCGCTCAGATCGTCGTCGAGCTCCGTCGTGCCCTGTCCGAGCTCGGGGCGGATGCGATCGTCGAGGAACGGGGAGGGATCGGCCTGATCCCCGGGCGCGCCGCGAGAGCACTCGTGCTCGCCGCCAGACAGGCGCTCGGCAACGCGGTCACCCATGCGGGTGGGCGCGGGCTGCACATCCTCGTCGAGGGCCGCGGTGACGAGGGGATCACGGTGACGATCACGGACACCGGCCCAGGATTCGATATCGGGGCGATCGGCGCCGACCGCCTCGGGATCAGAGCATCGATCTTCGCACGGATGGCCGGGGTGGCGGGCACCGCCGAGATCGATTCGAGAGAGTGCGGCACCACCGTGACGCTGGGCTGGGAGCGGCCATGAATCGCACGGTGCGCAGTGTCGCGACGTCACTCGCGGTGGGCTTCGCGATGTACTTCGCCGCGAGAGGGGTGTGGTGGATCGAGCAGCCCTCCGCGCCGCTGCTGATGGTCGCGGCGATCGCGCTGTACCTCGTCGTCGTCAACGTCGCGATCCTCTGGGACTCGGCGATCTCGGTGCGGATGCCGCTCTGGGCGGCGCTGCTGACGCTGGTCTCGAGCGTCCTCATTCCGATTCTCGTGACGCTGTCCCTCGATCCGCTGACACGCACGGCGCCGTTCGCCACCTGGTACATCGGTGCGCTCGGTCTGATGGGCGTGGTGTGCATCGTCCGGCGCCGCTTCGTGATCGGCTGGCTGGTGGTGCTCGTCCTCGTCGCCACATCGTCGGTGTATCTGGGTGTCTTCGTGGCGCTGTCCCTCGGCCTGGTGGGCTCGCTCGTGTGGGTCGCGATCGCTCACCTCCTGGTGATCTTCTGGGACAGAGCCGTCCGCGACACCGAGCGCCTCGCCGGCATCCAGCAGGCGGTGTCCGCCTGGCACGCGACCCAGCAGGTGCGCCAGAAGGAACGTCGTCTGCGCACGCAATTTGCGCTGGCGGTCGCGGGGCCGGTCCTCAGTCGCACCGTCGCGTCGCGTGGCGCGCTGAGCGAGGAGGAGCGACTGCAGGCGCGTCTGGCGGAAGGTCGCCTGCGCGACGAGCTCCGGGGAGCCGATCTGCTCAACGATGCGGTGCGGGATGCGATCGAGGACGCGCGTCGCCGCGGTGCCGTCGTCACCGTCTTCGACGAGGGCGGCCTGGACGACGTCGATGAGGGACGACGCGCGATGATCCGCGACGAGCTCGCCCGGGTGCTGCGCGATGCGGATGCGGAGCGGTGGATCATCCGAGCGGCCAGGGATGCTCACACGGCGGTGACGGTGGTCGGCCGGGCCGGTGCCGGTGGGCAGAGCGACGACGATGCCGTCGACGTGTGGCACGAGATCCCGCGAGACGCGCCACGCCAGTGAGGTCCATGTCCTCGGCTCTGGCCGGGGGAGGGGGTCAGAGTCGAGGTCAGAAAGAGTGGGCGAGGGGCGGCGAATCCGCCAGCCCCTCGCCGTGCGGACCAGTTACCCGAAAACCGTCCGCTGGTGGCCGGTCTGCGTCTATCTACCCTGGGACAGAGAGACCAGCCGAACGCGAAGCGTCTTACTCAGTCTCATGGTTAGTCAAGTCGTTGTCTGTAGGTATTTTGGGGGACACGGAATCGACGCCGGTGCGAGATGATGAGGCATGGGAATGCGTCGCGGAACCAATCTCCCCCGCATGGGTGACTTCAACCAGTCCGTCATCCTCGAGGCCATCCGCCGGTCCGGAGAGGGACTCAGCCGGATCGAGCTCGTCGATGCGACCGGCCTCTCGGCGCAGACGATCACGAACATCACCCGTCGCCTTCTCGACGAGGGGCTGATCACCGAAGCAGGGCGGACCATCAACGGGCCCGGCAAGCCGCGAGTCACGCTGCGCCTGGTCGCGGAGAGTCGTTTCTCGGTGGGGGTGCATCTCGACCCGTCGGTGATCACCTTCGTGCTGCTGAACATGTCCGGTGCGGTGATCGCACGACGAGTCGTACGCACGCACGACCGGGACCCGCACCGCATCGTCGAGACGATGGCGCAGACGATCGATGGCCTCGTCGACGAGGCCGGCATCGATCGCGCACTCGTCGCCGGGGTCGGCGTCGCTGCCCCCGGGCCGCTCGACGCGGCGAAGGGCACGGTGGTGGACCCCCCGAAGCTCGACGGATGGCATCGGGTGCCGCTGCGTTCCGTTCTCGCAGAAGCGACGGGCTTCGAGGTCACGCTGGAGAAGGACACCACTGCCGCCGCAGTGGGGGAGCTGTGGACCGGCTCCGCGACAGCCGAGGACTCGTTCCTGTTCGTCTACCTCGGCACGGGGCTCGGAGCCGCCGCAGCGCGTGAGGGGGTCGTGGTCACAGGCAGCACCCACAACTTCGGCGAGATCGGCCACATCATGGTCGACCCAGACGGGCCGCCCTGCGCGTGCGGCTCGCGAGGATGCGTCGAAGTGGTATGCACCCCGCAGGCGATCGTCGAGCAGGCGGAGGCGGCCGGGGTGTTCCGCGATGAGCCGGACGACGGAGGTGCGCGCGGGGTGGAGGAGCGGTTCGCCCGCCTGTGCGAGCTCGCTGCCGCGGGCGAGATCCGCGCGCTGGGCGTTCTGCGTCGTTCTGCCGAACATCTCGCAGTGCTGATCTCGGTGCTCACGAACATCCTCGATGTCGATCGTGTGGTGCTCGGCGGGCCGTTCTGCGCCCCTCTGTCCGAGGTCTATCTGCGCGAGATCCCGGAGCAGCTGAACCGTCGCAGTGCGACGAGGTCGGTTCGGGCCTTGCGCGTCGACAGCGCGGTGGTGGGAGAGGATGTCGGTGCCGTGGGGGCCGCCTGCGTCGTGCTCGACGCGGTGCTCACGCCTCGAGCATCCGACCTCTACCTCGAGGATTGAACGGCGCCATCAGTTCGCATACCGGTATATCGGTTGAAGCGCCCTCAGTGATTACTCCAGTCGATGTATTATCGAAGAGATGCGCCGTCTGGGGTTTACAGGTGCCAGGGGCGACGGCCCCGCATCAATCGGAGGGTCGTCTGCGTGGCCCGGTAGCTGGGGGGCTCCGGGCCTCGCAGACTCTCCGATACGAGGGCGTCAGCGTGCGAAGCGGCCCCACGGGATGTCTCGTCGCAGTGCGCGTCGCAGCGGTCGCTGGGTGCGGGCCCACGCCGATACGCGAGGCTCCTCGGCCACGGCATCCGCCGCCTCCTGCGAGTAGGCGTCGCTCACCACGGCGATGAGAGCGGCGAGCTCCTCCTCGGTCGCAACGCCTCGGGTGATCTCCATCGTCGGGAGCTGGCGCTCGTCCGACGTCGCGGGCTCGGTCACAGCGGGATGTTCCCGTGCTTCTTGGGGGGCAGCTCGGCGCGCTTCCCGCGGAGGGCTCGGAGCGCCTTGGCGATCGAGACTCGGGTGTTCGCCGGTTCGATGATGCCGTCGATCTCGCCGCGTTCGGCGGCGAGGAACGGCGAGGTCACGCTGTAGGTGTACTCGTTCGCGAGCCGCGTGCGCACGGCGGCGACGTCCTCGCCGGCCTCTTCGGCACGCTTGATCTCGCCGCGGTAGAGGATGTTGACCGCACCCTGGCCGCCCATCACGGCGATCTCCGCCGTCGGCCAGGCGAGGTTGACATCGGCGCCCAGCTGCTTCGATCCCATCACGATGTAGGCGCCGCCGTAGGCCTTGCGCAGGATGACCGTGACCAGCGGCACGGTCGCTTCCGCGTAGGCGTAGATGAGCTTGGCGCCGCGGCGGATCACGCCGGTCCACTCCTGATCGGTACCGGGGAGATACCCGGGCACGTCGACGAGCGTGACGATCGGGATGGAGAACGCGTCGCAGAACCGCACGAATCGGCTGGCCTTCTCGCCCGCCTCGATGTTGAGCGTTCCGGCCATCTGGGACGGCTGATTGGCGATGATCCCGACCGAGCGCCCTTCGACCCGGCCGAAGCCGATCACGATGTTCGGCGCGAAAAGCGGCTGGACCTCGATGAAGTCTCCCGCGTCGACGACGTGCTCGATGACCGTGTGGATGTCGTACGGCTGATTGGGGGAGTCGGGGATGATCGTGTTCAGAGAGCGATCGGCATCCGTGGTCTCCCACTCGAAGCCGCTCTCGTACGCGGGGATCTCAGCCATGTTGTTGTCGGGGAGGAAGCCGAGGAGCGTGCGGGCGTAGTCGATCGCGTCGTCCTCGTCCTCGGCGAGGTAGTGCGCGACACCCGAGCGAGTGTTGTGCGTGAGGGCTCCTCCGAGCTCCTCCATGCCGACGTCCTCGCCGGTGACCGTCTTGATGACGTCCGGACCGGTCACGAACATCTGGCTGGTCTTGTCGACCATGATCACGAAGTCCGTCAGGGCGGGGCCGTAGACGGCTCCACCGGCGGCCGGGCCCATGATGATCGAGATCTGCGGGATGACCCCCGACGACCGAGTGTTCAGGCGGAAGATCTCGCCGTACTTGCTGAGGGCGAGCACGCCCTCCTGGATCCGGGCTCCGCCGGAGTCGAGGATGCCGATGATCGGCATACCGCCCGACAGCGCGAACTCCATGATCTTGATGATCTTGTCGCCGGAGACCTCGCCGAGAGATCCGCCGAACGTGGTGAAGTCCTGCGAGTACACCGCGACCGTGCGGCCGTGGATCGTGCCCACACCCGTCACGACGGAATCGCCGTAGGGCCGGTTGCGATCCATGCCGAACGCGGTGGTGCGATGGCGCACGTACTCGTCGAACTCGACGAAGCTTCCGGGGTCGACGAGCAGTTCGATGCGCTCGCGGGCGGTCATCTTGCCCTTGGCGTGCTGCTTCTCCTGCGCGACCTTCTCGGCGTCGACAACGGCTTCGTTGTAGCGAGCGCGGAGGTCTGCGATTCTGCCGGCGGTGGTCGAGAGTTCGGGCTTGTCCGTCACGGATTCCACCCTATCGTCGCGGTGGCCCCGTCCGTTGGATGCTCGCTACAACGGGTCGTCAGATCCTTTGGCGGCTCTCGTGAACCCCCGTGTCCCGAGGGCGGCCGTCACTCGCGGTGTTCGGCACCGAGCGTGCCCGGCAGGTCGTGGGTGCCGGCCTGCTCGATCTCGCCGACGTCCTTGTTGCGGCCACGTCCGACCGACGCGATCTTCCGTCCCGCCCAGCCGACGCCGCGGACCGCCGATCCGGCCGCTCCGGCCACGGCGCCCCCGACGAACTGGGCACCGTGCAGCATCCGCAGCTCCATCTTCTCTGCGCCGGCGACGGGCTCCAGCTCGAGCGGCATGTCCAGAGGTGCCGCTCCGAATGCGTGGTGCGACGTCGTCAGCACGCGGCGTCCGAGAATGTGGTTGCCCGCGCCTCCGACGGCCGCGCCGACGCCGAACGGCAGTGCCTTCCCGATGAACGAGGCACCGCCCTTCGCCGCGAACTGCCTCACGAACATGCTCTTGAGTCGATCCACGAGGGGGCCGACGGCAGCGCGCGGCAACGACTTCGTCACCATCTCGCCCCAGTACGACGACCTCGAGCCGCCGCGGCCGGTGGCCTCGCCTGCCAGCTGTCCGACGAGGGCCACGCCCTCCTTGCCGAGCATGAGGGTCATCACCAGCGCGCGGGCCCGGTCGGGGTTCGACACCGCGATGCCATGGACCTCTGCGACGGACTGCGCGAAGAGCGCCGTCGATTCGACGAAGCCCACCGTCTCGACTCCGGAGAGGGCGAGCGTGATGCCGGTGCCGATCCCCGGCACGACGGCGGTCGCTCCGACCGCCGCGCCGCCCGTGGTCACCGCCGCGAGATAGCGCCGCTCGAGGATGCGGATGATCTGCTCGGGCGAAGCGTGCGGGTTGCGCAGGCGGATGCTGCGGATGTGCGCCAGCACGAGCGGGCGCTGGATCGCGAGAACGCGGTCCAGCCCGCGGACCATCAGCGGATGCTCGGCCGAGCCGACGGGCGGCACCCCCCTGTCCCACGCGGCGTCGTCGGGGAGGGAGTGGATCTTGTGCACCTTGGGGGCCATGGATCGATCCTAGGAAGCCAGGCCGCGAAAAAGCCGAAAGCCCGGCTCCCTTGACGGGGCCGGGCTTTCGTGGAAGGCGATCAGACGAACAGGTTCGCCCGCTCGAGGTCCTCGGCGAAGTCGACCTCGACCGCGTAGAGATCGGAGACGTCCATCGGCTCGAGGAGCAGGCCGTCTTCGGCGATCGCGAGCTCGAGGCCGCGCTCGAAGTAGTCCTGGTCTTCGACGCGCTGCAGCTGGCGCATGAACGCCTTCTTGTCTGCGGAGGAGATGTAGTTGATGCCCACAGCCTCACCGAGACCGCCCTTGACGGTCTTCGACAGCTCGTTGATGAAGCCCTCGGCCGTGACCGTGTACTTCACCTCCTCGTCGCTGACTTTGGAGGTGTTCACCGTGACGAAGGACTGGTCGCGCTCGATGTACGCCGCAGCGCGGCCCAGGATCATCGGGTCGAACACCACGTCGCCGTTCATCCAGAGCACGCCCGACTTGCCGGTGGCGCCGAGAGCGCGCAACAGGCTCTTCGACGTGTTGGTCTCGTCGTAGCGCTCGTTGTGCACGTAATTGACGTTCGGGAACGCCTCGATGATGGTCTCTGCGCGGTACCCGACGACGGCGGTGATGCGGGCGTCCGATCCGAAGGCGGCGCGGATGTTGTCGTGCTGCTGGCGCATGATCGTGCGGCCGTCGCTCAACTCCGTGAGCGGCTTCGGCAGCGCGCGGCCGAGGCGTGAGCCCATGCCTGCTGCGAGGATGACGGTCTGAAGAGTCACGAGTGCTCCTAAATGAAGTATGTGTTCATGGTCGGTTCACCGACCGGACACTTCGTCGTGCCGAGAGCCATGCTAGCGATCCCGCCTGAGAACCCGCGGGGGTTGACATCGCTGTGGCCAATTCGTGATCCAGTACACACCCAACACTCAGATTCGTCCAGATCCGGAGTGAGATGTCCAACGGGCTCACCAGGTCGGCGAAATGTTGCGGTGACCCGAAGAAATCCTGCCCCCGTTGATACCGTAGGACGGTGACTGCTTCTTCCCCCGACGATCCCGCTGCTCAGGCGGTCGACGCCACGCCCGCCGCCCCGAAGAAGACTTCCGCTCGCACGACGCCTGCCAAGAAGACGGGTGGAGCGCGCGTTCCCTCCAAAGCTGCGGCGGACAAGGCCGCGGTCACCGTCGAGGTGGTCGCCGAACCGGCGCTGAAGATCGACCGGACCACCGAGAGCGGCGCTCCGCGATCGGCGGCATCGAAGAAGACCACCGCCGCTCGCACGACTGCCGCCAAGAACGCGACCCGCGACACGACCGCCCGCGCGGCTGGGGCGAAGACGTCATCGGCGCGATCCGCTGCGGCCAAGACCACCGCTGCGAGGACCACAGCCGCGAAGACGGCTGCGGCGAAGACCGCTGCTGCGAAGACCTCAGCCGCGCAGGGATCCACTCCGGCCGCCAGGGCGGCCGCGGCGAAGACGGTCGCCGCCAAGGCTGCGGTGGAGAAGAGCGCGTCGGCGAAGTCCGCAGCACGCACTTCCGCGGCGAAGACCACGGCGGCCAAGGCCGCGGCCGCGAAGTCCGCTGCGGCGAAGACAGCTGCCGCGAAGGCTGCTGCGGCCAGGGCCAAGGCCGAGGCCGAGGCCGAGGGGGACGCTCAGGTCGAGAGCGAAGCGGCGATCGAGATCGAGATGCCGGCTCCTGCCCACGTTCAGGGAGACGAGCCTGAGGCTGCTGCCGAGGGGGCGAAGACAGATCTGCCCGCTCCGGCGGAGGAGACCCCTATGAACGACGCCGCACCGGTTGTCGACGCGACGCCGGTCGACGACGCCACGCCGGTCGACGACGCCACGCCGGTCGACGACGCGACGGCGGACGTCGCCGACGCCACCGCGTCTGCAGCGACGGCATCCGCCGACGAGAGCGCGACATCCGAGGTCTCCGAGCCGGTGTCCGATGCGGACGCGACCGAGGAGGCCGTCACCGGAGTCGAGGCGGCCTCCGGTGCGGAGGCCATCCGCATTCGAGGCCTCGTCAAGAACTTCGGGGATCACACTGCGGTCAACGGCATCGACCTGACGGTGCCTGCAGGTTCGTTCTACGGCATCGTCGGTCCCAACGGCGCCGGCAAGACGACGACCCTGTCGATCGTCGCCGGGCTGCTGCGCGCCGATGCAGGCGACATCGTGATCTGCGGCATCGATCAGTCGGCGAAGCCTCTTGCCGCGAAACGCATGATGGGTGTGCTGCCCGACCGGCTCCGCACGTTCGATCGACTCACCGGGCGGCAGCTGCTCTACTACTACGGGCTCCTTCGGGGACTCGCATCCTCGGTCATCGAGAAGCGCGTCGCCGATCTCGCGCGCGCGTTCGATCTCGGAGAGGCGCTCAATCGCGTCGTCTCCGACTATTCGGCCGGTATGACCAAGAAGATCATGCTCGCGGGAGCCATGATCCACTCGCCGAGGGTCCTGGTGCTCGATGAGCCGTTCGAGGCCGTCGATCCGGTGTCCTCCGCGGTCATCCTCGACATTCTGCGCGCCTATGTCGCGCACGGCGGAACGGTGGTGCTCTCGAGCCACGGGATGGATCTCGTCGAGCGGGTCTGCTCGCGCGTCGCGATCATCGTCGGGGGAGAAGTGCTCGCCGAGGGCACCATCGACGAGGTCCGCGCAGGCCAGACGCTCGAAGCGCGGTTCGTCGAGCTGTCCGGTGGCATCGGCGAGGTGGAGGGGCTCGAGTGGCTGCACACGTTCTCCGACTGAGAGCCGCGCTCCTGATCGGATCGCTCCGCGGCGAACGTCGGGTACGGACGCTCATCATGCTCGCCGTCGTGGCGATTCTCACGGGTGTGGTCTGCGCGGCGATCCTCAGCCTCGACGACGCACCCGTCGCTGTCGCGCGCACGGTCATCGTCCTCGGCAGCGCGGCACTGCTCCTGGGATTCCTGGTGGGTCCCATCCTCGTGGGTGCCGTGGATCAGCTGGATCCCCGCAGATTCGCCGTGTTCGGGGTCGACGAGCGGCAGATGCCATGGATCCTCGCGCTCGCCTCACTGGTCAGCGTTCCCAGCCTGGCTCTCATCGCTGTGAACATCAGCGTGTGCATCGTGGCGATCAGGCTCGGAGCGCCGTGGTTCATCGCGGTGCTGATGAGCGTCGTCTGCCTGTTCTCGACGGTGCTTGCGGCGCGTATCGGCATGGCGGTGAACGCGCTGCTGCTGCCGGAGCGTCGATCGCGCGAGCTCACCGCCCTCTTCGCGCTGGCCGTGATCGTGATCGCATTCCCCGTGGCCGTGTTCCTCGCCTCGCTCAAGTGGGACGGGCAGGTCCCCGCCGCAGTGGGGGCACTGACGGCGACGATCGGGTTCACCCCTTTCGCCGCATCGTCGAGGTTCCTGTTCTCGTTCGCGACGGATGACGATGCCGGCAACTGGATCAGCGGGATCGTGGCCCTCCTCACCGCGGTGGTGCTCTGGGCGGTGTGGTCGTGGCTGGTTCGCAGACTGCTCACCACGACCGAGCGTCCTGTGGCCTCTCGCGAGCGCTCCGGTCTCGGCTGGTTCGGCCTGCTTCCGTCGAACGCCTTCGGTGCGATCGCGTCTCGCAGCCTCGTCTACTGGCTGCGTGACCGCCGCTACATCATGAATCTCATCGTGGTCCCGATCGCCGGCGTGCTGTCCGTCCTGCCACTCCTCGTCGCGGGCGTGCCGCTCGAGATCGCCGCTCTCGTGCCCGTTCCGGTGATGGCCCTGTTCTTCGGCTGGCTGCCGCACAACGATGTCGCCTACGACTCCACCGCACTGTGGACGCACGTGGCGAGCGGCGTGCGCGGCATCCCCGATCGTCTGGGCCGACTCGTCCCGGTGATGCTCGTGGCCGTTCCCGTGCTCGCGATCGCTGTGCCTCTCACGATGCTCTGGATCGATGACTGGCGTCTCCTTCTGCCCCTCACCGGCCTCGGGGCCAGCCTGCTGCTGTCGGCGCTCGGCTTCTCGAGCATCGTCTCTGTGATCGCGCCGTACGCCGTGTCGCGTCCCGGAGACAGCCCGTTCCAGCAGCCTCAGCGGCCGACGTCGCGTGGCGCGTACGGTCCTGCTGCGGCGTTCCTCGGAGCGATCCTCGTGAGCGTGCCGACCATCTGGCTGCTCGTGCTCACGATGCTCGAGGGATCGCAGTTCGCCCCCGCGACGTTCTGGGCCGGACTCGCGACAGGGGTGGCGCTCTTCGCGATCGGTGTCGGCGTCGGCGGGCGGATCTTCGAGCATGAGGGCGAGCGACTGATGGAGTTCGTCGAGACCGCGTGACGACCGCCCAACCGGGTGCGTCCGAGGCTAGACTCTCGGCATGAGTACTCCGCTGGACAGCCCCGATCAGGGCGGCGTGGCAACGCTTGATCGCGAACTGGAAGAACTCCTCCGCGAGGAGAATGTCGAGCCGGGCGACCACGAGCGCTTCTCTCATTACGTCAAGAAGGACAAGATCCTCGAATCGGCGATCACCGGCAAGCCGGTGCGTGCGCTGTGCGGCAAGAAGTGGACGCCGGGCCGTGATCCGGAGAAGTTCCCGATCTGCCCCACGTGCAAGGAGATCTACGAATCGATGGTCGGCTGAACTGAACCGCCTCGGCCGCGTCAGCTCGCGTCGACGTAGACGGTGGGGATCGCCGGGTCGGACTTGCTCAGGGCGAGCGCTCTGACCGGAAGCTCCTCCCGCACCCGCAGATGGTGCGCTCGGGCGGAGGCCGTTCCCTCGGGTCCTTCGAACGAGTCGTCGATCTCGCCGTTCTCGACGAAGGTCGTCTGCAGCGCCCTTCCGTCCGAATGCTCGGCCGGGGTGTCGAGTTCCTCGAATCCGTCGGAGACGACGACGGTCTCTGCCTCCGCCACCCCGTCGACGAGGGTGCGGAACGCTGCTTTGCGCCCGCCGTGAGATGCCTTGTCGGTCGACGCCTTCGCGACGCCGATCCATGCGCCGTCCGAGTCCTGCCGCGCCACGAGCTTGTAGACCATGCTCGCGGTGGGGTATCCGGATCCCGTGACCACCGACGTGCCCACGCCGTAAGCGTCGACGGGCGACGCGGCCAGCGCGGCGATCGCATATTCGTCGAGATCGCTCGTGACCGTGATGCGTGTCCCGGTCGCACCGAGCTCGTCGAGCTGCGCCCGCACCTCGGCGGCGACGATCGGCAGGTCACCCGAGTCGATCCGCACGCCGCCGAGTCCCGTACCTGCGACGCGGATGGCCGTCTCGACCCCGGCGCGGATGTCGTAGGTGTCGACGAGCAGGGTGGTGTCGGTTCCCAGGGAGTCGATCTGCGAGCGGAACGCCTCCTCTTCGGTCTCGTGCAGCAGGGTCCAGGAGTGCGCGGCCGTGCCCATGGTGGGGATACCCCAGCGTCGTCCGGCCTCGAGATTGCTCGTGGCCCGGAAACCGGCGATGTAGGCCGCTCGCGCGGCTGCGACGGCGGACTGCTCTGCGGCACGCCGAGAGCCCATCTCGGCCAGCGGACGCTCGCCCGCCGCGATGCTCATGCGGGAGGCGGCGGTGGCGACGGCGGAGTCGTGGTTGAGCACGCTGAGAGCCAGGGTCTCGAGCACGACAGCGTCGGCGAAGCTGCCCTCGACCGTGAGGATGGGGGAGCCGGGGAAGTACAGCTCGCCCTCGCGGTAGCCACGGATGGAGCCGGTGAAGCGGTAGTTCTCGAGGTACGTCAGGGACTCGGCATCCACCACCTGGTTGTCACGCAGGAATCGCAGTTCGTCATCCTCGAAGCGGAACTGTCGCAGCAGCGTGAGGAGCCGACCGGTACCGGCGACGACTCCGAAACGTCGTCCTCCCGACAACCTGCGTGAGAACAGTTCGAACACGCTCGGCCGTGATGCGGTGCCGTCGCGCAGTGCGGCGGCGAGCATGGTCAGTTCGTAACGATCGGTCAGAAGCGCCGTGGACGTCGTCATCCGCTCAGCTTAGTGAGGGGAGCCGTCCGGGTCGCTGAGCGTGACGCGCGCCGCACGCGGGTAGGCTGGGTAGTCATGAACGACGCCCCGATCGGAATCTTCGACTCCGGTGTCGGCGGACTCACGGTGGCCCGGGCCATCCGAGCCCAGCTGCCCCGGGAATCGTTCGTCTACATCGGCGACACGGCTCACTCGCCCTATGGCCCCAAGCCGATCGCGGACGTGCGGCGCTACAGCCTCGAAGTACTCGATTCCCTGGTCGACCAGGGCGTCAAGATGCTCGTGATCGCCTGCAACACGGCATCGGCGGCCATGCTGCGCGACGCCAGAGAGCGCTACGACATTCCGGTCGTCGAGGTGATCGGCCCGGCAGTGCGACGAGCCGTGTCGACGACTCGCAACGGCCGCGTCGGGGTCATCGGCACCGTGGGGACGATCGGCTCCCGCGCCTACCAGGACATGCTCGAGGTGAACGAACGGCTCGAGGTCTTCACCGCGGCGTGCCCGCGCTTCGTCGAGTTCGTCGAGGGGGGCATCACCGGCACGCCTGAAGTGCTCGCCACCGCCGAGGAGTACCTCGCGCCGCTCCGCGAGGCGGATGTCGACACACTCGTTCTCGGCTGCACCCACTACCCCTTCCTGCGTGGCGCGATCAGCTACGTGATGGGGGAGGGGGTGACCCTCGTCTCGAGTGATGACGAGACCGCCGGGGATGTCTATCGCCAGCTCGTGCGAGGCGATCTTCTCGCGTCTCCCGACGCCACGGCCACGTACGTCTACGAGGCGACGGGGGACTCGACGACCGAGTTCACCGCCCTCGCCAACCGCCTGATGGGCCGGGAGGTGCGCGACGTGCAGCTCGTGCAGACCGGTGTCATCACGCTTCCGGAGCCTGTCCCCGGACAGTAGCCCGACCGCAGCATCCGCTTCATCCGCCTCCACCGAAGGAATCCCATGACCAGCATCGTCCGCGCCGACGGCCGTTCCACCGACCAGCTCCGCGAGATCACGATCGAGCGCGGGTGGAGCAGCCACGCCGAGGGCTCGGCTCTGATCAGCTTCGGCGGAACCAAGGTGCTGTGCACGGCATCATTCACGAATGGCGTTCCTCGCTGGCTGACCGGCAAGGGCAAGGGGTGGGTGACGGCGGAGTACTCGATGCTTCCCCGTGCGACCAACAGCCGCAACGACCGGGAGAGCGTCAAGGGGCGCATCGGCGGGCGCACGCACGAGATCTCGCGGCTGATCGGCCGTGCTCTGCGCGCAGTGGTCGACACCAAGGCGCTGGGTGAGAACACGATCGTGATCGACTGCGACGTGCTGCAGGCCGACGGAGGCACCCGCACCGCCGCGATCACCGGAGCGTACGTCGCCCTCGCAGATGCGATCGAGTGGGGACGCGAGAAGAAGTTCATCGGCAAGAACGCGACGCCGTTGCTCGACTCCGTGGCTGCGATCTCGGTCGGGATCATCGACGGCGAGCCCATGCTGGATCTGGCATATGTCGAGGACGTCCGCGCCGAGACCGACATGAACATCGTGGTCACGGGCCGCGGGCTCTTCGTCGAGGTGCAGGGCACGGCTGAAGGAGCGCCGTTCGACAAGCGCGAGCTCGACGCCCTGCTCGACCTGGGCGTCGCGGGCTGCGCCGACCTGAAGGATCACCAGCTGAAGGCGCTCGCGGGCTGATGAAGGTCGTCCTCGCCACGCACAATCCGCACAAGGTCGCGGAGTTCCAACAGATCGTGGCATCCGCTCGCCCTGATCTCGAGATCATCGCGTATGACGGACCGGAGCCCGTCGAGGACGGCGTCACGTTCGCGGAGAACGCGCTGATCAAGGCTCGCGCCGCGTCGGCGCACACGGGACTCGCGGCGCTCGCCGACGACTCCGGCATCTGCGTCGACGTGCTGGGCGGGTCGCCCGGTGTCTTCTCGGCCTATTGGGCGGGGCAGAAGAAGGATGCCGCGGCGAACCTCGAGCTGCTGCTCGACCAGCTGCGCGACATCGCGGATCCTCACCGCGCTGCTCACTTCAACTCGACGATCGCGCTCGTGACTCCGGACGGAGCCGAGCACGTGGTCGTCGGGAACTGGCCGGGACGTCTCGCGCGCGAAGCATCCGGAGGCGGCGGATTCGGTTACGACCCCATCTTCGTCCCGGACGGACAGCCCGAGGGGGCGGAGCGCACGGTCGGCGATTTCACTGCCGGCGAGAAGCAGGCGCAGTCGCACCGTGCGCGCGCGTTCGCGGAACTGCTGCCGTTGCTCGCCGCTCTCTGAGTCGGCGGTATTCACTACGGTTGACGTACTTCATGCGTAGTGGTTACTCTGACGACATGCGAGAACTCACCTACTACGTCGGCGTCACGCTCGACGGATTCATCGCCGGCCCGGACGACGAGGTCGATTTCTTCCCCGTGACCGCTGCGTTCGCCGACGCCCTCGGCACGGAACTCCCCGACATCCAGCCTGCGCATGTGCGCGCGGCGCGGGGCGGCGCAAGCGCAGCGGTCACCCGCTTCGACACCGTCGTGATGGGGCGTCGGACCTACGAACCCGCACTGCAGGTCGGCATCACAGACCCGTACTCGCAGTTGCGGACCGTCGTGTTCAGTCGCTCGCTGGACGATCCGGGCGAAGCCAACGTCGAGATCGTGCGCACCGATCCTGTCGCGCGGGTCCGCGCGCTCAAGGCGGAACCCGGCCTCGGTATCTACCTCGCGGGTGGGGCCGGGCTCGCCGGGGTGCTCCTCGACGAGATCGATCGCCTCATCGTCAAGAAGTACCCGACGATCGCGGGGTCCGGCATCCCGATGGCGAGCCACCCCTTCGCCCCGACCCAGTTCCGTCTCGACCAGGTGCGCTCGTTCGACAACGGGTGCGTCGTGCTCGAGTACTCTCGCCAGCGCTGACGGCCCCGCGGTTACTGAGAATCATCACCATTCCCGACTGGGCTGAGACCTGCCGGCGGGTGTGCGAGCCGGTCTAGCCTGGAGACATGCACGATCATGCGCCCGCCGCGGGCGGCATCCGCTCCGCGAACCATCGCCGTCTTCTGGCGATCTCGCTGACACTGACCGCGACGATCATGGTCGTGCAGATCGTGGGTGCACTACTGACCGGTTCTCTCGCGCTGCTGGCGGATGCGGCTCACATGTTCACAGACGCCTCGGCTCTGGTGATCGCGCTCATCGCGGCGGCCGTCGCCGCCCGACCTGCCGACGACCGCCGCACGTTCGGATACCAGCGCGCCGAGGTGTTCGGGGCGCTCATCAACGCGATCATCCTGATCCTCCTCGCCGGGTGGGTGGGGGTGGAGGCCATCGGTCGTCTGATCAACCCGGGGGAGACCGAGGTGGTCGGCGGGCTGATGCTCATCGTCGCCGTCGTGGGTCTTGTCGCGAACGCCATCTCGATGTGGCTGCTGAGCCGCGCGCAGCGCACCAGCATGAACGTCCGCGGCGCCTACCTCGAGGTGATGGGCGACCTGATCGGGTCGGCGATGGTGATCATCGCAGCGATCGTGATCGTCACGACCGGATGGATGCCCGCCGACGCGCTCGCGTCGATCATGATCGCCGTGCTCATCATCCCGCGAGCCATCGCGCTGCTCCGCGAGGTGTTCTCGGTGCTCTCCGAATCAGCGCCCCAGGGCACTGCGGTCAGCGAGATCCGACAGCACCTCCTCGACTACGACGGAGTCGTCGGCGTGCATGACGTGCACGTCTGGCAGCTCACTCGCGGTGCTCCGGTGTTCAGTGCGCACGTCAGCGTCGACCCGGCTCTCCTCGCCGATGGACGTTCGGCGAAGCTGCTGAGCGACCTCCAGTCGTGTCTGTCGCACCACTTCGACGTCGCTCACTCGACCTTCCAGATCGAGCCCGCGGAGCAGTCCGACTGCCAACCGCACCACGCCTGACGATCAGGACTCGACGATCACCTCGTCGGGAGTCTTATCCGGCCGGAGTCCCCGCCAACGGGAGTGACGCAGAACGCCGTCCGGGGTCCAGTTCGCGAACTCGACCTCGCCGACGAGCTCAGGTCGGACCCAGAGCGCATCCGACGCATCGAGCGCCGGCACGTCCTCGAGGGGCGCGGAGTCGGTGCGCAGGGGAGCGAGCCGGTTCAGCAGGTCGCGCAGCATCCGGTCGGTGAATCCCGTGCCGACGCGACCGACATAGCGCAGCCGTCCGGACTCGGGGACCGCGAGCAGCAGGGAGCCGAACGTGCCCTCCCGGTCGCCCTTGCCGGGGCGGATACCGACGATCACGACCTCCTGCATGCGGGTGTGCTTGATCTTCAGCCAGGCCGGTGAGCGCTGGCCCGGACGGTACCGCGAGGACGGATCCTTGACGACGACGCCCTCGAGGCCGAACTCGTCGCTCGCCGCGAGAGCGGCGTCGAGATCGTCGAACACGGGTGGGACCTGCACCGGCGCATCGAGGTCGGCGACGACCTCCTCGAGGAGGGTCCGTCGCTCCGACAGCGCCATGGAGCTGAGGTCGTGACCGTTCAGGCGGAGCAGATCGAAAGCCATGTAGACGATGGGCGTGCGCACGACCTCGCGTTCGATCTCGCGGGGCCGGGTCAGGTGCATGCGGTTCTGCAGCATCGAGAAGCTCGGCCTGCCCTGCGCATCGAAGGCGACGATCTCGCCATCGATGATCGCATCGGACACGGGCAGGAACGGCGCGCCGTCGGCAGTCAGCTCGGGGTAGCGGGCCGTGATGTCGGTGCCGCTGCGGGCATGCAGCAGCATCCGTCCGTCCGCCCAGGTTCCGATGGCCCTGATGCCGTCCCACTTCACCTCCACCCACGACGGCGAGCTCAGAGTGCGGGCGATCGCCGGCGTGCCGTTCTCGGCCAGCATGGGGGAGACGGAGGGGGGAGACGACGAGACCAGCGGTGCCGCACCGGTCGTCCGCGGGCGGTGGCGGCTCGCATGCGAGTTCGCGCCGTGTGCGTCGACGCGGGGGCCCGGCGCAGAGGTGGTGTCCGGGGGGCCCTCCTGGGCGGCGAGAAGCGGAGCGATGGGGTCCTGCCCGGAACCCGCACGCTCGAGCACCGTCGCGAAGTCGAGCTGCGCGAGGTCGGGGTCGTCGAGTTCGTCCCAGGTGCGCGGAGCCGCCACCCAGGGGTGCGCGCGACCACGCATCGAGTACGGCGAGATCGTCGTCTTCTTGCCGTTGTTCTGGCTCCAGTCGAGAAAGACCTTGCCGCCGCGCGCGGCCTTGGCCATCGTGCTCGTGGCGAGATCCGGATGCCCGGTCTCGATCAGACGGGCGATCTCCTTCACGACCGCGGATATCTCTGCGCTCGTCTGCTGCCCGGGCAGGGCGGCGTAGAGGTGGATCCCTTTGCTTCCGCTGGTCACGGGCACCGGATCGAGTCCGATGTCGCTGAGCAGGCTGCGAGCGATCCGTGCGACCTCGGCGCACTGGGCGAGCCCGACCCCCGGGCCCGGGTCGAGATCCAGGACGAGCCGATCCGGCTTTCCCGGCATGCCGTCGGAGGCGAAGCGCCACTGCGGCACGTGCAGCTCGATCGCGGCGACCTGCGCGAGCCAGACCAGCGTGGGAACGTCCTGGACGAGGGGATACTCCTTGGGGCCGTCCGAGTGCCGGATCGGCTGTCGGGGGATCCATTCCGGAGCTCCCGGCTCGAGCTGCTTCGTGAAGAACGCGTCGGCGGGAGCATCCGCGGTCCCCACCCCTTCCACCCAGCGCTTGCGGGTCACGGGGCGGCCCGCGAGCAGAGGGAGGAGGTGCGGCGCGATCGCCGTGTAGTAGGCGATGATCTCGCCCTTCGTGGTGCCGGTCTCGGGGTAGACGACCTTGTCGAGGTTGGTGATGCGCAGCCGGCGGCCATCGATCTGCACGTTCTGCGCCTCTGCGACCATGACGCCAGCGTAGTCAAGGTACTGGCCGTGAGCCGCGCGGCTGGTGTTCACTGGGGTCATGAGAACGATCTGGAAAGGTGCGCTCACCTTCGGCCTCGTGAACGTGCCCGTCAAGGTGTATTCCGCCACCGAGGACCATGATGTGCCGCTGCACCAGGTGCACGAGAAGGACGGCGGCCGGATCCGGTACCAGCGCACCTGTGAGGTGTGCGGCGAGACCGTCGCCTACGCCGACATCGATCGCGCCTACGTCGAGGAAGGGCAGACGGTCGTGCTCACGAAGGACGATCTGGCGGCGCTGCCGGCGGAGAAGAGCCGCGAGATCGACGTCGTCGAGTTCGTGCCCTCCGACCAGGTCGATCTGCTGACCCTCGACAAGCCGTACTACCTCGAACCGGACTCCAAGTCACCGAAGGCGTACGTGCTGCTGCGCAAGACGCTCGAACAGACCGACCGCACGGCGATCGTGCGCTTCACGCTGCGACAGAAGACCCGACTGGCCGCACTCCGTGTGCGTGGCAAGGTGCTCGTGCTGCAGACGCTGCTGTGGGCCGACGAGGTGCGTGAGGCGGCGTTCCCGGTGCTCGACGAGGATGTGAGGATCTCGAAGAAGGAGCTCGAGCTCTCGGCATCCCTCGTAGACAGCTATTCGGCTGACTTCGATCCTGAGTCGTTCGTCGACGAGTACCAGAAGGAGTTGCGCACTCTGATCGATGCGAAGATCGAGGCGGGCGACACGTTCGATGTCTCGGACACCTTCGGCGAGGCCGAGGGCGATGCCAAGAGCGGTGAGGTCATCGACCTGATGGAGGCGCTGCGCGCCAGTGTGGCTCGCACCAAGGCCGCTCGGTCGGAGTCGACCGGCGACAAGGCGAGCACGAAGAAGAGCCCGAGCAAGAAGAAGGCGGGCTGAGACAGCCCGCCTTCTTCTGCACCGAGATCAGTGCTTGCCGTCTCCGTCGAAGTCCGGAGCACGGTCGAAGACCTCGGGGTCGAGGGCGAGTTCTTCGGCCTCGGCGGCGTCTGTCTCACCCTCGCCGGCCGCGGCTTCCTTCTTCGCCTTGTGACGCTCGGACAGGTAGTGCCAGAGCGTGATGAGTGCCGTGCCGCCGACGGCAGCGAGCAGGATCAGGTCGATGTAGCTCTCGACGAAGTGCGCGACCGGCGGGATGAAGCCGATGGCGTACCCGAACATCGTCAGACCGAAGCCCCAGAGGATCGCACCGATGAGGTTGTACAGCGTGTAGCGGCGCCATGGCATGTGGCCCACGCCGGCGGCGACCGGGGCGAAGGTGCGCACGATCGGCACGAAGCGGGCGAGGATGACGGTGATGCCGCCGAAACGCTCGAAGAAGGCGTTCGTCCGCTCGACGTTCTTCTTGCTGAACAGGCCCGATTCCTTGCGTTCGAAGACTGCGGGTCCGCCCTTGTGGCCGATGAGGTAGCCGACCTCACCGCCGACGAACGCCGAGAGCCCGATGAGCAGCGCGACGATCCACACGTTGATGCCGAACACCCCGTGCTCCGAACCCGCGATCGGGTGCGACAGGAGTCCTGAGATCACGAGCAGCGTGTCGCCAGGAAGCAGGAACCCGACCAGAAGGCCCGTCTCCGCGAAGACGATGAAGCACACCACGAGAAGCGCCCAGGGGCCGGCCGAGCCGATGATCGTGGCGGGGTCGAGCCAGGGGATGAGAGCGGCGTGATGCATGGATTTCCCGTCGTCGTGCGCTGTGCGGCGGTCAAGTCGTCGATCGCAGGGGGTGCGACAGATCGGTGCGGAAGGTGGGACTTGAACCCACACGCCCTAGGGCACAGGAACCTAAATCCTGCGTGTCTGCCAATTTCACCACTCCCGCGCGCTGGGATAAGTCTACTGATCGGGGGATCGTGCGTTGCTGGGGATCCGCCCGCAGGAGCACCGCCGCTGCTGTGGATAACTCCGGCGCGTGCCACCCGATCCTTGCGAGGATGCTCGGGTGATCCAGCCCTCCGTCCTCGTCGCCGAGCGCGTTCGTCAGCGGCTCCGCGCCGAAGGAACGGACCCGACGTTCGACTCCTCGGCAGCGCGCTCGGTCACGCTCGCCGAGGTGCGCAAGTTCAACGATCTGGCGCTGGCGCGGGGCGCGGCGGTGATCGACGACGAAGCAGCATGCGTGCGTGACGTGCTCGCGGCGGTCAGCGGCTTCGGGCCGTTGCAGTCGCTCCTCGACGACCCTGAGATCGAGGAGATCTGGCTCAACGGCCCCGAGAGCATCCACGTCGCACGCGGAGGGGTCGCCGAGCGGATCGAGATGCGTCTCACGGAATCGTCGTTGCGCGATCTCATCGAGCGGATGCTGCAGTCGACAGGGCGCCGTGTCGACATCAGTCAGCCGTTCGTGGATGCGTCTCTTCCTGATGGCGCGCGACTGCATGTCGCGATCGCGGACGTCGTCCGCGGATCGTGGTCCGTCAACATCCGCAAGTTCCTGCCGCGGTATCGAAGCCTCGAGGCGCTCGTCCACCACGGGGCGCTGACTCCGGCCCTGGCCGCGATGCTGCGTGACGCGATGCGCGCGGGCAGGAGCGTCGTCGTGTCCGGTGCCACCCACGCAGGCAAGACCACCTTCCTCGGTGCGCTGCTCGACTCGTGCGCCGACCGTCAGCGGATCATCACCGTCGAGGAGACCTTCGAGCTCGCGGTGCAGGGGCCGGATGTCGTGTCCTTGCAGGGGCGTCAGGCGAGTCTGGAGGGAACGGGGGAGATCACGCTGCGCAGGCTCGTGAAGGAGGCGCTGAGGATGCGACCCGATCGCCTCGTCGTCGGCGAAGTCAGAGATGCGGAGGCGCTCGACCTCGTCCTCGCACTCAACACGGGGGTGCCGGGTGCTGCGACCGTGCACGCGAACTCCGCGGCCGAGGCGCTCGACAAGCTCACGCTTCTGCCGCTCCTCGCGGGACGGAACATCGATCGATCGTTCATCGCGCCGGCCCTCGCCGGCGCGGTTGATCTCGTGGTGCACTGCGTGCGTGACGACACCGGAGTGCGACGGGTGCACGAGGTCATCGCGCCGACGGGCGCGGTGGTCGACGGCCGGATCATCACGCGAACCGTGTACATCCGCGACGACGAGGCGTCCACTGAACAGACGGCGTGGCGTCGCGGAGGCACTCTGTGACGGTCCTGCTCGGTGCGATGCTCGCCGCCGGTCTGCTGCTGTGCGCATCGCCGTGGCTCTGGCCCCCGCCTCAAGATGGAGGAAGGGTCCGGCACCGCGGACGTCTGACTCGCCTTCTCGAAGAGGGCGGCATGGCGTCTGTCAGCCCGCGCACGCTCCTGCTGGTGATGCTGACGGTCGCGCTCGCCGCCGCTTCCTCTGTCTGGCTCTTCACAGCCATCCCGGTCCTCGCGGGCTTGGCAGGCGCGACCGCGGCCGTCGTGCCGATCGTCTTCGTGCGTTCCCGACGCCTCCGGCTGCGCAGACTTCGTCGCCAGCTCTGGCCCGACGTCTGTGACCTGCTGATCGCATCCATCCGTGTCGGATTGTCACTGCCGGACGCCGTCGCGAGTCTCGCTGAGTCATCGCCGACGATGATGCGGCCGGCCTTCGCCGTGTTCGCCAGAGACCTGCGCGCCACCGGCCGCTTCGAGACGAGCCTCGACCGGCTGAAGGCGGCGTTGGCTGATCCCATCGCCGATCGGATCATCGAGACGCTCCGTATGGCGCGACAGGTCGGCGGCACCGAGCTCACAGGCGTCCTCCGCGCGCTGTCGTCGTCGGTGCGCGCAGACGCCGTGCTGCGCGGCGAGGTCGAAGCCAGACAGTCATGGATCCGAGGCGCTGCCGTGCTCGGTGCCGTCGCGCCCTGGGTGATCCTCGGCATGCTGGTGCTGCGCCCTGAGGGCGCGGCCGCCTACGGCACCGGTGAAGGGATGCTGGTGATCTGCGGGGGAGCTGCCGTGTCGGTGATCGCCTATCGCTTGATGATCCGTATCGGTCGGCTCGCCGAGCCGGGGCGGTGGTTCGGGTGAACCCGATGTCCGCGATCGCCGTCGCCGTGCTCGGCGGCGGAACACTCGGCATGGGGTTGCTCTGCATACTCGCGTCGCTTCCACGGTGGTCGGCAGCGCCGCTGGCTCTGCGCATCGCGCCCTATGTGCGCGATGCGGTCGCCGATGAAGACCTGCCCGGGAACGCGCTCCCGCGAGTCGGCGTGCTCTCCGCGGGTGACCGCGCATTCTGGCTTCGGTCACGTGTGCTCTTCGAACGCCTTGTGGGCGGCGGCGATGCTCTGCATCGGAGGATCGAGCAGGCGGGGATTCCTCTGGAGCAGGGGGCCTTCCGCGGGCGTCAGCTCGGCTGGGTGCTCGCCGGCATCGTCATCGGCTCGATCGCTGTGATCGTGTTCGCGATCACGGGCCGGATGAGCCCGCCGATCGCCCTGCTGCCCGGGATCCTCGGAGCCGCAGCCGGGTTCGCATACGACATGCGGCTCACGGCTCGCGTCGCTTCGCGTCGCGCCCGGTTGACCGACGAGCTGCCGACCACTCTCGAGTTCCTCGCGCTGTGCCTGTCGGCGGGTGAAGGCTTCCTGGACTCGCTGCGTCGGGTGGCCGCGGTCGGCTCCGGCGAACTGACCGGTGAGTTCCGCCGCGTGGTGCTCGCTGTCGGCACGGGGTCGCCGCTCGCCGACGCGCTCACGGAGATGGCCGCGCGACTGCAGCTTCCGGGGCTCTCCCGTGCGATCGACCAGGTGACCGCCGCGCTCGAGCATGGCGCGCCGCTCTCGGCCGTCCTGCATGCGCAGGCGGGGGACGCTCGCGAGGACGCCAAGCGGGTCCTCATCGAACAGGCCGGTCGGAAGGAGATCCTGATGCTCCTCCCGCTCGTCTTCCTGATCCTCCCGCTGTCCGTGCTCTTCGCCATCTACCCCGGTCTCTTCATCCTGCGACTCGGCATCGGCTGAGCGACCACGAAAGGACGACATGCACACCTCTCGACCACGGAGCACCACCAGGGATGCCTCGCTCACCCCCGATCTCATGGACGATCTCGTCGGCGACGAATCGGGGGACGTACCCGGATGGGTGCTCGTCACACTGATGACAGCCGGTCTGGTGGTGCTCATCTGGGCGGTCGCCGGCCCGGCGCTCAGCGCACTGTTCGAGCAGGCCATCCAACGCGTCTCCGGTCTCTGACAGCGCTCCCTGATGACCGTCGATCCACCGCGGCGCTTTCTCGGCGATGAACGCGGATCGAGTCCCGTGGAGTTCGTGCTCGTGGGCACGCTCCTCACCCTTCTCACTCTCGCTGTCATGCAGCTCGCGCTCGCCGTCTACGTGCGCAATGTCGTGCACGACGCGGCGGTCGAAGGGGCCTACTACGCGGCCCTGGCAGACACGCCCATGGAACAGGGCGTGGAGCGCGCCCGCGCGGCGATCACCCTCGCGGTCGGGGCAGAGTACGCCCACGATGTGACGGCCGTTCGATCGACGGCACTGGATCGCGCGACGATCGAGATGCGCGTCCGAACGACGCTCCCCGTGATCGGGCTGCTCGGGGTGCCCTTCGCGTTGGAGGTGCAGGCGCATGCGCCGGAAGAGTCCTTCGATGATCGATGACGAGGGTTCGGCGGCACTCGAATTCATCACGGTGGGCGTCATCCTGCTTGTGCCGTTGGTCTACCTGATCATCGCGCTGGGCGCGATTCAGGAGCAGACACTGGGAGTCGGGGCGGCCGCGCGCCACGTCGCGCGCACGATCGTGCTCGCACCGGATGCCGCCACTGCAGCAGTGCGGAGTGAGCTCGTGCTCGCCGACGTCACCGATCAGTACGGCATCGATGAGGAATCGACCGAGGTGTCTGTGGCGTGCGTGCCCGTCGGGACGGAGTGTCCGTCGGCCGGCGCGGTCGTGACCGTCACGGTCACGGCGTCGGTGTCCCTGCCACTGATGCCGGCGGTCTTCGGATCGGACTCGGCGGCCGCGATCCGAGTCGAGGGGTCGGCGGTCCAGAAGGTCTCTCGCCTGTGGGGCACCGGATGAGAGCGTCGGGTGACGACGGAAGCGTGCTGCTGCTGACGCTCGGCTATGCCCTGCTGGCGCTCGCACTCATCTTCGTGAGCGTCTGCGCGACCGACCTCTACATCTCGCAGAAGCGGCTGGATGCGATCGCTGACGCCGCAGCGCTCGCCGGAGCGGACGGCTTCACCCTGGCTGTGGACGGAACGACGGCACGGGCGAACCTCACCGATCAGGGGGTCCGAGAGCAGGTCGACGCACTGCTCGCCGCGCTGCCGTTACCCGTGGACCTCGATTCAGCGTCGAGCCCCGACGGGCACTCAGCACGCGTGACCGTCTCGACCCTGTGGCATCCGCCGCTCGTGTCACTGTTCGTGACCGACGGGGTGCGCCTCGAGGCGACGGGGACGAGTCGCACCGCTCTGGGGTGATCGTTCGCTCGGGTCGACCTGCACGAGGGCGACCTCCGCCGGATGCGACGTCAGCTCACCAGACGATCGCGCAGTCGTCGCACCCGCCCGGCGAAGCCCTGCGGCACCTGCGACGGCAGCGCGTCGATCGCCCACCAGCGCACGTCCTCCGACTCGTCGCTCACGATCAGGTAGGCATCGTCGCTGATGACGACGCCGATCCCGATGTCGAGATGGGATGCGCACCGACCGAACGCCGAGGACAGCGCGTGATGATCGAGGTCGTACACGAGCGGTTCCGCGCTGGCGGAGACGTCCACACCGGTCTCCTCCCGCAGCTCGCGCAGAGCGGCATCCGCCACAGAGGTGTCGTCGGGTTCGAGATGTCCGCCTGGCTGCACCCAGAACTGCCCCTTGGCGTGGAAGACGAGCAGCGTGCGAGTGAGTGAGCGGTCGAACACGAGCGCCGAAGCGGTCGCGTGATCGGGACCGTCGTCGCGGGAGACCGGCCCATGATCGTCGGCGAAGAACGTCGCGAAGTCGGCCGCGACATCGCGATCGTGATCCGTCGACGACGGAGCCGCGACGACCAGCCGGCGCACGTCTGCGCGGAGGGCAGCGGTCATGACTCCTCCTGTGTGCTGCGCGGAACGAAACGCGGGATCCAGCGGATGAATCCACCCGCGCCGATCAGGCCGATCGCACCCATCGCCGCTGCGGCGATCGGCAGTGACGCGATCGCGACGATCGCCGACACCAGCAGCGGAGCGGCCGCTCCGCCGGCATCCGTCAGCGTGCGCCACGAGCCGAGGAACGCGGCGGGCTCCTCCTTCGGCGCGACATCGGCGCCGAGTGTGAGCAGAATGCCGCTCGAGAGCCCGTTGCCCACCCCGAGCACGGCGGCGAACATGCCGAACCACAGGACCGCGGCTTCCAGGTCGTGCGTGAAGGAGAGGGCGAGGAACCCCGCGCCCATCAGCACCATCGCCGGCATAGCCGCCCACAGACGCCCGAACCTGTCCATCACCTGGCCGCTGGCGTAGAACAGGGCGAAGTCGATCGCTCCCGAGATTCCGACGACGAGGGCGATGGTCGAGGCGTCGAGTCCGAGTGAGAGTCCCCACAGGGGAAGCACGACCTGACGTGCCGATCGCACCGCGGACAGCGACGCGGCGGCGAGTCCCAGTCGTCCGAGCACGCTGCGCTGTTGCCACATCGTGCGGAAGATGCCCGCGCGCGCGGTCGTCGGAATCGAGCCCGTGACCGGTTCGCCGGAATCATCCGCGAGTGCGGCGGTGCGCACAGGGGTCGTCGGGGCGATCGTCTTCTCGGGATCGGGGCCCAGCAGCACGAGCAGCACCATCACGACGAGACAGCCCAGGAAGAACCAGATCGCGGCTGATTCCGAACCGAACAGCTGCAGGAGCCCAGCGGCGACGAACGGCCCGATGAAGACTCCGAGGCGGAAGCTGCCACCGAGCAGCGAGAGCGCGCGAGCACGGAACGCGAGGGGAACCCTCGTCGTCATGAACGCATGACGCGCCAGGCCGAAGGCGGCCGCGCAGAACCCCAGGAGGAACACGGAGGCGGCCAGCACGCCCAGCGAGGGGGCGAACACCATTCCGACGCCGGCGAGGATCGCTATCGCACCCGCGATCACCATCGTGAAGCGCTCGCCGATGCGCGCGACGGCCCAGCCCGCAGGAAGGTTGCCGCACAGCTGACCCACGACGAGGGCGGATGCCACCAGGGCGGCGAAGGCGACGTCGGCGCCCATCCGCGCAGCGATCACCGGGATCAGAGGGATCACCGCGCCTTCACCGAGCGAGAACAGCACGGTCGGGAGGTACACCATCGGTCCGAATCGCCTGAGGACCGTGGATGCGCTGCTCACCCGATTCACGCTACTCCCGTTCGAACGCCGTCCCCGCCCGCAGGGGCGGCACGTTAGGCTGGACGCGACATGCTCGAACTCGATCTCTCCGCCGACATCCAGGCCCTGCGACTCACCTACGGTGACATCCGCGAGGTCATCGATGTCGAGACCCTCCGCTCCGACATCGCGCGCCTCAGCGAGGAAGCCGGCGTGCCGGACCTCTGGGACGACCCCGAACGCGCCCAGAAGGTGACCAGTGCTCTGAGCCACCGCCAGTCGGCGCTCGCCAGAGTCGAGGGCATCGGTCGTCGACTCGACGATCTCGAGGTTCTCGTCGACCTGGCGAACGAGATGGGCGATGAGGACTCCGCGGTCGAAGCACGCGCCGAGCTCAACGCGCTCACCGAGATCATCAATCAGCTCGAGGTGCAGACGCTGATGGACGGCGAGTACGACGAGCGCTCCGCCATCATCACCATCCGCTCGGGTGCAGGCGGCGACGACGCCACCGACTTCGCCGAGATGCTCATGCGCATGTACCTGCGCTGGGCCGAACGCCACAAGTATCCCGTCAAGGTTCTCGACACCTCGTACGCCGAGGGTGCCGGCATCAAGTCGGCGACGTTCGAGATCGACGCTCCCTACGCGTTCGGAACGGTGTCGGTCGAGGCAGGGACGCACCGCCTCGCGCGCATCAGCCCGTTCGGCTCGGCGGACAAGCGGCAGACGTCCTTCGCCGCCGTCGAGGTCATCCCTCTCATGGAGGAGGCGACCGAGGTCGACATCCCCGAGAACGACATCCGAGTCGACGTCTTCCGCTCGTCGGGTCCCGGCGGGCAGTCCGTCAACACCACCGACTCCGCCGTGCGCCTGACTCACCTTCCGACCGGCATCGTCGTCTCGATGCAGAACGAGAAGTCGCAGATCCAGAACCGTGCTGCCGCGATGCGCGTGCTTCAGACCCGACTCCTGCTGCTGCAGAAGGAGGAGGAAGCCGCGAAGAAGAAGGAGCTCGCCGGAAACATCACGGCGAGCTGGGGCGACCAGATGCGCTCGTACTTCCTCTACGGTCAGCAGCTCGTGAAGGACCTCCGCACCGGACACGAGTCGGGCAACCCGGCTGCCGTGTTCGACGGCGATCTCGACGGGTTCATCTCGGCCGGCATCCGCTGGCGCAAGCGCAAAGACGAGGACTGAGCGACGCTCGTCTCAGCGGTCGGCGCCTTCGAGGGTGCCCGTGATCTCGTCGTAGCTGATCACGATGCACTGGACTGCGCGGTCGTTCATCCGCTTCCATGACGACTCGGTCGGTACGAACCAGTAGTTGTCGAGCTCCGAATCGGCGTAGGGGATGCCGACGAACTCCTCGAACGCGGCGTCGCACCTCTCGGCCGCGATGGTCTGCAGTTCGTCGTCCCCGGGGAATTCGCCCTCTGGCACATCGAAGATGAAATAGACCTCGTCGGTGTGCGGCGCGTCACACGGAACGATCGGAAGCTCGTACACCTCTTCCTCCCATTCGATGAGCGGAATGCAGTGACCGACCTCGAGTTCGTTGACCGTCACGGTCTCGGTTCCCGCGCTGCCGGGAGAGCCTTCGGCGGTGTCGTCGGGTTCTGTGCTCTGGGTCGCCTGAGGGGTCGAGGTGGACGTCGGCACGATCGACGACAGCCCCGAGGCGCCCAGGGTCAGCAGCATCATGGCGATCGCGACGACACCACCCAGCACGGCCACCGCGATGCCCACCGCTCCCGGCCACTTCGCACCTCGGAGGAACAGGGAGATCAGCGAGAGCACGAATCCGATCCCGAGCAGAACCCCACCAGCCATCGAGATCGGCGGGATGCACGAGAGGACCACGCCGAGCGCGGCCATGCCGAGACCGATGATGCCGAGCACAGAGACCTTCGTGTTCGCCTTCGGGGGCACAGGGCCGTACGACCCGAACCCTGCCGTCGCATCGTGGGAGGCGACGACGCCTGCCGAGGTCGCGGGCATCGACGCGCGCCCGTACTGCGGCACCTCTGCGGAGGCCCCGGGGGAGGGATTCGACGACTGCCAGGCATAGGGCGGTTCGAAGATGGGGTCCACTGACGCGGCGACCGGGGGCTCCTCCGTGGCATGCTGGCCGTGCCCCTGTGGCGTGTTCGCCACGGGCGACGTCTCGGTGGTCACGGTGTGCTCAGTCCAGACTGCGCCGTCCCACCAGCGCTGCCGGCCCGCTCCGTCGTCGTACCACCCTGCCGGGACCGTCATGATCGCCGTTCCGCTCGGGTCTCAGCCGGCCGACGGAGCGACGTCGATGCGCGCGATGTCGCGTCCGGCCTCGTCAGTGACGACGAAGACGTAGGACTCGCTCTGGGCGATGTCGAAGGTGATCGGGCCGCTGACCGTCTGCCCCGGGTCGAGGAGCTCGTTCGGTGCGCCCGTCACGAAGAAGTCGACCTGACCCTCGACTCCCTCTGCGGTCTCCAGAGAGGTGAATAGCGGGTTCGCGGCCGTCGTGCCCTCGACACCGGTCCACGTCGTCTCGAGGGTCACATAACCGCCGTTGGTCGAGGGGACGCTCGAGCCGTCGCTGGTCGCCCAGCGCGCCTCGGTGACAGTGATCTCGCCGCTCCCGCCCAGGAAGGTGAGTGCGACGGTGTCGCCGAGCGTGCCCTCTTCGACCTGCGCGGACCCCGTGCCGTCGTCGGTTGAGCCGTCGTCGGTCGTGCCGTCGTCGATTCCGGTGTCGGAATCGCTCGACGGCGGCGCGGACGGCAGATCGCGCACGGCCTCGGACACCGTCGCGAAGACGATGACGAAGAACATGACGACCGCGATGATCGCGCCGATGATCGAGAGGATGAGTCCGGAGATGCCGGGCCACTTCCTGCCCTTGAGGAAGAGCGAGATGAGCGAGACGATGAAACCCACGCCGAGCAGGAGCCATCCGAGCCAGAAGATCACCGGGATGCACGACAGGATCGTTCCGAGCGCCGCGAGTCCGAGCCCGACGAGCCCGAGGACCGACGGGCGGGCCGGAGCCACCGGGGTCGTGGCGCCGTATGCGGGCGGGTATCCGGCGGGCGCACCGTACTGTTGTCCGGCGGGAGCGTACGCGGCGGCGCCGGGGTACGAGGGTGAGGGTGCCGCCGAACCCGGGTATGCGGGCGCGACCGGGTACTCCTGGGGATACGAGGGGGCTGCGGCGCCCGGGTAGGAGGGTGCACCACCTTCGGAGGGACCCGCGGTGTTCGCATACGGGGGCACGATGTCGTCGGTCGGCGTCGGGGACTCCGGAGAGGTGGAACCCTGCTCATGCGTGGTGCCGGCCTCGTCGACAAGGGCATCGGTCACGGGCGCGCCGTATGAGGGCGCGGCGCCCGCGTCCTGGTGGGCGGACGGCTCGGCCGGAGTCTCCGCGTCGGCGCGGGAGTCGGAGGGTGCGGGCGTGTTCCACGACTGGCTCTCGACCGCGGCGACCGACTCGATCGCAGCGGCCGTCTCCGCGGCTGCTGCCGAATCGGGAATCGCGTCGGACGAGGAGTGGCCCGATACGTCAGCCGACTCGGAACCCCGGTCCGTGGTCGCTTCGCCGGTCAGACCGCCGGCCGACTCGCCTGCTGCAGACGGGGCGGATTCCACGATGGGGGCGAAGTGCTCGGTCCACTGGGTGCCGTCCCACCACCGCTGACGCCCGGATCCGTCGTCATACCAGCCTGCAGGCGTCGTCATGGTTCCCCCTCGGAGTATCGTCCATGCTGACGGCACGGATCGGCACCTCCATGTATAGCAGTGGAGTGCGACACGCAGGGGGGTCGAGCGGGGTGTCGCTCGCAGGCAGACGAGGGTGCGCGCTTAGGCTCGAACCGCCATGATTCGGTTCGAGAACGTCACGAAACGCTATCGCGGGACCTCGCGGCCCGCTCTGTCCGATGTCGACTTCGAAGTGCAGCGCGGGGAGTTCGTCTTCCTCGTCGGCGCGTCGGGGTCGGGCAAGTCGTCCTGTCTGCGACTCATCCTCCGCGAGGACGTGCCGACGACGGGTCGAGTCGCCGTGCTCGGCCGCGATCTGCGTTCGCTTGCGAACCGGAAGGTGCCGTACTTCCGCCGCCACATCGGATCCGTGTTCCAGGACTTCCGACTGCTGCCGTCGAAGACCGTCTACCAGAACGTCGCCTTCACTCTGCAGGTGACGGGCTCGTCGCGCGGCTTCATCCAGCAGGCCGTGCCCGAGGCGCTCGCGCTGGTCGGACTCGACGGGAAGCAGAAGCGGATGCCGCACGAGCTCTCCGGTGGCGAGCAGCAGCGCGTCGCGATCGCACGGGCGCTCGTGAATCGCCCCCAGGTCCTGCTCGCGGACGAGCCGACCGGAAACCTCGACCCGGCGACGTCGGTCGACATCATGCAGCTCCTCGCCAGGATCAATGCCGGAGGCACCACCGTGCTGATGGCGACACACGAGGCGGGCTTCGTCGACCAGATGCAGCGTCGGGTCATCGAACTTCGCGATGGCGAGATGGTGCGAGACGAGGTGCACGGCGGCTACGGAGACACGTCGAACATCCCGCGTCTGGTTCCCGAGGAGGTGCGCGGTGCCGCCGCGGCCGCTGCACTCACTGCTGTGCAGGAGGTGCAGCGCCAGACCGCCGACCTCTCGCTGGTCCGCGCCGCGCTCGCTGAGGAGCTCAGCGCGCAGCGCAAGGCGGAATCGGCGTCCGCAGACGCCGTCCCGACCGCATCCGAGACTCCCGAGGCTCAGGCGGCGCCGATCGAGCCGCCGGTGATAGACGAGCAGCCGGCGGTCGCCCTCGCGGCGCGGACGCATCCCATCGTGCTGCCGCAGGTCGACGTCGCCGAGCTCGGGGTGGCCGATCGACTCGGTCTGTCCGACGACGGCACGGAAGAAGTGGGGCCGACGTCGTGAGAATCGGACTCATCCTCGCGGAGGCCCTCGGAGGGCTTCGTCGCAACATCTCGATGGTCATCTCCGTCGTGCTCGTGACATTCGTCTCGCTGACCTTCGTCGGCGCCGCGATCCTGATGCAGGCGCAGATCGGCACGATGCGCGGCTATTGGACCGAGCGGGCGCAGGTCGCCGTCTACATGTGCTCCGACATCTCGGAGCAGGACACCTGCGTCGACGGCGGCGCCTCGGAGGAGCAGGTCGACGCCGTGCGAGCACAGCTCGACGGCGAGGCGCTCGCTCCTCTCATCAGCGAGGTCAGCTTCGATTCCAAGGAAGACACGTACGCCAAGCTCGTCGATCAGCTCGGCGAGGACCAGGCGAGCGTGATCTCGCCCGAGCAGGCGTTCGAGGTCTTCTTCGTCACCATGAAGGATCCCGGCCAGTCGCAGGTCATCTCCGAGGCGTTCAACGGTGTCGCGGGGGTGGAGCAGGTCCAGGATCAGCTCCAGTACCTCGAACCCCTGTTCTCCGCCTTGACGGTCGCGACCTACATCGCGGTCGGCATCGCAGCGCTCATGCTGATCGCCGCCATCCTCTTGATCGGCACGACCATCAGGCTCTCCGCGTACGCCAGACGCAAGGAGATCGGGATCATGCGCCTGGTGGGGGCGTCCAACCGCTTCATCCAGACGCCGTTCGTCCTGGAGGGCGTCTTCGCTGCCTTCCTCGGCTCGGCCCTCGCAAGCGCGGCCGTCGTCGCCGGCGTCCACTTCGGCGTCGACGGCTACCTCCGAGGACGCGTGCCGTTCATCACGACCTGGGTGTCGATGCAGGACGCTGCCGTCGTCGTCCCGGTGCTGATCGGCATCGGCGTCGTGCTCGCCGCGCTGTCGGCGGGTTTCGCGATCCGTCGCTGGCTTCGCACCTGACCCGCGCGCCGGTATAGACTGACAGGCTGTCGTGCGCCCGTGACGGGCACCGGAACCATTGCGCGACGCGGATCAGGAGAGAATCATGCCCAGGGAACGCGGGGAGAAGGTCGTCGCGACCAATCGTCGCGCACGTCACGACTACAACATCGAGAAGTCGTACGAGGCGGGGATGGTGCTCACCGGCACCGAGGTGAAGTCACTGCGCCAGGGGCGCGCGAACCTGAGCGACGGATATGCGTTCGTCAAGGGGAACGAGGTCTTTCTCGACTCGGTGCACATCCCGGAGTACTCGCAGGGCCACTGGACCAACCATTCGGCGAAGCGCGTCCGCAAGCTGCTGCTGCACCGTGAGGAGATCGCGAAGCTGCAGCACGCGGTCTCCGCCGGCGGCTACACGCTGATCCCGCTGAAGCTGTACTTCTCCGACGGTCGCGCCAAGGTCGAGATCGCTCTCGCCAAGGGAAAGCGCGAGTTCGACAAGCGCCAGACCCTCCGCGAGCGTCAGGACACCCGCGAAGCCGAGCGCGCGATGCGCCTGCGCAACCGCGTGGGGGAGTGATCAGCGCGCGGGCGTGAATCCGAACACGCGTCCGAGGAAAGCGAGCTCCCTCTCGAGGGCGTCGATGATCGTCTCGCTCGACCGGAAGCCATGGCCCTCACCCGGGTACAGCACGTACTCGTGCTCCACACCACTCGTCGCCAGCGCATCGCGGATCGCCTCGGACTGTGCCGGTGGCACGACACGGTCGTCCGCACCCTGCATCAGCAGCACCGGCACGTCGATCCGGTCGGCGTGTGTCAGGGGCGAACGCGCGACGTAGAGTGCCTCCGCCTCGGGCAGCGGACCCACCAGCCCCTCGATGTAGTGCGCCTCGAAGTCGTGGGAGTGCGCGCTCAGCATCTGCAGGTCGACCACTCCGTATCGGCTGATCCCCGCGGCGAACGTCCCTCCCCGCACCAGCGACGAGAGCACTGTCCAACCGCCCGCCGAGCCGCCTCTGATCGCGATGCGGGCGGGATCCGCGAGCCCGGCATCGGCGAGGCCGCGGGCCGCTGCGATCACGTCGTCGACGTCGACCACGCCCCATCCGCCGTCCAGCCGTTCGCGGTACGCACGGCCGTAGCCCGTCGATCCGCCGTAATTGACGTCGAGCACGCCGATGCCGCGGCTCGTCCAGAACGCGACGGCGGCGGACGCCGCGCCGGTCACATGCGCGGTCGGGCCGCCGTGGACGAGCACGATGTAGGGCGGGAGCTCGTCATCCGCGGCCGGAGCGTGGGCCGAGGGATTCGTCGGCGGGTACGCGAAGGCATGGACGGGCCCGTGCGAGCCGTCGACCAGGACCTCGGATGCGGGCGGCATCCACGCAGGATCGGTCGGCGCAGCTCCCGCGACGGCCTCGACGCGACCCGTGTCGACGTCGACGCACCAGACCCCGGGTTCTGTCGTCGAGCTGTTTCCGGAGAGCAGCACGCGGGAGCCCGCGACATCGTCGACACTCACGTGGCCGTCTGCGGGGAGGGGAATGCGGTGGGCGCTGCCGTCGGGGTCGATGACGACGACCCGGTCGCGACCGTTCGTGCGCACAGCCACGACGCGACCGTCGGCGAGCGGGCGGTACCAGCGATTGCCGAGCACCCAGAGGCCGTATCCCGTGTCGGCGTCGTCGTCGATGATCTGCTCCGCCGTGCCGACCGCCTGGGCTCCGCTGACACGCTGTCGGTGCAGAGCCCAGCGGCCCGAGGGATCGTCGGAGTACACGATCTCGTCGTCAGCCGTCCACTCGGGCTGCAGCGCGGCGCGAGTGGACAGCTCTGTGCGCGCGGTGCCGTCCGAGATCACCAACGACGCTCGCTGCCACGGCATCCGATCGCCGGACCACTCGACCCACGCTGCACGAGAACCGTCGGGAGACAGTGCCGGATGAGCGTAGAACGACTCGCCTTCGACGAGGGTCTTCAACAGCGCAGGCCGGTCGGATGCCGACCCGTCGGTCGGGATCTCGACGATGGCGCGTCGGTGAGGGGAGACGGACAGATCCTCCCGCACGGCGAACAGGCGGCCGCTCTGCAGACGCAGACCGCCGTGCGCCGGGCCCGGGGGTGTCAGAGGAACGGGGACACCGCCGCGGGGCATGCGGTGCACGCGCTGATCCTTGGCATCGACGAAGTACAGCGTGCCGTCGGCATCCGCGGTCCACGCCCCGCCGCCGTACTCGTGGACGCGAGACCGAGCACTCCATGGCGCGGGAAGGATCTCGGCACCCGTCGAACTTCGCACGGTCAGGCGACCGCCCTCGGCAGGGATCGACTCACCCCACCAGATCTCGTCAGCCACGAAGGCGCTGCCATCGATCCGCGGAGACGACGCGGCGATCCGGTCGGGGGTGAACGGAGAGGTCCAGGTACCGAACGGCGACGACATGGTTCGAGCCTATGGTGCGTCGACGCCCGCCGTCACCGGCAGGGTGGGAGGGGAGTCAGACCGCGCGCAGCACGGCGACGATCTTGCCGAGGATGACGGACTCGTCGCCGAGGATCGGCTCGAATGCGGAGTTGCGAGGCAGCAGCCAGGTGTGGCCGTCGCGTCGACGGAGAACCTTCACCGTCGCCTCGCCGTCGAGCATGGCGGCGACGATCTCGCCGTTCTCGGCGCTGCTCTGCGACCGCACCACGACCCAGTCGCCGTCGCAGATCGCCGCATCGATCATCGATTCGCCGGACACCTTGAGCATGAACAGGTCGCCCTTGCCGACGAGCTGCCGGGGGAGCGGGAAGATCTCCTCGACCTGCTGGTCGGCGGTGATCGGGACACCTGCGGCGATGCGGCCGACGAGCGGCACGAGCGCCGCATCGCCCACGGGGGTCGCCACATCGGCGGGATTCTCTCCGCTGGTGCCGGGGAGGTCGATGAGCACTTCCATGGCACGGGTCTTGCCGGGGTCGCGTCGCAGATATCCGCTCAGCTCGAGCTGGCCGAGCTGGTGGGTCACGCTGGACAGCGACTTGAGGCCCACGGCGTCGCCGATCTCTCTCATGCTCGGCGGGTACCCGTGACGGCTGATCGACGTCTGGATGACCTCGAGGATCGCCATCTGCTTGGGACTCAGGCTCTTGCGGCGACGGGTGCGCGGGACGTCGGCGTCGGGGGCGGAGATGTCGCTCATGGTGCTCCTCAGGTGTGCGATTCCGGCGTCTCAGTTCGAATGTCGGAGGCCCGTGGTGGGGTGTTGACATCGAAACCGTATCCGAGAATCGCGCCGAAGTGGAAGATCTGTTCGAGCGTGTCGGCCGATTCCCGGACTTCTGTTTCGAAGAACGCTTGACAGATGTTCGAATTCGAAGATAACTTCGGAACGTAGCTTCGCATTCACGGCTCCCGGCCGAGGCGCGAATGCGAACGCTACGCCAACTTCACCGCCCACGCGGTAGATGCAGAGGAGCACGACATGAGCACCATCACCTTCAGCAGTGCAGCAGTCCTTCCGGCTCGTCCGGCGACGCGGCTCAAGCTGACGGCGCGCGGTCGACGTGTCGTTCTCGCTGTCGCGGCCGTGCCGCTCGCAGCCGGGATCGCATTCGCCGCACTCAGCGGCGGCAGTGCGATGGCCTCAGGCGAACAGACCGCCACGGCATCGTTCGCGACGGTGACGGTGATGCCCGGCGACACGCTGTGGTCGATCGCTGAGAGCGTGGCCCCCGGCGCGGATCCGCGCGACGTGATCGGCGACATCACGCGTCTGAACCTGCTGCGCGGCGGCGAGCTGCAGATCGGCCAGGAGCTGGCGATTCCGGCGCAGTATTCGGAATGAACCCGTGAGGACCGTTCGATCGAGCGGTGCGGCGCGGATGCGCGTTCACACTCCGTCACCACGGGCGTCTGTGTAGCGAAGGCGGCCTACCATGGGAAGGGTGACTGCATCACTCGCCGACCTCCCTCTTCGCGACGACCTTCGAGGGCTCACGCCCTATGGAGCGCCGCAAGCGCCTCTTCCGATCGCACTCAACGTCAACGAGAACACGCATCCGGTTCCCGACGCGGTCGCCAGTGACATCCTGGACGACATCGCTGTCGCGCTCCGCGATGTCAACCGCTACCCGGATCGCGAGTTCACCACGCTCCGGGAAGGGTTCGCGGAGTACCTCGGTCATGGTCTCGAACCGGCTCAGATCTGGGCGGGCAACGGGTCGAACGAGGTCCTTCAGCACATTCTGCAGGCGTTCGGCGGGCCGGGCCGCACGGCGTTCAGCTTCGCCCCGACCTACTCGATGTATCCGCTGATCTCGAAGGGCACCGGAGCGCGTTGGGTCGCCGGCACCAGGCAGCCCGACTACACGATCACCCCCGAAGAGGCGGCATCGCAGGTGCGAGATGTCGATCCTGACGTCATCCTGCTGTGCTCTCCGAACAATCCGACAGGCACGCCGCTGGGCCTCGACGTCGTCGAAGCCGTGTACGAGGCGTCGAACGGAATCGTCGTCGTCGACGAGGCGTACCAGGAGTTCGCGCCGCACGACGCGGCATCGGCTCTGACCCTTCTCGAGGGACGACCGCGGCTCGCCGTCTCCCGCACGATGAGCAAGGCCTTCGCCTTCGCGGGTGCCCGCGTGGGGTACCTCGCCGCGGATCCTGCCTTCATCGACGCTCTGCGGCTCGTGCGCCTGCCGTACCACCTCAGCGCTCTCACGCAGGCCGCAGCCGTCGCCGCTCTGCGCAACTCCGACGTGATGCTCGGCATGGTCGAGGAGATCGTCGAGCAGCGGGATCGCATCTCCGCGACGCTCGAGGCGCTGGGGTACACCCCGCATGAGTCCTGGTCGAACTTCGTCCTGTTCGGGGGTGTCGCAGAGCCCCAGAAGGTCTGGCAGCAGCTCTACGAGCAGGGTGTTCTCATCCGCGACGTCGGGATACCCGGGCACCTCCGCGTCACCGCGGGCACCGAGGCGGAGACCACGGCATTCCTCGATGCCCTCGCCTCGATAGGATCGGCTTCATGAGCAGCCCCGCCCAGACCCCGCGCACCGCCACGCGTGTGCGCAGCACGTCGGAGTCCACCGTCGAGCTCGAGCTGAACCTCGACGGCACCGGTGCGAGCCGTATCGACACGTCGGTGCCGTTCTTCGATCACATGCTGACGGCTTTCGCGAAGCACTCGCTCACGGACCTCACGGTGCGCGCCTCGGGGGACACGCAGATCGACGCACACCACACCGTGGAGGACATCTCGATCGTTCTCGGTCAGGCCATCCGCGAGGCGCTGGGCGACAAGTCCGGCATCTCGCGATACGGCGACGCTCTCGTGCCGCTCGACGAAGCGCTCGCGCAGGCTGTCGTGGACATCTCGGGGCGTCCCTATCTCGTTCACACGGGGGAGCCTGCCGGTTTCGAGCACCACCTCATCGGCGGCCACTTCACCGGTTCGCTCGTGCGCCACACGTTCGAGGCCATCACCTTCAACGCGGGACTCACGGTGCACGTACGCGTTCTCGGGGGCCGCGACCCCCACCACATCGCCGAAGCCGAGTACAAGGCATTCGCTCGGGCGTTCCGCCAGGCCAAGGCACTCGACCCCCTGGTCGACGGCATCCCGTCGACGAAGGGCGCACTGTGAGCAGGGCTCCCCGGGTCGCCGTCTTCGACTACGAATCCGGCAACGTCCACTCGGCTGTCAAGGCGCTCATCGCAGCCGGTGCTGATGCGGTGCTGACGCGCGACCGCACGGAGGCCCTCGAGGCCGACGGTCTCGTGGTGCCCGGAGTCGGCGCGTTCCAGGCCGTCCGCGATGCGCTCTACGCGCACGGCGGCGACGAGATCATCGATCGCCGGCTCGCAGGCGGGCGCCCGGTGCTCGGCATCTGCGTCGGCATGCAGGTTCTGTTCGCGGACGGTGTCGAGCGCGGGCACGATTCCGAGGGTCTCGGCGAATGGCCGGGAGCGGTCACGGAGCTCAACGCGCCGGTGCTGCCGCACATGGGGTGGAACACGGTCGAGCCGGGCGCTGAATCGGTGCTGTTCAAGGGCATCGAGAACGAACGCTTCTACTTCGTGCACTCCTATGCCGCGCAGTCGTGGGAGCTCGATGTCATCCCACCGTTCCCTCAGCCGGTGCTCACGTGGTCGACGTACGGCGATCCGTTCCTCGCCGCGGTCGAGAACGGGCCGCTCTCCGCGACGCAGTTCCATCCCGAGAAGTCCGGAGAGGCCGGAATCCAGCTGCTCCGCAACTGGGTCGACAGCCTTCGGTCCTGACGCGTCGGCAGCCCGCTGAGCCGCCGTCGATCCGAACCTCGGACGACCGGTCCGTCGGGTCCTCTGCCGAACGGCTCAGAAGCCTCGGGCGACGGCGGCCGCGGCAGAGAGCCACGACCGCTGCGTCGGCGCCGCGAGTGCACGAAGACGGAGGTGACCGTCGACCATCTCCCGATCGAAGGGGATGCCGACGACTTCGCGCGCGAGCGGCTGATATCCGGCGATGACGTCTGCGACTTCGGCGGGGGATGCCTTCGGGTCCGCCTGGCTGACGACGACCACTGACTCGCGAGCCAACCGTGCGGATCGCTCGTCGCGGTCTTCGAGTGCCTCGAGCAGTAGCGCCCCGGCCTCGGCATGGTCGTCACGTGTCGTCGTCGCCACGACGATCTGGTCGGCGAGGTCGATCATCCGCAGCCACATCGGATCGGACTCGTCGTTGCCGGAGTCGATGATGATCAGACGGTAGAACTTGGCCGCGATCGCGTGGATGGAGTCGACGTCACTGGGCCGGAGCCGATTCTCGTGGGCCAGTCGGACGGGCTTCGACCGCAGGACGTCGTATTTCTCCTGCGGCTGGTGATGCACGAAGTGCGCGAGGTCGGCTGACTGTCCCTGGGCTCCCAGCAGGCGCTGGGTCTGCGGAAGCAGTTCGAGCAGCGTGCGATCGTGCGCCCCCGTCTCGGTGCGCCAGCCGAGGGTGCCGCGGGTCTGGTTGTTGTCCCAGGCGAGAACCCCGGCGCCGCCGTACTGCGCGAAGACCGCCGACAGCAGCACGGTGGCCGGTGTCTTTCCCGCCCCGCCCTTCCCGTTGACGACAGCGACGGTGCGGGGGCCCGGCCAGTGGCGGCTCACCGCGTGCTCGTCGTCGCGGACGGCGCGTTCGCGAGCGCTCGGGCCGAGGGTGAACCCGACGCGGTTGAGCAGCCCGCGTCCGCCCTGACGCGCTGGCTCCTCACGGCGCTCCTCCTGAAGGAACGAGCGACGCCCCACGCCCTGCTCGCGCTGCTGACGACGCGAGGATGCCGAGGACGCCGACTCTGCAGCGGCGGCGTTGGGCGCGGACGGGGCCGAGGCGGGCACGGGCAGCGGCGGAGCAGGCGGTACGTCGGAAGACTGGGGGCGCGGCGCCGTGGCCGCCGGAACGGCGGGCCGCGCGGTGCTGTCCTGAGTCGAAGAGCTCTGCTGTTCCGACCACGCGGTCGAAAGCGATCCGGTCGCAGCGGGCGCACCGGAAGGTGCCGGCGTCGTCGGTACCGCAGGGGCTGCGGGCGATGCGGCTGAGGGCGCGGGCGGTACTGCAGGGGCGGCGGGTGGCGCAGCGGGGACCGAAGGCGGTGCGGAGATCGGTACAGCGGGCGTGGCCGGTCGCGCATCATCGGAAGGAGGAGTTGCGGCGGAGGCTGCTGCCCATGCCGCTGCGGCTCGTGTCCCCGGCGCGGGGGCGGGCTGGGGTGCCGGTCGGGGGTGCGGGGCTGTGGGCTCCGCGTCGGGTCCAGCCGGCATCTGAGCGCGCTCATCCGGAGTCTCGGGAGGCAGCGCATTCCCGCGTCGCAGGGGTCCGCCTCCTCGCGCTTCCGCATCGCGCACCATGGAACATCTCCTCACACACCGAAACAGGGGCGTCATCGAGGCTACCGCGTGGCACGGGAGGTTCTCTGCTGTCATCGTTTTGGAGCGGGCCGATACGCGGGCTAGTGTCGATTCTCGTGCCGACGAATCGGTCTCTCCATCTCACCTGAGGACGTCATGAACGACTTCGCGCAGTCTCCCGCTCTCACCCTGCTTCCCGCCGTCGATGTCGCCGGGGGCAAGGCCGTCCGCCTCACTCAGGGTGAGGCCGGCACCGAGACCAGCTACGGCGACCCGCTCGACGCCGCGGGGGAGTGGGTCGCACAGGGGGCGAAGTGGATCCATCTCGTCGACCTCGATGCCGCTTTCGGACGCGGCAGCAACGCGCCGATCCTCCGCAAGGTCATCAAGCAGTTCAAGAACGTCAACGTCGAGCTGTCCGGCGGCATCCGTGACGACGCGACGCTCGAGGCGGCTCTCGAGAGCGGCGCGACCCGCATCAACCTCGGCACGGCCGCGCTGGAGAACCCCGAGTGGGCCGCCGACGTGATCAGCCGTTACGGCGAAGCGATCGCCGTCGGGCTCGACGTCCGCGGTACGACGCTGGCCGCTCGCGGGTGGACGAAGGAGGGCGGCGACCTCTGGGAGGTGCTTGAGCGCCTCGAGGATGCCGGCTGCAGCCGTTACGTCGTGACCGACGTCACCAAGGACGGGACCCTCAAGGGGCCGAACCTCGAGCTGTTGCGCGAGGTCACAGCCCGCACCCCGAAGCCCGTCGTGGCATCCGGAGGCATCTCGAACCTCGATGACATCGTGGCGCTCCGCGAACTGGTGCCGCTGGGCGTCGAAGGCGCCATCGTCGGCAAGGCACTCTACGCCGGCGCGTTCACGCTGGCTGAGGCGCTGGATGTCGCAGGGGACTGACGACGCCGGGGACCACGGTCCCCACGACCGTCATGGGTCGCACGAGCACCCGTCCAGCGACCGGGGCGACTCGGCCGGTGTGCCCTGGGAAGGCCGCAGCTTCCAGTCGAACCCTCATGCCGCCGACGACGGATCGGCCGACCCGGTTCTGCTCGACGCGCTGCTGCGTTTTCGGGCGGGCGACGGTGCTCAGACCGAGGTCGTCGACGCGTTCCGTTCGGCGCGGGTCCTGATCCCGCTCATCGCCGAGAAGGGCGAGGAGGGCGTGGCGCCGAGCGGTCTCGCTGTCGACAAGACTCAGGAGCTCTCGATCGTGACGGTCGCGGCTCCCGACGGCCGTCGCGTGCAGCCGGTGTTCTCGTCGGTCGAGGCGATGCAGCGCTGGGACGCGACGGCCCGTCCGATCCCGGTGGAAGCCGTGCGCGCCGCTCTCGCAGCGTCGGCGGAGGAGACGGATCTGATCGTTCTCGACCCGACGTCCGACACCGAGTTCGTCCTCCGTCGTCCCGCGGTGTGGGCAGTCGCGCAGGGTCATCGGTGGGAGCCGAGTTTCCTCTCGCCCGAGGTCTTCACTGCTCTGCAGGAGAGTGTCGCGCATGAACTCGCAGTGATCGACGTCGCCGTCGCGGCCGGAGACCCGGACGCCCGTCTACGCGGACCGGAACTGATCGTCATCCTCGAGCTGGTCGACGGGCTCGAGCGCGAGGTGCTCGATGCCGTGCTCGCGCGCCTGGCGCAGCGGTGGGCGGCGGATGATCGCATCGCGGTGCTCGCCGACTCTCTCACCGTGAAGCTGCGTCGCTCGGCCTGACCGGCTCGGTGCTGCCACCGACCGGTCAGCCGCAGCGGCCGGCAGTCCCTAGTTGACCGGGCCTGTCCACTTCTCGCCCGGACCCTTGCCGATCGGGTCGGGAATGGTCGACGCCTCGCGGAACGCGAGCTGCAGCGAGCGCAGCCCGTCTCGGAGGGACCGCGCGTGCATGTCGCTGATCTCCGGTGCGCCGGCGGTGATCAGCCCGGCGAGGGCGTTGATGAGCTTGCGCGCCTCATCGAGGTCGAGCTGCTCCGCGGCGTGCGGGTCGTCGGCGAGGCCGAGCTTGACCGCCGCGGCACTCATGAGGTGGACGGCTGCGGTCGTGATGACCTCGACCGCCGGCACATCGGCGATGTCCCGCGTGGCGGAGGACGCCGCCTCCTCCTGCCGTGCCCAGCGCTCTTCGCGCTCGCGTGCAGCCTCATCCGATGCCTGGTTCGTCACTTCGCCTTGCCTTCTGTTAGACTTTGTCGGGCTCCGGAGCGTCATGCTCCGGTACGAAAGAGGATTCACTTCCCACCCGCGCTTGCCGTTCCAGGCTACCGGGTCTTGCACTCCACCGGATCGCGTCGTCAGACGGGGTCCGGCAGGCAGGGTGCGGAGCCGGCGTCTGAATGCCGGTGGGTGGGACGATTCTGATTTCGCCCGGGGTGCTGACAGCATCCTGGTGGCCGAATCCCATCGTCTAAGGAGCTACGCATCAGCGATCCCCGCACCAATGAGCGCATCCGCGTCCCCGAGGTCCGCCTCGTCGGTCCCGCGGGTGAGCAGATCGGCGTCGTCCGCATCGAGGCGGCGCTGCGCCTTGCGCAGGAAGCAGATCTCGACCTCGTCGAGGTCGCGCCCAACTCGAAGCCGCCCGTGGTCAAGATCATGGACTACGGCAAGTTCAAGTACGAAGCCGCCCAGAAGGAGAAGGAAGCTCGCCGCAACCAGGCGAACACCATCCTCAAAGAGGTCCGCTTCCGACTGAAGATCGAGGCGCACGACTACACGACGAAGCTCAAGCGCGCCGAGGGCTTCCTCAAGGCCGGCGACAAGGTGAAGGCCATGATCCTGTTCCGTGGTCGCGAGCAGTCGCGTCCCGAGCAGGGCGTCCGTCTCCTCCGCAAGTTCGCCGAGGATGTCGCCGAGCTCGGAACCGTCGAGTCGAACCCGACCATCGACGGCCGCAACATGGTCATGATCGTGGCTCCGCTCAAGAGCAAGTCCGAGGCGAAGCAGGAGCAGAATGCGGTTCGCGACGCCCAGCGCGCAGCGAACAAGCAGGCCGCCCGCGAAGCCAAGACCGACGCCGACGAGCCGGCCGAGGCCGCAGCGGAATAACTCCCGCCCCCAGACTCCCGCACCGCGGGTTGACACCGTCGCCTGAGAAGGCGCCATACGAAGGAAGAGAAGATGCCGAAGCAGAAGACCCACTCGGGTGCTAAGAAGCGCTTCAAGATCACCGGCAGCGGCAAGCTGAAGAAGCAGCAGGCCGGAATGCGCCACAACCTCGAGCACAAGTCGAGCCGTCGCACCCGCCGCCTCAACCAGGACCAGGTGCTGTCGAAGGCTGACACCAAGGTCGCGAAGAAGCTTCTCGGTCGCTGACGCGCCCGAACGCACGATAGGAACACAGGAAAATGGCAAGAGTCAAGCGGGCGGTAAACGCCCACAAGAAGCGTCGGGTCATCCTCGAGCGCGCCTCCGGCTACCGCGGTCAGCGTTCGCGCCTCTACCGCAAGGCCAAAGAGCAGGTCATCCACTCGCTGGTCTACTCGTACCGTGACCGTCGCAAGCGCAAGGGCGACTTCCGTCGTCTCTGGATCCAGCGCATCAACGCCGCTGCACGCCAGAACGGCATCACGTACAACCGCTTCATCCAGGGCCTCGGTCTCGCGGGTGTCACCGTCGACCGTCGCATGCTCGCCGACCTCGCGGTCAACGACGCAGCGACCTTCACGACGCTGGTCGAGACGGCGAAGAAGGCTCTGCCTTCCGACGTCAACGCTCCGAAGTCGGCTGCGTAAGCAGCTCTTCACCACAGAGGACGCTCTCCTTCGGGAGGGCGTCCTCTATCGTTCGTCCGGCGTTTGCGCAGGAACGGTCCTGCCGTTCTCTAGACTGTGAACGTGCTGGAGAACCCCCGTTCGCCCCGAGTCCGTGCCGTCGCCAAGCTGACCAAGCGCAGCGCGCGCGCCGAGACAGGGCTCTACCTCCTCGAAGGTCCCCAGGCGGTTCGCGAGGCGCTGACCTACAGTCCTGAGGCGATCGTGGAGCTGTTCGCGACCCCGACCGGCTGGGAGAAGCATCCGGACATCCGCGCGAAGGCATCGGATGCCGGCATCGACGTGGAGTACGTCACGGAGTACGTGCTGAACGCGATGGCCGACACGGTCACTCCGCAGGGGCTGGTGGCCGTCGTCCGGCAGGCGCCCGCGTCGGTGCGGGACATCTTCGCGGCATCCCCCCGTCTGGTGGCGATCTGCGAGGAGATCAGGGACCCGGGAAACCTCGGCACGATCATCAGGGCCGCCGATGCGGCGGGAGCCGACGCCGTCGTGCTGACGGGCCGCACGGTCGACCCCTACAACCCGAAGGTCGTGCGCGCCACGACAGGTTCGCTGTTCCATCTGCCCGTGTCCGTGGGCGCAGAGCTCTCGGATGTGGTCGAGAAGGCTCACGCCGCCGGACTCCGGATTCTGGCCGCGGACGTCAAGGGCGAGGATCTTCTTCATGCCCGGGCGGACGGAGTGCTCGCCGAGCCTACGGCGTGGCTGTTCGGCAATGAGGCGCGCGGTCTCGAGGACGAGGCGCTCGCGCAGGCCGACCAGGTGCTGAAGCTGCCGATCTTCGGCCGCGCCGAATCCTTGAACCTCGCCACGGCAGCGAGCGTCTGCCTGTACGAGAGCGCGTTCGCGCAGCGGGCGGCATCCTCGGCCTGATCTCCGGCGGACGAGCGGCCGCCCGTCCTGCTGGTAGGTTTGTCCCTGCTCGAGCGGAGAAGGGGACCCAGGGTCGATGCAGATTCTGATCGTGGAGGACGACGAGCGTGTCGCCGCTGCACTCGAGGCCTTCCTCGCGCGATCCGGGTACGCCACCGTGCGAGCCGCGGACGGAGCCTCCGCGCTGCAGGAACTGGGTGCGGACACCGAGGTGGTGCTCCTCGACCTCGGTCTGCCCGATGTCGACGGCATCGATCTCTGCCGTCGGATCCGCGCACGCTCCGAGGTGCCGATCGTGATCGTCACCGCACGCAACCAGGTCACGGAGCGCATCAGAGGGTTGCGTGCCGGCGCTGACGATTTCGTCGTCAAGCCCTACGACGTCCACGAGCTCCTCGCCCGGATCGAGGCGGTCACACGACGCTCTCGACCCGTGCGGCCGGAATCCGAGGCGCGCGTACGTCTGCAGGATGGCGAGATCGAGATCGACCTCGTCGCCAGGCAGGTGATCATCGGACGCGCTCCCATCGAACTCACTCGCAAGGAATTCGACATCGTGGCGGTGCTCGCCCGGTACCCCGGCGTCGCCGTGCCGAAGGAGAGACTCATCCGCGAGGTCTGGAACACCGACTGGCGCGGCTTCGGGCACTCGCTCGAGGTGCACGTCGGCGCGATCCGCAAGAAGGCGGGTCAGCGGCATCTGATCGAGACCGTGCGCGGTGTCGGCTATCGGTTGGCCGGGTAGCGTTCGATGCGCAGACGTCTCGTCGTCGTCTTCCTGGTGCCGCTCGTCGCGATCCTGCTGTCGTTGGGCGGCGCCACGGCGTGGAGCGCGACCCGCAGCATCCAGCAGGCCTTCTACACCGAGCAGCTCGGTGACCTCGGGTATTTCGTGACCAGCGCGCGGCAGGCGCTGCGGTCGGGCAGCGCGACGGTGATCGATGCCGAGGTCGCCCGCTTCCACGAGGTGTACGGGATCGATGTGATCGTCTTCGATCTTTCCGGTGGGGTGTGGTCAGCGCGCGACGGCGGCGGCGAAGTCCTGTCAGAGGACGATGCCGCACGGGTCGGCCTCGCGCTCTCGGGGCGCCGCGCCGAGGCGCCCGAGCCGGTGTTCCCCTGGATCGCGGCAGAGTCCTCGCTCGTCGAGCCGGTCTTCGACGACGGCGACGTGATCGGCGCCGTGATGCTCTCCGCGGACGTCGAGGCGCCACGGACCCAGATCCTGCAGCAGATTCTTGTGCTGACGGTCGTGTCGATCGTCTCGATCGGACTCGGCGTGCTCCTCGTCTTCCAACTCGCCCGGTGGGTGCTCTCTCCGGTCCGACGTCTCGATGAGGCGATGATCGCGATCGAACGCGGCGAGATGGATGCGAGGGTCGCGGAGGACACGGGGCCTCCTGAGCTACGCCGGATGACGCGCGTGTTCAACGGCATGGCGGATGAGATCGAGCGCGTCATGACGCGTCAGCAGGAGTTCGCCCTGAACGCCTCGCACGAGCTCCGCAATCCCCTCAACGCGCTGCTGCTGCGTGTCGAGCACCTCTCGACCGGTCTCGGAGCCGACTGGAAGGACGACGTCGAGGAGACGAGGGAGGAAGGGCGCCGGATGGCTCGCATCCTCGAGACGCTCCTCGGACTCGCGCGCGGCGGGCGCGCCGACACGATGATCTCAGCCGTCGATCTGACCACGCTCGCCGCCCGCCGCGCAGACGCCTGGAGCGAGGTCGCGTCACAGCGACGCGTCCGGATGCTCTCGACAGGAGTGGGCCCGGTGATGAGCATCACCGACCGCACGATCGTCGAGAGCGCGCTCGACGCCGTCATCGACAATGCGGTGAAGTTCTCGCCCGCCGAGTCGGCCGTCGAGGTCGACGCGCACCGCAGCGGTGGACTCTGCGTGCTGACAGTCCGCGACCACGGCCCCGGCCTGACGCGAGAGCAGGCCGCGAACGCCGCCGACCGATTCTGGCGCAGCGACGACAGCGGCGGGGTTCCGGGGTCAGGGCTCGGCCTCGCGATAGCGACCGACCTCTTGGAGTCGATCGGCGGCGAGCTGCGGGTCGATACGCCGGACGACGGCGGGCTGCTGGTGTCGCTGATGCTGCCGGACGGAGCTGAGGGATGAGCGGGCGGGCTAGCCGCCGCGCATGGTGGCGCAGAGGGGTGGCGACGGCACTCGTGCTGCTGCTCGCCGCCACGAGCAGCGCGTGCAGCGCTCGATCGACGGAGTGGAACGACTCTGCCTACGAGATCGCCGGCGGGGGAGCCAACGGGGTCTATTACGCCTACGGCGACGAACTCGCTCGGGAGCTGTCGGAGTCCTTGGGCATCCGCGTGTCGGCAGCCGAGACCGCCGGGTCCGTCGACAACCTCCTGCGGGTGAGCTCGGGGGAGGCACTCCTCGGCTTCGCGCAAGGGGATGCTGCTGCCGACGCCGTCGCCGGAGTGGGAGCGTTCGACGAGCCCATGCCGGTGCAGGCTGTCGCTCGCCTGTACGACGAGTACCTCCACGTGGTCGTACGCGCGGATTCGGACATCGCCGCCCTCAGCGACCTTGCGGGCAGGACGGTGTCGCTCGGGGCCGAGAATTCCGGCGTCAATGTGATCGCGGCGCGAGCACTCGACGCCGCCGACGTCGACGTCGCGACGATCACGGATCCCCGGCTCGATCTCGGTGAGTCGATCAGCGCGCTCGAGAGATCCGAGATCGACGGATTCTTCTGGGTCGGCGGCATCCCGACACCGGGCATCGCGGAGCTCGCGACGACGACGCCCGTGCGGCTGGTGCCGATCGAGCAGACATGGGTCACGACGATCAACGCTCGATACTCCGATGCGTATCGGCCGTCCGACTTCCCCGTCGGGCTCTATGGACTCGACGAGTCCGCGCCCACGATGGCGGTGCCGAACTATCTGGTCACCTCGTCCGACACTCCGGACGGCGTCGTACGGGACGTCCTCACGAGCCTCTTCACGGTCCGCACCGATATCGCGCAGCGGGTTCCGGTCGCGTCCCTGCTCGACCGCAGGCAGGCGATCTTCACGGGGCCGGTCGACCTGCATCCGGGGGCCGTCGAGTACTACCGGGACCAGCGGGACTGAGGCCTCAAGAAATCCTCAAGAAGTCTCATACCGGCATGTCACTCTGCCAATGTGGGGGTCGATCGCGCTCGATTCAACGGAGAATTCAGATGCCACAGAGCCCACGCCCCTCATTGAGGCGCGGACTCGGCCATTCTCCGGAGTCGTCCTGCGATCGGATCCGGTCGGAGGCTTGCTGCCACGTTCTACTCGGGGGAGGAACGGAGCAGCAGGGACGCCCCCACGGTCCGCGGGGGCGGACCGTGGGGCACTCCGGTTCTCGGGCGGGATCGGCCCCATCGCGTGGTTACGAACGTGTAAATGTCGACGCATCACTGTGGAGCCACGTGAGCGACCTGGCTAGTTTGGAGAAATGATGACCACCGGTAAGCCCCTCGTCGTTGTCGACAATGTCCAGAAGCACTACGGCGACTTCCAGGCGCTCACGGATATCGACCTCACGGTGAACGCCGGCGAGGTCGTCGTGGTGATCGGTCCCTCAGGCTCGGGCAAGTCGACACTGTGTCGCACGATCAACCGCCTCGAGACGATCACGAGCGGCACGATCAGCATCGACGGCAAGGCGCTCCCCGCTGAGGGAAAGGGCCTCGCGCATCTGCGCGCAGACGTCGGCATGGTGTTCCAGTCGTTCAACCTCTTCGCGCACCTCACGATCCTCGAGAACGTGACGCTCGGCCCGATCAAGGTCCGCGGCATGAAGAAGGCCGATGCCGACAAGGAGGCGATGATGCTTCTCGAGCGCGTCGGCGTCGCCCAGCAGGCCTCGAAGCTTCCCGCACAGCTCTCCGGCGGACAGCAGCAGCGCGTCGCGATCGCCCGCGCTCTCGCCATGCAGCCCAAGGTCATGCTCTTCGACGAGCCGACCAGCGCGCTCGACCCCGAGATGATCAACGAGGTCCTCGACGTCATGGTGGAGCTCGCCCGTGACGGCATGACGATGATCGTCGTGACCCACGAGATGGGCTTCGCTCGCAAGGCCGCCAACCGGGTCGTGTTCATGGCCGACGGCAAGATCGTCGAGGAGGCGACGCCTGAGGAGTTCTTCACGAACCCGAAGAGCGACCGCGCCAAGGACTTCCTCTCCAAGCTCCTCACGCACTGACGAGCCTCACAGACCTTTGCACACACAGCACACGAAGGAGACGCACATGCGACGCACACGGACACTGGCAGGAATCGGGATCGCGACGGTTGCACTGTTCGCGCTGACGGCCTGCAACAGCGGCAGCCCGTCCAGCCCCGGCGCCGGAACCGGCGGCGAAGAGAGCGAGGACTCCACCTGGTTCGAGGTCGCTGACGACGTCCAGCTCGAGGGCAGCCCGACGTTCGACGCCATCCAGGAGCGCGACAAGGTGATCGTCGGCGTCAAGGAGGACCAGCCCGGGCTCGGCTACCTCGATGTCACGACCGGAGAGCGCACCGGCTTCGACGTCGACATCGCACGGTGGATCGCCGCATCCCTGGGCTACGACGAGGACAAGATCGAGTTCAAGCCGATCGCTTCGGCGAACCGCGAGCAGGCGATCACCAACGGTGACATCGACTACTACGTCGGCACCTACTCGATCAACGACAAGCGCAAGGAGCTCATCGACTTCGCGGGTCCCTACTTCATCACCGGTCAGGGACTCCTGGTCGCCGCCGACGCGGACGACGCCGAGGCTCTCGAGGACTTCAACGGCAAGACCGTCTGCTCGGCGACCGGCTCGACGCCGATCCAGAACATCAAGGCGAACTTCCCCGAGATCAAGACGCAGGAGTACGACCTGTACTCCGCCTGCGTCCAGGACCTCATCGACGGCAAGGTCGACGCCGTGACCACCGACCAGGCGATCCTGATCGGCTACGCGGCCCAGTACCCGGATGACGTCAAGGTGACCGGCGGCCTCTTCACCGAGGAGCGCTACGGTGTCGGCCTCACGAAGGGCGACGACGCGCTGCGCACGCACATCAACGAGCTCTTCACCGACGGTGGCGACATCTGGCAGGCGATCTTCGACGCGAACCTCGGTTCCAGCGGCATCGAGGTCGAACAGCCCGAGGTCGACGCGTACTGATCGACATGGGCGGCCCCCTCAGGGGGGCCGCCCATTCACTCTGAAGAAGGGAGGGTGGCGTGGACGTCATCTTCGGCAACCTCGACCTGTGGGGACAGGCGATCAGCAACACGCTGATCGTGTTCTTCGCGGGCGGGATCATCGCACTGATCCTGGGTCTGATCGTCGGGGCCATGCGTGTCTCCCCGGTGCCCATCGCCCGCGGCGTCGGCACGGTGTACGTGAACACCGTGCGCAACACCCCGCTCACCCTCGTGTTCTTCTTCTTCATCTTCGGGTACCCGCAACTCGGGTTGCCCGAACTGTCGAACCTCGTGCTCGGCATCCTCGCCATCGGCATCTACACGGCGACCTATGTGGCCGAGGTCCTGAGGGCGGGTATCAACACGGTGCCCGTCGGTCAGGCCGAGGCCGCGCGGGCCATCGGACTTCCCTTCGGACAGGTGATGGGTCTCGTGATCCTGCCGCAGGCGTTCCGCTCGGTCGTCCCGCCGATGATGAGCGTCTTCATCGCGCTCCTGAAGAACACGACCGTCGCAGCCGGGTTCTCGGTCGCCGAGCTCGCGGCTCTCCGGTCGACCATCAACGATTCGGCCGACCGTCCGGGCAACCCGATGGAGGTCCTCCTCTGGGTCGCCGTCGTGTTCGTCGCCCTGGTGCTGCTGTTGAGCTGGCTGCAGCGATATCTCGAGAACCGTTGGAGGATCGCGCGATGAGCTCTGTACTGTACGACGTCCCCGGACCCCGGGCGATCGCCCGCAACCGGATCATCGCGGTCGCCACCGTCGTCCTCGTCCTGGCCGCCATCGGCTTCATCGTGCTCCGCATGGTGGAGACGGGCCAGTTCTCGGCGGAGAAGTGGTACGTGTTCACGTTCTCCAACGTGTGGATGGGTATCTTCAAGGCCCTGGGCAACACGCTCGCCGCCTTCGCGCTCGCCGCCGTCCTCAGCGTCGTCCTCGGCTTCGTGCTGGCAATCGGGCGGCTCTCCGAGCACGCGTGGGTGCGGATCCCCGTGACAGCCGTCACCGAGCTCTTCCGTGCTGTTCCGGTGCTGGTGTTCATGATGCTGCTCTACTACGGGCTCCCCGTGGTCGGAATCAAGATGGATCCGTACTGGGCCGTCGTGATCGCACTGATGGCCTACAACGGCTCCGTGCTCGCCGAGGTGCTGAGGGCCGGCATCGAGTCCCTGCCTCGCGGGCAGAAAGAAGCGGGCTACGCGATCGGGCTCCGCAAGAGCGGCGTGATGCGTCTCATCCTCCTGCCGCAGGCGATCCGGGCGATGCTCCCGGTGATCGTTGCGCAGCTGGTCGTCACGATGAAGGACACCGCTCTGGGCTTCATCATCACCTACCCCGAGCTGCTGTACTACGCGAAGCAGCTGACGTCGCAGCAGGGTCGCCCGATCCTGCAGTCGGCCTTCGTCATCGGCGGCATCTACATCGTCATGTGCCTCATCCTGTCGGGCATCGCGAAGTGGGTCGAGATCCAGACCCGTCGCTCGCCGAAGGTGAAGGCGATCCACGCGGCAGAGGATCCCCGCCAGCACGGCGACGGCACCGACACCGAGCTCATCACCCTGCAGCGCGGGGGCAGCGGCTTCGGCGGCACCGGTGGTGTAGGCGGGCTGGACAGCTCCGATCCGAAGTGATGTCCACCGGCGCGGGGCGACCGCCTCGCGCCGGTAGACTCCTGTCTCGTGTCTGAGTCTCCCGAAATCACCCCGGAAGCGGTCGAAGGCGCCGTGGCGGCCGCGCTCGAAGCGATCGCCGCAGCCGCCGATACGACCGAACTGAAAGCCGCTCGCGCCGCGCACGTCGCCGACGGATCGCCGCTCGCCGTCCTGAACGCCTCGATGCGTCAGGTCGCCCCCGAGAACAAGGCCGCCTTCGGCAAGCTCGTCGGCCAGGGCCGCGGTCAGGTCGCCAAGGCCCTCGCCGCCAAGGAGGAGGAGCTCGCCGCCGCGGAGGTCGCTGAGCGCCTCGAGGCCGAGCGGCTGGACATCACGGCGATACCCTCGCGCACACGCGTCGGCGCCCGGCATCCGCTGACCCTGCTGAGCGAGCAGATCTCGGACATCTTCGTGGGCATGGGCTGGGAGATCGCGGAAGGACCCGAGCTCGAGCACGAGTGGTTCAACTTCGACGCTCTGAACTTCGACGTCGACCACCCCGCCCGTCAGGAACAGGACACCTTCTACGTCGACCCGCCGTCGCGCCACCTCGTCATGCGCACGCACACGAGCCCCGTGCAGGTGCGCTCGATGCTCGACCGCGAGGTGCCGATCTACGTGCTCTGCCCCGGCCGCGTGTACCGCACCGACGAGTTCGACGCGACGCACCTCCCCGTCTTCACCCAGTTCGAAGGACTCGTCGTCGACAAGGGCATCTCGATGGCGCATCTCAAGGGAACGCTCGACCACGTCGCGCGTCAGCTCTTCGGCCCCGAGGCCAAGACGCGTTTCCGCACGAACTTCTTCCCCTTCACCGAGCCGTCGGCCGAGCTCGACCTCTGGCACCCCACCTTCAAGGGCGGCGCCCGTTGGATCGAGTGGGGCGGCTGCGGCATGATCAACCCGAACGTGCTCCGCGCGGCGGGGATCGATCCCGACGTCTACAGCGGCTTCGCGTTCGGAATGGGCGTCGAGCGGGGACTCATGTTCCGCAGCGATGTGCAGGACATGCGGGACATGGCAGAGGGCGATGTCCGTTTCAGCGAGCAGTACGGGATGGTGGTGTGATGCGCGTCCCGCTTTCGTGGCTGCGTGAGTACGTCGATCTGGCAGCGGATACGACACCGGGGGATGTCCTCGCAGCGCTCGTGACCGTCGGATTCGAGGAGGAGGACGTCCACCGCTTCGAGATCTCGGGTCCCGTCGTCGTCGGACAGGTCGTCTCGCTCGAGGCCGAGCCGCAGTCCAACGGCAAGACGATCAACTGGTGCCAGGTCGATGTCGGTGAGGCGAACGGCGGAATCCGTGGAATCGTCTGCGGCGCGCACAACTTCGTCGCGGGTGACAAGGTCGTCGTGACGCTTCCCGGTGCAGTGCTGCCGGGGCCGTTCCCGATCGCCGCCCGCAAGACCTACGGGCACGTGTCCGACGGCATGATCGCCTCTGCGCGTGAGCTGGGGCTCGGCGACGAGCACAACGGCATCCTCGTCCTCGCGGACCTCGGTATCGATGCACCCGTCGGCACAGACGCCATCAGCCTGCTCGGACTCGACGATGTCGCGGTCGAGATCAACGTCACGCCCGACCGCGGGTACGCGTTCTCGCTGCGCGGTGTCGCCCGTGAGTACTCCCACGCGACCGGAGCACCGTTCCGCGACCCGGCCGAGCGCGACTTCACCGAGCTCCAGCCGGGCGCCGGTCACACGGCGATCGTCGACGATGCAGCCCCCGTACGCGGCCGCGTCGGCGCCAGCGAGTTCGTCACGCGCGTCGTCCGAGACGTCGACCCCGCGCGGCCGACCCCGCCGTGGATGATCGCGCGGCTGTCGCTCGCCGGCATGCGCTCGCTCGGCATCCTGATCGACATCACCAACTACGTGATGCTCGAATTGGGGCAGCCGCTGCACGGGTACGACCTCGACAGGCTCTCCGGTGGCATCACCGTGCGTCGTGCGACGGCCGGTGAGACGATGACGACCCTCGACGGCCAGGAGCGGAAGCTCCACGTCGAGGACCTCCTGATCACCGACGAATCGGGTCCCATCGGTCTCGCCGGAGTCATGGGCGGCGGCACGACCGAGATGAGCGACACGACGCACAACGTGCTCATTGAGGCCGCGACCTTCGACCCCGTGACGATCGCCCGCACCGCACGCCGTCACAAGCTGCCCAGCGAGGCATCCAAGCGGTTCGAGCGCGGTGTCGACCCGCTCGTGCCGTTCGTGGCAGCCCGCCGTGCAGCCGACCTGATGGTCGAGTACGCCGGCGGCACGCTCACCGACGAGGGCGGCGCTCTGTTCGCCGAGGTCTTCGTCGCGGACATCGACCTCCCGCGCGGATTCGTGCAGGGGCTCATCGGCGTCGACTACTCCGACGACGAGATCGTCGGCGCGCTCACGACCATCGGCGCAGAGGTCTCCGGGTCGGATGTCGGGTGGACCGTGATCCCGCCGACCTGGCGCCCCGACCTCACCGACAAGTGGTCTCTCGCCGAAGAGGTCGCTCGCATCCACGGTCTCGACCGCATCCCGTCCGTGCTGCCGACGCCGCCGTCCGGCCGCGGTCTCACCTCACACCAGCAGGGTCGTCGCCGCGTCGCCGACGCGCTGGCGGCTGCCGGTCTCGTCGAGACGCCCTCGTTCCCCTTCACGACGGAGGCGGAGAACGACCTGCACGGCTCGGCGTCGGGAGAGCATCTGCCCAGCATCCGGCTCGCGAACCCGCTCGACGGCTCCGCTCCGTTCCTGCGTCGATCGCTGATCCCCGGGCTTCTGCAGACCGCGCACCGCAACATCTCGCGCGGCCTCACGGACCTCGCGCTGTTCGAGACCGGAGTCGTGTTCCTGCCCGAGCCGGGTGTCGAGTACGGCACGGACGAGGTGCCGCCGCTCGGCGAGCGTCCGTCGGACGACACACTCGCCGAACTGAACGCGTCGATCCCACCGCAGCACCGTCATGTCGCGGCGCTGTTCACGGGCAACGTCGTGACCAAGCAGCCGGGACGCGCCGCGGAGCCCTACGGGCTCTCCGAGGCGCTCGACGCCGCCAGAGTCATCGCGGCTGCAGCCGGAGTCGACCTCGATGTGGTGCAGGGGCAGCGCGCGGCGCTGCACCCCGGACGCACCGGCGTGCTCTCCGTCGGCGACGTCGAGATCGGCTACGTCGGCGAACTCCACCCCGAGGTCGCCGCCGGAGCAGACCTTCCCGGTCGTGCCACCGTGCTCGAGCTCGACCTCGACGAGGTCATCGCGCTCGGCGGGAACCGTGCGGTCGCCGCCTCGCTGTCGACGTTCCCCGCTGCGACACAGGACGTGTCGCTGGTGGTCGGCGCTGATGTGCCGGCGGGCGACGTGCGCGCTGCGCTCACCGAGGGTGCCGGTGCGCTTCTCGAGTCGATCCGCCTCGTCGACGACTACCGGGGGGACGGCGTCGCGGATGGTCAGAAGAGTCTCACCTTCGCGCTGCGCTTCCGCGCGGACGACCGCACGCTCACCGCAGCCGAGGCGACAGAGGCGAAGCTCGCGGGTGTCTCTGTCGCAGCTGAGCGCTTCGACGCGACCCTGCGCGACTGAAGCTCCGCCTGAACCGACCCGCACGCGGACCGCACTCGAACGGTGCGGTCCGCGTGCGCGTGTGCTCTCGGGATGCTGCCGACGCCGCCGAGCCGACCTGAGCGCGGTGGACCTGCGAGGTACCGTGTCGGGATGAGCATCCTGCCCCACAGCACTCCCGCGGCGGTTCCCGATGGTGTCCGACCGATGGGTGAAGCGCCGTTCCTCGAACCCGGCGACCAGATCTCCTGGCACTACCGCAAGCCCGGCTGGCAGCCCGGCGATGCGTCGACCATCACGCCCATGCGGGTGGTCCGCGACGATGAACGCGGTCTGGTGGCATGGCTCGCTCCGGGCACGCTCCAGGAGGGGCAGGGCACTCCGGCGGGCGAGCGCATCCGGACCGTTCCGCTCGAGCGTCGGTGGCTCGATCCGCGTACCCGGATCGTGGAGGAGTGGTGGGGTAACGGCATCCTCCGCATCGCTCCGGCCGGTGCGGCGTGGTCGGTGTGGCTGTTCTGGAGCGATGTGAGCGGTCCCGAGTGGGAGTTCGCCGGGTGGTACGTGAATCTCGAGAACGCGCATCTGCGCACCGACCGCGACACGTATTCGTCGGATCACATCCTCGACGTGGAGATCCAGGCGGACGGTCAGGTGCACCTCAAGGACGAGGACGAGGTGATCGCGGCCGTCGAGCAGGGACGTCTCACCTCTGAGCAGGCCGCGCAGATCGAACGACACGCGGACGCGGCGATCGAGTCCTTCCATCACGGTGACTGGCCGTTCGACGCCGAATGGCGCAACTGGCGCCCGGATCCCTCGTGGACGGTCCCGGAACTGTCCGGCCTGTCGGATCTTCGCACGAGCTGACCGGCATCCGCCCTGAGCGGAAGACCCTTCCCCTCGCGCGGCGAAGATGGTGGCATGGGGTCATGACGGATGTTCTGATCCTCGGCGGCACCGGCTGGCTGTCCGGCCGCATCGCCAGACGGCTGCTCCTGAGCGGGGCGACGGTGATGTGCCTGGCGCGCGGAGGACGCCCGTCTCCGGAGGGCGCGAGCCTGGTGCTGGCCGATCGTGACGCCAGGGACGCCTACGATGCGGTGTCCGGTCGGGAGTGGGATCACGTGATCGACGTCTCGTCGAACGCGGCCCACGTCTCCGCTGCGGTCGCGGCACTCGGTGAGCGAGCGGGCCGCTGGACGTACGTCTCGTCGATGTCGGCATACTCCGACGAGGAGACGGTCGCTGCAGACGAGTCGGCGACGCTGCATCCGCCGGCTGAGAGGGGAGACGACGAGTACGGCCGGCAGAAGGTGGCCGCCGAGGACGCTGTCCGTGCACTCGGCGACCGCACCCTGATCGTGCGCCCGGGATTGATCGTCGGGGCGGACGACCCGAGCGATCGTTTCGGGTACTGGGCTGCCGCTTTTCTGCGTGCCGAGGACGGCCCCGTGCTGCTTCCGCCTGTCGAGGAGCGAGACGTGCAGGTGATCGACGTCGACGACCTGTCAGAGTTCGTCGCCACCACGAGGGCCACCGGTGTGATCAACACGATCGGCGATCGGCATCGGCTGAGCGAGGTCCTCGACGCCGTGCGCAGACGTGCGGGGCACCGGGGAGACACGGTCGCGGCATCTGACGCCTGGCTCGTCGAGCACGGTGTGGCGTATTGGGCGGGGGAGCGGTCGCTGCCGCTGTGGCTGCCGAGCGAGATGACCGGATTCATGACCAGGTCGAACGCCCGCTACCGCGCGGCAGGAGGTCGGCTTCGTCCGCTCGACGAGACGATCGCCGCCGTGGTCGATGACGAGCAGGCGCGCGGCGTCGATCGGGACCGGCGGGCAGGGCTCACTCGCGCCGACGAACTCGCGCTGTTGCAGCTGATCGACTGATCGGGGCCTCGCTAGACTGCGATCAGTGACACGGGGTGCCGCATCCGCGGCTGAGAACAGACCCGTCGAACCTGATCTAGTTCGTACTAGCGAAGGGATGTCGCGTTGAGCGATCGTCTGCGTCCTGATTCCGAATCGACCTTGGCCACCTCGGCGGCTGAGCTCCTGATAGGGCTGCGCGACAGCCCACCCTTGACCCATTGCATCACCAACAGCGTCGTCACGGGCTTCACCGCGAACGTGCTGCTCGCCCTCGGCGCGGCGCCGGCGATGGTCGACATCGTCGGTGAGGCGGGGATGTTCGCCGGGGTGGCCTCCGGGGTGCTGATCAACCTCGGTACGCCGACTCCGGAGCAGCGTGCGGCGAGCCGTGAAGCCGCGGCAGGAGCCCTCGCCGCAGGTACTCCGTGGGTGCTGGATCCCGTCGCGATCGGCGCGCTGCCGGTGCGCACGGCACTCGCGCACGAGCTGGCCGACGCACGCCCCACGGCGATCAGGGGGAACGCCTCGGAGATCCTCGCCCTCGCGGGGCTCAGCGCTGGAGGGCGCGGCGTCGATGCGACGGACACGACCGATGCCGCGGCCGAAGCGGCACTCGCACTCGCTTCGCGGCACGGCGCGGTGGTCGCGGTGTCGGGACCGGTCGACCTGGTGACGGATGGAGCACGATTGCTCCGCATCGCGAACGGTCATGAACTGCTCACCCGTGTCACCGGCGGCGGATGCGCGCTGGGCGCCGTCATGGCGGCGTTCCTCGGTGCGGCGCGCTCGACGGCTGCGGATCCGCTCACCGCCGTCTCGGCGGCGAGCCTCGTGTACACGATCGCCGCCGAGCGTGCCGCGGCGCGGGCCCCGGGCCCCGGCAGCTTCGCCGTCGCACTGCTCGACGCGCTCGCCGCCGTGCAGCCGGAGGACCTCGCCGCCGCCGCGCGTGTGCAGGAGCACGCGCTGTGATCGCGGACCTCTCCCTCTACCTCGTCACGGATCCCACCTTCTGCGGCGCGCGGGGCGTCGCGGAGACGGTGCGACTCGCCGTCGACGGGGGCGTGCGCATCGTCCAGCTGCGCGACAAGGAGGCGACGGATGCCGAGACCGCCGATCAGTTGATCGAGCTCTCTCGGGTGATCGACGGCCGTGCACTGCTCGTGGTGAACGACCGCGTCGAGGCGGCGCTGATCGCTCGCGCCAGGGGAGCGCGGGTCGACGGCGTGCACCTCGGCCAGGGCGACGTATCGGTGCTGCGGGCACGCGAGCGGCTGGGACCCGAGGCGATCATCGGGTTGACGGCGAACACGCCGGAGCATCTCGACGCCGTGGCCGCCCTGCCGGCAGGAACGGTCGACTATCTCGGCGTCGGCGTGATCCGTCCCACCGCCACCAAGCCGGATCACCCGCCGGCCCTGGGAATCGACGGCTTCGGTGCGCTCGCCGCGAGGACCGCACTACCATGCGTCGCCATCGGCGGCGTGGGAATCGACGACATCGAGCGCCTTCGGGATGCGGGTGCGGCGGGGCTCGCCGTCGTCTCCGCCGTCTGCGCCGCCGTCGATCCGACGAGGACGGCCCGGGCATTCCTCAGCCGATGGAGGGCTTCGGGCACACCTCGCGTGCTCAGCATCGCGGGGAGCGACCCGTCGGGCGGGGCGGGGATCCAGGCCGATCTCAAGTCGATCGCCGCGAACGGGGGCTATGGCATGGCGGCCGTCACGGCGCTCACGGCGCAGAACACCAGGGGAGTCCGAGCGGTGCACGTGCCTCCTGCCGAGTTCCTCCGGCAGCAGCTCGATGCCATCTCGGACGACATCGTCATCGACGCGGTGAAGATCGGGATGCTGGCGAACACGGAGGTGATCGCCACCGTCGCCGCCTGGCTCGACGCCGTCCGTCCGCCGATCGTCGTGCTCGACCCGGTCATGGTCGCGACCAGCGGCGATCGCCTGCTCGACGAGGATGCCGAGCGCGCACTCCGCGGGCTCCTCGAGCGCGCTCATGTCGTGACGCCCAACCTCGCCGAGCTCGCCGCACTCTCCGATCGTCCGATCGCGGGGTGGGACGACGCGCTCGAGGCCGGGGCCGAGCTCTCCGCCCGCATCGGCGGGGCGGTGCTCGTCAAGGGAGGGCACCTCGACGGCGACGACGTTCCGGACGCGTTGATCGATGTCGCCGGGGGTGTCAGACACGGCTATCCCGGGTCGCGCATCACGACACACAACACGCACGGCACCGGATGCTCGCTGTCGTCGGCCCTCGCCACCCGCCTCGCCGGAGGGGAGTCCCCTGTCGACGCGGTGGAATCGGCGAGGACCTGGCTGCGGGAATCGCTGAGGCAGAGCGATGCGCTCGACATCGGCAGCGGTCACGGACCGGTGAACCACTTCGGCGGCCTCTGGCGACGAGGGGGACTCGAGGCCGCACCCGACCGTGCCGACCTCCGCGATCGGTGGTGGGACCGGATCGCGCACGTGCGGGCCGACATCGACGAGCTGTCCTTCATCCGCGCTCTGGCCGACGGGACTCTCGACCGCGAACGGTTCCTCTTCTACCTCCGACAGGATGCGCTGTATCTCCCGGAGTACGCCCGAGTGCTCGCAGCGGCCGCGCGGATCGCGCCCACACCGCACGAGCAGGCGTTCTGGGCTCAGTCGGCGCAGGGGGCGATCACCGGAGAGCTCGAGCTCCATGCATCGTGGCTGGCGCCGGGCGCGGGAGTGGAAGCGGCGACCTTCGCCGTCGATCCGGCGCCTGCGACCGTCGCGTACCTCGACCACCTGCGCTCCGTGGCCTTCGGCGGCGACTACGCCGAGCTCATCGCGGCCGTGCTGCCGTGCTTCTGGCTGTACACCGATCTCGGAACCCGCCTGCACGCGGGGGAGTTCGACGCGTACGCCCGAGACCCGCAGCATCCCTATGCATCGTGGCTCGCGACGTATGCCGATCCCGCGTTCGAGAAGGCGACGGAGCAGGCGATCGACCATGTGATGCATGCGGCGACGGAGTCGGATGCCGCGGGGCGGCGACGGATGCTCCGCGCTTTCGAGGTCTCCAGCGCGCACGAACTCGCCTTCTTCGCGGCGCCGGCACTCCACGCGTCCGGCGGATGACGGACCCGATTTGCGCATGCCGCGACGAGCGCGCTATCGTCGCGGCATGCCTTCGGCCGCCACCGCTCCTCTGACGCTCGTTCCGAGCGTCATCGCCGTGCGCCGACGCCGCAGCGGCCGCCGACTCTAGGCGACCCTGCGCTTCTGCCTGCGTACGCACGGCGGTCGAGTGCCGGTGTCGCCGCCCCGGTTCCCGACACTGCACCCCGCGTTCGCCGAGGGGTCCGACCGTTAAGGTAGAAGAATGACGTACTCCGTCGCCGTCTCCGGCGCATCCGGCTACGCGGGCGGCGAGATCCTGCGCCTCCTCGCGTCTCATCCCGACATCGAGATCCGCACGGTGACAGCGCACTCGAACGCCGGTCAACCGCTCGTGCAGCATCAGCCGCACCTGCGGTCGCTCGCACACCTCGCCCTGCAGGACACCACGCCCGAGACGCTCGCCGGGCACGACATCGTCTTCCTCGCTCTGCCGCACGGGCAGTCCGGGCAGTACACCGACGCGCTCGGCGACACCCCGCTCGTGATCGACGCGGGAGCGGACCACCGACTGACGTCGCAGGATTCCTGGGACGCGTTCTACGGCGGCGACTTCCACGAACCGTGGGCCTACGGCGTTCCCGAGCTGCTCGTCGGCGGTGTCAAGCAGCGCGAGACGCTGCGCGAGGCGAAGCGCATCGCCGCTCCCGGCTGCAACGCCTCGACCGTGAGCCTGAGCCTGGCCCCCGGGGTCGCCGCAGGGGTGATCGACGCGGGGGACATCGTCTCGGTGCTCGCCGTCGGCCCGTCCGGAGCGGGGAAGAGCCTCAAGACCAACCTGCTCGCCGGCGAGATCCTCGGCACAGCCAATCCCTACGCGGTCGGGGGCACGCACCGGCACATCCCGGAGATCCGCCAGGCGCTCGCCGCGGCATCCGGCTCCCCAGCCGACGGCATCCGCATCTCGTTCACGCCTGTGCTGGTTCCGATGTCGCGGGGCATCCTCGCCACCTCGACCGCGCCGATCGTCGGCGATGTCAGCGATGCGGAGATCCGCGCCGCCTGGGAGGACGCCTACGGCGACGAGACCTTCGTGCAGTTGCTGCCCGCCGGTCAGTTCCCGCGCACGGCCGATGTCCTCGGTGCGAACACCGCCCTGATCGGTCTCGCGATCGATCGCGCGGCGAACCGCGTGACGGTGGTCACCGCGGTCGACAACCTCGTCAAGGGCACCGCCGGCGCTGCCGTCCAATCCATGAACCTCGCGCTGGGGCTGCCCGAGTCCCGCGCCCTCTCAGTGAACGGAGTCGCGCCGTGAGCGTCACCGCCCCCGCAGGATTCGAAGCGGCCGGAGTCGCCGCAGGTCTCAAATCGACCGGAAAGCCCGATGTCGCCGTCGTGGTCAATCGCGGCCCGCGCAAGGTCGGTGCGGCCGTGTTCACCAGCAACCGCGCCAAGGCGAACCCCATCATCTGGTCGCAGCAGGCCGTCGCCGATCGCGTGGTCGAGGCCGTCGTGCTGAACTCCGGAGGCGCGAACTGCTTCACCGGCAGCTTCGGCTTCCAAACGACGCACCAGACCGCAGAGAAGGCGGCCGAGCTGCTCGGCGTCGGCGCCGGCGACGTGCTCGTGTGCTCGACCGGCCTCATCGGAGTCGGAGACGAGGTCTTCCGCGCGAAGGTCCTCTCGGGCACCGAACAGGCGATCGCCGAGCTGTCGACAGACGGCGGCGATGTCGCGGCCGAGGCCATCATGACCACCGACAGCGTGTCGAAGACCGCCGTGGTCAGCCGAGACGGCTGGACCATCGGCGGCATGGCCAAGGGAGCGGGCATGCTCGCTCCCGGGCTCGCCACGATGCTCGTCGTCATCACGACGGACGCCGTGCTCGAGCCTCTCGAGGCGGATGCGGCGCTGCGATTCGCCACCGGCACGACGTTCGACCGCCTCGATTCGGACGGATGCATGTCGACCAACGATCAGGTCACACTGCTCGCGAACGGCGCTTCCGAGGTGGTGCCCGACCTCAAGGACTTCTCCGCCGCGCTGGCAGAGCTGTGCCAGGAGCTCGCGGTCAAGCTGCAGGGCGATGCCGAGGGGGCCAGCCACGACATCACCATCGAGGTGCAGCACGCCGCGACCGAGGCGGAGGCGGTCGAGGTCGGCCGCTCCGTCGCGCGCAACAATCTCTTCAAGGCCGCCATCTTCGGCAACGACCCCAACTGGGGGCGGGTGCTCGCAGCGATCGGCACCACGAACGCCCAGTTCGACCCGTACGACGTCGACGTCTGGATGAACGGCGTCCGGGTGTGCAGCGAGGGCGGCCCCGACCGTCCGCGCGAGGAGGTAGACCTCACTCCGCGTGCCACGCATCTCGTGATCGATCTCAAGGTCGGCGATGCCACCGCGACGATCCTCACGAATGACCTCACCCACGATTACGTGCACGAGAACAGCGCCTACGCCTCATGACCGACATTCAGGACACCACCCCGGACGTCGCCGCCGTGAAGGCCGCGACGCTCATCGAGTCGCTCCCGTGGCTGAAGAAGTTCCGCGACCAGATCGTCGTCGTCAAGTACGGCGGCAATGCGATGGTCTCCGACGAGCTGCAGGAGGCGTTCGCACAGGACATCGCGTACCTGCGCTACGTCGGCGTGCTGCCGGTCGTCGTGCACGGCGGCGGACCGCAGATCTCCGACATGCTCCAGCGACTCGAGATCCCGAGCGAGTTCAAGGGCGGCTACCGGGTCACCAACACCGAGGCGATCAGCGTCGTGCGCATGGTCCTCACCGGCCAGGTGAACCCGCAGCTCGTCTCGAAGATCAACTCGCACGGTCCGATCGCCACCGGGTTGAGCGGGGAGGACGCCGGCCTGTTCGGTGGTCGTCGTCGCGGTGTCGTGATCGACGGCGAGGAGATCGACCTCGGACGCGTCGGCGACGTCGTGGAGGTCGACCCGACGCCCGTGCTCGATCACCTCGCGGCGGGACGCGTGCCCGTCGTCTCGAGCATCGCGCCCGACCTCGATCACCCCGGCCAGTCGCTCAACGTGAACGCGGATGCCGCGGCGGCAGCCCTCGCCGTGGCGCTCAACGCTCGCAAGCTCGTCATCCTCACCGACGTGCCGGGGCTCTATGCCGACTGGCCCAACCGCGACTCGCTCGTGTCGCACCTCACCTCGGAGGCTCTCATCGAGATGCTGCCGACACTCGAATCCGGCATGATCCCGAAGATGAAGGCCTGCCTGGATGCGATCGAAGGCGGCGTGGATGCCGCCGCGATCATCGACGGACGCGTGCCGCACTCGGTGCTCGTCGAACTCTTCACCAGCAAGGGAATCGGAACTGAAGTGGTCTTGGGAAGCGCAGGGATGAACGCATGAGCAACTGGCAGGATGACGCAGCGAGCGATCTGGTCCTCAACGCGGGCCCGCGCCTGGCGATGCTGACACGAGGAGAGGGGTCCTACCTCTGGGACTCCGAGGGCAAGCGCCACCTCGATTTCCTCGCCGGCATCGCGGTGACCTCGCTCGGTCACGCGCATCCGGTGTTCGTCGAGGCCGTGTCGAGACAGGCCGCGACTCTCGCGCACGTGTCGAACTACTTCGCGACGCCCTCGCAGCTCGCGCTCGCCGCACGGCTGAAGCGCCTCGCGGGCGCCGGGATCGACGGCCGCGTGTTCTTCTCGAACTCCGGCGCCGAGGCGAACGAAGCGGCGTTCAAGCTCGCCCGACTCCACGGGGGAACGGACAAGCCGCGCATCCTCGCGCTCGAGAACGGATTCCACGGGCGCACCATGGGGTCACTCGCGCTGACGGCCAAGGCCGCGATGCGCGCGCCGTTCGAGCCGATGCCCGGGGGAGTGGAGCACATCCCGGCGACCGTCGAGGCTCTGGAAGCCGCGATCGACGACCGGGTCGCCGCCGTCATCGTGGAGCCGATCCAGGGCGAGGCCGGCGTGGTCGAGCTTCCGGACGGCTATCTGCAGGCCGCCCGTTCGCTCACGCTGAAGCACGGGGCGCTGCTCATCGTCGATGAGATCCAGACGGGTGCCGGACGCACGGGGGCCTGGTTCGGCTTCAGCCACGAGGGCATCACCCCTGACGCGATCACGCTCGCGAAGGGCATCGGCGGAGGCTTCCCGATCGGCGCTCTCGTCACCTACGGTGCGGCGAGCTCGCTCTTCACGCCGGGTTCGCACGGATCGACGTTCGGCGGCAACCCGCTGGCCACCGCCGTGGCCGACGCCGTGCTCACCGAGATCGAGAACGCCGGACTCGTCGAGAACGCTGCGCGTCGCGGCGAGGAGATCCGACAGATCATCGCGGACATCGACTCGCCCCTCGTCACGGGAGTGCGTGGCCGAGGGCTCCTCATCGGAGTGGCACTCGGCGCCCCCGTCGCGAACGACGTGGTCGCCGCCGCTCAGGAGCGCGGCCTCATCGTGAACGCAGCCAACCCCGAGACGGTGCGCATCGCCCCGGCTCTCACGATCGGAGACGCTGAACTCGCCGAGTTCCGCAAGCTCTTCGCCGATTCGCTCGCTGACGTACAGACATCCCTCGCCGAATCCGGAAAGGCCCTCGCATGACCCGCCACCTGCTGCGTGACGACGATCTGACCCCCGCCGAGCAGGCGGAGATCCTCGATCTCGCCATCGAGCTGAAGAAGGACCGCTGGGCGAACAAGGCTCTCGCCGGTCCCCAGACGGTCGCGGTGATCTTCGACAAGTCGTCCACCCGCACCCGCGTCTCCTTCGCGGTGGGCATCGCCGACCTCGGCGGCACGCCGCTGATCATCTCGACCGCGAGCAGCCAGCTCGGCGGCAAGGAGACGCCGTCCGACACCGCGCGGGTTCTCGAGCGCCAGGTCGCGGCGATCGTCTGGCGCACCTATGCGCAGGCGGGGCTCGAGGAGATGGCCGCCGGCACCACGGTGCCAGTCGTCAACGCCCTCTCGGACGACTTCCACCCGTGCCAGCTGCTCGCCGACCTGCTCACGATCCGAGAGCACAAGGGCGAGCTCAAGGGGCTGACCCTGACGTTCTTCGGCGACGGGCAGAGCAACATGGCGCACTCCTACGCACTGGCCGGTGTCACTGCCGGCATGCATGTGCGCATCGCGTCACCTGCGGAGTACGCCCCGCGCGCCGACGTCGTCGAGGCGGCCGACCGCCGGGCTGCGGAGACCGGCGGCTCGATCACGCTGTTCACGGATGCGGTCGAGGCTGCGGCCGGCGCCGACGTCGTGGTCACCGACACCTGGGTGTCGATGGGCAAGGAGGAGGAGAAGCTCGCGCGCATCCGCGATCTCGGCGGCTACAAGGTGACCCCCGAGACGATGGAGATCGCCGATTCCGAGGCCATCTTCATCCACTGCCTTCCCGCCGACCGCGGCTACGAGGTGGACTCCGAGGTCATCGACGGACCGCAGAGCGTCGTCTGGGATGAGGCCGAGAACCGTCTCCACGCGCAGAAGGCCCTGCTCGTCTGGCTGCTCGGCAAGAAGGACGCGTGATGGTCGACTCGAAGAACGAAGGCACGAACGAAGGCGCACTGTGGGGCGCCCGCTTCACGAGCGGGCCGTCGCCCGAGCTCGTCGAGCTCAGCAGATCGACGCATTTCGACTGGATCCTCGCCCCGTACGACATCGCGGGCTCGCATGCGCACGCGACGGCGCTCGCGGCTGCCGGCTACCTCGAACCTGCTGAGGCGGCCAGGATGCATGAGGGGCTCGATGCCGTGGCGCGCAAGGTCGCCGACGGCACGCTGCAGCCCCTCCCCTCCGATGAGGACGTGCACGGTGCGCTCGAGCAGGCGCTGATCGCCGAGCTCGGTCCCGAACTGGGCGGACGCCTGCGTGCCGGACGCAGCCGCAACGATCAGATCGCCACTCTCGTGCGCATGTACCTGATCGATCACGCTCGAGTGATCGCGCGCGACATCCTCCGTGTCATCGACGCGCTCGTCGCGCAGGCCGAGGCCCACCCCGACGCGATCCTCCCCGGCCGCACGCATCTGCAGCACGCGCAGCCGGTGCTCCTCGCGCACCACCTCCAGGCCCATGGCTGGCCGCTCGTGCGCGAGCTCGAGCGTCTCGTCGACTGGCGTCGTCGCGCAGGCGTCTCGCCGTATGGCGGGGGAGCGCTCGCGGGCTCGACCCTCGGACTCGATCCTGCGCTGGTCGCATCGGAACTCGGACTCGATCGACCGGCGGAGAACTCGCTCGACGGCACCGCGGCACGCGACGTCGTCGCCGAGTTCGCCTTCATCGCGGCGATGACGGGTGTCGACATCTCGCGTCTGAGCGAGGAGATCATCCTCTGGAACACACGTGAGTTCGGCTTCGTCACGCTGCACGACGGGTACTCGACGGGGTCGAGCATCATGCCGCAGAAGAAGAACCCCGACATCGCGGAGCTCGCTCGCGGAAAGTCGGGGCGCCTGATCGGCAATCTGTCGGGACTCATGGCGACGCTCAAGGGCCTCCCGTTGGCCTATAACCGCGACCTGCAGGAGGACAAGGAGCCGGTCTTCGATTCGGTCCAGACCCTCGAGGTCGTCCTTCCCGCGTTCGCCGGCATGATCGCGACGCTGCGCTTCGACACCGAGCGGATGGCGGCACTCGCCCCCCAGGGATTCTCGCTCGCGACCGATGTCGCCGAGTGGCTCGTGAAGCGCCGGGTGCCGTTCCGCGACGCGCACGAGATCTCGGGCGCGCTCGTGCGGGCCTGCGAAGAACAGGGGATCGGTCTCGAGGACGCTTCCGACGAGCTGCTGCTCTCGGTCTCTCCGCATCTGGTCCCCGAGGTGCGTGAGGTTCTCACGATCGAGGGTTCCGTGGCATCGCGCACCGGAGCCGGGGGAACGGCTCCCGTCCGAGTCGCCGAGCAGCGTGCCGAGCTCGTCGCCAGAGCCCAGGCTGCGGCGCACGCCCTGGGCCTGTAGTCGGTTGTGCACCGCCGGTCGACGCGATGTGCGGCGACCGGCGGGGCTCCTCAGTGCAGCGCGACGTCGGCGGTCGACCTCGTCCACCGGGTGAAGCGCACGACGAGTCCCGCGCGCGTCGGACCGGCGAGGAACGGGCCGGCGGATGCAGCGGCGTCGCCGGTGAACGGAGCGACGCGAACCAGTCGCCAGTCCTCGTCGTCCGCGCGTGCGCGCACGATCACCGCGTCCGGCCACCGGCTCACGCGGACGGTGATCTCTCGGCCGTGCCAGTCGTCGACGTATCCGACGGACCAGTCGGAGCGGATGTCGGTGACGACGGCGCCGAGTCCGAGGTGCTCGTCGGCGTACTCGATGCCCGCTTTGATCCAGTGCTCGTCGTCGATGCGCACGAAGACTCCTGCCTGGTCGAACTGGCCGTCCCATGGCGCGCGGAATGAGACGTCCATCGCCTCGCCCACGGCCAGGGGAGCCAGCAGCGCGTGCTCGGTGTCGTGGACGAATCCGTACGCCGTGTGTCGCCAGGCGTCGCTGCCTTCCGCGGCGGTCACGTCCAGGTGCTCGACCCCGTCGGCGGAGATCGTGGTGAGTGCGGCGGGTGAGTGGGTCCAGGAACCTTCGTCCCACCGGATGATGTCTGATTCAGGCATGTTCCGAGCATATAACCTAATAGGGCATAAATAACAGTTATTCGTGATACGGTTATCACATGGTCATCGCCGTACTCGCCGACATCGTGGGATCGCGCAAGCTCGACGATCGCACGGCGGCGCAGCGCGTGCTCGATGACACGATCGCTCGGGTGGAGGCCGACCTGCCTCTGGCACATCACCCGCTCACCCCCACGGTGGGGGATGAGCAGCAGGGTGTCTATCTTCGGCTCGAAGACGCTCTGGTGTCGCTTCTCATGATCCAGCTCGCTCTTCCCGACGGCATCGCCTTCCGTTTCGGCATCGGGATCGGCGAGGTGCGCACCGTCGACTCCGTCCACGGCGAGCTCGCCGACGGGCCGGGGTGGTATGCAGCGCGCGCGGCGATCGAGACCGTCCACGCGAGAGAGGCACGCACCGTGCCGCGCACCCGGATCTGGATTGTCGGAGCCCCGGGGCAGGATGAGGTCATGGAGAGCGTGATCGCAGCATCGAACGCCTACCTCCTCGTCCGTGACGAGCTGGTCGGCGCCATGAACGAGCGCGAGCGCCGCCTCACCTACGGACGGATGGTCGGCAGATCGCAGCACGACCTCGCCGCCGAAGAGGGCATCTCGCAGCCCAGCGTCTCGAAGTCGTTGCGCAACGCCGGCAGCGCCGCACTCATCGAAGGTGCGGTCGCGCTGAGGGGAGCGAGCGCATGATCGTCGCCGGATTCATCCTGCTCGCGGTCGGATCCGCCGATCTCGTCCGCCAGTTCGCTCCGCATCGATGGGCCGGGTACCTGACGGTGGCCGTGATGTTCCTGCTGCTCGGCAGCGTGAGCGACGCGCTGCTGCCCATGCTCGCAGGGCTCGTGGTCGGAGCGCTCTGGGTCTGGTGCATGCCGTCGGAGCGCCGCGCACCGCTCGGGTTCTGGCCCGCGGTGCTGCTCGGTCTCGTGAGCATCGGATCGGTCGTATGGCTGGGGGCGCGCACTGATGCCGGCCTGATCGGCACCGTGTGGAACCTCCGTTCACCGTTCGGCGACGTCCCGTTCGATCTTGCGATCCTGACGCTCGGCACCGGGGTCTTCCTCCTCGAGTCGGCGAACCTCGTGGTGCGCGCGGCGCTCGACGGTGAGCACACCTGGCGACCGGCTGAACTGCGTCGATCGGCGATGCGCGACGAGGTCGACGCGGAACCGGTCGTCCCCGAGGCCACCACGCCCGGCGACGCGATCGGCGGCAGGGAGTCGACCGACGCCACGATGGCGGACAAGCCGGGCCGACCGGATGAAGCCACGGCTCTGCGCGACCCGCGCGCGGGATTCAAGGGCGGTCGACTGATCGGCCCGCTCGAGCGCGTCCTGGTGATGTTGCTCACCCTGGCTGCGGCGTATCCGATCCTCGCCGCGATGCTGGCGGCGAAGGGGATCGTGCGCTTCCCTGAGATCTCCCGCGACGGTGAGACAGGTGCCAGGGCCGAGTACTTCCTCGTCGGCAGTCTCGTCAGCTGGGTCATCGGGTTGGGCGCGGCGTTCCTCGTGTGGTGGGCGGCGCACACCTGATCCACGGCGGCCCGGCGATTCACCGACCCTCACCGCTGATAGCCTGGGGCGCGTGTCGAATTCCGCTCTGACGACCGCCCCGCCGGCGATCGACCCCACGTTCGAGAACGTGTGGGACGAACTGCTGTGGCGCGGCCTCGTCCACGTGTCCACTGACCAGGAGGCGCTGCGCGCCCTTCTCGCCGGGGACCCGATCACGTATTACTGCGGCTTCGATCCGACTGCTCCCAGCCTGCATCTGGGCAACCTGGTGCAGCTGCTGACGTTGCGCCGCATCCAGCTCGCCGGCCACAAGCCGCTCGGTCTCGTCGGCGGCTCCACCGGTCTGATCGGCGACCCGCGCCCCACGGCCGAGCGCACGCTCAACACTCGCGAGACCGTCGAGGAGTGGGTCGGACGCCTACGGACGCAGGTCGAGCGCTACCTGAGCTTCGAGGGCGAGAACGCCGCCCGCATCGTCAACAATCTCGATTGGACGGCGCCGCTGTCGGCGATCGACTTCCTGCGGGAGATCGGCAAGCACTACCGCGTCGGGACCATGCTCAAGAAGGATGCGGTCGCCGCGCGACTGAACTCCGACGAGGGCATCAGCTACACGGAGTTCAGCTACCAGATCCTGCAGGGGATGGACTTCCTCGAGCTCTACCGTCAGTACGACTGCGTCCTGCAGACCGGCGGCTCCGACCAATGGGGGAACCTGACCAGCGGCACCGACCTCATCCGTCGTGCCGAGGGTGCGTCGGCGCACGCGATCGGCACACCGCTGATCACGAACAGCGACGGGACCAAGTTCGGCAAGAGCGAGGGGAACGCGATCTGGCTCGACCCCGAGATGTGCAGTCCGTACCGGATGTACCAGTTCTGGCTGAGCACCGCGGATGCCGACGTGATCGGCAGGCTGAAGGTCTTCACCTTCCTCACCCGCGCCGAGATCGAGGAGTACGAGGCGCTGGTCGAGTCCGAGCCCTTCCGTCGCGCCGCACAGAAGCGTCTCGCGCTCGAGGTCGTCGCCACCGTGCACGGCATCGATGCGGCCGCTGCGGTGATCGCGGCATCCGAGGCCCTGTTCGGACAGGGCGACCTGACTGCCCTCGACGCGTCGACCTTGCGCACGGCGCTCGAAGAGCTGCCGAACGCGACGGTCGATTCCGGGTCATCGGTGGTCGATGCGCTCGTCGCCACGGGATTGGTCTCCAGCTCGTCCGAAGCGCGACGCGCGATCAGCCAGGGTGGAGTGTCGCTCGACGGATCGCGTGTCGAAGACGATGCAGCCACCGTCAAGGGATCTCTGCCCGGTGGGGTTTCTGTGCTCCGCCGCGGCAAGAAGACCCTCGCAGGTGTCTTCCTCGCGTGAACATCCGACCCTGATCGCCTGACGGCGGTCGTCTGAGAGTCCTCGGACGGCCGCCGTCACGCTTCCACCGTTCACACTCGACAGGAGCCTGCCGATGCCGTTCACGCCGAGTCATGCAGTGGTCGCCCTCCCGTTCATTCGCACGCCGCTCGTGCCCGCTGCGATCGCGATCGGCGCCATGACGCCCGACCTTCCGCTGTTCATCCGCGGGGTCGGCCTGCCGTACTCGTTCACCCACTCATTCGGCAACGTCGTGTGGACCGCGCTGGTCGCTTTCGTGCTGTTCCTGCTGTGGTGCGTCGTGCTGCGCCCGGCCGTCGGTGAGCTCTCTCCGCTCTGGCTGGCTCGCCGGGTTCCTGTCGACTGGTCGCAGTCCGGCGTCGAAGCGGCCCGAGCCGCCGTCGGCGTCGGTGCTCGAGATCGGCTGTACCCGGCGATGCTCGCGGCATCGCTGGTGCTGGGAGTGCTGTCGCACATCGTCTGGGATCTTTTCACGCACGAGGGGCGTTGGGGCGTCGATGTGCTTCCCGCGCTCGACGATGTGTGGGGGCCGTTCATCGGATACAAGTGGCTGCAGTACGGCTCGAGCGTGATCGGCCTGCTCGTGATCGGTATCTGGGGGATTCTCCGGGTGAACCGCGCTGTTCCCCGCGAACGAGTGGATCGCGTGCTGCCGTCGGGCGTCCGAATCGCCTGGTGGCTGTCACTTCCCGTGGTGCTGATCACGGCGTGGGCCCTCGGCTACGCCGGCTACGGGCCGTTCACCGAGGAGTTCACCTACCAGCATCTGGCCTACCGGATGCTGCCGCCGGCGTGCGCCCTGTGGGGTGTGCTCACTCTCGTGCTCTGTCTGTCGCTGCCGGTGTTCCGACGCATTCACCAGCGCGGCTGATCGGATCCCCAGCGATGGGGGGCGGCGAGCTCGAGGCCGGGAAGCGCCGATCGCGCCGTGGTGATCGTCTGCCCTGCGACGTCGAACGTCGCGGTGTGGGCGGCGAGGTCCAGTACCCGTTCCCGCTCCGACCCCGATACCGATCGCGATCCCGAGGACCGTGGCATTCCGAGAAGCTCGGCGGCCACTCGACGCAGCGAAGTGCGCACCACCCAGCCACCACCTTCTCGACGGCGCCGCTCGAGCAGCGAGATGATCGAGGCTGCGAGCAGGTACCCGGCACTGTGATCGAGGGCCTGCGCGGGGAGGACCCCCGGGCGGTCGCCGTCCGGCGTCTCGATCATGGCGATCCCGGACTCCGCTTGCACCAGACTGTCGAACCCTGCGCGAGAGGGGTGGTCGTCGCCCCACGCACTGAGCTCCGCGATCACCAGACTCGGGTGCCGCTCGATCAGGGCGGATGCGGAGAGGCCGAGTCGCGCGAGGGCTGCCGGTCGGTACCCGAGGACGACGACGTCAGCCTCGGCGAGCAGCTGGTCGAAACGCTCGGTTCCGGCGTCGAGCAGCGTCGATCGCTTCCCGTGACCGGTGTCGAAGTGCTGCCACTCGGGCTCGGGCAGCTGCGGGGGATCGACGCGCAGCACGTCTGCTCCCAGCATTGCGAGCGTGCGGGTGCAGACGGGACCGGCGATCACCCGGGTGAGATCGAGCACGCGGATGCCGGTGAGTGGTGCACGACGATCGTCGCCGTCTCGCCGGCGCGGCGCCTCGCCGCTCGGGGAGGGAATCCGATCGACCTGGAGCAGGGGAGCGGACCGCAGCTGAGCGTCGTGGATGGGGTTCTCCGGCCGCACGGGCACGGCGAGTCCGCCGGCATCGACGATCCGATCGACAGCGTCGGCGGCCGACTGAGTCAGGATGGCCGCTCTGACATCTTCGCCCGCTGCGTCGATTCCGAGCCCGAGACCGGTCAGAAGGCGCATCGCGTGGTGGGGGTAGTTGCCATGGGTGCGGATCCACCCGTCGGACGCCCGGAAGAATCCCGAGTACGGGGACCAGACATCGGGGGCGCGTCCGTCGACGGTGAGCACCCAATCGCTCCGGTACGCGACGGCGATGCGATCGGGGTCGGGGAGGGAGGGGACGCCGACCGCCAGACACACGGCCCGAACGCTCGCCCAGGCCAGATCCGCCGTCGCGAGGCGCGACTCGAGAGGCACGGCGTGAACGAAGGGGGCGCCGGAATCGACCTCCACCGGCGCGAGCCCGAGGGCGGACCACACGCGGTCCAACAGAGCAGCGGAGGGGGCGCGATTCGGCAGCTGGGTCACGCTGCGATCGTACTCGTGGCGGCGATCTCGGCGGAATACCGGCGCTGGACTGGGAAAAGTGTGGCCACCTGGTGCGGCGACACGCCCGGGGGTGGTGGCCCGATTTGCCAGAACCCCAGAACCCACGTAACTTATTACTTGTTCGCCCCACAGGGAAGCGGAGGAGCCGAGAGCTTCACCCCCCTCAAGCGGAGAACCACCTCCCGATCCACTCACTTGTGAGAACAGACGCCTGCGTCTAGGATGGGAGATCCACCCCATCTGCGGCTGTCAAGAGCTGCGCAGCGGATCCAAGATCCGCACGGCGCGCTGATTTGACAAGCGGGACGGGATGGCTAAGATTGAGAAGTTGCCCTTCGGGCCTGGTTGTGATGACTGGGTCGTGGGAGCATCCGATCCTTGAGAACTCAACAGCGTGCACTTGTCAAATGCCAAATAACCTCGATTCAGCTTCGGCTGGATGAGATTCC
>Ga0308167_1000292_pt1 | contig 104330 bp, 121 predicted proteins | sample PhyCR1_2_FD_202138 | JGI IMG/M metagenome (GOLD analysis project Ga0308167, IMG submission 202138) | Phyllosphere microbial communities from UC Gill Tract Community Farm, Albany, California, United States - DLSLRC.R1 | ecosystem: Host-associated > Plants > Phyllosphere > Unclassified | place...
GGAGGACAAACGTGTCTAAGCGTCGAGTAGTTGTGACCGGACTGGGCATGTTGTCTCCTGTCGGCAATACGGTAGAGTCCACATGGAACGCTCTTCTTGCCGGTCAGAGTGGCATCAGCCTGATCGAACATTTCGATACTACTGCCTATGCAACGCGTTTTGCTGGCTTGGTAAAGAATTTTAACGTTGAGGATTTCATCTCTCGCAAAGATGCGCGCAAGATGGACCTCTTCATTCAGTACGGCATCGCCGCCGGCATGCAGGCCATGCAGGACGCCGGGTTGGATATCACCGAGGCCAACGCCGGCCGTATTGGCGCCGCTATTGGCTCCGGCATTGGCGGCCTGGGTCTGATTGAAGAAAACCACAGTTCTCTGGTCAACGGCGGCCCGCGTAAAATAAGCCCGTTCTTTGTGCCGTCCACCATCGTCAACATGATTGCCGGTCACCTGACCATCATGTATGGCATGCGTGGTCCGAGCATTTCGATCGCCACGGCCTGTACCTCAGGCGTGCATAACATTGGCCATGCCGCGCGTATCATTGCTTACAATGATGCCGACGTTATGCTGGCCGGTGGGGCAGAAAAAGCCAGTACCCCATTGGGCGTCGGCGGTTTCGGTGCAGCGCGCGCGCTGTCCACCCGCAACGACAACCCGCAGGCGGCAAGCCGTCCATGGGACAAAGACCGTGACGGTTTCGTACTGGGCGACGGCGCAGGCATGATGGTGCTCGAAGAGTACGAACACGCCAAAAAACGCGGTGCAAAAATTTACGCAGAAGTTGTCGGCTTTGGTATGAGCAGCGATGCCTACCACATGACCTCACCACCGGAAAACGGCGCTGGTGCGGCATTGGCAATGGAGCACGCGTTGAAAGACGCCGGTGTGACAACGTCACAAGTTGGTTATATCAATGCGCACGGTACCTCAACGCCAGCCGGTGACAAAGCGGAAGCGGAAGCGGTCAAATCGGTGTTTGGTGCCGATGCGGCACGGGTGATGGTCAGCTCGACCAAATCGATGACCGGCCACCTGTTGGGTGCTGCAGGTGCGATTGAATCGATCTTCACCGTGCTGGCGCTGCGCGATCGGGCGGTTCCACCGACCATCAACCTGGATAACCCGGATGAAGGTTGCGAGCTGGACTTTGTACCGCACGAGGCGCGTCAGGTAACCGATTTGGAATACACCCTGTGTAACTCCTTCGGTTTTGGCGGCACCAACGGCTCGCTGATTTTCCGTCGCGTTTAAACGTCGTTTGGTCTGTCTCTGGAAGCCCGGTCTTGCACCGGGCTTTTTTTATGCCACGCCAGGCCAACTGGCAGCTGTGCCTGTTATTCTGTCATCAAAGCCGAAACTCGCAGGGGGAGAGATGTACTGGATTAATGGGCAACAACACGATGCGCTGGCGCCAAGCGATCGCGGGCTGCAGTTCGGTGACGGCTGTTTCACTACCGCGCGGGTGGTTGACGGACAAATCGACCTGTTGCCGTGGCATATCGAGCGGATGCAGCAGGCGGCGCAGCGATTGATGTTGCCGCATACCGATTGGCCGGCCCTGGAGCTGGAAATGCGTCACGCGGCAGAATCTATCCCGCTAGGCGTGGTCAAAGCGATACTGACACGCGGCAGCGGTGGCCGTGGTTACAGCCCGCAAGGGTGCAGTCATGCGACGCGCATTGTGTCGCGCAGCGCCTATCCACAGCATTATCTGCGTTTGCGTGAACGGGGGATCCGTTTGGCGCTCAGCCCGGTGCCATTGGCGCGCAGCCCGCTGTTGGCCGGCCTGAAACACCTTAACCGTCTGGAGCAGGTGCTGATTCGCGCGCATCTTGACCAGACTGACGCCGACGAGGCGCTGGTGCTTGACACTGCCGGGTTGCTGGTGGAATGCTGTGCGGCTAATTTGTTCTGGCGTAAGGGAAAGGCGGTTTACACGCCGGATCTTGGCCAGGCGGGAGTAGCTGGCCTGATGCGCCGTCGGGTGATGGCGCTGCTGGCGGGCAGCGAATATGCGCTGTATTGCGTCAGCGAGCCGCTGACTACCCTGGCCGATGCCGACGAGGTGTTGGTGAGCAATGCACTGATGCCTTTGCTGCCGGTTAATATGGCGCATCAGTGGCATTATCACTCGCGCCGGTTATACGATTTTTTAAGCCCACACTGTTGACCATGGCTGATTGATGAAGAGAAAAAAACTGAAGATTGTTTCGTTAGTGATTGTTCTGGCGTTGGCCCTGCTGTTTTGGGGTTACCAGAAGGTTGAGCGCTTTGCCGATACGCCGTTGGCGATTCAGCAGGAAGCGATCTTCAAACTGCCTGCCGGCACCGGCCGCGTGGCGCTGGAAGGTCTGCTGGTACGTGACAAATTGATTCGTTCCGGAAAATGGTTCCCCTGGTTGTTGAAGCTTGAACCTGAGCTGGCTGAATTCAAGGCCGGTACTTATCGCTTCACGCCGGGCATGACGGTGCGCCAGATGCTGGAACTGTTGGCCAGCGGCAAGGAAGCGCAATTCAGCGCCCGTTTTATCGAGGGCTCCCGTCTGAGTGACTGGCTGCAAGTGTTGCAGCAATCCCCATATCTGAAACACACGCTAGCCGGCAAGAGTGAGGCGCAAATCGCCGAGGCGCTCGGCCTGCCGGCAGACGTTAAGCCTGAAGGGCGCTTATATCCCGATACCTATGCCTATACCGCCGGTATGACCGATATTGCCTTGCTCAAGCGTGCACATTTGCGCATGGTAAAGTCTCTGGAAGATGCATGGCAGGGGCGCGATACGTCGTTGCCTTATAAAACACCAGAACAGCTGTTGACCATGGCATCGATCGTTGAAAAAGAAACCGCCGTGCCAGAAGAGCGCACCAAAGTCGCCTCGGTGTTCGTCAACCGTATGCGTATCGGCATGCGGCTGCAAACCGATCCGACGGTCATTTATGGTATGGGCGCAGGGTATAATGGCAATATCAGCCGCAAGGATCTGGAAACGCCGACACCTTATAATACTTATGTGATCAATGGATTGCCGCCAACGCCGATCGCCATGCCGAGCCAGGCGTCGCTGGAGGCCGCCGCGCACCCGGCTAAAACCCCTTATCTGTATTTTGTTGCCGACGGCAAGGGCGGCCATACCTTTACCACTAACCTGGCGAGCCACAATAAGGCGGTGCGCCTTTACCGTCAGGCGTTGAAGGAAAAGAATGAACAGTAAATTCGTGGTTATTGAAGGGCTGGAAGGCGCGGGCAAAACCACTGCACGCGACACCGTGGTCGATGTATTGCGCCAGCATGGTATCAACGACATCGTTTTCACCCGCGAACCGGGCGGTACGCCGTTGGCGGAAAAGCTGCGCGATCTGTTCAAGCGCGGTTACCAAGGTGAGCTGCCGACCATCAAGGCTGAAGTGCTGATGCTGTACGCCGCGCGCGTACAACTGGTGGAAACGGTGATCAAGCCGGCGTTGGCACGTGGCGCCTGGGTGGTCGGCGATCGGCACGATCTGTCATCACAGGCTTACCAGGGCGGTGGCCGCGGCGTGGATCAGCGCCTGATGGCATCGTTGCGCGATACCGTATTGGGTGATTTTCGCCCCGATTTAACGCTCTATCTTGATTTACCGCCGCTGGTCGGGCTACAGCGGGCACAGGCGCGCGGTGCGCTGGATCGTATCGAACAGGAAGCCTTGCCATTCTTTGAACGTACTCGCGCTCGCTATCAGCAACTGGCGGCAGCGGATGCAACGATAATCACCATTGATGCGGCACAACCGCTGGAGCAGGTGACGGGTGATATAGGCCGTTGCGTTGCTGCGTGGCTGCAACAACAGGAACACGCCTGATGAATTGGTATCCGTGGCTGAATGCGCCCTACCGTCAACTGATCGCACAATATGCCGGCGGGCGCGGGCATCACGCGCTGCTGCTGCATGCGGCGGCCGGCAATGGTGATGACGCGCTGGTCTATGGCATTAGCCGCTGGCTGATTTGCCAGCAACGCAACGGCGAAAAAAGCTGCGGTACCTGTCATTCCTGTCGGTTGATGCTGGCGGGTAATCACCCGGATTATCATGTACTGGCGCCGGAAAAGGGCAAAAGCAGCCTGGGGATCGAGCCAATTCGCCAGGTTATTGAAACGCTATATTCGCATGCGCAGCAGGGGGGCGCCAAGGTTGTCTGGCTGGCGCAGGCCGAAGCGCTGACCGAAGCGGCGGCCAATGCGCTGTTGAAAACCCTGGAAGAACCGCCAGCCAATACCTATTTCCTGCTGGGTTGCCGAGAGCCTTCGCGCCTGCTGGCCACGCTGCGCAGCCGCTGTTTTTACTGGCATCTCAACAGTCCCGACGAACAGCTCAGCCTGCAATGGTTGAATCGGCAGGCGGTGGGCAATCCGACCGATTGCCTGACGGCGCTGCGACTGCACGACGGCGCGCCTATTGCCGCCGAGCAATTGCTGCAACCGGAACGTTGGCAACAACGCAGCACGCTGTGCGGCGTGCTGCATGATGCGCTACTGGGCCAGGACATGCTGGCACTGTTGCCGGTGTTGAATCACGACAACGTGGCAGAGCGTCTACACTGGCTGTGTAGTCTTCTGATCGATGCCATGAAGTGGCAGCAGGGCGCGGCGGGCTTTGTGCTCAACCAGGACCGGTTGCCGTTGGTACAGCAACTGGCCACGCGGCTGAGCGCTGCGTCATTGCAACACATCGTTCAACAATGGTTGCACTGTCGACATCAATTGCTCAGCGTGGTTGGCGTTAACCGCGAACTGCTGCTGACCGAACAGTTACTTAGCTGGGAGCAGATGTTTGCCTCTGCCGGCTATTCTCACCCTCATTCGCTGTAAAAGAGTTAAATATTATGTTGTTAGTAGATTCTCATTGCCATCTTGACAGCCTGGACTACCAAACGCTGCACCAAAATGTGGACGACGCACTGGCAAAGGCCAAAGCGCGTGACGTTGGCTTTTTCCTGGCGGTGGCCACCACCTTGCCGGGGTATCGGGCAATGACCGATCTGATCGGGCCGCGCGCCGATGTGGCGTTTTCCTGTGGGGTACACCCGCTGAATCTGGACGACGGCTACGATTATGACGAACTGCGTCAGCTGGCGGCGGCGGAGCAGGTGGTAGCGCTGGGAGAAACCGGGCTGGATTATTTTTATCAAAAAGACAACTGGGCGCTGCAACAGGAATCCTTCCGTCAACACATCCGTATTGGCCGCGATCTGAATAAACCGGTGATCGTCCATACGCGTGATGCGCGTGAAGATACGCTGCGGATCCTGCGAGAAGAGCAAGCGCAAGAGTGCGGCGGCGTGCTGCACTGCTTTACCGAAGATCGGGCAACGGCACAAGCGCTGCTGGATCTCGGTTTTTATATCTCCTTCTCCGGTATTGTCACTTTCCGCAATGCCGAGCAACTGCGTGACGCAGCGCGTTATGTGCCGCTGGATCGTATGCTGGTGGAAACGGATTCACCTTACCTGGCGCCGGTTCCACACCGTGGTAAAGAAAACCAACCCGCGTATGTGCGCGATGTGGCTGAATACCTGGCTGTTTTGAAAGGCGTAAGCCTTGAGACGCTGGCAGAGACCACCACCGCCAATTTTTCACGCTTATTTCACCTCGAACTCTGATCCTTGGCCTAGGCTTAGGGGACAGTCACCGATCGCATCTTTTTTTTTAAGCTCGTAATTAATTACTGAAACGGGTAATGTTCATCGCCGTTTTAGGTCGGGCAATGTGCATTTTTTCATCTTTTTTTACAAAAAAATGCGCTTTTAAGAAAAATGCCGCGTCTTATTGGGCGAAACGTGACTGTCATCAAACATTACGCAGGCTATTTATTTTACTCTGCGTAAAAATTCAAGGGGTGCTCAGACACCCTGAATTGCAGGGGATTTTCTCCCCCCCTTGCAACGCGAAAATTCGCGCGAAGAAGTAGCAAAGCACTATTACTCAGGAGCACACTCAACTATGTTCAAGAACGCATTTGCAAACCTGCAAAAAGTAGGTAAATCGCTAATGCTGCCGGTATCCGTACTGCCTATCGCAGGTATTCTGCTGGGCGTCGGTTCCGCCAATTTTAGCTGGCTACCGGCGGTAGTCTCTCACGTGATGGCGGAAGCGGGCGGGTCGGTATTCGCCAATATGCCGTTGATTTTCGCTATCGGTGTGGCGCTCGGCTTCACCAATAACGACGGCGTCTCTGCATTGGCCGCCGTGGTAGCCTACGGCATCATGGTGAAGACCATGGCGGTGGTCGCGCCTTTGGTATTGCATTTGCCTGCCGAAGAGATCGCAGCCAAACACCTGGCGGATACCGGCGTGCTGGGGGGGATTATCTCCGGCTCGATCGCTGCCTACATGTTTAACCGCTTCTTCCGCATCCAGTTGCCGGAATATCTCGGCTTCTTTGCCGGCAAGCGTTTCGTGCCGATTATTTCCGGCCTGGCGGCGATTTTCCTCGGTGTGATCCTGTCCTTTATCTGGCCACCTATCGGTACTGCCATCCAGACTTTCTCACAGTGGGCTGCCTATCAGAACCCGGTAGTAGCGTTTGGCATCTACGGCGTGGTTGAGCGTTCTCTGGTGCCGTTCGGTCTGCACCATATCTGGAACGTACCTTTCCAGATGCAAATTGGTGAATTCACCAATGCGGCAGGCCAGGTGTTCCACGGCGATATCCCACGCTATATGGCGGGCGATCCGACCGCGGGTAAACTGTCCGGTGGCTTCCTGTTCAAAATGTACGGTCTGCCGGCAGCGGCGATTGCCATCTGGCACTCGGCCAAACCAGAGAACCGCGCGAAAGTGGGCGGTATCATGATCTCCGCCGCGTTGACCTCGTTCCTGACGGGTATCACCGAACCGATCGAATTCTCCTTCATGTTCGTTGCGCCGATCCTGTATGTGATCCACGCAATCCTGGCTGGCCTGGCGTTCCCAATCTGTATTCTGTTGGGCATGCGTGATGGCACCAGCTTCTCGCACGGTCTGATCGACTTTATCGTACTGAGCGGCAACAGCAGCAAAATCTGGCTGTTCCCAATCGTTGGTATCATCTACGGTCTGGTGTACTACACCATCTTCCGCGTGCTGATCGCCAAACTGGATCTGAAAACGCCAGGCCGTGAAGATAACGCTGCAGAACAGAGCGCACAGGGCGGTTCAGAAATGTCCGCAGCGCTGGTTCAGGCCTTCGGCGGTAAAGAAAACATCACCAACCTGGATGCTTGCATCACCCGTCTGCGCGTCAGCGTGGCCGACGTGTCGAAAGTGGACCAGGCTGGTCTGAAGAAACTGGGTGCGGCGGGCGTAGTGGTTGCCGGCTCTGGCGTCCAGGCGATCTTCGGTACCAAGTCCGATAACCTGAAAACCGATATGGATGAATATATCCGTAACAACTGATTCAGGTAGGGGAGTTTTGAGGGAGGCGAAAGCCTCCCTTTTTTATTGCCAGGGCCTGCCGCGCTGGCTACAGATTGCCCACGCCGCCGTCCATTTGCAGTTCGGCGCCGACCATAAACGCCGATTCGTCCGAGGCCAGGAATACCGCGGCGTGCGCCAGTTCCAGTGCGTGGCCCATGCGGCCAATCGGCACCAGCGCGCGAATTTCCTGTTTCAGCGTCTCCTGATCCTTGTCCTGCAATCCGAGCTTGCCGAAGGCCGGGGTTTCCGTCGGGCCAGGGCTGAGGCCATTGACGCGAATACCGCGTGGATGCAGTTCACCCGACAGCGTGCGTGCCAATGAAAGCAAAGCGGCCTTGCTGGCGGCGTAGGCATTACTTTGCGGCAGGCCGATATGCGCGCTGACCGAACCACACAGAATGACAGAGGCCGGGTTGGCCAGCATCGGCAGCAGCGCCTGAATCAGGAAAAACGGCCCTTTGAGGTTTGTGTTCATCAGGCGCTCATATTCTGCCTCGTCCCATTCTTCCAGCGAATGGTGAGTAACGTCGCCGGCGTTGACAAACAGCACGTCGAGGCGTGGCCAGTGCAGTGCCAACTGCTGTGCCAGTTGGCGTTGTTGTGCCACGTCACCGGCATCGCTCAGTAGCGTAACCACCTCGCCCAATTGACGTTTTGCCGCTTCCAGTCCACTGCGGCTGCGGCCGGTAATCGCTACCGTGGCGCCTTCGGCGATAAACCGACGGGCGGTTTCCAGCCCAATGCCGCTGGTGCCGCCGGTAATCAAGGCGTATTTGTTTTGCAATCGTGACATGTTCTTTCCTCTGGTTTGGCTGGTGATAGCCTGATTATTTGCGTTATAGTATCCTTTGCATAGTAGGTACCATTTGGATACTAAAGGGGCGGGAGGAAACAAATGACCAACAGCGCGGCATGCCCGCAAGAAAAAAATTTGACCCGCTTGCCCAGCGCCGGGCAACCCTGTCCAATGGTGGATTTTGTCAATCTGCTGTCGGGAAAGTGGGCAATTCCGATCTTATACCGGCTGATGATTATCGATGAGCCAGTGCGATTTGGTGAACTGCAACGCGCGGTGGCACCGATCGCGCAAAAAGAGTTGACGCGCCAGCTGCGCCAGTTTGAACAACGTGGGTTGGTAACGCGGCATATTTATCCGCAAGTGCCGCCACGGGTAGAATATCAGATTACCGAACTGGGCAAGACGCTGCGGCCAACGCTGGACAGCCTGGCCGACTGGATGCATCGCCACGCGCCGCAGTTGATCGGCGCTGACCGTTGATGCCCAACGGTGGGCGTTCGCTGCCGAACCCGCAGGCGTGACCGGCATCCAAACGCCGCTATCACCAGCGAGGCTGGCTGATTCTGCACCACTCGACGCAGAAAGTGCGCAATCAGGTTGAAAGCAGTAGAATTTGTCACTCATACTGCGTAAACCTTCTTTTTAGCTAACAAGGAATTCCAGATGGCCGAAGAAACTATTTTCAGTAAAATTATTCGCAAAGAAATTCCCGCTGATGTGGTTTATCAGGACGAACTGGTCACCGCCTTCCGCGATATCTCGCCGAAAGCGCCTACGCATATTCTGATTGTGCCCAACGTGCTGATCCCGACGGCGAATGACGTTACCCGCGAGCATGAAGCCGCATTGGGGCGTATGGTGACCGTCGCGGCGAAGATTGCCGCCCAGGAGGGCATTGCTGAAGACGGTTATCGGCTGATCATCAACTGCAATCGCCATGGCGGCCAAGAGGTCTATCATATTCATATGCATCTGGTTGGCGGTTGTTCGCTCGGCCCGATGCTGTCTTACTGATTATTGCGAGGGATACCATGCGCTATACCAAACCGCTGCGTTGCTTGATGGCGCTGGTGTTACCCGCAGCGCTGCTGATGGGCTGTAGCAGCCCGGAAGGTATTGCGGTGAATGAACGTCAAACGGTGGTGATGGATTCGCCGGTGCTGACCGCCGGCATTCTGGCCAATCGCCCGGTGGTCAACGACGCCTCGGGGCGGATGATCGCCACCTCGGTGCTCAGCAACACCCAGCCGACCCCGGTCACCGTGCATTACCGTTTCTTCTGGTATGACGATCAGGGGCTGGATATCCGGCCGTTCGAAAAACCGCGTGAAATTACCGTTGCGCCGAATTCAGATGCCCAGGTCTATTCCATTAATGGCAATCTGGAAGCCAGGCGTGCGCGTCTGTACATCTTTTTATAAGCCATGCGCTTGGCCCCGTTGGAGAGAATAATGAAAAAGTATCTATTTGTGGCTTTGGCTGCGCTGGTGTTGACCGGCTGTCTGCAACGCCCGCCGGAACAACCACAACCGCCGGTGACCATTGAACCGGTAACCCCGACGCCTGAAGTGCCTCAGCAGCCGGAGCCGCCAGTCTCCGAGCCGGTGCCGCAGCCGCCGAAAATCCAGAGCTTCAATTGGCTGGGCAGCGTACAACCGCTGGTCAGCCAGATGCTGCAAGCCGATGGCGTGACGCCGGGCAGCGTGCTGCTGCTGGATAGCGTAAAAAACAACACCAACGGTTCGCTGCAAACCGGCAAAGCGACCGCGGCGCTGCATAAGGCGTTGGCCTCGAATCAGACCTTCCGCGTGGTGCCGGAAACCCAACTGGCCAGCGCCAAGCAAACGCTCGGCCTGTCGGCGGACGACAGCCTGGGCTCGCGCAGCAAGGCCATCGGTCTGGCTCGTATCGTCGGCGCGCAGTATGTCTTGTACAGCGACGTCAGCGGTGACGTAAAATCACCGCAAATGGACATGCAGCTGATGTTGGCGCAAAGCGGTGAAATTGTCTGGTCAGGCAATGGCGACGTCAAACGCTAACGCCGAACTGCGAACACTGTTGCAAACCAGGCTGCCGGCGGTGAAAACCGCCGGTTGTCGTTTTAGCCCGGTACAGGGGCTGACGGGGGAAAGCTGGCGCATCGAGGGCGAGGGCATCTGTCTGCTGGCGCGTCAGCAAACGCCAGACAAGTCGGTGCTGGGCGTCAGCCGTCAGCGAGAGGCGCGGCTATTGCGTCGCAGCGCGGTTACGCTTGGTCCGACGGTGGTTGCCCAGAATGCGCGCTGGATTATCGTCGAGTGGCTTGAAGGTGACGTTGTCACTGAGGCGGTATTCGACCAACTGCGGCAAAACGGCGGGCTGGCACGTTTGACGGCGGGTCTGCATCAACGGCCGCTCAGCGGCTATCGGCTGGACCTGCCGCGTCGGTACCAGCATTATTGGCAACATCTCGACCGGCGGCGCATAACCCCGGCCTGGCTGCGATTACAGCAACGTTTTCTGCATGCGGCTGCGCCGCAGCCGCTCAAGCTGGCACCGTTGCATATGGATATCCACCCAGACAACATGATTGCCCAGCCGCAGCGCGTGCGCTTGATTGACTGGGAGTACGCCGCCGACGGTGACGTCGCGCTTGAACTGGCGGCGATGTTTAGATTCAACGCCTGGTCCGGCGAGCAGTGCCAGCAGTTTATTGAACAGTATGTGCAGTATGGTTACCACGATGCGCGCCGGCTGACATCGCAGATATCACACTGGTTGCCGTGGGTGGATTATCTGATGCTGATGTGGTTCGAAGTCCGTTGGCAACAAAGCGGCGAGAGTGAGTTTTTGCGCTGGGCCGCAGCGTTGCGCCAGCGCTTTTGTTTATCATTACCCCGTTCCGAATGAATCAATGAAGTGAGGTGGCCGTGGGCCCAGTAATGTTAGATGTCGCCAGCTATGAGCTGGATGCCGAAGAGCGTGAAATTTTGCAGCACCCGCTGGTCGGCGGGTTGATCCTGTTTACCCGCAATTTCCATGATGTGGCACAGTTAGGCGAACTGGTGCGGCAAATTCGCGCCGCCTCGCATCACCGGCTGGTGGTGGCGGTCGATCAGGAAGGCGGGCGGGTTCAGCGCTTCCATCAGGGGTTTACCCGCCTGCCGGCGGCGCAGTCGTTTGCTGCGCTGCATGAGGCGCATGAAGCCGGTCGCCTGGCGCAGGAGGCCGGCTGGCTGATGGCGGCAGAAATGATTGCACAGGATATCGACATCAGCTTTGCGCCGGTGCTGGATATCGGCCATGCCAGCGCGGCGATTGGCGAACGTTCATTCCACAGCGAACCGGCACAGGCATTGGCGATGGCGGAACGCTTTATCCAGGGGATGCACGGCGCCGGAATGAAAACCACCGGCAAGCACTTCCCGGGACACGGGGCGGTCAGCGCCGATTCGCACAAGGAAACCCCGCGTGACCCACGACCGCTGGCGCAGATCCGCGAGCATGACATGTGGATCTTCCGCGAGCTGATCAACCGCCAACTGCTGGACGCGGTGATGCCGGCACACGTCATCTATACTGAAGCAGATTCACGTCCGGCCAGCGGTTCACCGTACTGGCTCAAGCAGATCCTGCGTGAAGAGCTGGGCTTTGACGGTATCATTTTCTCCGACGATCTATCGATGGAAGGCGCGGCGATCATGGGCAGCTATGCCGAACGAGGACAGGCCGCGTTGGATGCCGGCTGTGACATGATCCTGGTGTGCAACAACCGGGCCGGTGCCATCAGCGTGCTGGATAACCTGTCCCCGGTCAAAACAGAGAAATTGCAGCGGTTGTATCATCAAGGCCGGTTTACCCGCCAGGAACTGCGTGATTCCGCACGCTGGAAGCTGGCGCATCAGCAGTTGACTGCGCTCAGCGAACGTTGGGAAGAGCACAAACAGCGCGGCGTGGTGAAGCCGTAGCGCGTCGTATTGCGGCGTTAAATGATGAGGGTTGCGCTGCGGCCCTCGGCTTGTTGCGAGGATCCTTATGATTATCTATTTGCACGGTTTTGATTCCACCAGTCCCGGCAATCATGAAAAAGTGCTGCAGTTGCAGTTTATCGATCCGGACGTGCGTTTTATCAGTTACAGCACCTTGCATCCGCGCCATGACATGCAGCATCTGTTGAAAGAGGTGGACAAGGCATTACAGCAGTCTGGTGGACAGCAGGCGCTGATTTGCGGCGTTGGCCTGGGGGGCTTCTGGGCCGAGCGTATCGGTTTCCTGTGCGGTATCCGCCAAGTGGCGATCAACCCGAACCTGTTCCCGGAAGAGCACATGCACGGCAAGATCGATCGTCCGGAAGAATATCGCGATATCGCCACCAAGTGCGTCGAGGATTTTCGCGAAAAAAACCGCGATCGCTGTCTGGTATTGTTGTCGCGACAGGACGACGTGTTGGACAACCAGCGCAGCGCGTCACTGTTGCATAAATATTATGAAATCGTCTGGGATGAACGGCAGACGCATAAATTCAAAGATATCTCACCGCATCTGCAACGTATCAAGGCGTTCAAGACCTTGGCGTAACAGTTTTATAACCTGTCAGATGGCCGCCATTATTGTCATGATGTCGATAATTGGCGGTTGTTGTTGCTATAAAAGCAAATAAATTGACAGCCGCATGCTAAAGACAAAAATGTGATCTGGTGCTAACTATTTGAATCACAATCGTCAAAATCCCCGCACGTCCAGCCTTTAACCAAAAGAAATTGACCTATATCAATTTTGGTATGACCAAATAACCTCCCATGCTATTCTGAGCTCAGACAGCAGGTTTATTTTAAGCGAACCCTATGTATTCTAAGGATATTATTTCTTTACCCTTAGGTAACAATTGGTTCACATTTAGAGGGTTATTTTGACAATGCCAATCAAGAAAATCGTCATTGTGGGTGGCGGCGCCGGCGGCCTGGAACTGGCTACCAGCCTGGGCCACAAACTTGGTCGCAAGAACAAGGCCGAGATCACGCTGGTAGACCGCAACCACAGCCACCTGTGGAAGCCGCTGCTGCATGAAGTGGCAACCGGCTCTCTGGATGACGGTGTGGATGCGCTGAGCTACCTGGCGCATGCCCGCAATCATCACTTCAGCTTCCAGCTCGGTTCGCTGACCAACATCGATCGTGACGCAAAAACGCTGCAGCTGGCGCAGATCTGCGATGAGCAGGGTGAAGAATTGGTGCCGGCTCGCGAACTGACCTATGACATTCTGGTCATGGCGTTGGGCAGCACCTCGAACGACTTCGGTACGCCAGGGGTGAAAGATCACTGCATCTTCCTGGATAACCCGCATCAGGCACGACGTTTCCATAATGAAATGCTGAACCTGTTCCTCAAGTTCTCGGCGCAGCCGGGCGACAAAGAGCGGGTGAACATCGCCATCGTTGGCGGTGGTGCCACCGGGGTTGAACTGTCTGCCGAACTGCATAACGCGGTGAAGCAGCTGCACAGCTACGGTTTTGAAGGGTTGGACAACAGCGCGCTGAACGTAACGCTGGTTGAGGCGGGTGAGCGCATCTTGCCGGCGTTACCGCCGCGTATATCCGCTGCGGCGCATCAGGAACTGAATAAACTGGGCGTGCGAGTGTTGACCAACACCATGGTGACCAGCGCCGATGAACATGGCCTGAACACCAAAGGCGGCGAATTCATCGACGCCGATCTGATGGTCTGGGCGGCAGGCATCAAGGCACCGGACTTTATGAAGGACATCGGTGGCCTGGAAACCAACCGTATCAACCAGCTGATGGTTGAGCCGACGCTGCAAACCACCCGCGACCCGAACATATTCGCCATCGGCGACTGTGCATCCTGCCCGAAAGAAGGCGGTGGTTTTGTGCCACCGCGCGCGCAATCGGCGCACCAGATGGCCTCACGCTGCTTCAGCAACATTCTGGCGCTGATCAACGGCCAAACACTGAAGCCGTATGTGTATAAAGACCACGGCTCGCTGGTATCGCTTTCGCGTTTCAGCACCGTCGGCAGCCTGATGGGCAACCTGATGCGCGGCTCGATGATGGTGGAAGGGCGGATTGCCCGCGTGGTTTATATCTCGCTGTACCGTATGCACCAGGTGGCATTGCACGGTTACGTCAAAACCGGTCTGATGATGCTGGTGGGCGGTATTAACCGCGTGATTCGCCCGCGTTTGAAGATGCACTAAGCGTTTTCATGCCAGTCAAAAACCACGCCGTGATGGCGTGGTTTTTTTTAACTACGCCGTCAGATTGGGACGACGACAAGCGGATTGGCAGGATAAAATGTTATTATTTTCGTGCGGATAGTTAAGATTCTTCCTAAACAACGCCGGATTGCATGATTTCTCGCATCTTTGGTCACATCGTCTTATTGCAGCAACAACAATCCTTGTGCAGACTTTATGGTGTTTACAGACGGCGCAGCGCGCACGCCGTAAACCGGGAGATCGCGTGCCGCCGATGCGCAAAATAATAAGCGCGGTGCAACGTTGGTAGAATTCCCCGGTGCAAAATGCGTGGTAACACTTTCAGGAGGATTTCCTGTGAACAAGTCAATGTTAGCGGGTGTAGGAATTGGCGTAGCAGCGGCGCTGGGCATTGCTGCCGTCGCCGGTGGTATGAACGTTTTCTCTTCCGCCCCACAGTACGCACAGGTGCTCAATGCAACACCGATCAAGGAAACCATCAAGACGCCGCGCCGTGAATGCCGCAACGTCACGGTGACACACCGTGCGCCGGTGCAGGATGAAAACCGCATTGCCGGTTCGGTGTTGGGGGCGGTTGCCGGTGGGGTGATTGGTCATCAGTTCGGCGGCGGACGCGGCCGTGACGTTGCCACCGTGGTCGGTGCGCTGGGCGGTGGCTATGCCGGTAACCAGATCCAGGGCTCGATGCAGAACAATGACACCACCACCAGCACACAGCAGCGCTGTAAAACGGTGTATGACAAATCACAGAAAACGCTGGGTTACGATGTGACCTACAAGATCGGTGACCAGCAGGGCAAGATCCGTATGGATCACGATCCGGGTACGCAAATCCCATTGGATAAAAGTGGCCAGCTGGTGTTGAACAAGCCAACCACGACCCAGGCGTAACGACAAGAATTAAACCCGCGGCCAGTGTTAGTTCTGATCGCTCAATACGTTGAGCGAGTGGCATTAACATTGACGCGGGTTTCTATTTGCCCACCATTTTGCTCGCCGCACGGCTGCGCCATTGAGCGAGTCGTGATGATTGAGCCGCACCGTTAAAAAGCTGCGTCCTGCCGATAGTCTCGGCAGAACGACGCTCAACGTGCGCTATCATGCCGCTAGCGTATGCTCGCGGAACGCCGTCAGTAACTCGTCGATAAACGTCAACCGCTTGCTGCGATCGCTCAGGTCGAGCATAAACTTCAGCTTGGCGGGACCATCCAGACGGTAAACCTGCGGTTTGCTTTGCAACAGGCCAATCAAATAGCCGGGGTCGACGCGATTTTTGTCGCCAAACTCGATAAATCCACCGCGCTCGTTACCTTCGATGCGCTTGATACCCAGGGTTTGTGCACGCTGGCGCAACGCCGCGCTGTGCAACAGATTGCGCGCCGCGTCCGGCAACTTGCCGAAACGGTCGATCAGCTCGACTTTCAGCTCTTCCAGCTCCCCTTCGTTTTTCGCACTGGCAACACGCTTATAGAATGACAGGCGAGTATTTACGTCAGGAATGAAATCATCCGGCAACAACGCTGGCATGCGCAGTTCCACTTCGGTCTGGCTGCTGGTCAAATCTTCCAGTGACGGTTCGCGGCCGTGTTTTAGCGCGTCCACCGCGCTTTCCAGCAGTTCCATATACAACGAGAAGCCGATGGTGGTCATCTGGCCACTCTGGTCTTCGCCCAGCAGCTCGCCGGCACCGCGAATTTCCAGATCGTGGGTCGCCAGCGCAAAGCCGGCACCGAGATCCTCCAAGGTGGCGATCGCTTCCAGTCGTTTGTGTGCGTCAGCGCTCATCGCCTTCGGATTCGGTGTCAGCAGGTAGGCGTAGGCCTGGTGATGCGAGCGGCCTACGCGGCCACGAAGCTGATGCAATTGCGCCAGCCCGAAACGGTCGGCACGCTCGATGATGATGGTATTGGCGCTGGGAATATCGATACCGGTTTCAATAATGGTAGTACAGACCAGCACGTTGAAACGCTGGTGGTGGAAATCGTTCATCACCCGTTCCAGATCGCGTTCGCGCATCTGACCATGGCCAATGGCAATACGCGCTTCCGGCACCAGCTCTGCCAGTCGTTGCGCGGCCTTGTCAATGTTCTCTACGTCGTTGTACAGATAATAAACCTGTCCGCCACGCAGCACTTCACGCAAAATCGCCTCGCGTACCACCAGGCTATCGTATTCGCGCACGAAGGTTTTCACCGCCAGACGGCGCGCCGGCGGCGTTGCGATGATCGACAGATCGCGCATGCCGCTCATCGCCATGTTCAGGGTGCGTGGGATTGGCGTGGCGGTCAGCGTCAGGATATCGACGTCGGCACGCATGGCCTTAATGCGCTCTTTATGGCGCACGCCAAAGCGGTGTTCTTCGTCAACGATCAACAGACCGAGATCTTTCCAGCGCAAATCGCTCTGCAACAGTTTATGAGTGCCGATGACGATATCGACCTTACCGTCTGCGGCATCGTCCAGCACCTGCTGCTGCTCTTTGGCGCTGCGGAAACGCGACATCATTTCAATGCGGACTGGCCAGGTGGCGAAGCGATCGCGGAAGTTATCGAAGTGCTGCTGCGCCAGCAGCGTGGTTGGCACCAATACCGCCACCTGTTTGCCGTTTTCTACCGCCAGGAAGGCGGCGCGCATTGCCACTTCGGTCTTGCCGAAACCCACGTCGCCACACACCAGACGGTCCATGGCCAGCGGCTGGCACATGTCGCTCAACACGGCATTGATCGCCTGCTCCTGGTCCGGGGTGGTTTCGAACGGGAAGGTTTGGCAGAACAGCTGATACTGTTCGCGGTCATGCTTGAAGGCATAGCCGCTCTTCGCCGCACGCTGGGCATAAATATCCAGCAGCTCGGCGGCCACGTCGCGCACTTTTTCCGCCGCTTTCTGTCGTGCACGGGTCCAGGCATCGCCCCCCAGTTTATGCAGTGGCGCGCTTTCATCGGCACCGCCGGCATAGCGACTGATCAGATGTAGCGATGATACCGGCACGTACAGCTTGTCGTCGCCGGCGTAGGAGAGAATAAGGTATTCGGCCTTGATGCCGCCGGCTTCCAGCGTTGTCAGGCCGACGTAGCGCCCGACGCCGTGTTCCAGATGCACCACCGGCTGCCCTGGGTGCAGCTCTGCCAGGTTACGGATCAGCGTATCGGTATTGATGGTGCGGCGATTGTCCTGACGACGTCGGTTGACGCGTTCGCCGAGCAAATCGCTCTCACAGATCAGCGCCCGCTGGCGCAGGCCATCAAGGAACCCGCGTTCGGACGCGCCGACCATCATATAGCGGCCTGCCGGTTCAGCCTGTTCGAGCCGCTGTATCAGGCTGGCGTTGAGCTTGATGCGGCCGAGCAGGTCTTGCAGCGTTTCGCGCCGACCCTCGCTTTCCACCGAAAAAATCACGCTGCCGTCGAAGCCTTCGATAAAGCGCCGCAGATTGTCCAGCGGCGCCTTTTGCTGCGCTTGAATCGCCAGATCCGGCAACGTCTGATAGCCCAGATTGGTATTGCCGGCTTTTTTGGGCAACGCTTCGGTTTTCAGCGCGATGCGCGGCCAGGCCTTCAGTTCGGCAAACAGGCTGTCGACCCGCAGCCACAGGTTTTCCGGCGCCACCAGCGGGCGCATTGGGTCAACGCGCCGGCTGTCATAACGCTGATTGACGTCCTGCCAGAAACGCTCGGCGGCGCTTTCCAGATTGCCGGTGTTGACGATCAGGGTGTTGTCCGGCAGGTAACTGAACAACGACGGCAGTGGCTGGCTGAAGAACAGCGGCTGCCAATATTCGATGCCGGCCGGCCAGGTGCCTTTGCTGACCTGCTGGTAGATGTGTTCGGCGTCGCGGCGCACCTCGAACTGTTCGCGCCATTGGCTGCGGAACAGTTCGATGGCGTTTTTGTCGGTGGGGAATTCGTGAGCCGGCAGCAGATTGATCGCCTCAACCTCGCTCAGCGTGCGTTGGCTGTCAACGTCGAAGATGCGCAGGCTGTCGATTTCGTCATCGAAGAAATCAATGCGGTAAGGTTCTTCGCTGCCCATCGGGTATAAATCCAGCAGAGCGCCGCGCGTGGCGAATTCCCCGTGTTCCATTACCTGATCGACGCTGCGATAGCCGGCCTGTTCCAACTGCGCGCGTAATTTGTCGCGTGACAGGCGCTGGCCTTTTTGCATCACCAGCGCATGGCCGTGCAGAAACTCATGCGGACAGACGCGCTGCATCAGCGTATTTACCGGGAGAATGATCACGCCGCGCGCCATGGTAGGCAGATGATACAGGCTGGACAGGCGCGCCGAGATAATTTCCTGATGCGGCGAGAAGCTGTCGTACGGCAGCGTTTCCCAATCCGACAGCGTACTGACCATCTGGTCGGTGAACTGCTGAATTTCGTCGCGCAGACGCAGGGCATTTTGCATATCCGGCGCGATCAGCATTACCGGACCATTATGGCGCTCGATAATTTCCGCACATTCGACCGCACAGGCCGAGCCGGTCAACTGCCCCAGTTGGCGCAGATCGCCCGCACGCTCGGGCAGGGTGTAACGGGAAGAGTCGGACGCGGAACGGCTACGATTATCAGAATTGCTCATTCAGGTATCTTTGATCTTAAATTGAAAGTGGTCAGGCGTGGTCACGGGTGCCTTTCTTTGCTCTTATACTAGCCCAGCGGGTGGCAAACTGACATAGGCAAAAGGCGCGATGGCGGTTAAATGCTCAGCCTGAGCGCGCGCGCGGCGAATAAAACGCGCCGGGTGGTTCCCTAATCAGGGTAGAGCCTTTATTATCCATGGTTACTTTGCTTAAGCTAAGGCAACAAAACGGATTTCATGTATCAACCTGTCGCGTTATTCATTGGCCTGCGCTACATGCGCGGGCGGGCTTCAGACCGCTTCGGTCGGTTTGTTTCCTGGCTTTCCACCATCGGCATTACGCTGGGTGTGATGGCGCTGGTCACCGTATTGTCGGTGATGAACGGCTTTGAAAAGGATCTGGAAAACAACATTCTGGGTCTGATGCCGCAGGCGCTGATCACCAGTCCGCAAGGGTCGATCAATCCTCAACAACTCCCGGCTAGCGCGGTTCAGGGGCTGGAAGGCGTTAACCGCGTCGCGCCGCTCACCACCGGTGACGTGGTGCTGCAAAGCGCGCGCAGCGTCGCGGTCGGCGTGATGCTTGGCGTCAATCCCGACGAAGCCGATCCGCTGACGCCGTTTCTGGTCAACGTGAAGCAACGGCAGCTACAGCCGGGGGCATACAACATTATTCTCGGCGAGGTAATGGCGGGGAAACTGGGCGTCAAGCGCGGCGATAAACTGCGCCTGATGGTGCCGAGTGCCAGCCAGTTTACGCCAATGGGGCGTATCCCGAGCCAGCGCGTGTTCACCATTGTCGGCACCTTCCATGCCAACAGCGACGTCGATGAATATCAACTGCTGGTCAATCAGCAGGATGCCTCACGACTGATGCGTTACCCGGCGGGCAATATCACCGGCTGGCGACTGTTCCTGCAACAGCCGCTGGCGGTGGACACCCTCAGTCAGCAAACTCTGCCGCAGGGCAGCACGTGGAAAGACTGGCGCGAGCGCAAGGGCGAGCTGTTCCAGGCGGTGCGCATGGAGAAAAACATGATGGGGCTGTTGCTGAGCCTGATCGTGGCGGTGGCGGCGTTCAATATCATTACTTCCCTCGGCCTGCTGGTAATGGAAAAGCAGGGCGAAGTGGCGATATTGCAAACTCAGGGGCTGACCCGTCGGCAGATCATGGCGGTATTTATGACCCAGGGCGCCAGCGCCGGCATTATCGGTTCGCTGCTCGGCACCTTGCTTGGCGTGTTGCTGGCGCTCAATCTGAACAACCTGATGCCGGTGCTTGGCGCCTTGATTGACGGCGCGTCGCTGCCGGTGGCGGTCGATCCGCTGCAGGTGACGATGATTGCCATTGCGGCAATGGCCGTTTCGCTGTTGTCCACGCTTTATCCTTCATGGCGCGCTGCCGCCGTACAACCCGCTGAGGCTTTACGTTATGAGTAACCATCTTTTGTTGCAGTGTGACAACCTGTGCAAGACCTATCAGGAAGGCAATCTGCATACCGACGTGCTGCGCAATGTCAGTTTTGCCATGCAGCCGGGCGAAATGATGGCGATTGTCGGCAGTTCGGGGTCCGGTAAAAGTACTTTGCTGCATCTGTTGGGCGGTCTGGATTCGCCGACCACCGGCAGCGTGGTGTTCAAAGGGCAGGCGATGAATGGCATGAGCTCTGCCGCCAAGGCCGAACTGCGTAACCGCGAGCTGGGTTTTATCTATCAGTTTCACCATTTGCTGCCGGATTTCACCGCGCTGGAAAACGCCGCGATGCCATTGCTGATCGGCGGTATGAAACCGGCGCAGGCGCAGGAAAAAGCGCTGGAGATGCTGACAGCGGTCGGGCTGGAAAAACGCAGCAAACACCGCCCGTCAGAGCTGTCCGGCGGAGAGCGCCAACGGGTGGCGATTGCCCGAGCGCTGGTCAACAACCCGTCGCTGGTGCTGGCGGACGAGCCTACCGGCAACCTGGATCAGCGCACTGCCGACAGCATTTTTGATCTGCTTGGCGAATTGAACGTACGACAGGGCACGGCGTTCCTGGTCGTGACGCACGATCTGCAATTGGCAAAGCGTCTGAATCGTCAATTAGAGATGCGTGACGGACATTTACAGGCGCAATTGACGTTGCTGGGGGCCGAGTAATGAGCGCTTCGCCTCTGTCATTACTGATGGCGCTACGCTTTAGCCGCGGCCGGCGGCGCGGCGGCATGGTTTCATTGATTTCGGTGATTTCCACCATTGGTATTGCGCTCGGCGTGGCGGTATTGATTGTCGGCCTCAGCGCGATGAACGGCTTTGAACGCGAACTGCAAAACCGCGTGCTGGCTGTTGTGCCACACGGTGAAATCGAACCGGTCAATCAGCCGTTCAACGGCTGGCCGCAAATTTTGCAACGGGTCGAAAAAGTACCGGGCATTCTGGCGGCGGCGCCGTATATCAACTTTACCGGCCTGATGGAAAATGGTGCCCAACTGCGCGCGGTACAGCTGAAAGGCGTGGATCCGCAGCAGGAAAACCAACTCAGCGCATTGCCGAAATACGTTCAGGGCGACGCCTGGGCCAACTTCCACAGCGGCGAGCAGCAAGTGATCCTGGGTAAAGGCGTTGCCGATGCGTTGGGGGTAAAACAGGGTTCGTTTGTGACGGTGATGATCCCCAACAGCGACCCGCAGATGAAACTGCTGCAGCCGAAACGTATTCGTCTGCACGTTAGCGGCATTTTACAGCTCAGCGGTCAGCTGGATCACAGTCTGGCGATGGTGCCGTTGGCCGATGCTCAGCAATATCTCGATATGGGTGACAGTGTCACTGGTATCGCCATCAAGGTCAACGACGTGTTTGCCGCCAATAAGCTGGTGCGTGACGCCGGCGAGGTGACCAATTCCTACGTGTATATCAAAAGCTGGATTGGCAAGTACGGCTATATGTACCGCGATATCCAGATGATTCGCGCCATTATGTACCTGGCAATGGTGTTGGTGATCGGCGTGGCCTGCTTCAATATCGTCTCCACGCTGGTGATGGCGGTGAAGGATAAAAGTGGCGACATTGCGGTGCTGCGCACGCTGGGAGCCAAAGACGGCTTCATTCGCGCCATTTTCGTCTGGTATGGACTGCTGGCCGGGCTGGTGGGCAGCGTCAGCGGTGTGGTAGTGGGGGTCTTCGCCTCATACCAGCTGACCAATATCATCAAGGGAATAGAAAAGCTGATCGGTCATTCTTTCCTGTCCGGCGACATCTATTTCATCGATTTCCTGCCATCGGAGCTGCACTGGCTGGATGTGCTGATCGTTTTGGCGACCGCCATCGTACTCAGCCTGCTCGCCAGCTGGTATCCGGCACGCCGTGCCAGTCGTATCGATCCGGCACGGGTACTTAGTGGGCAATGATTGATAAAAATTGGGGCGCAGCGATGCAGCCCCATTTTTTTAGCATGAGGTAGGTAAATGTATTACGGTTTCGACATGGGCGGCACCAAGATTGAACTGGGCGTGTTCGACGATAAACTGCAACGCATTTGGCAAAAAAGGGTAACCACGCCGCGCGATGATTATCGGCAACTGCTGACTACGCTGCGCGATTTGACCCTGGAAGCCGATGCGTTTTGCGGCGGTCAGGGAACGGTGGGCATTGGTATTCCGGGTTTGCCTAACGCCGACGACGGTACGCTGTTTACCGCCAATGTGCCAGCGGCGATGGGTAAACCGCTGCCGCAGGATTTGGCGGCCTTGATTGGCCGTGAGGTACGGATCGACAACGACGCCAACTGCTTTGCCTTGTCCGAGGCGTGGGACGATGAGTTCCGTCGTTATCCGGTGGTGCTGGGGCTGATCCTGGGCACTGGGGTTGGCGGCGGCTTAATCGTTGATGGTAAGGTGGTCTCGGGGCGCAATTACATCGCCGGCGAGTTTGGGCATTTTCGCCTGCCGGTGGACGCGCTCGAGGTGTTGGGGCGTGATATACCTCGCGTTGCCTGTGGCTGCGGCCATCATGGTTGCATCGAGAATTACATATCGGGTCGCGGATTCGAGTGGATGTATGCCCACTTTTATCAACGGCAGTTGCCGGCTACGCAGATCATTGCGCATTATCAGGCAGGCGAGCCGCAGGCTGTGGAGCATGTTGCGCGTTTCCTGGACGTATTGGCGATTTGCCTGGGTAATTTACTGACCATTATCGATCCGCATTTATTGGTGATTGGCGGTGGATTGTCGAATTTCGACGCGATCTATCAGGCGTTGCCACAACGCCTGCCGAAAAGCCTGCTGCGGGTGGCCAGGTTGCCACGCATCGAAAAGGCGCGCTACGGCGATGCCGGCGGCGTTCGTGGGGCTGCGTTCCTCAATGTGGTGGATGTTATTAGATAAGGAGAGGGTATGCACACGCGTCATCGATTATGCCAGTTTCGCAAAAGCAAACATGTGTTGCATCAACGCTTCCGTTCGCGGATTTTTCACCGCGATACCATGGCGGCGGCAGAATTGAAGAAACCATTTGTGGTGGTGCTGACCGGTGCCGGCATCTCTGCCGAGTCCGGTATCCGCACCTTCCGTGCGGCTGATGGGCTGTGGGAAGAACACAAGGTGGAAGACGTCGCAACGCCGGAAGGTTATCAGCGCGATCCGGCGTTGGTGCAGGCGTTTTACAATCAGCGTCGCCGTCAGCTGCAACAAGAGGACATTGTGCCCAACGCGGCGCACCGCGCCCTGGCCAGTCTGGAGGAGTGGCTGGGCGATAACTTCCTGCTGGTGACGCAGAACATCGACAACCTGCATGAACGGGCTGGCAGCCAGCGGGTGCTGCATATGCACGGAGAGCTGCTGAAGGTGCGCTGCACCAGTTCTGGTCAGGTATTTGCCTGGCCAGGCGATCTCAGCGTTGACGACCGCTGCCATTGTTGTCAGTTCCCAGCGCCGTTGCGGCCACATGTGGTGTGGTTTGGCGAGATGCCGCTGGGCATGGATGAAATCTATCAGGCGCTGGCCAAGGCAGATTTCTTCGTCGCCATCGGCACCTCCGGCCACGTTTATCCGGCGGCAGGCTTCGTGCACGAAGCGCGTCTGAGCGGGGCGCATACCATGGAGCTTAATCTTGAACCGAGCCAGGTGGAAAGCCAGTTTGATGAAAAACATTACGGCCCAGCTAGTGAAGTGGTGCCGCGGTTTGTGCATAAATTCCTGGTAGGAAAAGTCGAACGTGCCGATCGGCCTTGATAGGGTCTGACGTTGCGCCCGCCGATGGCAGCGGTGGGCGTCACAAATAATTGCTGTGAAATTCGTGCATGATTGTGAAGTTTTGCTTTACTAAAATGTAGCTCTGTCGCTGGCAGAGCACATTATTGTCATGTCGAGGTTTCATATTCATGAATATACCTAATGATAAGACTCTGCGCTTCAATCCTGCCTCACCGTCGTTCAACCAGCAAATCTATCAAGTTTATCAGCGTATGCGCCAGCATCAGCCGCTATTGCGCATTGGCAGAACCTGGGTGCTGACGCGCTATCAGGACGTCAGTACGGCGCTGCGCAGTCCGCAACTCGGCAGCAGCGGTATTCCACGACATTTAATGGCGCAGTTTGCCCGCTTGCAATCTGAGCTGAGCCCGGAACTGGCGGCGCTGGTACGGGACATCCTGCTGTTTCAGGATGGTGAACACCATCGAACGCATCGCAAACCGCTGATGGCGCTGTTCGGCCGTGAACCGCTGGCGACGCTGAAGCAGCTGGCGGCCAGGGAAATCAATCACCTGATTAACGAGCTGCAGGCCGCAGAGCAGGCCGATTTGATCGGTCAGTTGGCCAGGCCATTATGGCCGCGGGTATTTGCGGGCTGGTTGAACCTGTCAGCGCAACAGCAGCAGGTGGTTGAGCAACAAAAGGAAAGCATTCGACTGTTGCTTGACCCCAGCGCCATAGATGCCGCCGGGTTGCAGAAATTGATGGCGGCGTTACGGCAATTGGACTCGCTGTTTAGCCAATGTTATCAGCAGTGCCGACAGGGGCATCCCTCGTTATTTTTTAATGCATTATCAGCAGGCTATGCGGAGCATCGGGCATTAATGCAGCGTTATTTCAGCACCGACTGTGTAACGGTACTGATTGGCGGCAGTGAAACGACCGAAGCATTGATCGGCAATCTGATGCTGGCCGTGCTGCAAAACCCGGGCGTAACCCAGCAACTGCGACAGCATCCGTCGTTGATTCGTCTGGCGGTACAGGAGACGCTGCGTTATGAATCACCGTTGCAAATGGCGCGCCGCACGGTGATGCAACCTTGGCAGATACATGGTCGCACCCTGCGTGAGCAGGATAACGTGTTACTTTGTCTGGGGGCGGCCAATCGCGACGAAACGCAGTTCCAGACGGCACATCAGTTTGAACTGCATCGTTTGAACAGCCAGCGGCATTTAGGCTTTGGCTTTGGTGCCCATCTGTGCGCCGGGCAGCTGTTGGCGCAGTTTCAGGCTGAAACGGTGTGTGGAAGCCTGCTTGAGCGTTTTCCACGCTTACGGCTGCTCGGCAGCGCCGACTGGCAAAGTGAAAGTCTGATCTTGCGATCGTTGCGGGCGTTGCCGCTGGCGCTGCAATAACTCGGTGGTGTTGTGCGATGGTTATGGCCGGCATCGCTTGGCTGATGCCGGCCAGACGATCAACGACCGGCTTTCAGCTTCTGGAAGTAGGTTTCATACAACGTGCTGGCGTCGCCAACGTCATTTTGCCATTCGCCGTTTTTGATCACCGCCTCGTCAGGGTACAGTGACTTGTCATTGGCGATCTCCTTGGGCAGCAGTTTTTTCGCCGCCAGGTTTGGGGTGGGGTAGCCGATGGTTTTGGCCACCTGTACCGCGATTTCTGGCCGTAGCAGGAAGTCGATCAGCTTATGCGCACCATCGACGTTCTTGGCATTGGCCGGGATCGCCAGGCTGTCCATCCAGAAAATACCGCCTTCTTTCGGCCACACGATGTCAAGTGGCGTCCCGGCCTGACGCGCCACAAAGGCCGAACCGTTCCATATCATGCCCAGATTGACTTCGCCTTCCATAAACGGATTACCCGGATTGTCCGAATTGAACGCCAGTACGTTCGGCATCAGTTTTTGCAGTTCGTGATATGCCGCTTCGATTTCTTGCGGATTGGTGGTGTTGCCCGAATACCCCAGCTTGCGCAACGCCATCTGGAACACTTCACGCGCATCGTCGGTCAGCAGCAGGCTGCTGGCGTACTGCGGTTTCCACAGATCGGCCCAGGAGGTTACGCTGTGCGGATCGATCTCTTCGCTGTTGACGCCAATGGCGGTGGCGCCCCAGATATAGGGGATCGAATAGTCGTTGTTCGGGTCAAACGATTTGTTCAGCAGATTGGGATCGAGATCGTTGAAGTGGCTCAGCTTGCTTTTGTCGATCTTCTGCAGCATGCCTTCCTTGCTCATCTTGGCGATGAAATAGGTGGACGGCACCACCAGATCGTATGCGCCGTCCTTGTAGGTCTTCAGTTTGGCATACATGCTTTCGTTGGATTCATAGGTGGAGTAAATCACCTTGATACCGGTTTCTTTGGTGAACTGTTCCAGCAGGCCCGGCGGCACATATTCAGTCCAGTTATAGAAGTAGAGGGTTTTACCCTCGTCAGCGGCGGCTGTAGAGCCGATGCTCAGTGCCATCATCCCGGCGGCGAGCAGATGTGACCACTTTTTCATGCAGCGTTTCCTTTGGCAGTTGTCGCATAACACAGTATAGGCTTGCCGATCCTTCAGTACGCTATACCCCAGAGAACGGCCATTATAGGGGGCGCATCCAGTAGGGTAAAGGTGCTTATCCCGTTGGCAAATCAGCGCTTTTTGTATGCCGCGTTGGATAGCCGCACGAGGTAATATAAATCACGGCACTGATGATTATTGGGAGACATAATGAATTTCAAACAGATATTCAGTCAGGCGGAGTTGAGCAAAACGGATCTTATGGTGCTCGAATATATCTATCAATTTCCTGAATTATGTATCGACGATGGTATACGCGCCGTATCGGCACGCTGTTACAGTTCGCCTTCTACCGTGGTGCGTTTGGCAAAGAAGCTCGGTTTTCGCGGCTATCTGGAATTGGTGTACTTTATCAAATTTAATCTGGTGGTGCCGCCAGCCGGGCAGTCTTCGCTGGAAAGTGGCATCGCCAGCAGTGTGCAACAGCAGACGCGCTTTCTCGAACTGCTGGATCACGGCAAGATCCTTATCCATGGCAGCGGTTTTTCTCAGCTGGTTGCACAATATATGTACAATAAATTCATGACCTTGGGTATCGATAGCTATTTATCACTGTGGCCCGACTTTGATATCCTCGATCAAAAGATGCGCTTTCGTTTTGACATGGTGATCGTGATTTCCAAATCTGGCAACAGCGGTTCGGCGTTGAGCTGGGGCGATGCGGTGAAGCGCAATCACATCCAATTGGCGGCTTTTTGCGGTGATGGTGACAGCCCGCTGGCGCAGCGGGCTGATATGACCTTCATCTTTGAAGATCGGCAAAAGTACGATCACGACATCTATTATCCCAACCCGTTTTTTGGCCATTGCCTGCTGGGGTTTGAAAACCTGGTGAAAGCCTGGTTTGAACGGCGTTCAGAATGAACGACCGTCAATCCGCAGGTTAACGCCAGTGGCCAGTATATTGACTATGCGCCTGCAAATACTCGTCCACCAGCGTTGTTGCCAATGAAAAAGAGTTAACCAGCGGATGGACCATCAGGGCTTTGATTGCCAGCATGCGATCCCCGTTCAGGATCGCTGTTACCGCCAGTCGTTCATATTCTTTAACGCGGGCGATCAGGTTTTTTTGTGTATCGGGTATATCGCGCATCTTGATCGGGCGAATCCCCTCGCTGTTGAGCTCGCAACTGATCTCGATGACATCTTCTGGATGCAGAAAATCAAGCGTGTCGTTATTCTGCATCGAGACGACCACCCGTTTGTTCTGGCCGCTGTTGACCGCTTCTAAAATATCAATGGCCACGCCGGCATAGCCGCCGGTATCGGGTTGTTCGATAAACTGCTGCAATGTCAGCATTTCCCGTTCTTTCACCTTCCCCTGACTGGATTCGCGCTGCATGTATGAGTTTTCACGCGCCAGATAATGGGCAAAATAGACTGTGAATGCGTGTTCCAACTGGTTGGGAATATCGATTGCTGACAGGTCCGCCATCATGCGCTGATTGATGGTGGCAATTTGTTCACCACGGGTTTCCCCGGCAGCTAAAATGGCGGTAATCGCCTGCTCGCGATAATAGTAGTAATAGAGGTACTCGTTGAGCAACTGATTATCCGAAAGAGCCACCAACGCCGGCGAAAAATATTTCATGCAGGTGTCGCGATACAGGCGCGGGTCGGACAAGAGTTGCGGCATGACGTCTTTGCCATTCACTTGCACGTTGCGGAACCAGGAAAGGTGGTTGAGGCCATAACAATCGACGCTCAGCGCGTTTTCAGTGCACTCCAGCAGTTCGGCCAGTTCGCGAATAAACTCGCTCGGCGCATCGCAAATGCCATATACCCGCCGGGTGAAGCCGGATTTGATAATCGCCTCGGTCACCATGCCGGAAGGGTTGGTAAAGTTGAACAATACGGCGTCAGGGGCGGAAATTTTTTCGATCAGGCGGCAATAGTCGACAATGGCCGGGATCGAGCGCATCGCCATGGCGAAACCGCCAGCACCGGTGGTTTCCTGTCCCAGAACCTGATGATTGAGAGCGATGCGTTCGTCGTCAATGCGGCCAGCCTCACCGCCTATGCGCAGTGTGGTAATGATGTAATTGGCGTCGCGTAATGCCTCTTGAGCATCGTCGGTAAGACGAAAGCGGATATCGCCGCGAATGCGTTCGAACACCCCCTGGGCGATGGCGCCATAAACAGCCAGCTTTTCACTGTCGTTATCCAGGAATACGACTTCGCTGACGCCAATGCGGTGGGCATTATAAGCAATCGACTTGGCCAGGAACGGTGAACGTACGCCGCCGCCGCCCAATACGGTTAATTTCATGGTTTATCTCCCAATTAAAAATTATGAAAGGGCCAACTGTTTCTCTAGCTGATTTTTTACTTTTCCAACGGTGAGGCCATAAATCACCTGAACTTCACTGCGGTTTCTGACTATTCCTTTGGCACCGGTCAGTTTTAACATTGCCTCGTCGATTAATCGCATATCCTTTATTTCCACTCGCAGACGGGTAAAGCAATTATCAACGGAAACAATGTTTTCCTTACCACCCAGGGCGTCGATAATCATACCGCTCATTTCACCTGCCTGTTTTTTATCCTCAAAATACTCCTGCTTGGAATACAATTTGACATTGTCGTCATCTTCACGCCCTGGCGTTTTTAAATTCAGCTTCAGCACCAGCGTTTTAAAGACCAGGTAATACACCGCAAACTGCACCAGACCGATGACAATAAATAATGGCCAACGTGTAAGCGATACGGGGAGTGGCAGGTTATACACCAAAAATTCAATCAGACCGCTTGGCCCCCATGGACGAACCTGAAACAGATTGCAGGCCACCTGTGAAAGTGCGGTCAACAGCGCATGGATGACCCATAACAGCGGTGAAACAAACAGGAAAGTGAACTCAATCGGCTCGGTGATGCCAACCAGTATTGATGTGGTGATGGCCGGGATCAAAATAGCTTTCGCCAGCTGTTTCTTTGCCGGCTTTGCCGTGTGATAAAATGCCAGCGCGGCACCGGATAATCCGAAAATGGTGACCATACCCTGCTGTGAAAAGCGCAACGCTTCGTCCATCAACGGGGAGAGGCCCGGTTCGCGCATGTAGGCAAGGAAAATGGCTTGAGAGCCGGCTACGGTATGACCGTCCTGCACGATGGTGCCGCCAATGCTGGTCAGTTGGAAGGGCGACCAGATAAAGTGATGCAGCCCGGTTGGGATCAGGAATTTCTCAAAGAAGCCGTACACAAACACGCCAAGAGACCCGGCCCCCTTCATAAACCCGGTCAGCTCGGTCAGACCGTGCGAGATAGCAGGCCACAGGTAGCTAAAGCCTATCGCCAGCGCGATGATAATGGGAGTCATGGCAATCAGCACCAGTTTGGCACCGCCATAGACTGAAAATACGCCGTTCAGTTCAATATTACACAGGCGGTTATGCACCCAGGCAATAGTCACACCGAGGATCAGGCCGAGGAAAATCCCCATATCAACCACGGTGAAGCCCAACAGTTCGGTTTGTCCGGTACCGTAATATTCACCATTGATCTTTTCTGCCACCCGGCCACTGAGTTCAAGATAAGCATGGTTGGCGCCAAGAAACATAATAAAGCACATAACCGCCACTAGCGCGGCTTCACTTTTTTTATCCTTCGCCAAACCATAAGTAATACCTATGCAAAAAATTAACCCCAAATTACCAAATAGCGGCCAAAAAGTATCCCCAATCAATTTCCCACTTTGTGATAACAGACTACCTTCATTAATCAGATTGGCGTTGGTGAGAATAGAACTTAATGCCAGAATTAAGCCAATTACCGGCAGAAAAAATATTGGCCCCATCATGGCCTTGGAGAAAAGCTGTAGCTTACTTAAGATATTATCGCTAAACCCTTTCATGGCAGTACCCTTATTATTGTAGGACGACGTTGCTGATGACTCTCCGTGCACGGGTGAAATAATAGTGGTTAATCAGGCGAACCCTGCCTGCGATCGGTTATAAAATGATTATGCGCACAGGGCAATGGTTGCGGGGAAATAGGTACCGGTGGTCAATGGCTGACAACCGGTGCCAAATGTGAAGGTGTTCACACTGAAGGGCGGTTTTTACCGGCGGTAATAGGGGGGCGGCGATGCCTGACGTAGTGCTTAGGCAAATCAGCAGCCGGATAGTGAGTAGGTAAGGGCCGTTCCCTGGCCGATGACGCGGTTACGCCGATTTGACGCCGCGATCGCGCAGAATCAGCTGACTGGCGAGTACCAATAACAGCGACAGCATCAGCAGAATAGTGGCCAGCGCATTCACTTCCGGCGACACGCCGACTTTTACCATCGAATAAATCTTCAATGGCAAAATCTCATAGCTCGGCCCGGTCACGAACGATGAAACCACGACGTCATCCATCGACAGGGTGAAGCTCAACAGCCAACCGGCGGCCACCGCCGGCATCGCCAACGGCAAAATGATCTTGCGCAGGATGGTCACTTCGCCGGCACCGAGATCGCGCGCTGCTTCCAGCATTTTGACGTCAAAGCCTTTCAGGCGTGAATAGACCGTCACGACCACGAACGGCAAACAGAAGGTGATGTGCGAGAACAGCAGCGACCAGAAGCCGAGCGAAATCCCCAGTAGCATAAACAGCACCAGCAGCGAAATGGCCATCACGATGTCCGGCGACATCATCACCACAAACAGCATGCCGTTAACGAACGGTTTGCCACGAAAACGGTAGCGATACAGCGCCACGGCGGTCAGTGAACCGATCAGCGTGGCAAAGGTGGCCGACAGCACCGCCATGGTCAGGGAATGGCCGGCCGCCTGCAACAGGCTGTCGTTGTTCAACAGCGTGCTGTACCAGTCGGTGGTAAACCCCTGCCAGTTGATACCGAAGCGCGATGCGTTGAACGAGTTGACGATCAGGATCACAATCGGGATGTACAGATAGGCATAAATGATGGTCATGAAACCACCGCGAAGCAGGCGTCCGATCATTCCAGTTCCACCTTCTTGTTCAACAGCTTGGCAGCACGATAATACACCAGCAGCATCAGGCCCATCACCAGCGTCAGACAGATGCTGGTGGCTGCGCCGAATGGCCAGTCGCGAATATTCAGGAACTGGCTCTTGATGACGTTGCCAATGAGCAGGTTTTTGGCTCCGCCCATCAGATCCGCCACGAAGAACAGCCCCATCGCTGGCAGCAGTACCAGCAGGCAGCCGGCGATGATGCCCGGCATGGTTAACGGAATGATGATGCGAATAAAGGTTTGCAGCTTGCTGGCGCCAAGATCGCGTGCCGCTTCCAGGCAGGATTTATCCAGTTTTTCGATGCTGGAATACAGTGGCATCACCATAAATGGCAGCAGAATGTAGATCAGTCCGAGGATCACCGCTTCAGAGGTATACATAATGCGAAACGGTTTGTCGATCAGCCCCAGCCATAACAGAAAATCGTTTAAATAGCCGCGGGTGCTGAGAAACAGCTTCAGGCCATAAATGCGGATCAGTGAGTTGGTCCAAAAGGGTACGATCAGCAGAAACAGCAGCAGCGGCCGCACCTTTTGTGGCAGGCGCGCCAGGATAAAGGCGAAGGGATAGCCGACTATCAGACAGCACAGGGTGGCGATCGCCGCCATGTTCAGCGAGTGCAACAGCACCTCGGCGTACAGCGGATCGAACAGCCGGGTGTAGTTGTCCAGCGTAAACACCATCTGCACCAGGTTGGCGTCGTCGCGCGTCAGGAAACTGGTCGCGATGATCATCAGGTTCGGCATAAACACGAACAGCAGCAGCCAGGCGACCACGCCGACGATCACCACATTCTGGAACAGCTTACGCGAGGTTTTCATCGGCCAGTACCACCTCCCAGCTTTCAACCCAGGTCACCGCCATTTTCTGGTTCAGTGAATGGTCGACGTCCGGATCGTCCTCGTTAAAGAATTCGCTGACCATCACCATCTTGCCGTTTTCCAGCTCGACGACCGATTCCAGCGTCATGCCCTTGTAGTTTCGTTCACGCACATGGCCAATCAGGCCATCGACCTGTTCAGCACCGTTGATTTCCTCTACCCGCAGGTCTTCCGGCCTCAGCAGCACTTTGAGTTGCTGGCCTGCGCTAACCGGCTGACTGACGTAAATGTCGCATTCGCGTCCTTCCACGTTGGCTCGCACCCGCTGGTGGTCGATGCGTTGCAGCACGGTGGCAGCAAAAATGTTGATCTCGCCGATAAAGCTGGCGACGAACAGGTTACGCGGCTCTTCGTAGATCTCGCGCGGCGTGCCGTCCTGTTCAATGCGGCCGTCACGCATCACCACGATGCGATCTGACATCGTCAGCGCTTCTTCCTGATCGTGAGTGACGAACACGAAGGTAATGCCGAGTTTGCGCTGCAACGCTTTCAGTTCGTTCTGCATCTGCTTGCGCAACTTGTAGTCCAGCGCAGAGAGCGACTCGTCCAGCAACAGCACCTTGGGTTTGTTGACCACCGCGCGGGCGATGGCGACACGCTGTTGCTGACCGCCAGAAAGCTGGCTCGGGCGGCGCTGGGCAAAGGTGTCGAGCTGAACCATGCGCAGCGCTTCCTCCACCCGAGGGGCGATGTCCGCCGCCGGGGTTTTTTGCATGCGCAGGCCGAACGCCACGTTTTCAAATACCGTCATATGCGGGAACAGTGCGTAGCTCTGAAACACGGTATTGACGTGGCGATGCTCGGCGGGAATGTCGGTGATGTCCTGCCCATCGAGCACGATCTGGCCGCTGTCGGCGTCTTCCAGACCGGCAATCAGCCGTAGCACCGTGGTCTTGCCGCAGCCGGACGGGCCAAGAATGGTCAGGAATTCGCCGTGGTTAATGGTGAGTGCGAGATCGGCGATGATTGCCTTGCCGTCGAAACCTTTGCTTAGCGCTTTCAGTTCAACGAGTGGTGTCAGAGAAGATTTCTCAGTCATTTATGGTGTCACTCTATCCCGTGGGGTGATGCAGATAGAACCGCCGCTGGAAAAGACTGCGAGAGCTGCGGGGTTATCCCCTATTAACAATTAAGCTCAAAACCAGCGACGCCGCTTGAAATTTTTAGAGCGCGCATGATAGACGCTGAGCGAGCGAAATGAAAGCCAACGCGCTGATTTTCACCATTATAGCGACACAATGCTGCAATTTTATGCGCTGATTGCCTGTCGATATCGCACCGGCTTGCCGTGGGGGCAGCGTCGCCAAGCCGATTAGCGAGCCGAATCCGCCTCTTGGGGCCGTTTCTTTGACGAGCAAACATCACGGTAATTAATGATTTTAGTTAACGCGGGTTAAACTGACCTGTCTCAATATTCGGCCAGCGGCGGTTGCGCATAATGAAACGCGACATTCTGAGGGTGGAACCATGGACAAACTACTAGATCGTTTTTTTCACTACGTCACTTTCGACACGCAGTCTAAAGCGAACGTCAAACATGTGCCAAGCACTGACGGCCAATTGAAGCTGGCGCGTGCCTTGCAGCGCGATATGATCGGACTGGGGTTTGAACAGGTATCGCTCAGCGAACAGGGCTGTGTGACCGGCACGCTGCCGGGCAACGTGGCCTGGCCGGTACCGGCCATCGGCTTCATTTCCCATCTGGATACTTCACCGGACTTTAGCGGCAAACACGTTAATCCGCAGATCGTGGAAAACTACCGCGGCGGCGATATTGCCCTTGGCATCGGCGATGAAGTGCTGTCACCGGTGATGTTCCCGGTGCTGCATCAAATGCTGGGGCAGACGCTGATCACCACCGACGGCAAAACGCTGCTCGGCGCCGATGACAAAGCCGGCATTGCAGAAATCATCACCGCCATGGTGCGGCTCAAGCACAGCCAGATCCCGCACGGTGATATTCGCGTCGCCTTCACACCGGACGAAGAAGTGGGCAAGGGGGCGCAGTACTTTGACGTAGGGGCATTTGACGCCGAATGGGCGTACACCGTTGACGGTGGCGGTGTGGGCGAACTGGAATGTGAAAACTTCAATGCGGCGTCGGTGACGGTGAAAATTGTCGGCAACAATGTCCATCCTGGCAGCGCCAAAGGCGTGATGGTGAATGCGCTATCGTTGGCGACCCGGTTGCATCAGGCTTTGCCCACTGACGAAATGCCGGAAACCACCGACGGCTATCAGGGTTTTTATCATCTCAGCAGCATCAAGGGGCATGTCGAACGTGCCGAAATGCATTACATACTGCGCGATTTTGAGCGCGAGGGCTTTGAAGCGCGCAAGCGTCGCATGATCGCCATTGTCCAGCAACTGGGCAAGGAACTGCCGCGCGACTGCAGCATCGACCTCACCATTGAGGACAGTTACTACAATATGCGCGAACAGGTGGCCAGCCATCCGCATGTGATCGCACTGGCGCAGCAGGCGATGCGCGATTGCGGTATTGAACCGGTGATGAAACCTATCCGCGGTGGCACCGACGGTGCGCAGCTTTCCTTTAAAGGCCTACCGTGTCCGAACCTGTTTACCGGCGGCTATAATTTTCACGGCAAGCATGAGTTTATTACCTTGGAAGGCATGGAGCAGGCGGTGGCGGTGATTATGCGCATTGCGGCGCTGACCGCGGAGCGCGCCAAGGGAAAATAAAGCACCCACTTGCCGCATTCTGCTTTTGTGCCTAGGGTTGTGGTTACCATTTTTAGGCGCAAGGACTTGGCAATGAGCACTGAATACCGTATCAACAGCGAGCGATTAGGGCAGTTTGTGCAGGCTATCTGGCGTCACGCCGGCAGCAGCGCACGTGAGGCCGAACTGGTGGCCGAACATCTGGTGCAGGCTAATCTCGCCGGCCATGACTCGCACGGCGTCGGCATGATACCGAGCTACATGGCGTCGCTCGGGCAAGGCCAGCTGCAACTGAACGCGCATGCCAGGCCAGTGAAAGACGCTGGCGCCGTGTTGACGCTGGACGGCGGTAAGGGGTTTGGCCAGGTGGTGGCCAGCGAAGCGATGGAGCAGGGTATCGAACGCGCGCGGCAACTGGGGCTGGCGGCGGTGGCACTGCACAATGCGCATCACGTTGGCCGCATTGGCCATTGGGCGGAACAGTGCGCGGCAGCCGGCTTTATTTCCATCCATTTTGTCAATGTGGTCGGTGACCCGATGGTGGCGCCCTTCGGTGGCAGCGATCGGCGGTTTGGCACCAACCCGTTTTGTGTCATTTTCCCGCGTCCGGGCAAAACGCCGTTGCTGCTGGATTTTGCCACCAGCGGTATCGCCTTCGGCAAAACCCGGGTGGCGTACAACAAGGGCCTGACGGTGGCGCCTGGCTATCTGATCGATAATCAAGGGCGACCGACCAGCGAGCCGAAGGTGATGCATGAAGCGCCGTTCGGTTCGCTGCTGGCCTTTGGCGCCCATAAGGGCTATGCGCTGGCAACGATGTGCGAAATCCTCGGTGGCGCGCTATCCGGTGGGCGCACGACCCATGACGAGACGTTGAAGGCTGCGGGTAACGATGCGATTACCAACTGCATGACGACGCTGATCCTCAATCCGGATGCTTTTGCCGCACCACAGATGCAGGCCGAAGCGCAAGCCTTTATCGACTGGGTGAAAGCCTCGCCGGAAAGCAGCGACGTACCGATTCAGGTGCCGGGGGAATGGGAGCAGGCTAACCGTGCAGCACGGCTGGCTGACGGTATCCCGATTGACGGCAACACCTGGCAGCAGATTTGCGCCGCCGCCCATCAGGCCGGCATGCCGTCGGATGAATTGGAGCATTATCGGGGGATGGCGAGCGAGGAGCCACACTGACGGTGTGGAGAAATGCCCCTCTGCATCTAGAGAGGGGCATCCGGTTAATCGTTGAAGTACCAGTAGCCGCTGTTAACCAGCGTGGTCAGCAACGCCAGGAATGACGGATCGTCGATCGCCTCACCGAGCATGGCGGCATCGACGCTGAAGTGTTGGCACAGTGCGTCAGCGGCCTGCTGCTGTTCGGTGTCAATCAGTTCCCCGTTGACGAAACAGCGATCGCCAACGCGCAGTACGCGCAGCCCGCCCAGGCGTTGCAGCGCTTCGCCCTGTTGCAGTAGCTCGTAGATATCGCCGGCCTGATACGGCGGCTCCGGCGGCGCAACGTCCAGCTCATGGCGCGATTGCGAAATGAATTCACCAAACCACTTTTCGAAATGTTCAGGTTGTTGCACCAGATCCAGCATCATCTTGCGCAGCGCATCCACTTCCTGCGGCAGCACCGTTGCCGGTTGATCGCGCAGCGTGATGTCTGGATCGCCGTAGCGCTGGCTGCCCAGTTCACGCGCCAGTACGTAATCGGCAAAGCCGCTCACCAGTTCGCGACCGTTGGGGGCGCGGAAGCCGACGGAATAGTTCAGTGCGTTCTCCAGCGCGTAGCCTTCATGCGGGAAACCCGGTGGAATGTACAGAATATCACCCGGTTCCATTTCTTCGTCGATGATCGCGTCAAACGGCGCCACCTGGAGCAGGTCGGGGTGGGGACAGTGCTGTTTCATGGGCACTTTTTCACCCACGCGCCAGCGGCGACGGCCGGTGCCCTGAATGATAAACACGTCGTATTGATCGAGGTGTGGTCCCACGCCGCCGCCGGGTACCGAGAAGGAGATCATCAGGTCGTCCATACGCCAGTCGGGCAGTTGACGGAACGGGCGCATCAAGGCGCTGGAAGGCTCGTGCCAGTGGTCGACCGCCTGTACCAGCAGCGACCAGTTGTTTTCGCCCAGATGGTCATAACTTTCGAATGGCCCGTGTGCCACCTGCCAGCGTCCGTCCTGATGGCTGACCAAACGGCTATCCACTTCGTTTTCCATTGCCAGCCCAGCCAGCTCATCCGGGGAGATCGGATCGATAAAGTTTTTGAAGCCGCGCTTCAGAATTACCGGACGCTTTTGCCAATAACGTTGCAAAAAGTCGTTCCAGTCCAAATCTAATTGATAATCCATAGTCTATTCCAGGATAGAGGAGTGAGCGTGACAGGGATTATAACGGAAGTCAGGCCCGTTGGATCGGGGCCTGAGCAACAGAATTCACTCGTTGTGGTGGGAATCGTGCTGGCGAGCGAAGGTGACCATCATGCGCGCGCCGCCGAGTGGACTGTCGCTGATGGTAATACTGCCGTCGTATTGTTCAATGATTTCCGCCGCCACGGACAGCCCAAGGCCCTGGCCGGGACGCAGGGTATCAACGCGCTGACCACGTTGGAATATCAGACTGCGTTTGCTTTCCGGAATGCCAGGGCCGTCGTCGTCGATAACGAGGGTGAGATTTTTGTCAGAGTGGAGTGAAGTGATCTCGACAAATTCGAGGCAGTATTTGCAGGCATTTTCCAGTATGTTGCCCATCACTTCCATAAAGTCGTTTTTCTCGCCGACAAAGGTGATTTCCGGCGAGATATCCAGCGTGATCGCCACGCCTTTACGTTGATAAACCTTGTTCAGCGCCACCGTCAGGCCGTCGAGCAGTGCGGGTACCGAATGGATTTCGCGCGTCAGCACCGTCTGACCCGAGTTGATGCTGGCGCGGTGCAGATAGTAGCCGATCTGTTGTGAAATACGGCTGATTTGCTCCAGCATGATGGGTTCGGCTTCTTCGATGGTGGTTTGCTTGCCGGAGCGCAGTGAACGCAACGTGGTCTGCAAGACCGCCAACGGCGTTTTCAGGCTATGGGTAAGATCGGACAGGGTGGTGCGGTACTTGGTATAGCGCTGGCGCTCGTTACGCACCAGAATGTTCAGGTTGCGTACCAGACCGCGCAGTTCGCTGGGTGGGTTTTCATCCAACTGTTCGCGCGCACCGTTTTCCAGTTCGCTGACCTGATTGATCAGCGCTTTAATCGGCCGCAGGCTCCAATAGGCTGCCAGCCACAGCAACGGCACCACCAGCAGCAGGTTGGCCAATAGTACGTAGCTGAACCATTCCCATACCACGTCAGAGCGTTGCAATTCCTGTGGGATGGAATCCACCACCACGATGGTCAGTGCGGGCAGCCGTGCGGTTGCCGCGTATTTATTGACCGCTACCGAGTGCGTCAGCGCGTTCTGATCGGTATCGTCATAACGTTTCAGCTGATCCTGGGCTTTGGGGTTATCGCCGAGCACTTCGCTACTGACGTGCGTATCGGTGTCAATTTCATAAAACCCCGCTTCCTTCAGCCAGTCGCGCTGGATCAGTTTTTCCAGTTCCGGCACCTGGCGCTGGCTCCACAGCAGTTTGCCCTGTTCATCATAGATGAACACCAGCGTCGGCGAATTGATGTCGATATCCGGCGGTATGGCGATGGTCAGCTTTTGATCTTTCCACTGCGCCAGGCTGAAGAATAAATTGCTCTCGCCGCGCAGCAGGCGGAAAGCGGTCTTGTCGAAACTGACGATATAGCCGACCACCGCCACCAGGCCATAGGACAGCGACAGCGCCAGAATGACTCCGGCGGTCGCCATCAGGAAACGCGCGCGTAGCGAGAACGGTTTTTTATCCTTGTTGAACATTATGCTCACTTGGTATCGAAACGATAACCCTGACCGCGCACCGTAGTGATGACTTCCTGCGGATATTCAGCCTGTAATTTTTTGCGCAGACGCCCCATCAGTACGTCGATGGTGTGGCTTTCACGCAGCTCGGCGTCTGGATACAGTTGCAGCATCAGTGAATCTTTGCTGACCACTTTGCCGGCGTTGCGGATCAGCGTTTCGATGATGGTGTATTCGAACGCGGTCAGCTTGATCGGCCGATCGTTGACGCTCAGCTCACGCCGCGACAGATCGATCTGGAACGGCGGCAGCACGATCACCTGCGACGCCAGGCCGCTGTTGCGGCGCATCAGCGCCTGCATGCGGGCGATGACTTCTTCCAGATGAAAGGGTTTGGTGACGTAGTCGTCGGCGCCGGCTTCCAGCACTGCGACCTTGTCCTGCCAGCTTTCACGGGCGGTGAGTACCAGGATCGGCAGTTTCACCTGATGTGCGCGCCAGCGGCGGATCAGGCTCATGCCGTCTTCGCCGGGCAGGCCGAGGTCGACAATCGCAATGTCCGGCGCATGTTCCTGCAGAAAGTAATCCGCTTCTTTGGCATCTTCGGCGGCGTCAACCTGGTGACCCATTTCGCGCATTTGTACAGAAAGGTGATGGCGCAGCAGACCGTTATCTTCAACAACCAATACTCGCATAGAGCAGACTCCTGTTTACGCGCGGGTGAAGCTCCGTCGCCTAAATTATAAAGGTATCACGCATTTAAGCATGCTTTTACTGCCTGATTATCCGCAATAACCGATAAACGCTTGATAAACAGCCCGGACGTGAAGATAAACCAAACTTAAACAACGGTCGACTGCATGAAATGTGAGCAAGATCGTTGCAAAAAAACAAAGGTATTATTAAGGTATTGTATAGGTATCTTATTGATGCCAACACCAGGGTATTTCACCGCCGACCCGCTTGCATGCGGCCAGGCCAGTTAGCCAGTAAGGATATAATAATGAAACGTCCTCACCTGAAGCTGTCTGTCATGATGTTTATCGAGTGGTTCATCTGGGGCGCATGGTTCGTCCCGCTATGGCAATACCTCAACAAATTGGGCTTTACGCCAGGTGAAATCGCCTGGTCCTACAGCAGCACGGCGATTGCGGCGATCCTTTCGCCGGTGCTGGTCGGGGTGATTGCCGACCGCTATTTCGCTGCGCAGAAAGTGCTGGGTTGGTTGCACCTGGCCGGCGGTATTCTGATGTTCATCATCGCCTGGCAGACCGAGTTTTCTCGCTTCTTCCCGTTGCTGGTGGTGTATGCCATTACCTATATGCCTACCGTGGCGCTAACCAACAGTATCGCCTTCGCCAATATTGGCGATGCCGAGAAGGAGTTTCCGCGCATTCGCGTGCTGGGCACCCTCGGCTGGATTGCCTCCGGTCTGGTGATCGGCTTTTTGCTGCCGCCGCTGCTGGGCATGGGCAATATCTCCGACACCAATCAGCCACTGATCATTACCGGTATCGCCGCTATCTGCCTCGGGTTGTACAGTTTCCTGCTGCCGAATACGCCGGCACGCGGCACCGGGCCGGTGGATGTCAAAGCGCTGCTGGGGCTGAATGCGCTGGGATTGTTGAAAGATCGCTCGTTCGCCACCTTTGCGCTGTGCTCGTTTCTGTTTTGCATGCCATTGGCGTTTTATTACCAGTTTGCCAATGGCTATCTGACCCAGGTCGGATTGCCCGATGCCACCGGCTGGATGACGCTGGGACAGGTATCCGAAATTTTCGCCATGCTGGCCTTGCCGCTGCTGCTTAAACGCTACGGCATTAAAAAGGTGCTGATGCTGGGGTTCGTTACCGCCGCGATCCGCTACCTGTTCTTTATCTATGGCGGCACCGCTGACGTTTGGGCATACAGCATGCTGTTCCTCGGCATCTTGTTACACGGCGTCAGCTACGATTTCTATTTCGTCACCGGCTACATCTATGTGGATAAAAAGGCACCGGCGCATATGCGTACCGCGGCGCAGGGGTTGATCACGCTGATCTGCCAGGGGCTGGGCAGTTTTATCGGCAACTGGCTAGGAGGGCAGGCGATGACCACCTTTGCGCTGCAACAACCGCGTGACGGCATGACCTTTGACTGGTTTGCGGTGTGGGGTGTGGGAGCGGCGATGGTGGTGGCGGTGATGCTGCTGTTCCTGCTGTTTTTCCGCGAGCGCAACCACAGCATCACGCCGATCAATGTGACTCAGCCTTAAACCACCGGCCGGGCCTGATGCCCGGCGATGACAACGATTCAGGAGCAACAACCAATGAAGCCATTAACCCCGCAACAACGCGTCGTAGGCGCGCTTTATGGACAGATGTTGGGCGACGCGCTCGGCATGCCGTCAGAGCTGTGGCCGCGTGAACGGGTAAAGCAGCATTTTGGCTGGATTGACCGTTTTCTTGATGGTCCGGCGGAAAATAGCGCCGCCTGCTATTTCCGTGCGGCGCAATATACCGACGACACCTCAATGGCGTTGGCGCTGGCCGACGCGCTGATCGAGGCTGACGGCGAGGTCGTGCCGGAACTGATTGCCCGCAACGTGATCCGCTGGGTCGACGATTTTGACGCATTCAATAAAAACATTCTCGGCCCCAGTTCCAAACTGGCATTAGGCGCGCAGAAAAAGGGCACGCCGATTAGCGAACTGGATAACAACGGCGTCACCAATGGCGCGGCGATGCGGATTTCACCGCTTGGCTGCGTGTTGCCTTCTGCACCGCTGGACGATTTCTGCCAGCAGGTATGGTTGGCCTCCAGTCCGACGCATAAATCGGACATTGCCGTTGCTGGTGCGGTGGTGATTGCCTGGGCGATAGCCAAAGCGGTCGAGGGCGTCAGTTGGGCGGAGATTCGCCTGGCATTGCCGGGGGTTGCGGATTATGCCCAGCGCCGCCACAGCACCACCTTCAGCGCTTCGCTGGCGGCACGTGTTGAACTGGCCTTGCAGGTGGTTGATAGCTCGACCGGCACCGAGCAGGCGTCCGAGCGCATTTATCAATTGGTCGGCGCCGGCGTCAGTACCATCGAGTCGGTGCCGGCGGCGCTGGCGATGGTGGCCTTGGCGGATACCGATCCCAACCAGTGTGCGATTCTCTGCGCCAATCTGGGTGGCGACACTGATACCATTGGCGCGATGGCCACCGCCATTTGCGGTGCGCTGAACGGCATTGACGCCTTTGATCAACGCCTGTTGGCGCAATTGAAGCAGGTCAATACGCTGGATATTCCCGCTTATGCACAGGCGTTGCTGCGGCTGCGGCAAGCTCGGCAGGAGGGCCAATGAACAGGGCACGGCACGATTTACTGTTAACGCTGACGCAGGGCGGTTGGCATCAGCAATCGCCGGTGACGCTGATCGGTGCAGCGGTGATGGACATGGTGGTCAGCGCCGAGGCGCTGCCGCAGCGGGGTGGCGATGTTGCCGCGCAGATGCAGGGGTTCCATCTCGGCGGCTGCGCGTTAAACATTGCCGTAGCGCTGAAGCAACTGGGCATTGTCAGCCGTAATCTGCTGCCGCTGGGCGAGGGCATGTGGGCCGATCGACTGCGTGGCGAAATGGCGCAGCGCGGGGTGCACTCCGATCTGGCGGTGGGCGGCGAGGATAACGGTTGGTGCATGGCACTGGTGGAGCCGGACGGCGAGCGTACGTTCATTTCCATCGACGGTATAGAAAACCGTTGGCAAACGGCGTGGCTGCAGGGCGCGGCGCCGCAAGGCGGGCTGGTATACCTTTCCGGCTATCAGTTGGGATCGGGGGGCGGCGCGGTACTGCTGCAGTGGATGCAGCAACTGCCTGCCACGGTGCGGGTGGTGCTGGATATTGGCCCGCGCATCGATGTGATGCCGGACGATTTGCTGCAACGTCTGATTCGTCCCGGCGTGCTGTTGACGCTAAACCAGCGCGAAGCGCAACTGTTGGGGATGGGCGAGGATATTGAAGGCTTCTGTCGGCAGCTGTGGCAACGTACCGGGCAATGGGTGGTGGTGCGTTTTGGTGACCAAGGCGGGTACTATTACGCCGAGCCGGGCGAATGCGGCTGGGTAGCGGCCAGGGCGGTGACGGTGGCCGACAGCATTGGCGCTGGCGACAGTCATACTGCCGGTTTGCTGGCCGGGTTGGCATTGGGGCTGACACCGCAGCAAACCATGCTGCTGGCCAACAGCATTGCCGGTTATGTGGTTTCACGCCCTGGCGGAGATTGCGCGCCGACGCTGGCGCAACTGCTGGCCAGCGAAGCCGGTTAATCCTCGCTGATAAACTCGTACATGTCGCTGCGGCAAAAGCTCTCGCTGTATTCTATCGGTTTCTTCTGCCGATCAAACAGCGTTTGCTTGATGATCAGCAGCGGCATGGGATCTTTCAATTGCAGGGTGCGCTGGGTTTCTTCATCGGTCATTGCCGCGCTGACCTGGCTGCGCAGCGACCCCATTTCGACGTTGTTGAGGCGGAAATAGTCATACAGCGACAGGCCGATATCTTCAACGTTGGCGATAGCCTCCGCCACCACATAAGACACCGCCAGCGACATCGGTTTCCCGTCGATAAAGTGAATGCGTTTGAGTTTATAAACGGCGGTATTTTCTGCCAGCGCCAGCTTTGCCGCCAGTTGGCTATCGGCAACCACGCGTTCGCGGCTGATCCACACCGTATCGGGCCGTCGCCCTTGCAGCATGACCTCGCGTGAAAAGCCTTTTACATCCGCCAGTGAATAGGCCAGCTTGGCCTGTGGCGAGGTTTGGCGAATAAAAGTGCCATAACCGCGTGAACGGCCAATAATGCCGTCCTCCTCCAGACAGGCCAGCGCCTTGCGCACGGTAATGCGTGAAATGCCCAGCCGATCGGTGAAATGACGCTCGCTGGGTAAGAAGTCCCCTTCGCTCAGCACACCCTGTTCGATCGCCTGGCGTATTGACGCGTTAAAACGCAGATAGAGCGGCATGGCACCCGCGCTGCTCAGATCCTGCTGTAGTTTATCCAGCAGACGCTGGTTGGTTTCCATGCTCATAACCGGCCGAAATCCTGTTGCCTCAATACGATATGTCTTATTTAAGGTGATTTTACCCCGTGGCGCAACAGCCAGCGTGAGTGAAATCTGGCGAGAATCCGCGCAAAACGGTGGCGGCACTGGTAAGTTGATGCGCATGACGAGAAAATGCTCCTAACAGATTGATGCTGCGCCGGTATTCACCTGCGCTTTGAGACCGATTACATGAAGCAGAATGAGCATCCCACGCTGGGCTCCGCCAACGAGATCGAACTCGCTACGGCAAAGATTAAACCGCTGCTCACACGCCTGCGTCGGCAGCGAATGACCTTGAAAGCGGCGTTGCACCTGGCTATCAGGCAATTGGTAACCGCAGGCGAACTGAAAACGCTGAGCCGGCTGCCCCCCAGCCGCCGACTGGCCAGCGCACTGGGCATATCGCGCGATACGGTCGAACTGACCTACGCCCAGTTAGAGGCCGAAGGGTATCTGGCTCGAACGGTTGGGCGCGGCAGTTTTGTCAGCTACCGCAACAGCCCGCTGATTGGCCGTGAGCTATTGGCCGCCGACGCCACCGCTCAGGCTAGCCTGACTGAACAGGCGTTAAGCGCCAGCGGGCGCGTGTTGCTGGTTAGTGGCTATACGCCACATGCCGGCCTCGTTGGCGCGCTGACCCCGTCGGCGCCGGATCTGCGGCAGTTCCCGATCGACAACTGGTTGCAGTTGGAAAAGTCGGCGGTGCGACATCACACCGAACAGCTTTTGGGCTATGGCGATCCTCAAGGGCTAGTGGCGTTACGTAGCGAAATTGTCGACTACCTGCGGCGGGAGCGGGGGGTAAAAGCCACCGCGGAACAGGTGGTGATCGTCAGCAGTTCACAGCAGGCGCTGTCGTTGTGTACCCAGGTGTTGTTCAACGCCGGTGACGCGGTGTTCGTTGAGGAACCGGGCTATCAGGGAGCAAAAAAGCTGGTGTGCGCTGCCGGTCTGCGTGCTATCCCGATTGAGGTGGACCCGCGGGGGATCAACGTCGACCAACTGGTAGCAACCCGGCCGAGTGGTCGAGGTGTGTATGTTACCCCTTCGCACCACTACCCGTTGGGGCACTCGCTGGATATCGATCGTCGATTAGGCTTGCTGGCCTGGGCGCGCCAGGAAAATGCCTGGATCATCGAAGATGACTACGATTCCGAATTTACCTACCACGGCATGCCGACGGCTTCGTTGCAGGGGCTGGATCAGCATCAGCGTACCCTGTATATCGGCACCTTCAGCAAGACCCTGTTTCCGGGTTTACGGCTGGGTTTTATCATTGTGCCGCCCTCCTTGATTATTCCGATGGTGGCAGCCAAGCAACTTCAGGACGGCTGCACCGCGACGCTGTCGCAGGCGACGCTGTATGCCTTTTTACGATCGGATGGTTATACCGAGCATTTAAGAAACATGCGCCTGCTGTACAAAGCCCGCCTGGACATTTTATTTGCCGCGGTCAATCAATACCTCGCGGCGTGGACACGGCCGCATTTGCCGCAAGGGGGGTTACAGCTGGTCTGCCCGCTGGTCGACGCGGCAACCGAGCGCAGGCTGGTGGCCGCCGGTGCCGAACAGGGGATCCGGCTGTACGGCCTGGCGGATTTTTATACCGACACCCCCGGGCAGGGCGCATTGGTGCTGGGTTTTGCCGCCTATACGCCGAGCGAAATCGTGCAATTTATCAAACGACTGGCACAGATATTTGCCGCCCTGCCTATGCCGAAGAACCGCTAAAATTGGTCTGCCCGCCGTGATGGATTGGTCGGTACTCTGCGCCTGGCCGCCGGTGTACTCTGCGCTTATTCAACATACGTTGTGTAACTGGAGTGACAATGAGTTCAATAGATCGGGCAGTACAAATACGCAGAGTTCACCATGACGATCGGGCGCAGTGGCTGGCTTTATGGCAAGGCTATCTGCATTTCTATCGTGCAGAGGTAAGCGACAGCGTCAGCGAAGAGACATTTGTCCGCCTGACCCGCGAGGAGCCGGTTTATGGCCTGGTGGCGCAGGATCGGGACGGCAGATTATTGGGGTTGATGAATCTGATCTTCCACCCGTCGACCTGGAGTTCACAGGGATATTGCTATATCGAAGATTTGTATGTTTCACCCGCTGCGCGTGGACAAAAAGTGTCTGAACAGCTGTTCGAACAGGCTTATCGATTAGCGGATCAGCGTCAGTGCGACCGCGTTTACTGGATGACCCAGGAATATAACGCGCCGGCGCGCTCGCTGTACGACAAAGTGGGCAATCGCAGTTCATTCGTGGTTTATAACCGCTAACGACTGAGGAAGAGATACGGATGGCAATCAATCATTATGGCCAGCCGATAGGCGAAGCGCTAACCGACTGGCAAGCCGTGAACAGGCCTGACGCGCTGGCACTAAACGGGACTTTTTGCCGATTGGTGGCGCTGGATGCGCCGCGTGACTACCGCGGACTATTCGATGCTTATCAACGGGCGGCGGATGACCGTGACTGGACCTATTTACCCGCGGAGCGGCCGGACAGCCTGCAAGCGATGCTGCAGCATTTGCAGGCGCTGCAAGCGGATCCGTCACTGGTGTCTTATACGGTATGCGATCCCGTCAGCGGCGAACCGCTGGGTACGGTGGCATTGATGCGCATCGATCCCGCCAACGGCGTGCTGGAAATTGGTCATGTCAATTGGTCACCGGCGATGAAACAGCGCCCCAGCGCCAGCGAAGCCATTTTCCTGCTGCTGCGCTACGCCTTCAATCAGCTAGGTTATCGACGCTGCGAATGGAAATGCGACAGTCTTAACGCGCCGTCGCGACGGGCGGCACTGCGCTTTGGTTTTGTCTATGAAGGGCAGTTTAAATGTGCGATCGTGATTAAAGGGCGCAACCGTGATACCGACTGGTTTGCCATCACGCGCGACCGCTGGCCAACCATCGAGCGTGGGTTTGCACGCTGGCTGGCGGCGGATAATTTTACCCCAGACGGGCAGCAGAAAACGCGGTTGCAGGCCTTGTTCGATTAACTCGCCAGCATCCGTCTTGTACCACCGCTAGCCGGCAGCAAGGCGATGGCGAACATAAAAAAAGCGACCCGCTGAGGTCGCTTTTGGCTGTCTGCGAACGGCTTACTTCAGTTCATCAACCATGGTGGTGGCGCGACCAATGTAATTGGCCGGCGTCATGGCCTTCAGACGGGTTTTTTCTTCTTCCGGCAGTTCCAGGCCGTCGATGAATGCCTGCATGCCGGCGGCATCAACGCGTTTGCCACGCGTCAATTCCTTCAGTTTTTCATAAGGTTTTTCAATGCCGTAACGGCGCATAACGGTCTGGATCGGCTCGGCCAGCACTTCCCAGTTGTGATCCAGTTCATCCAGCAGATGTGCCTGGTTTACTTCCAGTTTGCTGATGCCTTTCATGGTCGCCTGATAGGCGATCAACGCATAGCCCAGGCCGACGCCCAGGTTGCGCAGCACGGTGGAGTCGGTCAGGTCACGCTGCCAGCGCGAAACCGGCAATTTGCTTGCCAGGTGCCCCATCACGGCATTAGCCAGACCCAGGTTGCCTTCGGAGTTTTCGAAGTCGATGGGGTTAACCTTGTGCGGCATGGTGGAGGAACCGATTTCGCCGGCAATGGTTTTTTGCTTGAAGTGATTCAGAGCAATGTAACCCCAGATGTCGCGGTCGAAGTCGATCAGAATGGTGTTGAAGCGCGCGACGCAATCAAACAGCTCGGCAATATAGTCATGCGGTTCAATCTGCGTGGTGTATGGGTTCCAGGTAATGCCCAGCGAAGTGACGAACTCTTCGCTGAAACGGTGCCAGTCCACTTCTGGATAGGCCACGATGTGTGCATTGTAGTTGCCGACCGCGCCGTTGATTTTGCCGAGGATCTCGACCTGTTCCAACTGACGGAACTGGCGGTCCATGCGGTAGGCGACGTTGGCCAGTTCTTTACCGACGGTGGACGGCGTAGCCGGCTGACCGTGGGTACGGGACAGCAATGGAATGTCGCGATATTCCTGTGCCAGACCTTTGATCGCGTCGATGATCTTGCGCCAGAACGGCAGCACCACGTCCTGACGTGCGGTGTTGAGCATCAGCGCGTGGGACAGGTTGTTGATGTCTTCCGAGGTACAGGCGAAGTGAATGAATTCGGAGACTGCGTGCAGCGCAGGCACTGCCGCTACCTTTTCCTTCAGGAAATACTCTACCGCCTTCACATCGTGATTGGTGGTGCGTTCGATAGTCTTGATGCGCTGCGCGTCTTCTTCGCTGAATTCGGCGACGATCTGGTCGAGGTAAGCGTTTGCGTCGGCGTCAAAAGCGGGAACTTCCTTGATTTCTGCGCAGGCTGCCAGTTTTTGCAGCCAACGTACTTCAACCTGTACGCGGAATTTCAGCAAGCCGAATTCGCTGAAAATAGTGCGCAGTGCGCTGACTTTATCACCGTAGCGTCCGTCAACGGGTGAAACGGCGGTCAGTGAGGATAATTCCATCGGTAGCAACTCCTGGGATCGATTAACAATGAGCAACGATATTTTGCGCCTGTTTGAACAGACGATTACGAGAAAACATTAATTGCAGACGGCTGCCGCCAACCTGCTGCCACAGTACCGCGGCGCGAATGCCGGCCAGCAGCGTGGCGCGAACCTTGGCCTGCACCTGGGTATTTTGCAAAATGGCCGGTGAACCCGTGACCTGGATGCGCGGCCCCAGCGGGCTGACCACGTCGACATAAATGCCGGCCAGGGCGCTGACAATGGTTTCGGATTCCAAATCAAAATGCGCCAGTTGGCGTTCCAATTGATCGAGACGTTCGCCCAGCGTGTTCATGGCCTGCTTATTGGCGTTGAGTTTGCGCTCAAGCACCATCAGGCTGATGGTGTAGCGCGTCAGTTCCGCGCCAGGGCCTTTATTATTGGCATTCAGCACGCCCATCAGCGTTTCAAGGCCAACCTTCAGGTTACACTCTTCACCGCCGAATACTGCCAGGGTTGAGGACGGATTCATTTGCAACAGACTGTTCAGCGAGGTATGCAACGCGTCGCGGTCACACTGGCCTTCATGCGCCAACTGTTGCACCAGACGCGCGGCCTGGCTGATCCCGGCCATCGCCAGCGTAATGTCATAATAATTCTTCGCCACGAATACTCCTGTAAACGCTGTTAACGGTACATGGCTTACGGCTAAAGGGTTTTGTGTATCGGGAAACGACGCCGCGGGCTCGGGCCACAATGGCTGGCCGCAGCAGTCACAACGATGACAACGAATGTCACGGATCATGCCACAAAACGGCGGTTAAACCCAGTGCCAAAACGCAGGCTGCGATGCATCGACGTCCGGGGGCGAAAGGGTGGTTGAATAGTAGGCAAAACAGGTGCCATTCGGCACCTGTTGACGGGATAATTACGCTTGAGGCAGCGGCAGGCGCTGTTCGATGATGCCGCCGCCCAGGCAGATTTCACCCTGGTAAAACACCGCAGACTGGCCCGGGGTGACCGCGGCGACCGGCTCGTCGAAACGTACCTCGATACGCTCGGCGTCGATCGGCGTTACGGTGCATGCCAGATCCTGCTGACGATAGCGGGTTTTTACCGTGCAACGCAGCGGTGCGGTTAACGGCTGGCGATCGACCCAGTGCAGTTGTTGGGCAATCAGTCCCACCGACATCAGACGAGGGTGGTCGTGGCCCTGGGCGACGACCAACTGATTATTGGCAACGTCTTTATCCACGACGTACCACGGATCTTCGCTGCTGTCTTTCATGCCACCAATGCCCAACCCCTTGCGCTGACCGAGGGTGTGATACATCAAACCCTGATGTTCACCGATGGTTTGACCGTCGACGGTGACGATCGGGCCTGGTTGCGCCGGCAGATAGCGGCCGAGGAAGTCGCGGAATTTACGCTCGCCGATAAAGCAGATGCCGGTGGAGTCTTTTTTCTTGGCGGTGACCAGTTCCAGCTGTTCGGCAATACGCCGCACTTGCGGTTTTTCCAGCTCGCCCACCGGGAACAGGCTTTGCGCGACCTGCTCGTGGCTAAGGGTATACAGGAAGTAGCTCTGATCTTTATTGCCGTCGACGCCGCGCAGCAGGCGGCTTTTGCCGTCAACGTCCTGGCGGCGCACATAGTGACCGGTGGCGATAAAATCGGCCCCCAGATCTTCGGCGGCAAACTCCAGGAACGCTTTGAACTTGATTTCCTTATTGCACAGGATATCCGGGTTTGGCGTGCGACCGGCCTTGTACTCTTCCAGGAACAGTTCGAATACATTGTCCCAGTATTCAGCCGCAAAGTTTACCGTGTGCAGCTCAATGCCGAGCTTGTCGCACACCGCTTGCGCGTCGGCCAGGTCTGTCGCGGCGGAGCAGTATTCTTCGTCATCGTCCTCTTCCCAGTTCTTCATAAACAGCCCAGCGACCTGATAGCCCTGTTGCTGTAACAGATAGGCAGTAACGGAAGAGTCGACGCCGCCGGACATACCGACGATTACTTTTTTCTGGCTGTTGTCTGACATGGGGATCTCACGAACTTGAACACGAACCGTGCTGGTAAAAAACAAGCGCAGGATTTTACCACGATGCTGCCCGGCGCGCACGGCACATATTGTGCGCTAGAACGGCCAGTTAAAACTGCCGACCAGCGACAGCGGGTAGCGTTCCGGTTGCAGGTAACAGCGCAGGCTTTCCGCTACCAGCGGCGAGCGCAGGTTGGGCGCGGTTAAAATCTGCTCGGCGCTCAGCCAATGGCAACGGTCGATGTCGGCATCGTGCGGTTCGGTTGGCAGCGTTTGCGCCAGTTCAATGGCAAAGCAAAAACGCAGAAACGGCGTACGGTCCGGGGCGATCCATTGATGCAGTTTAAGGAATGACTGCGGTGCAGCGCGGATGCCGGTTTCCTCCCACAGTTCGCGTTCAGCCGCCTGGATCAGCGTTTCATCGGCTTCCAGGTGGCCAGCCGGCTGGTTCCACAATGCCTTGTTGTTTACCGTTTCTTCAACGATCAGAAACTTGCCGGCGGCATGAACCACGCAGGCGACGGTGACGTGCGGTTTGAACATGACGGCTCCTTACAGCGGTTTATCGATATGCTGATAAATGGCATCCAGTTCGGCGATGCGCGTGGCGTAGCTGTTACTCAGACAGTTGACGTCATTGCCGCAGCGATTGCGCTGCGCCAGCCAACGGGTTTGGTCGTCCTGCATATTGCCACGCATGCCCATGGCAAACAGGCCGCGCAAAAACTGGTATTTGGTGGCCATTTCTACGTCTTTATCGCTCAGCGAGCGGCTGGCGCAGATGGCGCGCTCATCGGTTGCCGTCGCCTGGCGACAGTCGAAACTGGCAGCCTGCGCGCCGGCGACGCACAGTAGCGTAGACAACATCAGCGGAAGGGTTTTTCCCATAGCGGCGACTCCTTGTAGGATTACAGCGACTCGATAAGTTTCCATTCGCCGGGCTGGAGTTCGCCCAGCGCAAGCTCTCCCATACTGTAGCGAATCAAACGCAGAGTCGGAAAGCCGATATGCGCGGTCATGCGCCGTACCTGGCGGTTTCGCCCTTCATACAGGGTTATTTTCAACCAGCGGGTGGGGATGGCCTTCCGCTCGCGGATCGGAGGATGGCGTGGCCACAGCCAGGTCGGCTCGTCCACCAGCTCGACGCCGGCAGGCAGGGTCGGCCCGTCTTTCAGCGTCACCCCGGCACGTAACGGTGCCACATCGTCGTCTTGCGGCGCGCCTTCCACCTGCACGTAATACACCTTGCCGGTGCGTTTGCCCGGCTGGGTCAATTGCGCCTGCAGCTTGCCGTCGTTGGTCAATACCAGCAGGCCTTCGCTGTCGCGATCCAGTCTCCCGGCGGCGTAGACGTCATTGAAAGGGATGAATTCCTTCAGCGTGGCGCGGCCGGCTTCGTCGGTAAACTGCGGTAATACGTCGAACGGTTTGTTGAATAATATCACCCTGCGCGGCCCGTGCATGGCGGGGCGTTTGGCGGGCTTTGGCTGGCTGAATCGTTTAACTTGGTGATTTTTAACAGGGAATTTAGTCATAACGGTTGTGCTGGCAAATGATAGGCGCATTATAGCCGAATCCGTTTCGGATTGGCGCGGGTAGAATATTCGAGTAGTATTGACACGCATCTTACAAAGCATTAACAAAAATTGCGCTTGAAGGAGAGGTTGATGGAAAGCAAAGTAGTTGTTCCGGCAGAAGGTAAAAAGATTACGGTCGATGCCCAGGGTAAACTGGTTGTTCCGCATAACCCGATCATTCCGTTCATCGAAGGCGACGGTATTGGCGTTGACGTAACCCCTGCCATGATTAACGTGGTTGATGCTGCAGTAAAAAAAGCCTACCACGGCGAGCGTAAAATCTCCTGGATGGAAATCTACACCGGTGAAAAATCCACTCACGTTTACGGGAAAGACGTGTGGCTGCCGGATGAAACCCTGGATCTGATCCGTGATTACCGCGTTGCCATCAAGGGCCCACTGACCACGCCAGTCGGCGGCGGTATTCGTTCCCTGAACGTGGCGCTGCGCCAACAGCTCGACCTGTATGTCTGCCTGCGTCCGGTGCGTTACTACCAGGGCACGCCAAGCCCGGTTAAACACCCGGAACTGACCGATATGGTGATCTTCCGCGAAAACGCCGAAGACATCTACGCCGGTATCGAATGGAAAGCGGGCTCTGCCGAAGCAGACAAAGTCATCAAGTTCCTGCGCGACGAAATGGGCGTGAAGAAGATCCGCTTCCCTGAGCAGTGCGGTATCGGCGTCAAGCCGTGCTCGGAAGAAGGCACCAAACGTCTGGTGCGTGCGGCCATCGAATACGCGATCGTCAATGACCGTGATTCCGTGACGCTGGTTCACAAAGGCAACATCATGAAGTTCACCGAAGGTGCCTTCAAGGATTGGGGCTACGAGCTGGCGCGCGAAGAGTTTGGCGGTGAACTGATTGACGGCGGCCCATGGCTGAAGATCAAGAACCCGAACACCGGCAAAGAGATCGTGGTTAAAGACGTGATCGCCGATGCGTTCCTGCAGCAAATCCTGCTGCGTCCGGCAGAATACGACGTGATCGCCTGTATGAACCTGAACGGTGACTACATTTCCGATGCTCTGGCGGCACAGGTTGGCGGTATCGGTATTGCCCCTGGCGCCAACATTGGCGACGAATGCGCACTGTTTGAAGCAACCCACGGCACGGCGCCTAAATATGCCGGTCAGGATAAAGTGAACCCAGGTTCAGTGATCCTGTCTGCTGAAATGATGCTGCGTCACCTGGGCTGGTTCGAAGCGGCTGACCTGATTGTTAAGGGCACCGAAGGCGCAATCGCTGCCAAGACCGTGACCTATGACTTCGAACGCCTGATGGAAGGCGCTAAACTGCTGAAATGTTCAGAGTTTGGCGACGCTATCGTTAAACACATGTAAGTTACTCCATTGTAGCTAATGTTAACGGGGGCGAGATGTCCCCGTATTTTTTCCCACCTTAAAAATTCTTCTGCAAAACCTCTGCAAAACTCTTCTGCAAAACGGTATGAAAAATGACCGATTTTCACGCACCAACAACTCTCCATTCTTTGCCTCGGTCATCGTTGTATCGATCGGTTTGACTCTGACTTTTATGTCCCAGTAAATCCCGAGTATTGATTTTTTGCTCCCGGTATAAGCGTTCTGCCAGCGAACGAATTTCGTGAAAACTGGGTGGTGTGCCCTTGCTCCAAGATAACCCCGACAGCTCGCGAATTTTTTTAAAGCTGGTACTGATCGTATTGGGCTTAACCATGCCTCCACGCCTGGCCATTGCCGTATTGTGCGTGTAGTGGACGAGGTAAGGGCTGACGATATGATCCCGACACTGAGCGATTACTTGCTCCAGAGTCATGCCAATGGCATCACAGCGAAGGGAAAGCGGTATTGCGACCTTAGCCCCGGTTTTTATCTGTTCAACGTGTAGATGGCCGTCCCACATGTCTGAAAACTGCATTTTGCTGATGTCTCCCTGTCGTTGGGCTGTAACCAGGCCCAGTAACATAGCATTCTTCATGTACTCAAGCGGCGGTGGCGTCACGCTAAGCATGGTATTGAATTCATCTAAAATCATACGTTCACGACCTATACGGTTATGTGGGTTTTTCGTCGCCTCGGCAGGGTTGTAACCTGGAGGAACTTCGCCGGCATGTTGCGCTTCTTTGAAAACATCGATCAGCGTTGTCCTGACCACCTGCGCCATTCTGGTATGGCCCTGTTTTTTGTAATCATCCAGAATGTCCGCAATATCACGGGTATCTACATCGCGGATCGGTTTAGATGCCAATGCATTCCGCATGGCTTTAACTGGGGCGATTTTTTGTTTAACGGTGTTCTCAGTAATTTCTTTTGCTGCTTTGCGCTCCTCCTGGATCACCAGATAACGATCGAGCCACGTTGAAACACTGATGCTTCCGCCGACCGCACGGCTCAGCTTGTCCCGAACGGCAAGAGTATTGCGCAGTTGCTGCTCTGATAATCTGTTATTAGCTTCGATTGCTATCGCTTTTGCTTCTTCGGCATTAGTCCCTAAACCATGGACTGCGCCGGTGAGAGGGTGCTTATATTTCCAATATATGCGCTGAGTTCGCTTGTCAGTGCTGCAATAAAGCCCTGGAATATTCAACGCAAATTTACGAGGCCTGCCCATCATTTAAAATCCTCAGCAAGCGGGGATCGTCGTTTTTCTTTGTCACAGGTTTACATGAAAGACCGATATATCTGGCCCCTTTGTCTACCCGCCAATATCGACCCGCTTTCTTTGCTGGTGGATCGATCATGTTGTTTTTTGCGTAAGACAGAATGGTTGTGTAACTCGGACAATCCTCCGAACCAAATTCTTCTATCGCCCATTCCTTCAATAATTGAGTTCGTGACATTGGTTATGCTCCTACGCACAACCGGCCACGATCTTACTCATGGCCTGCGTTGTGTTTTGATTTTCGAAAATCATTTCTCAGGTCGATAGACTTCGCTGCAGTACAGAACAGCGTGCGGCCGGCGTAACTGGATAGCCTTTTTCACCTGCACACATTCAGCTTTGGTCGAGTAAACCCGTTCAGACACCGGCAGCGCGTCGCAGGCGTCGTGGCCGCACGGACTGACCAGCAGGACAAAGCCGATCAGGACGTCGATCATTGCTGGTACTCCGGTCGCAGGTCGTCCAGTGCCAAAGTAAAGCGCTCATAATCTGCTGGTGGCAGGGCATTTTTCCAGTTCGCTACCAGCGTTTCCAATTGCTGAAATTTCTGGTTATCGGTGCCATCCAGGGCGCTGAATGCTGCATCAATTTCGGACACGCCCCTAAAACCACTGCGTTTTTTCTGAGCCTTTCCTCGCAGACTGAACAGCAGAGAGCTGCCCAGAGCGTCCTTGTGCTTGGCGATCCGCTGTTCGATGGTGGCGGCTTCTTCCTGAGTACTGGCTTCGTCCAGCGCGGCGCTAAGGGCTTCTGCCAACTCGGCGGCTTTTCCTGCATCTGGTTCTGTTGAAGTAGGAGGGCTATCCAGCTCGGTGACAGCAGATGCAACGGGTGTTATATCCTTCTCGGCGCGCGGCGTTGGCTCCAGCAGTTCATCGTCAGAATAGATACCCAGGATCACATCCGGGCAATACAAACGAGCCCAACGTTTAACGGATAAATACGCCAACTGCTGGCGAGGGTCACTTGCCCACAACGTTGAATTACGCACCTGTGCCTGAGACAAATAAAGCACCAGTTCACGCGGTTCGTCTTCCCCTTTTAACGTGGCCCATGCACGGACACCGACGCCTTTTTCATCGGCAAGAGACCAGCCTGGGGCGATGTATTTATTTCCACTTTTACCGGTTTTCTCGACAAAACAGCCAAGGATATTTTCCCACGGCCCGAACCATTCGAAGTGAATGCGATCTTTAGTTGGCGCCATGCTGTTGATAATGGCGTTGACCAACTGAGCCTCATAACCCAGCGTGCCGTTAACCAGATGGGTCTTTTGAGCAACGACGAAGGGGTCCATACCCCAACGCGCTGCCTGCATAGTGATCGCCATACAGGCATCGGGTTGATCGCGAAAATGTTGAGGCACCATTGCGCCACTTTTCGCCATCACTTCTGAAATTTTCATCAGGCGATCAAACAAATCGCCATTAGTCAGGATGGATACATTGTCGATGATGCCGTTTTTCTTCTGTTCGATAATTTCAGTGCTCATGATGGCTCTCCGTTCAGCTCTTTCAGGCGTGACAGTTCGTAATCGGTCAGGGTGTCAGTAAATACCTCGGTTATGGGCTCCGGCCAGATACCGGTATCCATTGCGTTGCGGATTGCTGCCAACTGCTGTTTGTAAATGGCGCGGCCCAAAGCCAGTTCATCGGCGGAGGCCTCGACGACTGCCACCCAGTGGTAACCTGGTTCTTTGTTGACGAAGATCCAGAAGAACTGGTCGAACATCCCGACGTCGCAATACATGCCGGCGCTCATGTGGTAATCGCGCTCGATGATTTCGCGGTGTAGGCGCTGACGGAGGTTATCCTGCTTGACGTACGGCAGGCTGACGGTTTTCAGGTCGATGGCAATCCGTCGTACGCCGGTGTCTACTTCCAGATCGGGGCGAACCCGAACGTCGAGCCCCGTCTCTTCATCAATCCCGAAGTAACTTACCTCTGTATCACGCTGCGGATGTTGCAGCCATTTCCCGGCCTGAGGGTGAGACAGCAGGGCATATTGAATCGCTTTTGCATGTTGGAACTGTTGCTGAGTGACTGTCTGGCGCGGCTCGCTGTTATTTTTCCAGGCGCTGATAAGTTCGTCGGCGAATACCGCCGTCGGCAAAATCGTTTTGATACGCGCAGCCATATCCTCTTTGCTGCCGCTTACCGGTAGAGGGGCAGGAATAGCGCGCTCCAGCTGCACGAATGCCGGGTCGATGGCTTCCAATTGCTCGAGCAGCGCATCACGTGAACCTGCGGTTTTAAGCGGTACCGGCAGCGTGGCATTGTATTCTTTGATGCAGGCCTTCATTGCTGTCGCAGTAGGTTTTTGGTCTTCGCCAATACGCTGAAACTCAACGGGCAGCAGGCCATAGAACTGTCCTATTTCGTCGGCATTACCACCCAGTGCATACGGTACCGGCAGTGTGGCGTTGTGTTTTTCGATTACTGCCCGAAGCGTGTCTGCGTCGGCCTGTTTCGGCAGTGCAGCGTTGTGCTTGTCGATAAATGCTCGCATCGATGCTGTGTCGGTAAATGCCCCTTCAGGGATAAGCGGTTCAACGCTAAACTCGGCGTCCAGTTTTTCTGGCTCGAGTGCCAGCGTATGAACCAGCGAGCCGAATGTCAGCGCGTCGGTGCGTTCACGCTGAATAGACTTGATGACGTGGCGGCCGTGGTAATACATCAGGCTGATCCGCGCATCCTTCGCCATTGTGCTGCTGATGCCGTTTGCTGAGTGGTAGACCTCGTTAGGGATATCCAGATAGCGACCCGGCTCGAAGTATGCCGGTGCCGTGGTGGCCGGTTCTTCCCGGTGTTTTGCGTCGTCGGCTGCTGCGGTGGCTGCGCTGTGTACTTCGTCTTGCTCCGCGGTATCTGACAATTTAGCCGTTTCACCTGACAAATCGGCTGCTTTGGTTGACGAATTCAGGAATTCCCGAACATTTTCGGTTGTCAGATCCCCATTTTCCCGAAAATCGTTTGATGCTGGTTCATCAACGGTGACGTTGGCCAGTGGTGACTCAGCAAATAGTGTAGATACGTCGAATTGACCAGCACCCATGCTGAGCAGTTCTCCTTTTGCAGGGGACTGATGCTGCTGTGCGACTTCCGTTTTTTCGCCTTCATTTGAGGCATCAGGCTGCGGCATCTCTACGTTTTCCTGCTGGCTAGCGACGTTTGCCAGTTCTAATTCCTGGCGAGCTTCTTTCAAATTGAACTCGACACGTTCGTTGATAAACGCTGCACGCGGATCCGGTTCATCATTCCAATTTTCCAACACGTCACAGGTAATGTGATGCACGTCATCAGCGCTGAGCTGGCAGAAGGGATCGTGTGGCTCGATATCGATTGCCACTACTCGGGCCACGTAAGTGAGAGATGCGCTGCCATCGCTGACGTTTTGCATGAGCTCGGTGACATCACTTTCACTCATGATTCGTGTTTTTCCGCTGAGCGCTTCCATGACTTCATTACGGATCCATACGCGTCGTTTAGACTCTGGGCCTACGATACCCATGGCACTCACGACAGCCACTTCCGTTTTTTCACCCTCATTTGAGGTGGTTTTGATAGCCAGGTCATCCTGTTGTGCATCCCCTGCATCAGGCTGTTTATAGCCAATCAACCCTGGACATGCCGGGTGACCGGCAAGGCGCGATTTGACAAAATGCAGGCGGCTTTCGTTATCGGTCAAAAGCTTGAGGTTTTTCAACCCTTCGGAAATGATCGCATGCCGCGTATCTGTATCAACTTCCTGAATGCCTTCGATAACACAGTACGTGCTGTACCAGGCGCGCCACGCGGGATCACGTGCATCAACGATGCCGTTTGCGTCTTTGACATCACGAGCCTTCGCATCTGAGGGATGGATCCCTTTAATGGAAAGTGCTACTTGGGTTTTTAGCGTTGCGTCACCGATCGCCGGTATTGCCGTGCCAGACCAGCACGGCGATTCTTCTGCCTGTTCGTTAGGCTCGGTGCCATTGGTGAGGGTTACGCCTGACTCGGTGCGTCGCTGCTCCTCGGCTTTTTCGACTGGCTTGGCGCCGCCAGTCTGCCACTTGGTGATAACGCCCGCACGTTCCTCTACCTTGGCGTCCAGGTATTCGGTGGCAAACTGGCAAAGTTTACCCAGTTCTGGCACTTTGCCGAACGGTAGCCAAACAGCTTTCATGGCGGCGATTGCAACGATTGGCATTTCTGGATAAATGAACTCGTGCTGTTTGAGGCTGGTCAGTGCCAGAATCACGTTTTGCGGGTAACGTTGCGCATCGTCCATAACGAGCGCTTTGGCTGCTTTTAACTGCTCTTCGTTCAGTTTCAGGCATTCGCGGCCATACAGCCAGGCAGCGGCGATCACGGTATGTTTGTCGAGGTTGGTCGCCAAGTATTCGCCTGCAGGTTTCTGCTGCTCCTGCACCACCTGCGGTTTTGCGGTACTCCTGCCATTTTCTTCTGCTCCTGCATCACCTGCAGCTTTTACCATGTATGGATACAGCTTCGGGAATGCCACGGACGGATCGAGCGTGTCGCGCGGCACACAGGTTTTGCTGGCGGCGCTTTCCAGCGCCCAGGTGAGCCAGAATGTTTCGCTGAATTCGCCTTCTGCCGGCAGTTCGTCAACGACCGGGAAGTCGATGCGCACCGGCGCAAAGTAGTCGGCTTTTGAGTAACCAGCTTCCATGAAGAGATAATCACGCTTTGTCTCCGCGTGATCGTCAGACTTCGCTTCAAAGTGGGTAAAAAGGTGGCTTTTGCCTGATTTCTGTTTTGACCTGTAAAGATAGGCGGCAACATTTTGCATTGTGAAACTCTCCTAGGTTTAGGTACAATGCCAGCCGATCGGTGATCTGCTTCGGTTGGTCATTGGTTATGCTCCGGTTATTGGGGGTGGTTCCCCAGTGACCCGTCGCCGGGACGTAAAACCGGTAAACTGGCCCGCCTTGTGCGGGCCTTTTTACGTTTTAATCGCAGTAACTGCGGTTGCAGTGTGGGCAGTAAATAACGTGCGTGGTATTTGCTTCATTGAGCGATATACCGGTTTCATACCCGCGCAATCCATTCTGCTGATAAATATCTTTTTTACAGCGAAAACAAATTCCATCGTTTGGCGCGAAATGAGGAACGTGTTTATTCTTGCAATATTCCTCTTGGGCCTTTCGTGCCGCGACAGGGGAAAATAACTTTTCCATTAATAACCTCTCGTGGTTGTTGATATTGAAATGCGCCCTGCGAGTTGACGCCCCGGAATGGGAAACGCTGGACGCATTTCAATAACTTCAAAAAGCCCCGCCAGCGACGGCGGGGAAGACTACGTACAGCAATCAGTGAATGGAGACTACGTTGATGCTTACTGAACGGACGACCTCTTTAGGCGTGATGAGGTGAATCTCGGCACCAAGGGCTATGCGCTCAAAGCGGCGAATAACAGCTTCGATAGCGCAGATTTCGCAATGCTCGTAGCCAATATCTTTGCCATTGTGGGTGATGGCGAAAGGGTGCTGGTTTTGATGTTCATTTTCAGGCAGTGCGATATAACCAGCGGTTTCGCCATTAGAAAATACTTTGGCTACGTTATTACTGATTTGCTCTAATTTGAAAATTACGGTTTTGCTCATTGGTCATACTCCGTTTTTAGGTAATAGGGATCCGTAGCTTAATTAATAAGCTGAATTAAAAGTTATTAGGTTGCCGGTTACGTATCCGGCGTCGTACTACCTGCCTCTATGGGCGGGAATATTCTACCGTTCCCTGATGTTGCATTTTCAGTGGGTGCCAGCCGGTTCGAAATATGGCGGAATACTGCGAGTTTCAAACGGTGACTTGATCGCCCGAAGGTTGCCGGTAGGCTCGAACCGATACACTTGGCAATGGATATCGTAATGCGCCACCCAGGCAGCGCCGGTGCGCTTGTTGCGGTAGTTGGTGGCCTTACCACTGTGTGGGACTGAGGTGCTGATCATGGCGATGTTCCTTTGTAGTTGCCGGGCTTTCCCGGCGGTCAGGTTTATTCCCCTTGGCTACTAAGCTCCTGTACTGATAGCCAAAGGTCGGAATGGGTGCCCGTCTTTCCGGGCTGTCATGCTCTACCGGCCTTTCCCGGTGGTCAGCCTGCTTTACTTCTCCACCTCAGGCGGCAGTGGTATCCTTGGAGTTCTCACACAACCAAGTAAAAGGTATTAACATGTTCGAAAATCAAACTGCTTTTCTCCTCGCTCTTAATTTTCTGACTGAAAAAGATAAAGCGAGCAAAGAGCATTATCTAATGAGGATCTCCGAGCTTTATGCAGAATTCGAAACGGCATTAAACCAACAGTCGGAATTCGGTGACATGATCATTGATGATGATCTTCTGAAATCGGTCTAACTCTTGGCGATGGTGCCGTAATCGACAAAAATGCTATCAAGGTCGCCTTGGTCACAATTTTGGCGGCCTCAATGGCTTTTTCCTCTGACCCACCGTCCCGGACAATGCCGCTTACTACATCAAGTACTGTGGGAAGCATTCCTTGGATGAATTCTTGTGAAAACCATGGATAGGTCACATCGCTTGCCTTACCCGTAGTGGGTAGTGCTTCATTAATTTTCATAAATCCCTCTGCTACGTGGTTGACTATTGGTTATGCCCGCTGTCTCTCCAGCCGTCCCCGGTCTTTCCCAGTGTCAGAACTTTTACCTATCGCGCCTTAGCTGTCGATGACCAAATAATAGCAATGCTAATTTAAATGTAAAGATCAAACGCATTAAAAAATGATGAAAGTGATTATCTCGTTGTTTAGAAAAGAAAAAGAAATTGAACTTTGAGCGTAGGAATAGGGCGCTACAGGCATGTAGCGCCTCAACATTGGGGATTGGTGGGAGGTTGGGTTGATTATTTAACGCGGTTTTTAGCGGCTAAAATTTTCTCAAACGCCTCATTGTAAAGCTGATTCATACCGCGGAGGTTTTCGATAAGTTTACTTTGCTCAACTTCGGGCAGGATCTCGAACAGATTTAGTAGTTCTGCCTCTTTGTCATTGATTAGTCGCCATCCTTTTCCGTCAAATTCTTCGTCGTAGCTACCAGAAACACGAACGTAATCCATTGAATTTTTTAGTTCCGGCCGTATGTCTTCAGGTTTGACGCGTAATAGCTCAGCAAACTTGATTACGGCGTCCGTGTTCAGTGGTGCTCTACCGTTTATGTAGTGGCTCACTGATGCCTGGGTACTGAAACCCATCATGTCTGCGGCAATATCCTGCGTTAGCCGCAGCGCTGTTTTCTTCTCGTTCCAGATATCCTTCAACCGCTGGGCTGCTAGGAGATCCTCAGGACTAAGTGGGGGTCTTTTGCTCATGTCTCAATTCTATTGGCATCACTAATTTTTGATAAATGCAGTTGATCTTTTGTTATTTATTAGCAATGATAATTGCGATGTTAACTGTGACCACAAGGTAATCTTATGGACTTAAAAATCTACTTGAAACAAAACCGGATTCCCCAGCACAAATTTGCGGCCCTTGTGGGCACAACTCAGGGCTGGGTGAGTTTGGTTGCCAATGGTAAATACATTTTGACTGGTGAGACTGCAATCCAATGGGCAAAAGCTACAAATTGGACTGTTACACCCCATCACTTAAACCCAAAAGCTTACCCAAACCCTACTGACGGGCTACCTCAAGAGCCTGATGGTAGCACTGCGGCTGCATAAGGATTGATGCATGAAAATCAAACACGAACAAATTCGCGAAGCAGTGATTGCATGGTCAGAACTTCTTGTTCGGCCATCGATGAAACCCGGCGGGCGAAAAACCCCTGCTGCAAAGATCAGTGAGGCCTATTTCTCCCTGGGGCTGACGGATCCGCAACTGCATGACGACAGTCATCCGGATGCTTTGGCACGCAATACGCAGAAGATATTTCGATGGTTAGAGAGCGATACACCGGCGGGCATAGCGAGTATTGAGCAATTGCTCCCTGCCATCGAAAAGTCCATGCCGCCGCTGCTACTGGCGAAATTGCACAGCTACCACTCCCAAACACTTCGTGAACTCATTACCCGTAAAGAGCGGATCGATAGCGAAGTTGAAGCCCTGTTTGGCGCCATGATCGCTTTGTCTGAGCGCGCGAACGATAGCGGCCCAGCGGGTAATACAGTAGTTCACTGACCGGAGCATAAACCAATGGCTAATTTTTCAAGAGAACAGGTTGAAGCGCAGATCTGCGATCAACTGGTGCGTGGTGGACTTCCGGTTGATGTAGCGCGTTCTGCCGCAGTGCAGGGCGCCAATCATTATTTAACCCGCCCAAACGCGACTATCGCCAGCAGTCTCGCTGTCGCAAAGACGTACGCAAAGCCGCTAAAGCGGGTGAAGGGCAAGCCAGACCGTCCGCATGTGCCAGGGCGCCGGATGGGGCGCCGGTGAAAGTAGTGCAGCAGCATCAGCAAAAACAAAGGTAGTTCAGATGGCTAATTCATGGTTGCGGCTCTGGCACGACATGCCGAACGACCCCAAATGGCGAACGATAGCCAGATTATCCGGCCAGCCGGTTGCGCTTGTACTGGCGACATATGTTCATCTTTTAGTCAGTGCGTCACAAAGTGTCACGCGAGGTCACGCAGATGTCACGCCGGAAGATTTAGCGAGTGCGCTTGACGTGACCGACCGTGACATTGAGCAGATTTTAGAAGCCATGCAGGGCCGAGTTTTGGACGGAAAAAATCTAACTGGTTGGGGGAATCGGCAGGTTAAACGCGAGGACACTGGTAACCCCGAAACCGGCGCCAAGTCAGCCAGAGAGCGCAAAAATGCGCAGCGTGAGCGTCAGCGTTTAGCCAAAGAGAAAGAGGCTTGTCACGAAGAGTCACGCAATGTCACGACAGATAAAGATAAAGATAAAGATAAAGATCTAAAAGATAAAACCCCACACATAAAACGCGCGGGCGCGAATGGGCCGCCGCTGGATGATTTTTCGCCACCAGAGCAACCGACGGCATCCGGGGGGGGGGCCTCCGCCCCTGGAATGCCCGACGAACGACCGTCACCGGAACCTCCCGGCGGCGACTGGCTGGACGAACCCGGAGTGAAATTCCCGATGACTGCCGACTGGGTACCTCCGCCGGATTTCAAACAGCGTGCTGCGCTGTGGGGAAATATTCTTAGCGGGCCAGCTCAGGGTTACACCCGTCAGGAGCTGGCGAGTTTTACCGCCTACTGGAAAGCCGAGGGCAAGGCGTTCCATCAGGTTCAGTGGGAGCAAAAATTTGCCCGGCATCTTGCTAGTCAGTCCGCTGGCTTACCACAGGCTGGTAAGTCGGGGCGCCAGCGGCGGGGTGGTTTTGAGCCATCAGGCAACTACGACGAAAAACCAGCCGGTTTTTCTTGAACCACGAGGTGAACCATGAAAACACCAGAGACACTGCTCAGCCGACTGCAGCGCATCATGCCGCCGGGCATCGAGCCAAAGTTTCGGACGGCCGACGAACTGCTCGCCTGGCATCGAGCGGAGGGCGAGAAGCGCAGCGCGGAGCTGAACAGGGCGAACCAGCAGACACGCGCAGAGCGAATTTTCGGACGCTCGGGGATCTGCGACTTGCACCGCAACTGCACGTTCGCCAACTATCAGGTGGCCAACGATGGGCAGCGCCACGCCCTGAGCAAGGCAAAAAGCTATGCGCAAAATTTCGGTATGGGTTTCGGCTGCTTCGTGTTCAGCGGCGGGTGCGGTACCGGCAAAAACCATTTGGCCGCGGCCATAGGTAACCAGCTGCTGGCGAAAAATCACACGGTGCTGGTGGTTACCATCCCCGACCTGATGCTGCGCGTTCGGCGCTGCTACGATGGCGGAGAGTCCGAAGCTGCATTGCTCGACGACTTATGCAAGGTCGACTTACTCGTTCTTGACGAGGTGGGCGTGCAGCGTGAAACGCGTGGCGAGTGGGTGATTTTGAATCAGATTATCGAGCGCCGGTTGTCATCGTTGAAGCCGGTAGGAATTTTAACCAACCTGAATTCGAGGGAATTAACCGATGTTTTAGGCGCCAGAGTCATGGACAGATTAACGATGGATAGCGGGATCTGGGTAGATTTCACCTGGGGAAGCTATCGAAAAAATGTAACGCACCTTCGGGTGATTAAGTAACCGGAGCAAACCCAATGACCAACCGACAACTGACAAGACAGCAATTTACAGACCTGATCCTGGGGCGAGAGGTGACGATAGCCGAAATCGAATCCACGATCAGCGCAAAATATCCAGAGTGTGCAATTGGCGCTCGGGCAATTAGCGGCCGTTTAAGCCAACTCGAGAACTCGCCTCATGCCGTGCTACAAAAACGGTTGCAGCGAAGCGGGAGTACACGCGTATCGGTGTATTCGTTGCTCAGTGTAGCACCGGAGTTTTTCAAGCTTAACCACCGAAGTGCTGGCGATTTCAAAGTGACAAAACACAAACCCAAGGTTGAAAAAACGAGATACCGAGTGCCAATGCACCCCGTCGAAATCAGCTATTGACGCATGCACAAAATGCTGGATCGGTTGCTGGCTAACATACAGGAGGTAATTTAATGGAAACCATCATCGATGCTCTGAAAGCCATGGGGAAAGCCTCATCCATCGAAATTGCCGCGCGCCTGGGGCTAGATCGGCAAGAGGTTATCGATCAGCTATGGGAACTGAAGCGCGCCGACGAGGTGGTGCAGGTGGGCCAGCAGTGGGCGGCCGTTGTAGCTGTATCAGGTAACGAAAAATCCGAGGTGGCAACAGGAATGAAAGCTGACGATTTGATCAACATCATCGCGAAACAGGGGTCTATGACGGCCGAAGAGCTGGCAGCTGCCGCAGGCGTTACGACTCGTCGAGTTGCGTCATCGTTGGCAATGGCGACCAGTTGCGGAAAGATCGAACGCAAATCGGTTGGTGGCAAATTCCGCTACATGCTGCCTGGTAAGGCTAAATCGGAAAAAATTGCAGCACCGGCGCCCGCGGTAACAGCGGTTGATATTCCTGCGCCGGCGGTGTCCATAGCTGCGCCAACGGCAGTACAAACGCAAGCAGTTGACGCAGGCACGGATACATTGGTGATTCCAACAATCGCGCACCTGCGCAAGCGTATCCGCCAACAAAAGGCCGGGGCGCGCCGCGATGAACAATTGCTCAAGTACCTGGTTCGTGTTCATCGGTTGATGGAGGTAAATTCATGAAAAACTCACTCGCTGATCTGGTTAATCACCAGTTCATGATGTTGGAGAACCTCACCGATCCATCACTGAAAGGTGAGGCGTTATTGGAAGAGATCACTCGTGCTAAGGCCGTATCGGAAGTTGCGGGAACGATGATCCAGACTTACCGCGTCGCGCTGGATGCGCAGAAAGCGGTGTATGACGGTTATGCTGGTCGGGTGCCGAAAGTACTGGGGATCGAAGAATGAGCCAAAAATATACGGACGCGCAAAATTTATTCCTGAAAATCCATTGCAAAGGAAAAACGTTTCGCGAAATTACCGATTTGTTTAACTACGAATTTGGGACAAGTAAAAGCCCTAGCACAATCGCAGAAATTTTACGCCAACGTGGATTAGATCGGCTCGTTACAAAACAGTCTCGCTACAGCGACGAACAATTAACCTATTTATTTGTTAATAGAGAAGTTGGATGGCCGAAATTAACACAGATGTTTAATGAAAGATTTAGCACAAATAAATCAGTGCACGCAATCAAAGAGCTGATGGCCGGGCGGGGATGGAACCAAAAATGCAAGTCCGGCACAGGGAAAGGGCTAAAGTATATCTATGCCAACGGTAAACGAATGCGCCTCGACGTTTACGTATGGGAGTGTGTCAACGGGCCGCTTCCCACAGGTTGCGGTGTTATTCATTTGGATAATGATGTACAAAATAACCAGATTGGTAATCTACGGGCTGCACCGTTGCACATCAAATCGATATTCACGCAAGCTGGAGGCGGGGATGCTCCGAAAGCACTGGCCCCAGCACTATACGCAACGGTGATGTTGCAGAACGTTATCAGGAAGATAGAGAGAACAGGGGCGGTTAAGCCGGCCGCAAGGGAGAGGGGTTAATGGATTGGTTTACTTTGGCGATAGTCCTTGTGTTGGTTGCGTTCTGCGGCGGTGTGTTGCTGTTCGCCTGGCTAATGCTTAACGTTATATCTGATTGAAAAGTAGGAGAAAGGAATGTTTGAACTTGACGATTTCCAGGCGCTGACTCTTCGTCAATTTCTGGAGGATAACTGGGATCTGTTTGTAGCTCACTGCGGTGCTGATTATCGTGATGGGGAGGAAGTTGCCGATGAGGTGTTTGAGGCGCTCGGTGGTGAAGAATAACGTTAAATATCTAGGATCAAGGGGGAAGTGGGGTATACTCACATCGGGTGCTTGAGACTATCTGTCTCGAGCATTTGCAGAAGGCGGATAGAGAAAAGCCCCAAGTGATCTTTCAATCAACTTGAGGCCCTCTTATGCTTCGCAACATAAAGGTAGCCTCTTACATGCCGAAAGGCAAGGAGAAGAAGGCTATGGAGCCACATAAACTGGCGCTGTTGTCGCTAATCGTTGTCAGTATCGCCCTGTTAGGGGCGTTGCTGCTCAACAAAAACAACCTCTGTGATGTTAGCTTCCGAAGCGGCGGAACGGAGATTGTGGCTCACATGGCTTACGAAACCAAGTAAGAGCTACGGCGGGGAGCAATCCCCGCCACTCTGTTGTTGAGTATGAGCTCTCAAGCACCCAATCACATCAAACCTGCTTCGGCGGGTTTTTTTGTATCTAATCAAACGCATATCACGATTAACCATAGGCATTGTGTGCTATCGATCGGTTAAAACGATCGAAGTTGCAATATTGATCTATGTGACCTATTAGACAAAGCCAATCCAACGGCTTTACTGAAACATGTGAATCCTGAATTCCATGGTGTTTCGCCTCGACAAATATTCTAACTTATTGAGGTGAAATATGATTTCAAACAAGCAGCTTCTTGAATCGCTTCCTTTTAATGGTCGTGTGGTTATTGAAGTTAAAGACGGTGATATAATTTCAATTGTTACTATTCCGGATGATCATTTGATCGCCTCTCTTGATGTGCTTCGTGAGTTGCTAGAGCGGGCTGGTTACGCTGTTCATGAGCAGCTATAATGTAGGCGTTAGCTTGAACAACTAACGCCTATCGCGCCATCAGGGAGACCAGATGGCGCAGTTAATACAGCTAGTAAAATCCGCACCAACAATCCTGACCCCGGCGACGATCGAGGCCAGCGAATTTTTGCAACGTGTGAAACTCGGCGAGTGGATACAGGCCGAATTCAGACGTGTCCGCAACTACCAATTTCACAAGCGTTTTTTCAAACTCCTGCAATTCGGCTTCGACTACTGGACGCCAACCGGCGGCACACTGACGCAGCCAGAGCGCCAGCTTATCAATGGTTTTGTGGAATACCTCATCGATATGTCCGGGCAGCATGGCGAAGTGATCAGCGCCGTCGCCGATGAATATTTGTTCCAGGTAGGTAAGCAGCGGGCCCAAGATATTGTGTTACTCAAGTCATTTGAGCCCTATCGCGGATGGGCGACTGTTGAGGCCGGTTATTATGATGAGGTGATCCTGCCCAACGGCCTGCGCCAGCGTATCCCAAAATCCATTTCATTCGCCAAGATGGACGAGGACTCATTTCAGAGCCTTTACAAATCGGTGTTCAACGTCCTGTGGCATTTCATCCTGTCGCGTAGTTTCCGTAGCCGGCAAGAGGCTGAAAATGTGGCGTTGCAGTTGCTGAAGTATTCCCTATGACTGATGAAATCTGGATTCAGGCGCGCGGTTGGGAAGGGAGTTATGAAGTCTCAAATATGGGTCGAGTCCGATCAATCGCCAGAAAGGGTAGAAGTGGTTCCGGTCGTACTTATGGCGGGAAAATTATTAAGCAAACCTTCCACAAGAGCACTGGCTACTTAGTTGTAAGTCTCAGTAAAGACAATAAACCTAAGCAAGTATTGCTGCATCGATTGGTTTTGTCGAGCTTCAAAGGTGATGCCCCAGAGGGTATGGAATGTTGCCATGAAAATGGCGACAGGTTGGATCCCCGAATTAAAAATCTGCGCTGGGATACAAGGAAAAATAACCTTGCTGACAAGAGAGAACACGGAACATGGCAGGGTGGTGAAAATAACACATGGCACAAACTAAATGCCGCTCAGGTCATCGCAATCAGATCATCAGATAAACCCCATAAATATTGGATGGAAAAATTCAATGTATCTCGTGGTTGTATCGCTGCTGTAATTGAAGGCAGATCATGGAAGCATGTGGGGGTTCCCCATGGCTAATCTTAAAAAAGAGGCCCGCGGCCGCGACTGCCAAATCCGGATACCTGGCATTTGTAATTTCAACCCAGAAACAACCGTTTTGGCACATTACCGCCTGGCTGGCACCTGTGGTGGCGCCATGAAGCCCGATGATACGCAGGGCGCCTGGTCCTGCAACTGCTGCCATGACGCCATCGATTCCCGTACAAAAACCGAATATGACCGTGAAACCCTGCGTCTTTACCACGCCGAGGGTGTATTCCGCACGCAAGCCATTTTGAGAAGTGAGGGCAAGTTATGATTTATCCTGAGAATGTTGGCAAGGGCGACGGCAAAGAGCTGCACCTGCGTGCGCTGGAGCGAGTTTGGATTGAGGGTAAATTGAAAATGTGGGGCCGCTGGTCGGGCATGGCAAAGTACGGCAGCGCCGGCAGCATGTTTAACCGTTTATTGGCCAGTGAGAAAGTGACAAAGGCTGCGATCACCCAGGCACTACGGCAACTTAAAAAAACTGGATGCGACAAAAGCGAGCTGCAGCGTTACCTGCTGGATATCATGGAAGGTAAGCAAAAGAGTAGCCTAGCGTTCTGCTCCGATCAAGAGGCCTCGACCATTGACCAGGTGATCGGTACCGTCCTGCTGGATCACCCGGGATTGAGGTACGTTATTCAGCAGCGGTACATAGGGCGGGGAAAAAGCAAAAAGGCCATGGCGGCAGATTTACACGATATTCGGCCTGAATGGTGTATACGCACCTGCGAAACCCGGATCGCCGTTTGGTTGAAAACTGCCGAGTTTATGCTTTACCTGCCAATGAGTGATGCATTCAATTCAAACGTTGAAAGATTTTACCGTTGACTTTGCGCGGAAAATGGTTAAATTAGGTTAAGCTTCGCGAAGTAGTACCCGCAGCGACAAATCAAAAAGAAACCCGCCATATGCGGGTTTTTTATTGCCTAGGATTCAGTGATAATTACCCATCCATCACTAATCAAGCTTCGCTATGATTGATTTCTTTAGAAATATTTACGACAAGGTTGTCGAGCATTTTGCAACAATGACGACAATTGTTCTTTTTTTCACAGTAATTAAGCTGCTCATTCCTATTGTTGCATATATTGCTAATAGGATAGGCGAGCATAACGCGTACAAGAGCTTTTCAGCAATTGAGCATCTAAGTGACGACGAGGCAAGAGCAATGGCTCGAAGCATCTGGCGGCCCAAGAGCAAGCCACCGAAATGGTGGGGAAAGCTTCATAAGAAAATATTTAAACGGAAAAAATAATCACTAAAGCCTCGGCAATCGCTGGGGTTTTTCTATTTTAGGGCTGCGCTTAATGCGTGGCCTTTTTTATGTCTTACGCCCGGCGTTCGCTGAGCGAACAAAGGAGCAAAAAGATGGCTGAGCCTGTAGGGACTACTGGAGCAGCGACCACCGCAGTAACCGGCGTGACTGTGGTAGGGCTGTTATCTGGTGTCGATTCTGGGGTACTGATTGGGGCGTTTGCCGGCGCCGTGATTTTTGTGATGTCGGCCAGCGAGTTTTCGTGGCTAAAAAAGATGGCGCTATTTGTGGCCTCTTTGCTGGTGGGGATCCTTGCCGCGCCGTTTGCCGCAGACATCATCACGTGGGCTACGCCGGTTGGCATTGAAGCACATGAGCCAGTTGGCGCGCTGGTGGCTTCCGCTATCGTCGTACGACTTTTGATGTCAGCCAGCCAAAACCCCACAGGGTTCTTCGACCGATTCCGGCAAGGGGGGAGCAATGCTAAATGATTACCTCTTAATCGTGAATGCGATTACCTGCGCGGTTATGTCGGCCCGCATGATGCTGTATCGCCGGAATGGGGCGACGCATCGACCTTTTGCTGCGTTCTGTGCCTGGTTGCTTATCGTGGCCAGTGCCTCTGTGACAATCCGCATACTGACTGGCGATTATCATTACGCAAATTGGTCGGAAACATTAATCAACATGGCGTTCTGTGTCGCGGTGATCGCATCGCGTGGCAACGTTATGGCTTTGGCAAAACCTTTCACGAGATAACCCCATGACAAAAGACCAATTTAAAGAGGCGGCTGGTATTGCTGCCGGATTAGCCACGCGCTGGTTTCCGCATTTGGAAGCGACCCTCACCGAATTCGGGATCTCTTCTTCGGTGGAGCAGGCGATGTTTATCGCCCAGGTAGGGCATGAGTCGGCGGCGTTTACCGCAACAGCGGAATCCTTCAATTACAGCGTAGCCGGGCTGCAATCCACGTTCGGCAACCGACTGACAACGGAACAATGCAAAATGCTTGGCCGTCAGCGGGGCGAGGCGGTGGTACCGGAAAATCGCCAAGCGGCGATCGCCAATTTGGTCTACGGTGGCCGCCTGGGAAACAAAGGTTCGGGGGATGGCTGGAAATATCGCGGACGCGGCCTAATCCAGGTAACCGGGTTGGATAATTATCGGGCTTGCAGTGCTGGCATTAAAACAGATTTGGTCTTGGTACCGGATCTGCTGGATCAAGATGAATATGCCATGCGTTCCGCTGGCTGGTTCTGGAATTCTCGGAACTGCGGAAAATACGCGGGTGATGTCGAGCGGGTAACGCTGCTGATCAACGGCGGCAAGAATGGCCTGGCTGACCGCCAAGAGCGCTTTGAACGTGCGCGTAAGGTGCTGGCGTGACTGGCTGGATTTCAAAACTGACCGGCGGAGGGTTATTGCTTCTGCTGGTGGTATCGATCTGCCTGGGTGGATATAGCTCGTTGTTGTCACATCGGCTGGAACTGGCACGGCAGCAGGTAGCAGAACAGAAAAAAACGCTGGCGCAGCAGGCCGGACTGATCGCCACCATGCAGGAACAGGACGCCCGTAACCGCAAGCTGATGGCCGAACAGCAACAGAGAGAGCAGCAACTGCGCCAGCGGGGCGAAATTTACCAGAGGAAATACCAGGATGCCATCAAAAATGATGAGTGCAGCCGCCGTGATGCTCCTGGTGGTGTGCTTGACCTCCTGCGCGGAACGGATATCAGCGTCGCCGGCACCAATCGTCATGTTGCCCCCTGAGACGGTATTCGCGCCCTGCGAACAACCGCAACTTGCCGGTAGCACCTGGGGAGATATCGGGAGCCACGCGCTGGCGCTTCAAACAGCTTTATCAATCTGCGCTGGCCAGGTGGCCACGCTAAACCAATGGCGGGCATCCGTCGGGAGAAACCAATGAGCGAAGCTAAACCGCAAGATGGCAGCACTGTGAAGGGATGTCGCACCTTGACCGCCGACGATATAGCACAAATGAATGAACTGAAAGAAATCAGTCGTAATTTTTGCGAGCAAATCGACCTCGAACGCACACACCTCTCCCTGGAGGTGGTAGAGGCAGACTCTCCGGAAGAAGCCAGCCGCAGTGAGGCAATGCGCTGCCTGGCTATCGCCCGCACCAAAATGCAGGAAGCCTGCATGTGGGCCTGCCGTGCAGTGGCTCGTCCGGATGCGGATTGCTAACACCATCGGCATTACAGGTGGTCTTTACGAGGATCATCGATAATGCAAAAAAAAGCCCCTCAAGAAGAGGGGCGAATAATGACACACAGGGAAAACCGTTACGTTAATAACGTTTGGTTATTGTATGGGTTTAAAGGGAAGTGTACTGATGCAATTTTGCACTGGCGTGATGAATTATTGCCCATCACAGAGCGCCCACACGGGCGCTGCGTAATGCGCAAAGCAAAGTCACCTCGTTACTCCGGCTCACTGTGGGGGTAGCGCTGGTGGCTTTTTTTATGGAGCACGCTATGTCACAACCGGAAGAAAGCGGCCTTGAGCGCGATTACTGTGCCGGTCAGCTTTCTCTACGGGAGATGGCAGAGATATACGGCATCAGTGAAGGGGCCATTAGAAAGCGCGCCAAAAAACATGGCTGGGTACGCAGTGGAAAGACTGGTACGCAAAAAGGTACGCAGGTACGCAAAAAAGGCACGCAAAAAGATAAAGTGCGTACCGAGGCCAAGGCACAGAAAACACCGGTCAAAAATGAAGATCTAGAACTGACGGTGAACGCTGACGAATATGGGCTAACACTTCAACAGGCTTGGTTTGTTCACTGGTTCGCTATCACAAAAAGCCGGGTAGAAGCTTACCGCCTTGCTGGTTACGAAGGTAAGGGCAATACCGCTTATGTCGGTGCCAGTCGGTTGTACAGGAAAGATAACATTCGACGGGCTATTCGGGATCTGCAAGACAGGATTGCCAAGCGCTACGAGGCTGACCTGGATGATTTGATTAATCAACTGGTGGCCATCACAAAGGCCGACCCGAACGACCTCATGCAATACAGGCGAGTGAACTGCCGATATTGCTGGGGTGATGGGCATAAATACCAGTGGCGTGATCTGGAAGAGCAACTGAAGGCAGAAAAAAAAGCTGAGGCAGAAAGTAAACACCCGCCAGATCTGTCTGGTGGCATTGGTTATACCGAAATTACAGATCCGCACCCAAATTGCCCACGCTGCAACGGTGAGGGACAAGGACACGTCTTTATTCACGACACACGGGATCACAGCGCTACTGCTCGCGCTTACTTCACTGGGGTGAAGGAAACCAAATTCGGCATTGAAATCCAGACCGAAGATAAAAAGGCGGCCCGGGCCATGCTGATCCAACTGATTACCAAACTGGATCTTAATAACCCAGCCAGTGACGTCCCGAGAGGTCTTGACGATTTTTATGCTGACATTGGACAAAGCAAGCCTGAATCCAGCGCTAAGGCCGTTCTGGACGACAAAGGCGAGGAATAAGGTTTTATACGGAGGGCGAACCTCTTCTAAATCGTGGGATGCTGCCGGTATGGCAACGTTCCTGAGTGATAAATATCGTCTGCGTTTTTTATGCACCCGCCAGATCCAAAACAAGATTGAGGAATCTGTGTACGCGCTGTTGAAAATCCAAATAGAGCGATTTGGTCTCCGACATCGTTTCCGCATTCTGGACAACAAGATCATCAACCGGTTTACCGGTAGCGAATTCATGTTTTACGGTCTGTGGCGCCATGTTGACGAGATAAAATCACTGGAAAGCATCGACGTGCTTTGGAACGAGGAAGCGCACGCGATGACCGAAGCCCAATGGGAAGTTTTGGAGCCTACGATCCGTAAAGAGGGTTCGGAGTGCTGGTTTCTTTTTAATCCGCGCTTAACGACTGATTTTGTATGGCGGAATTTTGTTGTAGCGCCGCCACCTGACACGCTGGTCAGAAAAATAAATTACGACGAAAACCCGTTCCTTAGCCGCACCATCATGAACGTTATCGAGGCCGCCAAGGCGCGCGATGCGGAGATGTTCGAACACGTCTACCTAGGCATGCCGAGAACTGACGATGATGAAGCCATTATCAAGCTTTCGTGGATAGAGGCCGCTGTCGACGCTCACAAGGCGCTCAACATCGAGCCTGCCGGTCACCGGCGCGTTGGCTTTGACGTTGCAGACAGTGGCGCCGACAAATGCGCAAACGTCTATGCGCATGGCTCTGTGGCGTTGTGGGCTGATGAATGGAAGGCGCGAGAAGACGAGCTGATGAAAAGCTGTAAGCGCACCTACAATGTCGCCCTTGAGAGGGAGGCTGCAATTATTTATGACAGCATTGGTGTTGGTGCCTCCAGCGGCTCCAAATTCGCGGAAATAAATGAAGAACGAGAAAGCGCCAGTGACTGGAATGTGCGCACGGTCGATTACTTCAAATTTAACGCCGGCGGCGCGGTATTCGAACCAGAGCGTGATTATCAGCCTGGGATTACCAATAAAGATTTCTTCGCGAACATAAAAGCGCAGGCCTGGTGGCTGGTCGCCGATCGGTTCCGTAACACGTACAACGTGATTAACGGGAAAGAAAAGCGGGAAAGTTTCGCAGATGACCAACTGATAAGCATCGATTCGGCTTGCCCGCTGCTGGACAAATTGAAATTCGAGCTATCTACGCCAAAGCGTGATTTCGATAAAAACGGTCGCGTGAAGGTAGAAACCAAAGACGACCTGAAGAAACGCGATATTCCTTCGCCGAACGTTGCGGATGCTTTCATCATGGCGTTTGCGCCAATCGAAACGCCGCTCGTTATTTCCGACGACTTTTTGGAGAGTATTTGATGTGGCCTTTTAAACGAAAAAATCAGATTAAAGAGGCCACGCCAACGGAAGTGGTCAAGTCTGCGCCTGACATGGCGATCAATGAGGAAATGGTCGCAAGTATAGGGCAAAAGCCGCACCGCCAATTTGTGCAGTACGAGCCACCTCCAGGTGTCATTCCTGCCGGCCTTCGCAGCGCTGTGTTGGCGATGGACTCAACGCCCTATGACACACTTAACGGCAGCTACCCTGATTTTGTGTACGGTGGCTTCCCCGGCTATCCCTACCTGGCGCAGATGGCTCAGTTGCCAGAATACCGCCGCATGGTAAGTGTGATCGCCGAGGAAATGACACGCAAGTGGATCAAGGTGAAAGCAGCCGGCGATGGGGACGATAGCAAAACCGAGCGCATAGCGTTGCTTGTGGCGGCGATGGAACGCTACAGGGTGCAGGATATCTTTCGACTAGCGATCGAGCACGACGGTTTTTTCGGTCGTGGCCAAATCTATATCGACATTCGTTCACCCAAAGGCATATCAGCCTGGACGGATCCGGAAGAGCTGCAATCCGGGCTCTTTATTTCCAATAAAAAAATCACGCAGGGCTCGCTGGTGGGCTTTCGTGTTATCGAGCCGGTTTGGACGTACCCAGGCATTTACAATGCCGACAACCCGCTGAGCGATGATTTCTACAAGCCGGCAGAATGGTATGTCATGGGCAAAACGGTGCACGCCAGCCGCATGTTGGACTTGGTATCGCGACCAGTACCGGACATGCTCAAGCCTGCATATAACTTCGGTGGCCTGTCTTTGACCCAGATTGCCGAGCCGTATGTAAGTAACTGGCTGCGCACTCGTGACAGTATTGGGGATGTGCTGCATTCATTCTCGCTGAGCGGCATAAGTACAAACATGACGAACATTCTCACCGGTAAAAACGATCCCAACTATGCAAAACGCGCGGAACTGTACAACCGTACCCGCGATAACCGTGGGTTGTTGATGCTGGATAAATCAACGGAAGAGTTTTTCCAGTTCAACACGCCATTGAGTGGGTTGGATACATTGCAGGCGCAGGCGCAAGAGCACATGTTTTTTGTCAGTGCTATCCCATCAGTGAAATTTGCCGGACTCAGTCCGACAGGCCTGAATGCGTCCAGTGAGGGTGAAATTAGGGTGTTTTACGACACCATCGCGGCCAATGCCTCGCGGTTGCTCAAGCACCCTATTAAGCGCGTGATGGACATTATCCAGCTGTCGGAGTTTGGCGAAGTCGACCCCGATATCACCTTCGAATTTGAGCCGCTGCACGAAATGACCCGCGAGCAACTGGCCACCATTCGTAAAACTGAAGCGGAGACAGATCAGATTTACGAAAGCGTTGGTGCTGTGACAAACAACGAGGTGCGCGAAAGACTGGCCTCCGACCCTAACAGCCCGTATAGCGGACTGGACTTGAGCGGGGAAATCGAAATTGACGACGAAGATGATACCGACCTCGAAACGGATCCTGATAAAGCGGAAGAGCCAGAAAAAGACACTGAAGCAAATCCGGCCGAACGCAGGGATTGAAGCCTGGTACCGGCGACAACTTGATAACGCGGTGCAGGAGCTGCATAACAGCACGCTTTATTGGCTACGTGCTGAGTACCGGCAAAGTGGGTTAGCGCAGGACGCCTCGCCGGCACTGATGATGCGCCAGGCTATGAAAAAGCTTTCTCGCCGCTGGCTGAAAAAGTTTGATCTGTTGGCGGTGAAGCTGGCCGATCGCTTCACGCATGACGTGATGAAAAATAGCGATGCGTCGCTGTCTACCGCGCTGCAATCGGCTGGGTTCACGGTGCCGTTCAAAAAGACGGCCGAAATGAATAATGCCCTGCAGGCCACTATCACGGAAAACGTCAACCTGATCCGCTCAATCCCGGAGCAATATCTCACGCAGGTTGAAACGTTGGTGATGCAGTCAGTATCACGTGGGCGTGACCTTGCAACTCTGACCAAAGAGCTCCAACACCGCTTTGGCGTGACGCGACGACGGGCAGCCTTTATCGCGCTTGATCAGAACAACAAGGCTACATCGGTGATGCAGTCGGCACGTCAGCGTGCGCTTGGCGTTCGCCGAGGCCGCTGGCGGCATTCACATGCTGGTAAGGTGCCGCGGGTGTCGCATGTGAAAGCCGACGGCAAAGAGTTCGATCTGGATAAGGGGATGTTCCTCGATGGCAAATGGGTAATGCCGGGCGAGGAAATTGGGTGCCGCTGCGGCTGGGAGGCGATTTTACCGGGACTGGAGTAATGAATGACGACTGAACTACTGGCATTTGACCGGGGTTCGGTACGGCAACTTGATAAGGTCGGACGGCTGCAGGTAGAACGCAGCAACATAAGCAAGGCCAACGTCTGCGGATATTACGGGAGAGAAATACCGAATTCCGAGTCGCTGGGGCTTGAGCCCGATCGGTTGTACATGCTGTACCGCGACCCCGACGAGCTGCGCAAGGCAGCAAAAACCTTCAATAACATCCCCATTCTTTGCCGACACAAGCCTGATTACCCAGGCGCGCCCGCGCGTGAGCTCCGGGTGGGGACAACGCATGCCAACAGTGATTTTGATGGCACCTACCTAACAAACGGATTGTCGATTTGGGACAACTCCGCAATCGCCGGAATCGAGACCGACGAGCAACGAGAACTGTCATCGTCGTATGCGTACGTCGCTGACATGACCCCAGGCGTTACCCCGGATGGCGTCAAATTTGACGGCGTGATGCGGGATATCGTCGGTAACCACGTGGCGCTGGTCGGCGACGGCCGGGCCGGATCCGATGTGCTGGTATTTGATTGCCTCCCGAAGGAGTTACAAAACATGAAATTAAATCGTAAGGGCGTCGCTATGCGCGCAGCGCTGGGCGCCTATCTCAAACCTCGCCTGGCGCAAGATGCCTCGCCGAAAGACCTCACGCAATTGGTTGGCCAGCACAAACGCCCCAACGCGATCGCGAATGCGGTCAAATCCGCATTTTCCAGTCGCCTGGCCCATGACATGGAAATCGAACCGGCCGAGCTTGCAGAACTGATGGAAGCAGCTGAAGAAGTTGTCGAACCGGAAGAGCAGGGGCCAGCATTCGATACTGAAAATCCGCTGGAAAGTATCCTGGCGCTGCTGGCAGACAAAGTACCTGAAGAAGTGCTGGCCAAAATCAAAGCGGCGCTGATGCCGGCGAGTGATGACGCACTGGATGATCCAGCACCTACTACGCCAAAACACGATCCGGACACTGTCAGTAAACCCGCTATGGATGCGGCTATTAAGCTGGCGGCAGATCAGGCAGCCAAAGTTGCTGCCCAAAACTTCCAGGCTGTTCGTGTAGCAGAAACCGAAGTGCGTCCATTGATTGGTGACGTGGTTGCTATGGACTCTGCCGAGGACGTATACCGCACAGCGCTCGAGCAGGCAGGCGTTGATATTGCCAATGTTCACCCGAGCGCATATCGCGGCATGGTGCAGTTTGCTATCAGCCAGAAAAACACAGCCAAAGCACCACGCATTGCTTTGGATTCCGCCACTGCAGGCTCCTTTGCTGCAGATTTCCCAACCGCCAAGCTAAAACGAGGTTACTGATATGGCCGGTTTCCCGAATCACATTAACCAATATCCGGCACCGGGTATTGAGGGCTCGTTCGCCAGCTTGAACCCCTATACCAGCTTTGTGGCTGGCGAGGGTGCTCTGGTTACTGGTGCAGAAGGCCTAACTATTGGCCGCTTTGCATGGGTAGTGAAGGGCGTAGCCTCAAACAAAGGCACCGGCGCTCCGTCGGGTTTTGTGCCGCGTGATGGCCAGGCGTCAATCGTTGAGTGGCTGGCCGCCGCTTCAAACGTTATCCAGCCGGGCCGTGAATGCACGTTGCATACCGCCGGTGACTACTGGGCGCTGACCACCACGGCAGCCACCGTAGGGCAAAAGGTGTTCGCTTCGCTGACTACGGGTGAGGTGGCCGCCGGTGCCGCCGGTGCCACCATGGACGGCTTCGTCGAAACAGCTTTCTCGGTGGCCAGCACCGCAGCGGCCAATGAACGCATCAAAATCAGCACCTGGAGCAAGTGATGAATAAATTTAAGCAACATTACGCCACGGCCAGCCGTGACTACGGCATCATCCTGCCGGGCGCGCAGGCCTACTTGCCGCCGGAGTTCGCAGGGAACTATGAACTGGCGATGGACGCGCAGCCGGCATTGGTGACCGCGTCAAACTCTGGCGTGCCGGCATACCTCACCAACTACGTTGATCCGGAGCTTATCCGCGTGCTGGTGACGCCAATGAAGGCGGCGCAAATTATCGGTGAAACCAAAAAAGGGGACTGGACGACGCTGACTTCACAGTTTCCGGTTGTTGAATCGTCTGGTGAAGTTAGCTCATACGGAGATTACAATCATAACGGTATGGTGACTGCGAATGCCAACTGGGTGCCACGCCAAAGTTACCACTACCAGACCCACACCCGCTGGGGTGAGCGCGAGCTGGATATGTACGGTGCGGGGCGTATTGGCTGGGCGGCAGAGCTTAACGTGGCGTCTGCGCTGGTGCTGAACAAGTTCCAGAACAAGTCATACTTTTTCGGCATTGCCGGCCTGGAGAACTACGGTTTGCTGAACGATCCGTCCCTCTCTGCACCGATCACGCCGGATGAGGTGGACGGGAAAATTCAGTGGGATGACAAAGATGGTCAGGCGATCTATGACGACATCGTGAAACTGTATAAGCAGCTGACGAAGCAGACCAAAGGCCTTGTCGAGCGCACGGATCCGCTGAAAATGGGGTTATCTCCAAATAGCGAGGCCAACTTCACGAAAACCAACATGTACGGCGTCAACGTTACCGACCTGCTGAAGAAAAACTTCCCTAACCTGACTATTGAGACCGCAGTGGAATATTCCACTGAGGCCGGAGAGGTCGTGCAGCTGTTCGCTGAGCGTCTGGGTGAGCAGGATACCGGTTACTGCGCGTTTACCGAGAAAATGCGTGCGCATGCTGTGGTTACCGAGTCGTCTGCATGGCATCAGAAAAAATCAGGCGGCACCTGGGGCGCGATCATTCGTCAGCCTCTCGCGATTGTACAAATGCTGGGGATTTAAGAGATGGCAGAACAAGTCACAGTGGGATGCAAGTTGCCGAACGGCCTGGTGCTGAACGTGCAAGGTAAGCAGGTGAAGATTAACGGCTGTCGTTCAAAGGAGGCGCGTATTATCGGTGGGTATGGTCTCACTGCTGTGGATAAGGAATTGTGGGAAGCCTGGCTGAAAATTCACGCTGAGCAGCCCTATGTAAAGAATGGCGTAATCTTCGCTCAAGACAACGGGAATAGCGTTCGATCTCAGGCTAAGGAGCAGGAAAATATTAAGTCCGGGCTTGAGCCGTTACCGCAGAAAAACCCTGCACCTGGCATTCAGCGAGATGATGAGGCCATGAACAACAAGGAGTGATCTATGGGCGTCGTAGTTTTTGATATCGCCGCATTCCGTGAGCTCTATCCAGAGTTTGCGACGGGATGTGGAACGGCGCCGAGTGATAAGTTGCTTGAGGCGCTGTTTAATCAGGCCTCAACGCTTTATCTCGACAATACGGATGCCAGCGCAGTGCAAGACCTGAAGGAGCGTGAACAGCTCTTATTTTTGCTGGTTGCCCACTTGTGCTATTTGCGAGGTTTTGGCGCCGGCGCCAGCGGTGGCCAATCCAGCGGTTTGGTTGGGCGCATCACCAGCGCATCTGAGGGTTCGGTTTCCGTGTCCGTTGATGCCGCGGGCAGCAACGATGCTTCATGGTGGTACCTCCAGACCCCGTATGGGGCGGCGTACTGGCAGGCTACCGCACCGTATCGCACTATGCAGTATCACCCGGGATCATCCCCGTCGCGCTACCCTGGCCATTACTATCGCCGCGGGCGCTAAATTAGGAGTGGAGTCATGACTAAGCGAGTAATGTCAGTTGGCGGATATCCCGTTACCGTGTTGACGCCGGAAGATGGCGGCGCAGGCGGTGACGTGACATCCGATCAAATTACGGACGCATCTGAAGTTGGCAAAAAGTTGCTGACTGCATCAGATGACGCAGCTGCGCGCCAGGCAATCGGCGCCGGCACTTCAAGTCTCAAGGTTGGCACTGCGGAGACCGACGCGAAAGCTGGCAACTATAAGCCGGCGGCGGCCGATATCAGCGATGCATCAGATATTGGTCAGCAAATCCTGAAAGCGGCGGATGCAGCGGCTGTTAAAGCGCTGTTGGGGCTGTAATGTCTGGGGTGAGCGGCGGTGCCGCATTTAAAGAGCGCCTAGCGCAAATTGCCGCCGGCCTGTCCACTGGAAAAAGCCTGAAGGTGGGTTTTTTGGCAGATGCGACCTATGAAGACGGTACGCCGGTTGCCCTGGTGGCCGCCGCGAACGAGCTCGGGAAAATGATCATGACCAAGGCCGGGGAGTCATATTTTCAGCTGCCCCGTCCTTTTTTCCGAAACATGATCGCCACGCACAGCGGGCAATGGCCAGGGGAGTTTTCCCAATTCATCAAGGCATCAAATTATGATGCCCGGGTTGCCCTGGGGTTGATGGGGGAGCGGATCAAAGGCCAACTGCAGGCGTCTATACGAGAGCTCAAGTCTCCGCCGCTGGCTGAATCTACAATCGGTCAGAAAGGATTCGATAAGCCGTTGATCGACTCTAATCACATGGTAAACAGTGCTGATTATGCAGTAGACGGAGGTGATGAATGAACTTACACGGCATTGTGTCGCGTGCTATTGGCGTCGTTAACCCCTTTGTTGAAGCGCAAATTTACCGCTCCCAGGGGGCTGCAAAACAGGCGAACTACTCCCGGGCGCCGGCCTATGCGGATCCTATTCCCATGATGGTACAAAAGCAGGCGGTGACGCAGGGGGATGTTCGGCATCTGGATAACCTGAATATTCAAGGAGTTTTCACGTCCATTTATACCAATGGCAACTGGTGTGGTGTGAATCGGCCTAAAGAACAGGGTGGTGATAAATTTGTTATCGGAGGTGAAACCTGGCTTGTTGTTTCGGTACCGGAAAACTGGCCTGATTGGACGAGGGTTATAGCATGCCTGCAAACGTAGCACTCTCGATTACTGAAGATGACCTCTACAAGGCCCTTGGCGATTTTCTCCAGGGGCTTTTTGTTGATGTGGAGATAGAGCGGACACAGCAAAATGGGGTGCAAATGCCGCTCGGGGATTTCATTGCAATGACTTCCCTTTACTCGGCAGGGCTGTCAACCGGCGTTGTGACGTATTCGGCTCCGGATAAAGCCGGGTTGGGGATGCAGCACATTACACGCACCACGCAATGGAAGTGCCAACTCGACTTTTACGGGCAGATAGCTGAACGCAACGCGCTAATGTTTGCAACGCTGATCCGCTCTGAATTTGCCACGGCACATTTCCGCTGCGCCGGCGGCGCGATTTCACCGCTGTATTGCAGCGAACCACTTCAGACGACGATGATCAACGGCGAACAGCAGTATGAAACCCGCTGGACGCTGGATTTTGTCGCGCAAATCAATCCGGTGGTCAATGCGCCGTTGGCGTTCTTCGATAACGTGACCATCCAAACGACAATAACGGAGTCCATCGATGGCAATTCCAATTAGTAAAGACGTAAAAATAAACCCGGGCGTGCTGGCCGCCGTCGGTAATGCGGTCGATCTGAATGGCTTGTTACTGACCAATAATGCCTACGCGCCCAATGGCGATGTGCTGCCGTTTTCTTCCGCTCAAGATGTTGGGGCCTATTTCGGCGGTGAATCTGACGAATACACAATGGCGGCGATGTACTTCCAAGGGTACAACAACGCGACGAAATCCCCCGGCATGCTTTTGTTCTCACGTTTCAACCGCACGCCAGCAGCTGCCTGGCTGCGTAGTGGATCATTTAAAGGAATGGCCGTTGAAGACCTGAAAGCGCTTTCCGGCACGTTGACGCTCAGTATTAGCGGGAAAAGCACCAGTGTTGAAGTTAATTTCAGTGCGGTGACCAGCTTTGCGGAAGCGGCCGCTGCATTGCAAACGTCATTGACGGCGGCGGTGGCCACGGTTGTTTTTGACACTACGCATAATGCATTCATCATCACTGCCGCAGGCTCCAAACCAGAAACCACCACGATCAATTTCGGTACCGGTACGGCAGCCGCCCCCCTGAAAATGGCCAGCACCGCCGGTGCGGTTGTCTCGCAAGGCGCGAATAAAAGCGTTGTATCGGACGTGTTCACCGCAATCACTGCCAAGTCGCAGCAATGGGCGTCGTTCTCGACTGTGTTCGAATGCACAGATCCAGAGCATCTGGCCTTGGCCGAATGGGCCAGCGGGCAGAACAAACGTTTTTTCTATGTGGCATGGACAACCAATGAAAAAGCGAAGGTGGCCAGCAGCACGGATCACATCGCCTATCAACTGATCACCGTGAACAACTTCGGCAGCGTGGTGCCGGTTTATTGCCTGGATGTGAAGAAACCGGCCGCTGTGCTGGGTTATGCCGCCGCCCTGGATTTTGTCCGGGCTGAGGGGCGTGTTCCGTTTAAATTCCGTGAGTATGACGGCCTTGCGGCTGATGTGACCACTGAAGCGGATTATGACGGGTTGATCGCCAACGGTTATAACTTTTATGGGAAGTACGCCGCCAATAATATCGTCGAGGATTATTGGGCCGATGGAACAATCACCGGTGATTTCAAATGGCTGGATAGCTTTTCCGGTCAGATTTGGCTTAACGGCAATTTGCAGGGGGCCGTCCTTGCGCTGTTCAAGTCCAATAAAACAATCCCGTACAACAATGCCGGGCGCGCGCTGGTAGCGACTTCAATGACGGATGTCATCGAACAGTTTAAAGCTTGGGGCGGGATCCGCGCTGGCGTGACGCTGTCGGCCGCGCAGAAACTGGAGATTAGCAACGCCGTCGGGGAGGATGTGTCCTCAACCATATTTGCCACGGGTTATTACCTCTACATTGGGGAAATGCTGCCGGCTCTGCGGGCTGGGCGCACAAGCCCTAACTGCTCATTGTGGTATAGCGATGGTGGCAGTATTCAAAAACTCAATATGGCTTCAACGGAGGTTCAATAATGTCCGGTAACACTATCACTTCTGCTGATGTCATTATCACACTGTCGGTGATAAACCTTTACCCGCGCGGTGTGCAGCTACAAGGGTTCGCTGCGGATAATATCTACGGTACTGATGCGCTAACGCTGGCGGAAACTGTGCGCGGTGCCGACGGCAAATTGTCTGCCGGTTTCGTTTACAGCAATATCAACCAGACGTTTTACATCATGCCGGACTCTGAAAGCCGCGATATTTTCGACACATGGTCGACGATGTCACGCGCCAGCGTTGCGGTATTCCGCTGTAACGCTACCGTCGTTTTGCCGGCACTCAAACGGCAGTACAAATGCGTGAATGGCGTGTTGAAGCAATGGAAAGCGCTGCCAGACGCTGGACGCACTTTGCAAGCTAGCCAGGCAATCATCGAATGGGAATCCATCACTCCGGAGGCGTTTAACTGATGGCACGTAAAGAGAAATTCATCACCATTGAAAATGAAGGCCGCGATCACGGCAAAATGTTCCACGTTACGGAAATGTCAGCCTCGCAGGCCGAATGGTGGGCGATGCGCGCATTGATGGCCATGGGGCGAGGTGGCGTAGAAATTCCTGAAAACCTACGCAGCATGGGCATGGCGGCAATGGCTATGGAAGGTTTAAAGGCAATTTCAAAAATTCCCGCTGACGAAGCCAAGCCGCTACTGGATGAATTGATGGGCTGTGTGCAGGCGGTGCCAAACCCTGCAGATAAAACGGTGGTTCGACCGATGATCGAGAGCGATATTGAGGAAATCCTGACGCGGTTAAACCTGCGTGCGGAGGTATTCAAACTTCACGTGGATTTTTTCGCTACCGTCGGCCGCTAGATATCCCCCCACGCTATGCCAATCCCGATAAGCCGTTCGGGATGATCGAATACACCAACGTCCCGCACACCATTGCAACCGTAGTCTCTGCCGGTAAGGCCTCAAAGGCCGAATTGGATAGTGTTTATGGTGTGCAGGATCTTTGGGATCTGCTGGAAATTATCCAAGTTGATACGCACAACTCGCGCGTAATGCAGGAGGGCAAATAATGCCACTGGTTCTTGATGAGCTGATCCTCTCGCTGGGTATCGATGACCGTAGTTTTCAGACGGGTGAACAGGCGGTAATTGCTGGGCTGGACAGGTTGACGGCGGTGATGGAGAACGTCGTACAGACGTTTGAAACTGGTGAAAAGCGCACCGGTGAAACACTGGATAAAACAGGTAAACAGGCCGAGAAGACTGCAAAAGACATGGAGGCGTCCGGAAAAAAAGCCTCGTCTTTTTTTTCCAGTATTCGAAGTCAGGTGTTAGCGCTTGTCGGCGTCACGCTTTCCCTTGGCGGGTTAAAAGCCTTCGTGACGAGTTTTGCCGGTAATCTCAATCAACTTGCGACCGCGGCTGACGCTTTTGGCATGTCGGCGAAATCGCTTGATGGCTGGACAAAGGCGGGTGAAGCCTTTGGTGTTAGTGCCAATGAAATTGTCGGTTCGTTCTCGCGCATCAATGATGCAAAAGCACGCTTAAAAGCGGGGCTTGGCTTGGATCCTCAGCTTCAAAGTCTTCTGTTGGCTACCAATCAGGCTGGCGCAAATGTCGATCTCAGTCGTGACAGCACTGATGACATTATGAGCAAACTGGTGAGTGCTTTCCCGCGGCTTAACAAAGACCAGCAACAAGCTTACGGTGGTGAGCTGGGTTGGGGCTATGCTTTCCAGCAATGGGCGGCGTCCGGTCATGCCTTACAGGATAAAAACAATTTCACATCCAAATCGGGTGTAGATGATCAATCGATAGCTGCGGCTCGGCGGTTTCGTCTGCAATGGGCTGAAATCAATCAGGCGTTTGAAAAAACTGGTTACATCCTTTTCAACGCGTTATTGCCGTACATCGAAAAGTTCAACGCCTGGTTGAACAGCCTGGCCACATGGATGGCCTCACATCCGGACGAAATCCAGGCCGCCGTTGTTGGATTCCTCGACACAATCAAAGGGATCGCCCGTGTGGCAAATGATGCCGCCAATGCCGTGGGCGGCTGGGAAAAGGTGATTATTGCCTTGCTGGGGCTCAAATTGGCAACGTGGCTGATTGGTGTTGCTGCCGGATTCAAGAGCATTTTTGCGCTGGCTCCGCCCGCGTGGGTATTAGCTGGCGCTGGGGTTGTTGCTGCATCAGGTGTTGAGGTTTATCAAAGGACAAAAGCCCTGATCAACGGTGAAAAATATGATCAGATCCCGACGCAAAGCGAAGAGATGAACGAGTTAGAACGCCTGAAACGCTTGAACTGGTCGAAAAATAATCCCGGCGTTCCCTATCACGGTAGCAAACCAAACCCCACTAAAGAAGGTGCTGCTTTGCTTGGGTGGTTGCAGCCCAAACTTAATAAATTAGAGGAAACCTTCGGTTTACCGACTGGGTTGCTACGCAGCATGGCCATCACCGAGTCGGGAGGGGATCCCTACGCTGTATCGGGTGCAGGTGCGAAAGGGCTATTTCAGTTCATGCCGGGCACGGCAAAAGATTTTGGTTTAAAAGGCGGTGATGTCTTTGATCCCGAGAAATCCGCCGGGGCTGCTGCCCGCTACATGTCCCAATTGCTGCAAATGTTTGATGGTGATCTTGGCACTGCGTTGGCGGCTTACAACTGGGGTCAGGGCAATGTGATGCGCAAGGGGCTGGGCGCCGCGCCGAAGGAAACGAGAGACTATGTGCCGAAGATATTTGCTAACCTGCCACAGCCAGGGGCTGGCATGTCGGCCCAATCCCGTCAGCCAATAACAGGATCCCAATCCACTGTTACTGAATCCATCCATATCGGCACGCTGAACGCCACTACGACCGCTGATAACGTGAAAGGCATAGCCGATGATGCGCGGCAACGGATCAGCCGCTCTAGCTTGGTTGGGGCTTATTCATCAGGGGTATCAACATGAGGTTCTCACTGAATCAGGCCACCGTACTTAATGCAGTGCGTGGCGGTGGTCTGTTATCCATTATCAATAGCGTCCTGTCGCCTGGGTATGGGATTTACTATGCCGCTGGCCCACAAGTGGGAACCAAGGCTTTTTCGCCAACCTCGTTTGTTGTTGTAGAAATGGGGGGCGAGGCTACGGTGGGGAATGCACCTATTGAAAAAGGGGGGTACACCACCTTTAACAAAGTGCAGCGGCCAGCAACGCTGCAGGTGACCTTTACCGTTGAGGGGTGGACTGGGTTTTCAGGTAGCCTCCCCAATGTCACCAACCTGACATTGACCTCAAGATCTGACGTGTTGGGTATTCTGGAAAACATGCGCACCAGTGCTCAGGTTTACGATATCGAAACCCCGGATAAAACGTTTAGCTCGTACGACCTGATGAAATACGATTATCGGATCCGAAGCGATGGCGGTCCGACATTACTTACCGTCACGGCAGTTTTTCAGGATGTGCAGGACGTGGCCGAGGTGACCGTCAGCAGCGAAACCTCGCAGGCCGACACAACCAATAATCAGATCACCCTGGGGGCTAGCGCAAAAACGGAACTCGTGACTTCTTCAACAAGCGGTTCAACCCTTTCTGATGTGAAAAAGGCGCTTTCAGGTCTTCAACGGTCGGCCAGTGAACTAACTGAGCAGGTTGCCGGATCGGTTTCTTCAGCGGTCGATGATGTTTCCAAGTCCTTGAGTGAGGTCACGGAGAGCGCCACTCAAAAGCTGGCTAACGCTGTAGAACAGCTGGCGAGAGGATTGACCTAATGCTGGAAATCATCTTGAACCCTGTCAAAGCGCAGCGGTTTAGCGTCACCCTGAATAATCAGTCGTGTGAGATTCGATTGGTGCAACGCAGCACCGGACTATACATCGACCTTACCGTGAACGACACTCCCTGCCTGCAGGGCGTTTTATGCCTGAACGGCAACAAAATCGTGCGATACGTCTATTTACCTTTCGATGGTGAGCTGTTTTTCGCGGACTTGGAAGGGAGTGCAGATCCGGATTGGTCTGGTCTGGGGGAACGTTTCAAACTCTACTACCTGGCGCCGGGGGAAACGTCGTGAGCTATCAACAGCGAGATATCAAAGTGGAGTTTACCCTGGCAGAGGGACGCACGTTTGACGACCGGGGCAATGTGCTTACTGTCAACAACGCGCGCTGTTATGTGAGCCTGGCGGCGTATGGAGGTATTGCCGGTACCCAGATCACGCTTTATATCTGGGGGCTCGTAGCGCAACAGATGGCGACACTGAGCTATAAGGGGATCTGGATTGATGGGGCTAAGCCCAATCGGATACGCGTATGGGCCGCAGGCCGGCAAATTTTTGAAGGCTTCATCAGTGATGCCTATGCCGATTACAACCAGGCGCCGGATGTGCCGCTGATTATCACAGCGAACATGATGTTTTATCTGCGTGCAAAAAAAGTGTCGCCATTCAGTGCGCAAGGCCCGGTGTCAATCGATGACATATTGATGCCGATGGCGTCATCTGTGGGGCTGAAGTATGAGAATCAGGGCGTGAAACGTACGCTGCCCGATCCGTATTTCCAGGGGGATATTACGCAGCAGATGATCGAGGCTGCCCGCGCTGTTGATGCTGAGATCGATATCAATGTGGAGCAGGTGACGATCTGGCCAAAAGGGATGCCCCGTAAAGAACCAGCATTATTTGTTTCTCCCGATCACGGTTTAATCGGTTATCCCATTTTTACCAACGTTGGGCTCAGCATATCTTGCCTGTTCTGCCCGGATATTTTTATTGGTCGGGGAATATTGCTAAGCACCTCCTTACCGAACGCCAGCGGCAAACATGCAACGATCGGTGCCATGCATACATTGACCTCATGGGTCGAAGGTGGACAGTGGACAACAAGCTGCGAATTGTTGCGGCAACCAAAGGGCTGATATGGGAAATTTTCATGTAAACGGTACCGATTTGAATGGCGGTATCAACGCGCAAGACTTCGTGCTGCGTCAGTTCCTTGGGCGCCATGCATTTATCACGCTAGGCACGGTGATAAATGCAAACGGCGAAAGTGTCGATATTCGCCCGATGGTGATGTCTGTGGCCGGAGACGGGTCACCCATCGCGCATGAGGTAATATACAACGTGCCGGTATGGCGCCTGCAGGGTGGGCAAAGTGCGGTGATTATGCCGTCGTCTGTAGGCGACATTGGGCTTGTGGCAATTTGTGACAGGGATATCAGCGCAGTCAAGTCCACGCGACAGCCGGCCATGCCAGGCTCAAAGCGCACGCATAACCTTTCTGATGCTATCTATCTGGGTGGTGTGCTGAATGGAGCGCCGGTACAGTTTATCGAATTTGCCAATCAACAGATTAATATTACTTCCCCTCAGAGAATTACACTGAATGCACCTGAAATCACCCTAAACGGCGCGACTGAGGTTAGCCAGACATTTACCGCTAAAGGCAAATCTGACCTGTCTGCCGGCGCCACCATTGGCGATATTGATTTTGGGGAACACACGCACGGCGGTGTGCAATCAGGCAGTTCACAGACGAATAAACCGCAACAGGGGGCATGATGCAAACACGTTCGCTGCTTCTCGATACGAACACCTGGGATCTGGTGCTGGACGACAAAGGGAATATTGCGGTCACAGATAACCCCTATGCGGTTGCTCAAGATGTCGCGTGTGCATGCAGTACCTTTCTTGGCGAATGCTGGTATGACACAACGCTCGGCATTCCATATTACCCTCGCATCCTTGGCCACTGGCCTGGCACGCAGCTGATTAACACAAAAATGCAGCAGGAAGCCTTAAAGCTGCCGTATGTCTCGTCTGCGACTTGTACAGCGGCTGCCGATGGCGACCGGAAAATTAGCGGGGTGATGACAATCACGGACACAAACTTTGACCTGACTACGGTGCCTCTATGAATGATGAAATTACAGAGCTGTCGACCGCGGTACCGGCGATCACGTTTTCAACAACGGGGCTTTTGGTTCCTGATGAATCCGAAATACTAAACGGTCGGATCAGTGATTTCTCCACTGCGTTTGGCGGCTCTATGGGCTCAAGCCTGACGACCCCGCAGGGGCAGTTGGCTATGAGCGATTCAGCGATTATTGCTGACAAAAACGACCAACTCCTTGCCGTCGTCAACCAGATCAACCCTGATTTCTCCAGTGGCCGTTTCCAAGATGCAATTGGGCGGATCTACTTTATCGATCGCATTGGCGCAACGGGTACGACGGTGACTGCAACATGTTCAGGGTTAGTGGGAACTCTTATCCCAGCCGGCAGCATGGCGCAGGATGACGCCGGTTACCTATATATCAGTTTGGCAGATGTGGTGATCGGCCCGAGTGGCAACGTAGATGTCATTTTCCAAAATTTAACAATGGGTGCGATTGGCTGTCCGATTGGCGCACTGAATAAAGTTTACAAGGCGATCCCAGGATGGTCGGGAATAAGTAACGCGACAGCTGGCGTTCAAGGCAATGACGAAGAGACACGTGCTAATTTCGAGCACCGCCGGCGAAATTCAGTGGCGAACAATGCACGTAATACGCTGAACGCGATGAAAGGTGCCTTGTTGGATGTTGAAGGTATTGTTGATGCTTATGTGATCCACAATCCAAGTTCGACGGAAAAAGCGTTTGGAGCTACCAATTACCCATTAAAAAAGAACTCTTTTTATGTTGGCGTGTACGGAGGTAAAGCAGAAAACATTGCCGATGCTATTTGGCGTAAAGCACCGCCAGGTGTTGATATGAATGGCGACACGACGCTGATTATTACCGATCAGGATGGCTATGATCCCCCTTATCCGGAATATACGATTGCTTGGCAAACGGCATCCCCAATCAATCTGTATGTAAAAGTCGAGTTGAAAAAAAGTGATTACCTACCCGCGAACATCACGGAACTCGTGAGAAAGGCAGTGCAGGCCGCATTTAACGGGGAGGATCGCGGAACGCGTGCACGTATAGCATCAACGCTTTCAGCAGGCCGATATTATGCTGGCGTCTATGCTATCGACCCGATCAATATTGATATTCTCGGCATTACATTAAGCCGCGATGGCAGTATGTTTAGCACGTCCGTTGCATTTGGAATTGACGAAATACCCACCCTGGATAGCAACAACATCAGCGTTGCGCCCAAGGAGGCATAAAGTGAAAAATGTGGCAGCGACTGTGCTAGCACAGTATGCCGCCAGCCCCAGACTAAACAGCCTTATCAACAGTTTTAACGAAGCCGTATCCCCTGATCAATTTGTTAATAATTTCTATGATCTGATTTGGAATATTGATACCGCAGAGACTTATGGCCTCGATGTGTGGGGAAAAATTGTTGATGTTAGTCGTTGGCTGACGGTGAGTGATGATTTCAATTATTTGGGGTTCAATGAGGCGAAATTAGACGTACCCACTCTTACAGATCCGCGTCCATTTAATCAGGCGCCTTTCTATAGCGGTGAGCGTTCAACGCAGACAATAGAGCTTTCCGATCCTGTTTACAGACGGCTGATCATGATGAAGGCCATGGCCAACATCACCGATTGTTCGATACCTAATATCAACCGCATGTTGCGCTATATGTTTAGCGATCGCGGGCGCGCGTATGTCAAAAATGATGGCGGTATGCAAATGAGTTACGTATTCGAATTTCAGCTTTCAACAGCAGAGCTGGCGATCGTCCAGTCTTCAGGCGTACTGCCATCGCCGCCAGGCGTTAACGTTTCGATTATCATGCAGGAGTGAATATGAAACTGGTTGATAAACCACGCCAGCTGGCCGTGCCATTTGCCAGCACTGGCGAAAAAAACACGATCCCAGACAGCGCAACGCAAGACACGAAAGAGAAGGGAAACGCTGCGTATGATTCCGGATTTCCACCGCTGACGATGACGGCCATCGCTGCTGGCGGCATCCCGCCACATGGGAAAGATTTCAACGGGATCATGAACGATATTACCTCGGCGTTGCGCTATTCGCAGGCCGGCGGCCTGTATACGTTCGATAGCGCTTTTGCCCAGGCAATTGGCGGTTATGCCAAGGGGGCTGTTGTGCTAAGCAGTGATGGAGCAAAGATTTGGTGGAATACCGTTGATGCGAACGTCACTGATCCGGATGGCACCGGGGCTACTGGCTGGAAAAACTTGCTTGCGGATCCTGCCGGCCTTTTCCTGCAAAGGGCGAAAAATCTGTCGGATCTACAAAATAAAGGGGAGTCGCGCAAGAATCTGGAGGTTTACAGCAAAACTGAAAGTGATGACCGCTATGTCAATATAGATGGCGATACTATGACCGGAGAGTTGACAGGTACATATAACGGCCCGCAAACTTTTGCTCAACAATATGATTCTAAAGCAGCCTTTTATGACGTGTTTTCAACCAGTTCACCCAGTGCTTTTAGCCCAATATTAAAACAACGCTTCACGATTAATGACCACTCTAGCTGGGCTATGTCATTTGGCGCCATGTCTAGCAATTTCGTGCCGATGTGGTTATTGCACATGCGTGGTTCAGCGGGTGATGACGTACAGTTTAGTTGGAATACTTCCGGAGGCTTTTACGCGCCAGGGGATATTAAAGCGGGCGGCTCTGTTTATTCAGGCTCAGCGCACCTTAATGCAAATGGTGACATTGATGGGATTGCTTGGGGAGGGAGCCTCAGTGGTTGGCTGAATTCCAATATTTCAAATGCACAAAACAACGCGCAGAACTGGGCTTATCAGAATTTAGTTAATGCGGTGCGACTCTCTGGCCGAACCGTTATTAGGGATTCAGGGGGGCGCATTGATTTACCGTCAGGCTGTGTTTATACCGGCATGTCTGGTGCGAACTACAATCCCGATATATGGGGGGCATATTCGGCCATCCAAGTTTTGATTAATGGGCAATGGGCCACTGTAGGAACGGTATGATTATGAAAAACTTAAAAAACCTCAAACAGTACACCCCCAATGAACCAGCGTTAGGCACGACGGTTGCCTATCTCCGAGATGAAGGTGGCAATGATTGGTATGAAAGCCAAAAGGACTTTTCCGCCGATACTGTGAAAGTTGCCTATGATGCCGATGGCATCATATGGGCCGTGGCGCGTGATGTTTCGATGCTTTGGCCCATTAATTTATCTGTTGCTGAAGTGAGTGAGAAAAGTGCGCCGCGCAAGCTATCAGACACCGGGACGTGGGTTTTTAATGATGAAAAAATCATTCCCAGAACCTACACCAAGGAAGAATACAAGGCGCAGGCTCAAGCTCAGAAGGAGTTACTTTTGGACGAAGCCAATAAAAAAACCCAGGCTTGGCAAACTCAATTGATGTTGGGGATAATTACCGATACTGATAAGGTATCTCTAATTACATGGATGGAGTATGTGCAGAAAGTTCAGGCTGTTGATATACACTTAGCAGATAAAATCGCATGGCCCAACCCGCCGCTTTAAAAAAATGGCCCTCTGCAGGGAGGGCCGGTTTTAAAAGGTATTAATTTTTATTGTCACCCAAGGAAACTATGACTTCATTATCGAAAAAGTAAAGTGAATAGTCCTTGTTAGACGAAAAAGGGTTGATTCCTTTACCTACTATATACGCAAGTTTGTTTTTATTGCTTTGCTCGTCACCATAACCATGCAGGGTTTTCGGTAACCCTTTATTAATTAATTGGAATGATACCAGAAATTCAGATGCGGGGCTAAGGAAATATCCTATTAATGGTTTGTTATCCATCAGTAACCTTGCTCTCTCATTAATGTTAACTTGACCGATTGTGCCAATAAGTTTCACATTAGGGTGGCTAATGATGTCTCTGGATACCATGTCAAATACAAAGTCTTCATATTCACGCTGCGATTTTATAGCGCTACTTAATTGAGCGCTAAAAGCAAAGGCTGTAATTAAAGGTATTAACGCAAGATGCTTTGCTTTTGGTGCGAGCTCAACGATTGAGGTGGCTATAATTACAAACAGCACTGAGAATGATACTAATGTTCTCGGAAAAACGGGCGAATCCCGCAGAAATATTGTCGGACCTAAAAGTGAAATTAAAAAAATAAATGTGGAAATAACTATCAGTATTGAAAGTGAAACAAGATTGTTGTTTTTTTGAACTGGCTTCTTTATTGAAAATGCAATTATAAAAAATGCGGGAATTAAGAAGTAAATATACACAGGGCCATGAAAGTAAGATGCAATCATTTCATATAAATCTTTCACGGTACTAACTAGCGTTCTATAGCCATCAATATCTGGGCTTATTAATTCCGAGCGAGAGTTGTTTTTTGTTGAAAATAGCAGCATATAAACAATGTAAAATGAAATGAATTCACAAGCTTTTCTTGCGACAAGCTTCGTAAAGTGATGTATCTCTAAGCAGTTCTTAAGTCCAAATATAATAATGTCTACAGCAAGTAGACCTATAAAGATATTTGCACATGGTTGATATAGAGTTAATGCAAGGACTCCGGAAGCTATTTTTACTGCCACTTCGTGGATTAGATTTTTGTTGCTATAAGTGTAAGATAAAACAGCAAGGAAAAAAGCCAAAGCCATACCAAGCGAGTCATATCTATAGGCGATATTTTGCAACATGTAAGGATTGAATATCAAAAACGCAGCGACGAAAATAGGATGTTGAACATCCATTTGGGTTAAGTGCTTTTTTAACAATAAAGATGACGCCCCTATGAACAGACAGGACGTAATCATTGTGTATGGGAATAGGTCAAGATTGTAGTGGCCGCTTGCAGACAGTATTTTCATTAGGATATCAGCCACGGGTCTTCCTAGCCCTCGCCATCCATATTGCCCTGTTATAGCCCTATCTAAATCATCCCTGTAAAATACCCCAGCTTGGATAAGAGGGTATATGAATAACAGAGCTAATCCTGAGTACAGTGCCAATATTTTTTTGTCGTTTTTGCAGATCATTTGAATTTTTGTCTCACTTTTTCACTATATAACGTGGTCTACATTTTGTTTCAATATAAATCCTGCCAATATACTCACCAAGGACACCAATGCCTATGAGCTGTACGCCTCCAAGAAAGAGGATGGAAACGATGATAGATGGGTAGCCTGCCACAGGGTTACCCCAAATAATTTTATCTAAAATCATCCATGTTCCATATAGGAAGGATAAGGTTGCAACGAAAAAACCAAGATATGCCCATATTCTAAGTGGGAATGTCGAAAAACTGGTGATTCCTTCAATGGCCAAGTTCCAAAGCTTCCAACCATTGAACTTACTTGTGCCGGCGATACGCTCAGCTCTGTTGTATTCTACAACATCAACTTTACCCCCGACCCAACTTAATATTCCCTTCATAAATAAATTACGCTCTGGGAGTAGTTTGATATTATCTACCACCTCTCGAGACATAAGCCTAAAATCACCAACGTTTTCCTCTATTACAGGTTTGCTTATTTTATTATGAACTTTATAAAACCACTCTGCACTTTTACGCTTCATTCTTCCATCACATTTCCTATCAATGCGCTTTGCTAAAACCACTTCTGCGCCATTTTCCCATCGCTGAATCAATCGTGGGATGACATCTATTGGATCTTGCAAGTCAACATCTATAGGAATAATCACATCACCAGTAGATGATTCTAATCCAGCGAAGAGGGCAGGTTCCTTACCAAAATTACGTGTAAAGTTTATAGCTTTAACATTGCTATCTGCCAAGGATAATGAAGATATAATGCTTTCTGTTTTATCTGAACTACCATCATTGATGAAAATAATCTCAATGTCATAATCGGAAATTGGTTTGTATTCGCGTACTGACTTATAGAAGACAGGTATTGTTTCTTCTTCATTAAACACAGGAACTACCAAGGAAACTTTCATTAATTATCCTTGAATACAAAAAATTTAGAGTAAATGAAACCACATATTAGGCTTACCGCAGAGAACGTAATCAGTGTAATAATTGGCTTTACATCCATTTTGTCTGCTAGCCAACCTACCAAGAATGCCATGCCGCCCATAAACAGCACATACATCACGTACCGGATTGTTGTTGCCTCTGATTTGAACGTCCACCTGGCGTTTACAAAGAATGAAATGGTTACTGCGATGCAGAAAGCAACAACGTTAGAGATCGACTGTGAGGAGCCGCCAAGCAGCATGAGCGCAAAAACAGCCCAATGAGCACAGGTGTTCATCACACCTACTGATGCATAACGTAAAAAAGTATTCAATGCGCAAAATTCTTAAAATTAGATTTACTGTATTTTGCCACTGCGTCATGCTGAAGGCAAAATTTTCTAGGCCATGTACATGAGAACATTATGTATTGATGTTTAATGTGGAGTTTTTCAGAAACGTGTGGCACACAATACATACATGCTTACAGAGCAATAGGGAGGAACAATGGAAACTGACGAACAACGCGCAATGTTCATAGCCAACGAGATTGGCGCCGCGATGATCGATCTTATCGCTAATGGTATGGACGTTAATCGCCCCAATATCACAGACTACTTGGAGTTGAAGCGGAAGGTTGTCTGCACCCTTTACAAAGGTGTGTTGCGGGATGCTGCTGCGTTGGTGCGAGAGAAAAAATAAGGGGTTGGAGCGAACCAGCCCCTGCGGTGCACTATCTTGCTGATAGCTTAGCAACTTTGCTCTGCGTCGAGCCCAGTTTTAGGAATTCATCGATTGTCAGCTTCTTCACGTCGTCGCCATGGATAATGAGATAGCCCAAGCGCCCAGCCATTTCTTTAAAGCTGTCGAAGGTGAGGAAAAGTTCATCGGGGCTGGCAAATCGTTGATCGAAAACTTTACCGCCGCGAACGACCGTGAGGAATTCGTAATCGAGTGGCATGACTTGTGCTGGCTTCTGCAGCTCGGATTCCATCTGGTTAAAGGCGGTGATGTAGTCGATCTTCCACTGGAGCGCTTTTTTACCGGTGAAACCCATGACGATCAGCACGAAAGCGTCGCGGGTGAGTTCGAACATGGTTGTTGGGATTTCTTGGCCGCCGCTTGGATTTTCTCGGTGATAGACCGTCTCCGCAAAATTGCGGAGACGGTAGGCAGGATCGCATTCTTCAATCACGCTGCGGATTTTCTTAAGCACATCGTCATGACGTTTGTGAAAATAGCTTGCGACGGCAACAGACGTTGTGATGATTTTGCCGTTGCTACTGGTGACTTCTGGGATTACTGCTGAGATTGGTTCTAATGTGGTGGTAGTCATGATGACCTCCGACGGTAGAATTTTTGTCTTCACCACCTTCGAGGCTAATCTTGGGTGGTGAACTGTACGGGGTTAGCCTTACCGGGATCTACCAAACCGGCGCACCGAAGTGCCCCCGCACAGCCCACCATTGAAATGTGACTATGCGTGCGACATAAAAAAACACGCTCGCGGCGTGTCAGTCTGGTCGCGGTAGAGTTCTTGGCAGGAGGCTAATCCCGACACCAGATGTGCTGGTGTGATATGAGTATCAGAAATTTTCTTCACGTTGTCAATTTTCCAGTTTTTATATTGGTGTCCAGTCATCCATTTTGGCAAGGTCACAGGCAAGTGAGTGGGGATAGTCGTTCTGCAAAACTCAACTGAAACCACCGCAAATAAAGGCATTTGAAACACAATTCAACAGGTATCAGTAAATTATAAAATGTGATTATTTTATTTGTTATTCAATTGGTTACTGCTTCTCTGGTATGTGCTGCTGCGTCACCTGGGCTGGTTCGAAGCGGCTGACCTGATTGTTAAAGGCATGGAAGGCGCCATCGCTGCCAAGACCGTGACCTATGACTTCGAGCGCCTGATGGAAGGCGCTAAGCTGCTGAAATGTTCAGAGTTTGGCGACGCTATCGTTAAACACATGTAATGGTGTTTAACTGATAATACTCCACGGTGGCTAATGCTTCCGTGGGGTATTTCCTCTCGGAAAAATTTCTTCAGTAAAATTCCAGTAATATCCCTCAGTAAAATCGTTCAAATAACGGACAAATATCTCAACGTTGTTCACTCCCGTTTGGTGAAATTGTTAACCAATCTTTGCCGCGATCATCGTTGTACCGATCGGTTTGCTGTTGGCTCTTGTGGCCGAGAAGGTGCTGCGTATTGATCTCTTGAGCCCGGTATAGCCGTGATCTCTTCCCTTTGTTTGGCACCTTTTAATTAAGTATTCAACACCTGAAGTTAAATTCTCTAATAGTCAAACACTATTAATTATTTTGACTATCAAAATGGTCTCTTAGATGATGATATAGTTTACGTACTACTAAAGATAATTGGCTACGATGTGGACAGATAAAGTTGAGTGGGGCTGCTTCGCCCAATATATCCGGCAAGAGCTGTATCAGACGGCCTTGTTCAATATCTGGGCCGACATCCAACCATGATTTGTAGGCAATACCAAGCCCAGCCACAGCCCAGCGGCGTGTAACATCAGCATCGTTCGCTATAAAACGGCTATGAACAGTCACCTTTTTTTTCCCGTTTTCATCTTCGAATGGCCAGACATCATGAGTCTGACCATCGAGCAGATAAAGAAGACACTCCCGTTCTGCCAGCTGTGTTAATGTTTCCAGTGGACCTTTGCGGGCGATATAATCTGGGGATGCGACGAGACAGCGGCGGTTATTCACGACCAGAGGTTGTGCGACGTAACTGCTGTTTTGCAGCAATCCATAGCGCACAGCAATATCTACTGGATCGCGATAAATATTACTGACTTCATCGGAGAACAGTAACTTTACCGAAACTTTAGTATGCTTCTGGCAAAAGTCAGAAATTAGCGGAAGCAAGATATTACGTCCGATATCGGAGGGTAGCGAGATTTTTAATTTACCCTCCAAAATGTCGTCATTGTTTTTCAGGCTGTCATAACCAGCTCTAACCACACTTAGCATTTCTTGGGCAAAAGGCAGGTATTTCTCCCCTTGGGCAGATAATCGCAGGCTGCGAGTTGAGCGAACAAAAAGCCGGGTATCAAGATCTCTCTCCAGCCTCTGGATCGCCGCACTTGCTTGTGCAGGTAGAATGTCCGCTTCGCGAGCCGCTTGCGAAAAGCTTCCAAGTGCCGCTGCGCGAACAAAAATTCTCACATCTTCAAGGCGGACCATACTCCCTCACAACATTAGCATAATAGTAGGGTTAGTTTACCACCCATTTTCACTATTTTAGTGAAAGTGATACTCATTTTGGCTTGTTTTTTAAGATTGCCACCAGGATTACTATGACTTTAATACATGCCACAGCGGCATTTCTAAAGCAGAATGCGGGAGTTATCTATGAAAGCCATTGTCTACAGCCAAAACGATCTGCCCATCATTAACGAAGAATCACTCTATGAGATGGACCTTCCGAAACCTCAACCAGGTGAGCGCGATCTATTAGTTAAGATTTCAGCTATTGCCGTAAACCCAGTCGATACGAAGGTACGTAAAAATTCACCAGTAACAGAACCACGGATTCTGGGGTGGGACGCCACTGGAATTGTTGAAGCTGTAGGCTCAAAAGTCACTTTGTTCAAACCGGGTGATGAAGTTTTCTACGCTGGTTCCATCATACGTCCTGGTTCTTATGCTGAATATGGTCTGGTGGATGAGCGTATCGCTGGCAAAAAACCACATACATTGTCAAATGCTGAAGCGGCTGCGCTGCCTTTGACTTCTCTGACTGCGTGGGAACTCCTGTTTGATCGTTTGGAAGTCGGGCAGAGTAACAACGAAGCTATTCTGATTGTGGGGGCTGGCGGCGGTGTGGGGTCTATCCTGACTCAGTTAGCCAGTAAACTGACTAACTTGACTGTCATTGGTACCAGTTCACGGCCGGAAACTTCTGAATGGGTTAAAGCCTTAGGTGCAGATCATATTATCGATCATCGTAAACCTTTCGCTGAACAACTAAAGGCCCTAGGTATCGAAAATGTGCGCTACGTGGCTAGTCTGACTCATACCGACCTGCACTATACGCAGATTATCGACGTTTTGAAGCCACAAGGCCGTCTTGCAGTCATCGACGATCCGAATATTCTTGATGCTATGCCGTTGAAACGAAAGGCTATCTCTCTTCACTGGGAACTAATGTTTACTCGCTCGATGTTCCAAACTACGGATATGCAACGTCAGCATGAAATTCTGATGGAAGTCAGCAAACTGGTCGATGCGGGTAAACTACAAAGTACCTTAGGTGAGCACTATGGCAAAATTTCCGCCGCTAATCTGCGTAAAGCCCATGCATTAATTGAAAGCAGCAAAGTTAAAGGAAAAATCGTACTCGAGGGCTTCTAATATCAATTTATAAACTAACAGGGCAGGAAAAAGATGAAAAAGATTAGCATCACTAAAACGCTGTTAAGAGCAGCGATCGGCCTAGCGTTAGCCGGAACTTCAATTAGTACGCTGGCTTTATCAACTCATCAGGTGGCAGCGCTTGAACAACTTGCAAGTGATCGTACTGTAGGTGAAACCGAAATCGTTGCGACTTTCCGTGGTGCAATGCCTACAGGAGTAACGGTTACAGAAACCGGCAGAATTTTCGTTAATTTTCCACGTTGGGGAGATGATGTTCCATTCACCGTGGCGGAAGTTAAAAATAATGAGGTCATACCATACCCGAATGCGAAAATTAATCAGGCAGTTAATAGCCAGCCTAGAAGTCACTTCCTGAGTGTACAAAGTGTTGTGGCCGATGGACAGGGGAAACTCTGGGTGTTGGATACTGCTGCGCCTAAATTCTCTAAACCCGTGGACGGTGGTGCAAAATTAGTGGCTATCGATCTGAATACCAACAAAGTAGTCAAAACTATTGTCTTACATAATGACGTAGTCCTACCTACCACATACGTCAATGACGTACGTTTTGACTACCGAGTTGGTAAAGCTGGTATGGCTTACATTACCGATTCGTCCCTATCTGGTACTGGTGGCATCATCGTAGTTGATCTGGATTCAGGTAAAGCGGTACGCCGACTTACCGGCGATCGTTCGACGTCACCGGAGCAAGGCTTTGTACCGGTAGTTGAAGGGGAAACTCTTCTGCAGCGTAATTCGAATGGGGATACTGCTCCATTTAGCGTGGCCTCTGACGGTATTGCATTGTCTGCTGACGGTAAAACGCTGTATTACAGCCCACTTTCGGGGCGTCATTTGTTCTCGATCTCAACTGAAATGCTTCGTGACCCGAATGTGACTGAGCAACAGTTGTCTGCAGCGGTAAAAGACCTAGGTGAGAAAGGGGCTTCTGATGGCCTGGAAGCTGATGCAACAGGTGCCGTATATGCCGGAGACTATGAGCGTAACGCTATTCGTAAAATGGATAAAACAGGTAACTGGACAACCATTGCTCATGGGCCTCATATCCTCTGGCCCGATACACTTTCGATTGGTCCCGATGGTTACCTGTACTTCACAGTGAATCAACTTCATCGTCAACCAGGATTCCACATGGGTAAAGATAAACGACAGAAACCTTATGCATTACTCAGGGTGAAAATTAACGCCGCACCAGCGAGTACCAAATAACCGTTTTTTTGAATTATGGATGTCAGGGGGGAGGCGCCCCCTTGACTTAGAATGCTTTCAATAGTGAGCATTCTATTAACAGAAATAGCTTTAAATATATTTCTTCTCTTTTTGTTTGTCTTTTTATGCGTTATTAATTCTGGTGGTTGCATGAAAATTAGTCTTAATTTGATCGTGGCATTAGATGCAGTAAATAAATTTAAAACACTTTCTTGTGCCGCAAATAAATTATGCAAAACCCCATCCGCACTTAGTTACCAGATTAAAAAGGCGGAGTCCATACTTGGCGTGGTAATTCTTGACAGGAAACAGTACAGAACCACCTTTACCGATATGGGACGACTTATTCTAGAAGATGGATTAAAAGTCATCAAAGCAGCAAGGGAACTAGAATATAAAATTGAAATGTCAAAATTTCATGGTGATCGTTCGTTAAAGGTGCTTATATCTAATCGCCTCCCAGTCATACTTGCTAAGTGTTTCATATCTAGCTCACGTAGATTACCTGTCATAGAAGTCATTTTTTATGATTCTGAGGATATGATTAATGAATTGGATCCTGATGTGGTTTTGAGCGATCGAAAAGAGTCTATTATGGGTTTTAAGATGCTTCATATGTTAGAAGGAACAATGTTCCTTCTCTCACCAGAAAATGCATTTAGCTCTGTACCCTATGTTTCTCTCAGAAACGAAGATGTTATGTGTGATGCTAGCTGCCATCGAAATGTAGTAACATCATCTTTCTCTGATAAATGGAGTCTAATGCAATCATTGCCTGCGTCTGGAGCTATTCCTGATATTTTAGTCAATGAGTTTATGAAAACTAATGGTTTCATAAGTAAGCCAACCAATCTTACTTACTCATATTCTGTATGTCATCGAGAAAGTCTTCGGGATGAATATATCAAACACCTCATTTATATAGTAAATGATTTACCTAGGAATTAATCGGAGCAACCGACTGATATAAGGGAATATAGAAGTGTTTTAACAGTACACAGTATTTCGTTAACCGAGTTGGATCAGAAACATGTGTAACCATTGCAACTCTTCATATTCACCTATTTCAATTATTCTTATGAGTCCCACAGCGCTTAATCGGTTATAGCGTATGTGCTCCCATAACGGCTTAAACATCCTGCTGGTGGCTGTATGATAACTGGCTGACGTTTCATTTCCCGCCACCAATCTGGGCCGTAACCCCACTCGATAGGCTCGAGATGCAACTTATCGCTGCGTTGATTAATCACCAGCGCGCGGGTGCCTGGCGCCACGTTGTAGCAGCGCACTGGCAAATTCAAGATCGGAGGCGAGCATGTCGAGATAGTCTGAACATGTTTGTACTTGGGCAAAACGACCACACATTTGTATTTCCTGTATTCCTGACTCTGCACAAGTATAGCTTAGGCGAGTACGTGCTCAGGCATGACAAGGGAAAAATGGATTATCAAAATCCGACACAGCTATATATAAATCAACGGGTTAAAAATGATATAAATAGATTGAAAACCATACGCCACTATATGGAATATTTATATTTTTCAAAAGATTAAATCTGGTTCGTCAAGCTAATGCTGCGCCACCTGGGCTGGTTCGAAGCGGCTGACCTGATTGTTAAGGGCATGGAAGGCGCCATCACCGCCAAGACCGTGATCTATGACTTCGAACGCCTGATGGAAGGCGCTAAGCTGCTGAAATGTTCAGAGTTTGTCGACGCTATCGTTAAGCATATGTAATGGTGTTTAAGCGTTAAATGATAACGTGGGTCTGATGGTTCCAGTTTTTTATTATTCAACTTGAAACGGTTATCAAAGCATTTTATTAAAAATGTTTTATAGAAATCCTGCCAAAATTACCTCTTTATACCGTTATTGTGATCCAGCCTTTTCCGCAGTCATGGTGATATCAATCGGTCTGTTTCTGGGGTTTATGGCCCGCAGCAGCTGGGTTGGCAGCTAATCAGCTCGGCAGATCACGGCGTTTACCATTGGGCAAAATTCAAAAAAAACTGTTGTTAATTTGAACTGTATCGGATTTCTACTACATTAATAATTGTTGTTCTATCTGATACAGAGAAATTTATGTCTAGTGAACCACTTTTCATGAATGTTGTTAATGGCCTGGCTGAAATGTCTCCTGTTGCAAAAGTGCTTGGCTGGAAGTTCCTTAAATACAATAGCGAAGAGAAAGAAGTCCATGTTGAGTTTGATGCAAGCAATTCGCTAGTAAACCCGATGGGATGTATTCAAGTGACCCTGACCCAAAATCCTGTTCCATTCAGAAACAGAATTCCGGCATGATAATGACTCCCCTGAACGGAGGATGTGCCTATGAAAAAGTCACGATTCACCGAAGAGCAGATTGTTTTTGCCCTGAA